>ERZ1066135.1143-NODE-1143-length-10923-cov-7.525212_pt1 | contig 10923 bp, 8 predicted proteins | sample MGYA00382782_ERZ1066135 | MGnify/ENA primary metagenome ERZ1066135 (study PRJEB33369, sample SAMEA5778365) | biofilm metagenome | biome: Industrial cooling water; feature: Water cooling tower basin; material: Biofilm | place: United Arab Emirates | collected...
TCGCCGCTGAACGGGCGGACACCGGTCAACATCTCGTACAGCATGGTGCCCAGCGCGTAGATGTCCGTGCGGTGGTCGACGGAGTTGTCGGCCAAGGCCTGCTCAGGGCTCATGTAGTCGGGCGTGCCGACCGCGAAGCCGACCCCGGTCAGCTGGGTCCCCTCGCCACCGACCGCCCGCGCGATCCCGAAGTCCGCGATCAGCGCGTGGCCGGACTGCATGAGCACATTGTCGGGTTTCATGTCGCGATGGATCACGCCCTGCGTGTGCGCGTAGTGCAGCCCTTCCGCGACCTCGCGGACGAGGCGGATCGCCTCATCGGCGCGGATGCGCCCATCGCGATCCAGCCGATCGCGGAGACTCTCGCCGACGATCAGCGGCATCACGTAATAGAGCAGCGCACCGGCGCTTCCCGAGTCGTGGATGGGCAGGATGTGCGGATGGTTCAAGCCGGCCGCCGTCTCGATCTCGCGGAGGAAGCGCGCCGCGCCGGCCATCGCCGCCAACTCGGGCCGCAGCACCTTGATCGCCACGCGGCGCCCGTGCCGCAGGTCGTCGGCTTCGTACACGAAGGCCATGCCACCCGCACCGATGCGCCGCCGGATGCCGTACCGCTCGCCCACGGCCACCCGCAGCTCCTGCTCCAGCTGTGCCGCTTCGCGATCGGGCGACTCCGCCGCCACCGGACGTGCGGCGCGCAGGGCCGCCCCGCAATCCGAACAGAACATGGCCGTCGGCGACGCGACGGCGGCACAGGTGCCGCACACCCGCCGTTCACTCACAGTGCCGCCAGGGCCTCGCGCTCGCTGGCCTCGATCCGGAAAATGGTGTCGAACCCGGAGATCTCGAACACATCGGCGACCCGCGCATTCAGCCCGAACAGGACGATGCGTCCTCCGACGCTGGAGACGCGCTTGGCCAGCAGCAACAACACCCGCAGGCCGGCGCTGCTGAGGAACCGGAGTCCGCGGCAGTCGATCGCCAGCCGCGCATGGCCGGCGGTGACCAGCGCCTCGAGGGCCTGCTGCGTGCTGGGCGACGCCGAGGCGTCGAGGTCACCGGTCAACCGGACCAGGGTACCAGCGTCGCGTGGTTCGTGCGTGAGTTCCATGCCGTGTCAGATCGGTGGAGCGGAGGCCATGGTGACGGCCCGCAAGACGGACGCGGGGGACGCATTCCCGCCGCAGAGCACCACTCCAATCTGGGCACCGGCGAGCCGGGGCGCGAGCGCCGTCGCGCCGGCGAAGCCCGCTGCCCCCGCCCCTTCGACCAGATTCCCCGTGGCATCCATGATCTGCCCCATCGCCCGCACGATGGCCGCATCGGGCACCGTGATGAAATCCGCGAGGCCCCGCCGCAGCGTCGGAAACGTCAGGGCATAGGCCCCACCGGTGGCGATCCCCTCGGCGAAGGTCTCGATGGGTCGCCCGCTCAGGCGCTCACCGGCGTGCCAAGAGTCGTGCTGTGCGGACGCCCCATCGCTCTGGACCGCGACGACCTGTAGCGCGGGCCGCAGCGCCTGCCCCACGACGATCGCCCCGACGGCTTGCGAGCCGCCCCCGAGCGCGATGACGATCGCGTCGAGCGACGGCACTTGCTGGACGAACTCGAGCGCCATCGTGCCGGCGCCCGCCAGGACGTCGCGATGGTCGGTCGAGTGGATGATCGGCAGGCCCCGTCGTTCGGCCAGTTCGGCGCAGCCCGCGACCGCGTCGTCGTAGGTGGCCCCGACCTCTACCAACTCCGCGCCGAGGCCGCGGATGTTCGCGTTCTTCGAGGGGTTGTTGCCCTCGGGCACGACGATGGTGACCGGCACGTCCAGCTGCTGGCCCGCGAAGGCCAAGCCCAGCCCGTGGTTCCCGGTGGTCGCCGCGATCACGCCGCGGCGGCGATCGGCCGCGGACAGCGCCGTGATCGCCGCGAGGCCGTTGCGCACCTTGAACGACTGCGTCGGCTGGTGATTCTCGTGCTTCACGTGGATGCGGACGCCGTGCCCGGCGATCGCCTCGAGACGCGCATATCGTCGCACCGGGGTCGGCGGGAGCCACGGGCGCAGCCGTTCGGCCGCGGCCACGATGTCGTCGATGCGGATCGGATCGCCGTCGTGCGGCGCGCCGACGCTCATCCCACGTGGATGGTCGAGAACCCGAGCGCCTGCGCGCGCTGCACCGCGACGACGCCGGCCGCCATCACGTGGCCGTTGGGTACCAGGTTCGCGACGAGATCGGCGCGCACCTGCTCGGCGGTGAGCCCGCCCCCGACCGCACGCGCCCACTCCTGCGAATAGCGCGTGGTGGAGAGTCCACACATCGCGAAATGGACGCCGCGTGCCGCGAGCGTGGCGATCATCCCGTCGCGACCATCGGCGGTGCGCAGCAGCCGGTTCCGCGTGGCCTTCACCTCACTCCGCGGTTCGTTCACGCCGAGCCGTTCGCCGACCGCGTACTTGGCCCACACCGCGTCGTTGTAGCCCCAGGCGGTCGCCGAATGGCGCAGCACGACGATGATCGCGTGATCCTCATTGGCGAGTCCGTAGTCCGCGACGCTGGCACTGAGGAAGTTGCGGGCGTAGGCCAACTCGTCGACGCGCTCGGCCGTGACGACGTCGAGCACCAGTTTGTGCTTGCCGGGCAGGTCGGCGATCCAGCGGTCCAGCGCGTGGACATCGTCGGCGCTCGCCGGCGTCTGGGCGGGCGCGCTCGCCGGGAGGGTGGCACCGGCGGTGAACGCGGCCGCCGCCGCGCTCAGGCGGCTGAGGAATCCACGACGAGGGAGCGACGGATCAGGCACGAGAGGCACTCACGATGGGGTTCGTGAGAAACTAGCGCGGGCGCACGGATGGGACCACATCGGTCCCACCGAGGTCGCGTGGACGCGCCGCGCTAGCCCTCGCTCCGGCGCCGCCGGAACCCGCCGCTTCCCACCGCGAGCCCGGCGACGGCGAGCACAATGCCGGCGAAGAGTCCGCTCGCGGGCGGCAGCGGTCCGCGGCGGATGCCATGGTCGGCGGACGCCCCCAGGGCGTCCTGCAGCGCCGCGCGGACGACCACCGCCAGGGGCTGGCGCATCGCCTGCTCGACGCCCTGCGCGAATGGCGCATCACCCCGCCACAGAGCGAGGAAGGCCTCGCGCCCGACCGAGCGATGCACCAGCTCGAGCACGCGGAAGCCGGTCTCATCCATGAATATGGGCCCGCGCGTCGAGAACCAACCGTCGGGAAAGCTGCCGGGCCGCCAGGTGTCATTCCACGCGCGGAGCACCGCGGCCTCGCAGGCCGCATCGTGCCCGAGCACGCAGCCGATCTCCTGCCGGACGCGCTCGCTGCGCATCGCCCAGTAGTCCCACCGCAGCGACGGCGTTGGCTGGCGCACACCCGCACGCGCTGACGGGCGATCGACCGGCCGTGACGCGACCAGTGCCCCGTAGCGGCGGTCCTCAAGCCATGCCCGCACGCCAGGTCCCGGTGGACCGAAGCGTAGCAGCCAGCGGCACGAGTTCAGGACGCTCGTGGTGCCTCTCACATCGGCGGATTCGCCGCGATCGCGCTGCAGCACGGGCAGTCGCAGGACGATGTGGCATGCGGGCGAGGCGCCGACCGGCGGCACGAACACGTCCGAGGTCCTGCCGATGTTCGCGGAGGCATCGGGCACGCCGAGGTCGCTCACGATGCTGTCGACCACGATCGTGACCGTGAGCGACGCCCCGAGGGTATCCGTGCCGGCACGGAGCCACCAGGCACGCACGATCGAATCGATGCCTGCGGCGCGCGCCTGATCCACGCTGGGATGCGGGCGGATCGTCAGCCCGGTCCGCCCTGCCGCGGCATCGGCCGTGGCACGCGCGAGCGACCGGCTCTGGTGTCGGCGCGCCATCTCGTAGTGCACCGTAACGCGGTCGACCGCCTGTCGCATCCGGGTATCGACGCCGCCCAACTCCCGGGCCATGACCGTGGAGTCCCGTGGGAGCGCCACCGCCGCGGCCAGGGCTGCCGCCAGCAGGGTATAGACCACCAGCCGAGTGGTGTTCACGGGGCGATCCTCCGGCGCGAGACGGCGAGCATCGCGAGCACGATCCACGCGCCGGCGAGCAGCAGGTCGTCGGGCGCTGGGGCCGACGACGTCGGACGCCCCTGCAGGATCTGCGCATGCAAGGTCGCGATCAGCGAGTCCGCCGGGACACCGCTGATGCGCTCGAGGGCCTCAGCGACCCCGACGCTGTCGAGCGCCGCGAGACGGCCGAACGCCTGCGGGCCACCGGCGACCAACGCGAGTCGCAGCAGCTCGGCGCGGGCCAGTTGACTCAGCGGCGCGCGTACGCCGGCGCCGAGGAACATGTCGCGGCAGGTCTGGTCGTCACCCCGCTGGACACAGGCGCGATGCAAGGGCGCGAGCATCGGCTGGGCGATGGTGTCGCGGCCACGCTCGGCGATCTGCACGCGTTGCAGGGCGGGGTCGTACCACAGCGAGACCGTGTCGGCGTCGGCCGGGAGCATCGCCAGGGCGACGCGACACGCCGCGAACGCCCCATCATGGCAGGCCTGCGCCACGGGTGAGCGACTCAGCCGGAGCCCGCGGTACACGATGGCGCGCTCCTCGTCGGTCCAGGGGCGGAACGACGGGGCGCCGCCCGGCCAGCGGCGCAACGTCGCCTCGTGCCGTTTCAGCACCGCATCACGGGCGGCGGCATCGAGCCAGTCGCGCACGCGGCCTCGCGCACCGAGGGTCCGTTCGCTGAAGTACCGGCTGCTCATACTGCCGTCGAGATCGAGTCGCGCGCTGGCACCCGCCGCGTAGTACCGGTACCACCGCGCGTCCGGCGGGTCGTACAGCACGCTCACGCTGCTGCGCGCGAGCATCGAATCGGCCAGGGGGCCGAGGACCAGCCGCAGGTCATCGCGCAGCAGCTCGAGCTCTGCGCCGAGGTCGCGGGCGACCGACTCCGCGATCGACGTACTGTCGCTCCGCACCGTGGCGCCGCCGAACTGCCCCAGGACGCGCAGCGTCGCGCGCCGCAGCGAGTCGGCCTGCCACGCTTCACGCGCCTCGCGCCATTCGGCGTATGCGCGCGTCGTGGAGCGCCGCACGTTGCCGAGCGGATCCTCGCCCTGCGCCGTCAGCACCGACGGTGCGACGACGAGGGCGAGCGCGAGGCGCATGGTCAGGATGCCGCGTCGATCACACATCGAAGAGCTTCCATTCGGCCGCGAAGACGCTCAGCGGGCTCCATGGTGAGACCAGGACGCGGCCGATGCTCGGCAGGATGTTGGGCTGCTCGGCGATCTCGGCGAAGACCACCGTGAGGGTCAGCACCAGGATCATGGTCACGGCGATCCGGCTCGCCCGGCGGCCCGCGCCGTACTGCAGCGCGAACGCGAGGGCGAACGTCACCACGAAGGCCAGGGCGTAGCGACATACCAGGGCCACCGGATACGCATACAGCGCCGGGGGCAACGCAACACCGGCAGTGACCACCGCCACCCCGATCGCGAAACCGGCGAGCGGAAGCAACCCCAGCGTGAGCCCGGTGGCGGCCCGCAGCAGGGCATAGCGGCCGCGTTCGATCGGCAGACTCGCCGCATACGTATGGCGGACCGCCGCATCGGCCGAGTAGGCGCGGACCACGAGGAAGATCGCCGACGCGACGAGGTGCAGCGTGCTGAACGCGGCGAGCATCGCATTGGTCGCCAGCAGGCGCTCGGCCGAGCCCAGGCTCGTGTCGAAGGCGCGCGCCGTGATGAGCGCCGCCGGGGCGGCCAGCGCCGCGAGGATCGTGAGCAGCGCGATATCGACGCGCTGCAGGATGAGTTGCTGCCGCAGCAGCGCGCGATAGCGGGGGAAGGCGGTCATCGGGTGCCCTCCGTCGGCCGTCCGCTGCGAAGCAGCTCCACGAAACTCTCCTCGAGATCGAGCGATTCGACGTCCCGCAGCGCGCCGCCTTGCGCGCTGATCCACTCGGCGTGCGTGGCCTGCCATCCGCGGACCACCCAAGTCTCGGCGCGCCCCACCCCCATCTCGCGGCTCAGCAGCGCGAACGGCGCCGCGTCGACGACGGCCGGCACATTGCCGACGCGCAGGCGCTTGATGCCGCTGCGGAACTCCTGCATGGGGACCTCGGCGATCAGCGCGCCGCGATCCATGACGCCGACCCAATCGCAGATCCGCTCCTGTTCGTGCACCAGGTGGCTCGAGATCAGCACCGAGGCCTGCGTCGTGGCCACGTACTCCACGAGCGTCGCGAGGACATCGCGGCGCACCACGGGATCCAAGCCGTCGGTCGGTTCGTCCAGGACCAGCAGCTCGGGCTGGGTGGCGAGGGCGAGCAACATCATCAGCTTGCCGTTCTCCCCCTTGGAGAGGGCACTGATGCGCTGCGAGAGGCGGAGGTCGAAGCGGCGCCGCAGTTCCTCGGCGCGCGTGGCGTCCCAGGTCGCGAAGAACGCCGCGTGAGTCGCGAGGGTCTGCTCGATCGTGAGGTGGGGCCACAGGTGCCCGCGCTCGGGGACGTAGCCGATACGACCCAGCGCCCGGTGGATCTCCTCTGGGACGCGGTGTCCGAGCACGTCGATGCGCCCGGCATCGGCACGCAACATGCCCAGGAGCAAGCGGATGGTGGTGGTCTTCCCGGAGCCGTTGGGGCCCAGGAATCCGTACACCGCACCGCGTGGGACGGCGAGCGAGAGGTTCTGGATCGCGAAGTCGCGTCCTGCCCGATAGGTCACGCCGCTGAGCCGGATCACGGACTCGCTCATGTCGTCGCTCCGTCGTGCGCCGCGAGGGCGCGCTGCAGGTCGTCGCGGCTGATCCCGAGGCGGGCCGCCTCGGCGAGCAACTCGCGCACGAGTCGCGCGATGGTCTGCTGCCGTTCCCGCGCCCGCCAGTCCATGGCGACGTCGGCAATGAACGTTCCCGAACCTTGTCTCATGTCGACGAGGCCCTCCTGGGCCAGTTCACGATAGGCCTGCACTACGGTGGCCGGGTTCACGCGCAGATCGCCGGCGAGTGCTCGCACGGACGGGAGCGCATCGCCAGACACCAGTTCACCCACCGCGACCGCAACGCGGATCCGCTCGGCGATCTGCGCGTAGAGCGGGGTGGGGAGTCGGGGGTCGAGTCGGTCGAAGAGCACGTGGCAAAGTGTATGGTTGAAGCGATACACTAATACGGTCAGATTTCGGGCGCAAGCCCCCCTGCTCCCTTGTCGTGCCGTGCCCGGCGCGGTAAGTTCGGGGGAGGTCAGCAGTTGGTGGTGCTGCGGGCGTAATTCAGTTGGTAGAATGCCAGCTTCCCAAGCTGGACGTCGCCGGTTCGAGTCCGGTCGCCCGCTCTGTAGGTGTGTCGCGTCATCCGTGCGCCCCCGGTCCAATCAGCCGGGGGCGTTGCGTTGGCGGCCTTCGCGGGCCGGTGGCGTCGCTGGATCGCCAGGGCCGTGCGCGATCGGCTGGCGCGGCACCCTGGTGGGACGTGCAGGCCGTGCACCTGAGGAGGGCGACCCGATGACCCGATTCTCCGCCGCCGTACCCGTGGTCCCCGCTGGGGCTGCCGAGCGCCGCCGTGCGTTCTATGTCGGTCTGATCGTGTCGGCGCCGCTCCTCTGGCTGCTGCTCGGCGTGCTGCCCACGCGTGCCGAGGCCCAAGGCCATACGCTGATCGAGACCGTCTCGACGCTGCTCGCGCTGTTCGCGTCGATCATCGCGATGGTCCGCTTCTACAGCAAGCGCTCCAATCTGTATCTGTTCACGGCGGCGGCCTTCGCCGGCGCGGCCCTGCTCGACGTCGGCCACACGGTGCTGACCTCCACGTTCGTGTCGGGGATGCTCCCCTCCGCGATGCAGGACCTGACGCCGTGGAGCTGGTCCGCCTCCCGGCTCTTCTTGCCCATCATGCTCTGCGCGGCGTACTGGGCGTGGCGCCGCGAGGATCGATTCGGCGCTGCCGGGCAGGTCAGCGCAGGCGTGATCATCGGGATCGCGAGCGTCGTGATCGTGCTGACGTTGCTGGCGTTCCTCCTGCTCCCGCTGCCCGCCGCGCATCACCCGGACCTGCCGCTCTTCCATCGGCCGCAGGAGCTGGTGCCGGCGGCGCTGTTCCTCGCGGCGCTGGTGGGCTTCTTCCAGAAGGGCGACTGGACGCACGACGATTTCGAGCACTGGCTCATGGCGTCGCTGGTGCTGGGCGTCACCAGCGAGGTCTCGATGGCGATGTCGGCCCGCGTCTTCGACCGCATGTTCGAGGTCGGGCACTGGCTCAAGATCGCGACCCACGCGAGCATCCTCGCCGGTCTCATCCTCAGCATGCGGAACCTGTTCCGGCAGGCCGAGGAGGGCGCGGCGCAGGTGGAGAAGTTGCGGCGGCGCAACGCGCTGATCCTCGACTCGGTCACGGATGGCATCTTCGGCGTCGACGTGAGTGGCCGCATCACCTTCATGAACCCGGCGGCGGGCACGCTGACGGGCTGGGACCCCGCGCAGGCACTGGGGCAGTCGGCGCATCAGCTGCTGCAGCACACGCGGCCCGACGGGACGCCGTACGCCGAGGACGAGGGGCCGATCCACCGGACGATCGCCGAGCGCGCCGTGCAGGAATCGCCCTCGGAGGTCTTTTGGACGAAGGAGGGCGGGACGATCCCCGTCCACTGCGTGTGCGCGCCGCTGATCGACGGGCGGGAGCTGGTGGGCGCGGTGGTGGCGTTCCGCGACCTGACCGCGCTCTTCGCCCGTCGTGCGGCCGACGAGGCGAACGAGGCCAAGAGCACCTTCCTGGCGAACATGAGCCACGAGATCCGGACGCCGATGAACGCGGTGATCGGGCTCGCGTACCTCGCGCTCAAGACCGACCTCACGACCAAGCAACGCGATTACCTCACCAAGATCCACACGGCGGGGAACTCGCTGCTGGGCATCATCAACGACATCCTCGATTTCTCGAAGATCGAGGCGGGCAAGCTGGACATCGAGTCCACGGAGTTCGAGCTGGAGGAGGTCATTCGTGGCGTGACCACGGTGACGAGTCAGCGCGCGTACGACAAGGGGCTCGAGTTCCTCGTCGAGCTGCCGGGCTCGGTGCCGCCGCAGCTGGTCGGCGATCCCCTGCGCCTGGGGCAGGTGCTCACGAACATCATCAACAACGCGGTGAAGTTCACGGAGCAGGGCGACATCCACGTCAAGGCGGCCGTGCAGGCGCGGACCGACGACGCGGTGACCCTGCGCTTCACGGTGCGCGATACCGGCCCGGGGATGACCCCGGAACAGTGTGCGCGGCTCTTCCAGCCGTTCACGCAGGCCGACATGTCCATCACGCGCAAGCATGGCGGCACCGGGCTGGGGCTCACCATCAGCCGCAAACTCGTCGAGTTGATGGGGGGAGAGATCGGGCTCGAGAGTGAGCCCGGCGTCGGCACCACGTTCTTCTTCACGGTGCAGATGGGGATCGGCACCGGGACCTCGTCGCGCAATGTGGTCCCGGCGAAGCTGCACGAGGTGCGGGCCTTGGTCGTCGATGACAATCCGGTCGCACGCGAGATCCTGGCCGACGCGCTGGGCGATGTGGTCGGCGACGTGGATGCGGTCGGCTCCGGGGGCGAGGCCTTGGCCGCGATCAAGCAGCATGATGCGGGTCCGCTGCCGCCGTATGACGTGGTCTTCATGGACTGGCGGATGGCCGGGATGGACGGCCTGCAGGCGACCCGACTGCTGCGCGCCGATGCGGCGATCCGCCAGCAGCCGGCCGTGGTCATGGTCACGGCCTTCAGCGGCGAAGAGGTCCGCGAGGCGGCGGGACAGCTGAACCTCGACGGCTTCCTGGTCAAACCGGTCACGAAGTCGATGGTGGTGGACACGCTGGTGGCGTTGTTCGCATCCGCCGAGGATCGCGGCGCCAGCGGCGCGGCCCCGAGCGGGTGGGACACCGACCGTGATCGCTGCGCGGGCGTGCGCGTGCTGTTGACCGAGGACAACGAGATCAACCAGCAGATCGCCGTCGAGCTGCTGGAGGGCGCGGGCGCATCGGTCACCGTCGCGAACAACGGCAAGGAGGCGGTGGAGCACTTGCAGGCCACGCCCGACGCCTTCGACATCGTGTTCATGGACCTGCAGATGCCGGTGATGGACGGGCACCAGGCCACGACGCGGATCCGCGCGGACGCGCGCTTCGCCACGCTCCCCATCATCGCGATGACCGCGCATGCCTCGCTCGAGGAACGGGCGCGCTGTCTCGCGGAAGGGATGAACGACCACATCTCCAAACCGATCGCGCCGTCCGTGTTGTTCGAGACCATCGAGCGCTACTATGCGCCCGAGCGCGCGGCCGATGTGCGTCGCTCGCGCGGGATCCCGACCGTCCCGGAGTTCGTGGCCGTCTCGCGCAGCGAAGTCGAGCGCGATCCGTTGCCGCCCATCGAGGGGGTGGATGTCGAAGCCGGGCTGGGGCGGGTGGCCGGCAACCGGACCCTGTACCGAAAGCTGTTGCGCCAGTTCCTCCGCACCGAGGGCGATGTGGCCGCGCGCCTGGCGGCGCTCGACGCCGACGGCGACCGGGCGACGGCCGAGCGGGTCGCCCACACGGTGAAGGGGGTGGGGGGGTCGCTCGGGGCCGACGCGGTGCACCGCGCGGCCGGCACCGTCGAACAGGCCCTGATGGGTGGTGTGTCGGGTGCGGCGTTGGCGCCGCTGCTCGAGGATCTCGATCGCGCGATGCAGTCGTTGATCGCGGCGGCCGGTCCGGCGCTCCTGGATGACGGGGCGAGCCCGCCGCCGCCTGCGGCGGACATCGACCTCGCCGCAGCCACCCCCATCCTCGAACGACTGGTGGAGCGCCTCGCAGGCTTCGACGCCGACGCGGCGGACGATGTGGACACGCACCGCGAGCTGCTGCGTGCGGTCTTGGGGGCCGACGCCTTCGAGACCTTCGAATCGCAGGTGGCCTCGTA
>ERZ1066135.1144-NODE-1144-length-10908-cov-7.983230_pt1 | contig 10908 bp, 11 predicted proteins | sample MGYA00382782_ERZ1066135 | MGnify/ENA primary metagenome ERZ1066135 (study PRJEB33369, sample SAMEA5778365) | biofilm metagenome | biome: Industrial cooling water; feature: Water cooling tower basin; material: Biofilm | place: United Arab Emirates | collected...
CGCGAGCAGGGCGTGACGCGCGGCCGCAGCTTCTTCCACGAGCCGCTCGGCTTCGTGCTGACGGCGCCGGAAGGCTGGCGGGTGCAGAACCGCCGCGAGGCGGTGGCGCTGGTCAACGCCTCCGGCGATGCCGGACTGATCCTGCAGACCGTGCCCGAGTCGGCCGGACGCAACCACGACGAGATCCTGCGCAAGCTCTTCAACCCGACCCAATCCCGGGTCGACCGGCGCACGCTCAACGGCTTCGACGCCACGCACTTCGTCGGCACCGCGCGCAACGCCCAGGGTCAGACGCGCGACGTGACCGCCACCGTCGTCACCGGCCCGCAGCGGCGCCACTACCTGCTGTTGCACGCCGGCAAGGATGCCGCGGCGCTGCGGCGATCCGCCGCCGGCCTGCGCGAGGCCGAAGCATCGTTCCGCGCGCTGACCCCGGCCGACCGCGACGACGCGCGCCCCTGGGCGCTGGCCCGCGGCAGCTACCCGCGCGGCGGCTACGCCGAACTGGCGCGCCGCTCGCCGCTGCCGAACGCCGAAGCGCAGCTGCGGCTGATCAACGGCCACTACGGTGGCGGCGAACCCAAGCCCGGGCAGGCGATCAAGGTCGTCGAATAGGACGGGGTGCCCCGGCTCACTTCGACCAGGTGTCCTTCAGGCCGGTGATGCGGCCGAAGACCGGCACCGCGCCGACCGGCGTGCGGTCGTCGGCGACGAAATAGCCGTGGCGCTCGAACTGCAGGCGCTTCCCGCCGCGCGCTGCGTCCAGGCCCGGCTCGACGTAGCCCTGCCGCACCGTGCGGCTGGCCGGGTTGAGCACGCTCAGAAAGTCGCGCCCGCCGGCATCCGGCTGCGGCTCGGTGAACAGGCGGTCGTACAGGCGCAGCTCGGCCGCGACGGCCTCGTGCGCGCCGACCCAGGTGACCGTGCCCTTGACCTTGACCGCATCGGCGCCCGGCGTGCCGCTCTTGGTGTCGGGCACGACGCTGGCGAGCACCTTCGTCACGCGGCCGGCGGCGTCCTTCTCGCAGCCGATGCACTCGACGACGACGCCGTACTTCAGCCTCACCTTGTTGCCGGGGAAGAGCCGGAAGAAGCCCTTGGGCGGCGCTTCGGCGAAGTCCTCGCGCTCGATCCAGACCTCGGGGCCGAGGCTGAACCGGCGCGTGCCGAGCTCGGGCCGCTGCGGGTGCGCGGGCGCCTGGCAGGGCTCGCGGTGCGCGTCGCTGCCGAACACCTCGGCCCAGTTGGCGAGCTCGAGCTTCAGCGGCTCGAGCACCGCCATCGCGCGCGGCGCCTTGCCTTCGAGGTCGTCGCGCAGCGCGGCGTCGAGCTGGCCGTAGTCGATCCAGCTGTGGTCCTTGGTGACGCCGATGCGTTCGCAGAAGAGCTGAATCGCCTCCGGCGTGTAGCCGCGCCGGCGCAGGCCGGCGACGGTCGGCATGCGCGGGTCGTCCCAGCCGTCGACATGGCCTTCGTCGACCAGCTGCTTGAGCTTGCGCTTGCTGGTGACGACGTAGGTGAGGTTGAGCCGCGCGAACTCGTGCTGGTGCGGCCGCGGGCGGGCCAGCAGGCCCAGATCGCACAGGTGCTCGAGCAGCCAGTCGTAGAAGGGCCGCTGGTCCTCGAACTCGAGCGTGCAGATGCTGTGGGTGATGCCTTCCAGCGCGTCCTCGATCGGGTGCGCGTAGGTGTACATCGGGTAGAGGCACCAGGCGTCGCCGGTGTTGTGGTGGGTCGCGCGCTTGATGCGGTACAGGGCCGGGTCGCGCAGGTTGATGTTCGGCGAGGCCATGTCGATCCGGGCGCGCAGCACGGCGGCGCCGTCGGGCAGCTCGCCGGCGCGCATCGCACGGAAGCGGGCCAGGTTCTCGTCCGGCGTGCGGCCGCGGAAGGGGCTGTCGGTGCCGGGCGTCGTGAAGTCGCCGCGGGTCGCGCGCATCTGCTCGGGCGTCTGCTCGTCGACGTAGGCGAGGCCGGCCGCGATCAGGGCCTCCGCCGCCTGGTACATGAAGTCGAAGTAGTCGCTGGCGTAGTAGAGGTGCGAGCGCGTGCCCGCGGCCGTGGTTTCGTCCCAGCCGAAACCCAGCCACCGCACCGCATCGACGATCGCGTCGACGTACTCCTGCTCCTCCTTCTCGGGGTTGGTGTCGTCGAAGCGCAGGTGGCAGACGCCGCCGTAGTCGCGTGCCAGGCCGAAGTTCAGGCAGATGCTCTTGGCATGCCCGACATGCAGGTAGCCGTTGGGCTCGGGCGGGAAGCGGGTGCGGATCGTCGCGGCGTCGAGCGGGGCCCCGGCATGGTGCGCGGCGTCGCCGGGGCTGCCGGCGTGGCGGCGGCCGGCGTAGCGGCCCTGTTCGAGGTCGCGCTCGATCTGGGCGCGCAGGAAGTTGCTGGGCTTGGGGGCGTCGTTCATCGTCGCGGGCGCGGAGGGAAGCCGCATTCTAGGGAGCGGGGCTTCACAAAACTTCACCGCGGCGAGACGGCAGGGTTGTGAACCCGGCTCAGGATCGAGACGTTGACGAATGGCGAGGCCGAGCCGTCCACCCGGACGGCCCCTCCGACGAGGAGCCGACATGAATGCAACGATCCGCAAGACGCTCGCCGTGGCCGCCGTCGGCCTGGCCGGGCTGGCCGCCACCGGCGCGGCCCAGGCGCGCAGCGACGTGTTCTGGTCGATCGGCATCAACCTGCCGCCGATCGGCACCGTGATCTCCAACGCGCCGGCCTACCACTACCCGGCGCCGGCGGTGGTCTACGCGCCGCCCCGGGTGGTCTATGCGCCGCCGGTGGTGTACGCACCGCCGCCACGGGTGATCTACCGCCCGGGCCCGGTCGTGGTGCACAAGCCCTATGCCCATGTCCATGGGTACGGCCACAGGCACTGGAAGCACCGCGATCACGACCGGCGCTGGGACCGCGGCGACGACCGCCGCTGGGACCGCGGCGGTGACCGCCGCTGGGACGGCCACCGCGGCGACCGCCGTTGAATCGACCACCGCGGCGACCGCCGCCGAGGCAGGCCCTCGGCGCGGCTCGCGGCTCAGCGCCGCTTGCCGCCGCCGAGCAGGCCGCCGAGCACGCCGCGGATGATCTCGCGGCCGACGGTCGTTCCCATCGTCCGCACGGCCGACTTGGCCATCGCCTCGGCCAGCCCCTCGCGCTTGCCGCCGCGCGGGCCGGTGCCGCCGAACAGGATGCCGCCCAGGCCGCCGAGCAGCCCGCCGCCGGTGTCCGCCTGCGGCTGCGCGGTACCGGGCTTGACCGCTTCAGCGGCCGCCGCCGTCGTCTCGGCCCGGCCCCGGATCTTCTCGTAGGCCGACTCGCGGTCGACCATCTTCTCGTACACGCCGGCGACCAGCGACTTCGCGATCAGCGCCTTGCGCTGCTCCGGCGTGATCGGCCCGATCTGGCTGCCCGGCGGCAGCACGTAGACGCGCTGCGTGATGCCGGGACGGCCTTTCTCGTCGAGCAGGCTGACGAGCGCCTCGCCGACCGCCAGCTCGGTGATCGCCGCGCCGATGTCCAGGCCCGGGTTCGGCCGCATCGTCTCGGCCGCCGACTTGACGGCCTTCTGGTCGCGCGGCGTGAAGGCGCGCAGCGCATGCTGGACGCGGTTGCCGAGCTGGCCGAGCACGCTGTCGGGCAGGTCCAGCGGGTTCTGCGTCACGAAGTAGACGCCGACGCCCTTGGAGCGCACCAGCCGCACCACCAGCTCGATGCGCTCGATCAGGGCCTTGGGCGCATCGCTGAACAGCAGGTGGGCCTCGTCGAAGAAGAACACCAGCTTGGGCTTGTCGAGGTCGCCGACCTCGGGCAGCGTCTCGAACAGCTCGCTCAGCATCCACAGCAGGAAGGTCGCGTACAGCCTTGGTGAGTTCATCAGCTTGTCGGCGGCCAGGATGTTGATCACGCCCTTGCCGTCCACCGTCTGCATGAAGTCGCCGATGTCGAGCATCGGCTCGCCGAAGAACCTGTCGCCGCCCTGGCCCTCGATCTGCATCAGCCCGCGCTGGATCGCGCCGACCGAGGCCGCGCTGATGTTGCCGTACTCGGTCTGGAACTGCTTGGCGTTGTCGCCGACGAACTGCAGCATCGCGCGCAGGTCCTTCAGGTCCAGCAGCGCCAGGCCGTTGTCGTCGGCGATCTTGAACACCAGGCTCAGCACGCCTTCCTGGGTGTCGTTCAGGCTCAGCATGCGGCCGAGCAGCAGCGGGCCCATGTCGGAGACGGTGGCGCGCACGGGGTGGCCCTGCGCTTGTCGGTCATCGGCGAACACGTCCCACAGCGTCGTCGGGCAGTGCGTAGGCTCGGGCAGCGCGAGGCCGCGGTCGGCGAGGATCTTGGCGACCTTCTCGGGCGTCTTGCCGGTCTGGCTGATGCCGGTCAGGTCGCCCTTCACGTCGGCCATGAAGACCGGCACGCCGATGCGGCTGAAGCTCTCGGCCAGCGTCTGCAGCGTGATCGTCTTGCCGGTGCCGGTGGCGCCGGTGATCAGCCCGTGGCGGTTGGCCAGCGCGGGCAGCAGGGCGCATTCGATGTCGCCGCGCTTGGCGATCAGCAGGGGGTCGGCCATGGGGTCCTCGTCGGGGCTGCAGGGGAGGGCGTCGCCTAAAATCGCCGCAATCCTAAGCTTTCCAGAAAGAAAAAATGGCCGGGCATTCGAAGTGGGCCAACATCCAGCACCGCAAGGGCCGCCAGGACGAGAAGCGCGGCAAGGTCTGGACGCGCATCATCCGCGAGATCACGGTGGCCGCGCGCACCGGCGGCGGCGACCCGGCGATGAACCCCAGGCTGCGCCTGGCGATCGACAAGGCCAAGGCCGCCAACATGCCGGCCGACCGCATCAAGTACAACGTCGACAAGGCCTCGGGCAACCTCGAGGGCGTCAACTACGACGAGGTGCGCTACGAGGGCTACGGCATCGGCGGCGCGGCCATCATCGTCGACTGCATGACCGACAACCGCGTGCGCACGGTCGCCGAGGTGCGGCATGCCTTCAGCAAGTACGGCGGCAACCTCGGCACCGACGGCTCGGTCGCCTTCCAGTTCAAGCATTGCGGGCAGTTCGTGTTCGCGCCCGGCACGTCGGAAGACAAGGTGATGGAGCTGGCGCTGGAGGCCGGCGCCGAGGACGTGCTGACCGACGACGACGGCGCGGTCGAGGTGCTGTGCGCGCCGCCCGACTTCGAGGCCGTCCAGGCCGCGCTCGAAGCCGCCGGCCTGAAGCCCGAGATCGCCGAGGTGACGATGCGCGCCGAGAACACCGTCGCGCTCGAAGGCGAGGATGCCGAGCGCATGCAGAAGCTGCTCGACGTGATCGAGGACCTGGACGACACGCAGGCCGTCTTCCACAACGCCGAACTCTGAGGAAGCCCGGATGAACGTCCTCGTGATCGGCGGCGGCGGCCGCGAGCATGCGCTGGCCTGGAAGCTCGCGCAGTCGCGCAAGGTGCAGATGGTCTACGTGGCGCCGGGCAACGGCGGCACGGCGCTCGACAAGCGGCTGAAGAACGTGCCGATCACCGACCTTGCCGCGCTGGCCGACTTCGCGCAGACCGAGAAGATCGGCCTCACCGTCGTCGGCCCCGAGGCGCCGCTGGCGGCCGGCGTGGTGGACCTGTTCCGTGCCCGCGGCCTGCGCGTGTTCGGCCCGACCCAGGCCGCGGCGCAACTCGAAAGCTCCAAGGCCTTCTCCAAGGCCTTCATGCAGCGCCACGGCATCCCGACCGCGGCCTACCAAGCCTTCAACGACCCGGCGGCCGCGCACGCCTACATCGAGAAGATGGGCGCGCCGATCGTCGTCAAGGCCGACGGCCTGGCGGCGGGCAAGGGCGTGGTCGTCGCCAGCACGCTGACCGAAGCCCACCAGGCGGTCGACTGGATGCTGCTGGACAACAAGCTCGGCGTCACCCACAACGAGGGCGGCGCGCGGGTCGTGATCGAGGAGTTCCTGGTCGGCGAGGAGGCCAGCTTCATCGTCATCGCCGACGGCAGGAACGTGCTGCCTCTCGCGACCAGCCAGGACCACAAGCGCCTGCTCGACGGCGACGCCGGCCCCAACACCGGCGGTATGGGCGCCTACTCGCCGGCGCCGGTGGTCACGCCCAATGTGCATGCCCGCGTGATGCGCGAGATCATCCAGCCCACGCTCGACGGCATGGCCAAGGACGGCATCCCCTACACCGGCTTCCTCTACGCCGGGCTGATGATCGACGGCCAGGGCAAGGCCAAGACGCTCGAGTTCAACTGCCGCATGGGCGACCCCGAGACCCAGCCGATCATGATGCGGCTCGAGAGCGACCTGCTGGAGGTCCTGACCCATGCCGCCGACGGCACGCTGGGCGAGGTCGAGCTGCAATGGGACCGACGCTGCGCGCTCGGCGTCGTGATGGCCGCGCACGGCTACCCGGAGCACCCGCGCAAGGCCGACGTGGTCTCCGGCCTGCCGCCGGAAAGCGACGACGCGATGGTCTTCCACGCCGGCACCACCAAGCTGAGCAAGGACCTCGTCACCAGCGGCGGGCGGGTGCTCTGCGTCACGGCGCTCGGCGAGACGACCAAGGTCGCGCAGGCGCGCGCCTACGAGGCGCTGGCGCCGATCCGCTTCGACGGCATGCAGTTCCGCCGCGACATCGGGCACCGTGCGATCAAGCGCTGAGCCGCCGATCGCCGTCACCGGCAGCCGCTTGGCCGCGGCCTTGCTGCGCGCCGCCGGGTGGACGCTGCGCTTCGACGGCCTGCCGGCCAAGCAGGGCGTGATCGTCGTCTACCCGCACACCTCCAACTGGGACTTCCCCGTCGGCCTGCTGGCCAAGTGGGCGATGGGCGTGCCGGTGCACTTCTGGGGCAAGGCGAGCCTGTTCCGCGTGCCGCTGTTCGGGCGCTGGATGCGCTCGCTCGGTGGCATCCCGGTGGACCGTTCGGCGCCGCAGGGCGTGGTCGAGGCCATGGTGCAGCGCTTCGTGGCGGCGCGCGAGCGCGGCGAGTTCCACTGGCTGGTGCTCTCGCCGGAGGGCACGCGCAGCTACCGCGACCATTGGCGCTCCGGCTTCTACCGCGTGGCGCTCGGCGCGCGGGTGCCGGTCGGGATCGCCACCCTCGACTGGGGGCGCCGCACGATCGACCTGCGCCGCTTCGTCGAGCTGAGCGGCGACCCGGTGGCCGACCTGGCGCTGATCGCCGGTCACCTGCAGGGCGTGCGCGGTCGGCGCCCGGAACTCGCCGCACCTGTCACACTCGCGTCCCCATGAACGAGACCGCCGCCGTCCGCGACTACCTGCTCGGCCTGCAGGGCCGCATCGTCGCCGCGCTGGAGGCCGAGGACGGCCTGCCGTTCCGCCGCGACGCCTGGACGCGCGAGCCCGGTGGCAAGCTCGAAGGCGACGGCTGCTCGCAGCTGATCGAGCACGGCCATGTGCTGGAGCGTGGCGGCTGCAACTTCTCGCATGTCAAGGGCAAGGCGCTGCCGCCGTCGGCCACCCAGCACCGGCCCGAGCTGGCCGGCGCGCCCTTCGAGGCGATGGGCGTCTCGCTGGTCTTCCATCCGCGCAACCCCTACGTGCCGACGGTGCACATGAACGTGCGCATGCTCGCCGCCCACAAGCCCGACGGTGAAACGGTCAGCTGGTTCGGCGGCGGCATGGACCTGACGCCCTACTACGGCTTCGAGGACGACGCGGCGCATTTCCACCGCACCTGCCGCGACGCGCTCGCGCCCTTCGGCGCCGACAAATACCCGCGCTTCAAGGCCTGGTGCGACGAGTACTTCTTCCTCAAGCACCGCAACGAGCCGCGCGGCATCGGCGGCGTGTTCTACGACGATTTCGCCGAGCTCGGCTTCGACGGTGGCTTCGCGATGACGCAGGCGGTCGGCAACGCCCTGCTCGACGCCTACCTGCCGATCCTGCAGCGCCGCAAGGACACGCCCTACGGCGAGCGCGAGCGCGAGTTCCAGGCCTACCGGCGCGGCCGCTACGTCGAGTTCAACCTGGTGTGGGACCGCGGCACGCTGTTCGGCCTGCAGTCGGGCGGGCGCACCGAGTCGATCCTGATGTCGATGCCGCCGATCGTCACCTGGCGCTACGACTGGCAGCCGGAGCCCGGCACGCCCGAGGCGCGGCTCTACAGCGACTTCCTCAAGCCGCGCGACTGGGCCGCCCTCTGAACGCGACGCGCATCGGCGTCTTCGGCGGCAGCTTCGACCCGCCGCACCAGGCGCACCGGGCGATGGCGCAAGCCGCGCTGGACCAGCTCGCGCTCGACGAGCTGCGCTGGTTGCCGGCCGGCCGCCCTTGGCAGAAGTCGCACGAGCTGGCCCCGGCCGCGGACCGCCTCGCGATGGTCGCGGCCGCGATCGACGGCCAGCCGCGCTTCGTGCTCGACGCGCGCGAACTCGGCCGCCCCGGCCCCAGCTACACCATCGACAGCGTGCGCGAACTGCAGGCGGAGCAGCCGGGCGCGGCGCTGTTCCTCGTCATCGGCCAGGACCAGCACGCGGGCCTCGAAGGCTGGCGCGAATGGGAGGCGCTGGTCGACGCGGTGACGCTGGCGGTCGCCGCCCGCGCCGGCGACGCCGTCACCGCCCCGGCTGCACTGCGCGCCCGGCCGCACCGAAGCGTCGTTCTGGACCTGCCGGCGATGGCCGTCTCGGCCACCGCGATCCGCGCCCATCTTGCCGCCGGCGGTGCCGCCCGGGGCCTGGTTCCCGCGATGGTGCCGGCCGGGGTCGCACGCTATATTGACTCGCACCGGCTGTACCGGCCGCCGGCGCCGCCCACCAGGAGCTGAATGGACATCCGCAAACTGCAACGCGCCATCGTCGATGGCCTCGAAGACGTGAAGGCCCAGGACATCGCGGTCTTCAACACCGAACACCTTTCCGCCCTGTTCGAGCGCGTGATCATCGCCTCGGGCACCAGCAACCGGCAGACCAAGGCCCTCGCGGCCAGCGTGCGCGACGCGGTGCGCGAGCACGGCTTCCCGGTGATGCGCACCGAGGGCGAGGACAACGGCGAGTGGATCATCGTCGACTGCGGCGCCGCGGTCGCGCACATCATGCAGCCGGCGATTCGCCAGTACTACCACCTCGAGGAGATCTGGGGCGGCAAGCCGGTGAAGATGAAGTTCGGCGAGGTCGTCACCAGGCTGGTCAAGGCCGAGAGCCCGGCCCGCAAGGCGGCGCCGAAGCCGGCCGCCAAGGCGGCGCCTTCGGCCAAGCGTCCCGCCGCGAAGGCGGCGAGCAAGAAGGCTCCGGCCAGGAAGGCGCCGACCCAAGCGGCTTCCAAGAAGGCCGCGCCCAAGGCCCGCCCGCCCAGCCCCGCGGCGAAGGCGACTTCCAAGGCCCCTTCCAAGGCAGCCCCGAGGGCGGCCCCGAAGGCGGCTCCCCGCGCCGCGCCCAAGTCGGCGCCCAAGGCGGCCGCCGTGCCGGCCCGCGGCGCGCGCAAGGCCGCAGCCCCGTCCGCAGCGCGCAAGCCGGCCGCGCCCGTCAAGAAGGGCGCCCGCCGGGCATGAAGCTGACGCTGGTCGCCGTCGGCCAGCGTCCTGCGGCCTGGGCCGAGACGGCCTGCGACGACTACCTCGGCCGCTTCCCGCCGGACTGGCGGGTCGCGTTGAAGACCGTCAAGGCCGAGCCCCGCACCCAAGGCAAGACCGCCGTGGCACTGAAGGCCGCCGAGGCCAAACGCCTCGAAGCCGCCTGCGCGAAGGGCGCCCGCCGCGTCGTGCTCGACGAACGCGGCGCGCGGCTCACCACCGTCCAGCTGGCCGCGCGCCTGCGCGCCTGGCGCCACGACGGCCGCGAGGTCGCGCTGCTGATCGGCGGCCCCGACGGCCTCGACGATGCGCTCAAGGCCAGCGCCGACGAAACCCTGCGGCTTTCCGACCTGACGCTGCCGCATGCGCTGGTGCGGGTGCTGCTGGCCGAGGCGCTCTACCGTGCCTGGTCGGTCGATGCCGGCCACCCCTACCACCGCGAATGAGCCCGGGAGAAGTACGCCGTGCCCAAGTTCCTCTACCTCGCCTCGCAGAGCCCGCGCCGCCGCCAACTGCTCGACCAGATCGGCGTGCGCCACGAGCTGCTGCTGCCCGGCCCCGGCGAGGACGGCGAGGCGCTCGAAGCGGTGCTGCCCGGCGAGCCGCCGCTCGACTACGTGCAGCGCGTGACGCTGGCCAAGCTCGACGCGGCGCGCACGCGGCTGCTCGCCCGCGGCCTGCCGGCCGCGCCGATCCTGTGCGCCGACACCACGGTGGCGCTCGACGGCCTCATCCTCGGCAAGCCGGCCGACGACGAGGACGCGGCGCGGATGCTGCAGCAGCTGGCCGGCCGGACCCATGGGGTGCTCAGCGCGGTCGCCGTCGTGGAGGGGCCGCACGCCGTCTTCGAGCCGCGGATGCGGCTGCAGGTGTCGAGCGTGCGGCTGCGCGCGCTCGACAGCGAGGAGATCGTCCGCTACGTCGCCAGCGGCGAGTCGCAGGGCAAGGCCGGCGCCTACGCGATCCAGAGCCAGGCGGCGGCCTGGATCGAGCACATCGACGGCAGCCACTCGGGGATCATGGGGCTGCCGCTGTTCGAGACGGCGGAACTTCTGCGCGGCCTGGGCTGGCGCTTCTGAGGCCGCGCCGGGGCAAGCCATACTCGGCCCGTGCAAGACATCCTGATCAACTGGTCGCCGCAGGAGACGCGGGTCGCCATCGTCGAGAACGGCGCGGTGCAGGAGCTGCATCTGGAGCGCGCGCTCGAACGCGGCCTGGTCGGCAACATCTACGCCGGCCGCGTGGCGCGGGTGCTGCCGGGGATGCAGAGCGCCTTCATCGACATCGGCCTGGAGCGCGCCGCCTTCCTGCACGTGGCCGATCTGCACCGCGACGAGCCGGCGTCGGGCCGCGACGGCATGGTGCCGGTGCCGATCG
>ERZ1066135.1147-NODE-1147-length-10888-cov-24.866427_pt1 | contig 10888 bp, 10 predicted proteins | sample MGYA00382782_ERZ1066135 | MGnify/ENA primary metagenome ERZ1066135 (study PRJEB33369, sample SAMEA5778365) | biofilm metagenome | biome: Industrial cooling water; feature: Water cooling tower basin; material: Biofilm | place: United Arab Emirates | collected...
TTGTTTCCTATTTTAGGCCACAAAACCAGTCCAACTATTTAAGCGGTTAGGAACAGTTCGGGTCACATCTTCTCCCGCTATAGTCAATAATTTTCAACCTTGGAGGACTTCTTTGTTTACCTAAGCGGTCTGCTTTTCCTCTGTTCGTTGTTCAATATTGCAAATAACGTTTCGGGGCTTGGCGTTCGGGCGGGATTTTCAGCAGAAAATTCCGAGCGAGCGACAAAGCGTGAATTTACGAAAAACTGTCAAACGGAAACGTTTACCCCGCCTGACGCCAAGCCCTTGTTAGCGGCTGTGGTTACTATTGTTTTAATAAATTTTTCTGTTTTAAAAAGTCAATAAATTCATTCACTATTTTTTCACTTCTGTCAATTATGTCTTGTTCGTTAAAGTCGGTTTTGGTGTCTGCCAAATTCACTAATTCAGAAATAATTGAACCAGCTTTATGTTGTCCTTTGTCATTAGTGAAACCTTTGTAATACTTGGTTTTATCAGAAAACCTGTAATCAGATGCTCTTATGTTTATTTTGTCTTCAAGTAAAGATTTGTTACCAAGAACTTCTAAATTTTTTGTATTGGAAAGCGACTTGTCATTTTCTTGTCTTTTTCGTGCAAAAATATGTTCAATGTCGAAATTCGTAGTGAGTGCTGGGATTTCTTGATTGTCAACTTTAAATGCCCACCAAGTTAACATTGACCTTGTAATTGGTCTTCCGTTTTTAAACTCAAAATTATTGATTGCTGTTCGCAATGTGTTTTCGTCAAATTTATGTTCATCAAAGTTTACTATTTTGTCTGTTACGATATTTATCATCTCGGCATAAACAGGCGTTCTTAAAGCATTAACGCCCGGATTAGTGAATGCATAAGCCCAAACAAATGCAATTGTTTTATTTAAAAACTCATCTAATTTTTGTTCCTCTAATTGTTCGTTTCCATTTTTGTTTTGAAGAAAATACACAGACAAAAAATATGTCCACATACCATTTGGCGCGGAATTAAGGATAAATAATTTTCTTAGAATATTAGCCGAAAATCTGTCAGTATTTTGATTGTAAACATCATTCCAAAAATCAACAAGAATTTTGAGATTTGATAAAGTCTCATCTTGTTTGAGAATAGAGTATTTGCCTTTTTCGTAGAACTTGCGTAAGGCTTCTGTTGTGCTTGACTTTATACCTTGTTTTGCACGGACAAAATACATATATCTTGTAAAAAGTTCGTCCATTGGTGTTCCATTCAATGGTTTGAAAATTCTAGCGGTAATTTCTTCAAGCTCTTTCCATTGCTCAATGAATTTGTCCTTTTGGTTTTTTGTAGTGTAATGTTTGTAAAATTGTGCTTTAAAAATGTCGGCATCTGACAATGGTAGCCCTCTATCATTCAATGTTGAAAATATTCTCAATGCTGTGTCCTGAGATTCTGCGTCAATTGGTAATAGAATACAGTTGCCTAAAATTCTTGCAGGTAAGTATGCAAAATATGAAGGGTATTCGCTTAAAAAGTTGTCTATTTTTTCCTGAAAAAAGCGATAGTTCTTTGCATAGTTACTTTTTTGGTCTTTGTTTACAATACCTGTTTTAAGGATTTCTAAAAACTCATCCTTGTCATTATCGGTAGCTACCTCCGAGTCAATTTTGAGTATGTTTAGATTTGGTTGTCCAAATTCATTTGTTTTCCATAGACATTGTGCAATTCTTTCACGAGTGCTTTTTGAGTTTTCATCTTGCATATTGCCAAACTTTGCATAAAAAGCTCTTAATAACAACATCAAAGTGGTTAATCGTTGCTGTCCGTCAATTACTTCTTTTTTATTGTTGTCATTTTCAAAAGTTACTATTGAACCCAAAAAGTATTCTTCATTGCTGTCAAATTTGTCGCTGTTGTTGTCTGGAAATGCGAAAGTAAAAATGTCGTCCCAAAGAGTTTGGCATTGTCCCTCTTCCCAAGCGTAAGGTCTTTGATAGTCAGGGATAAGAAAGTCAGATTTTTTATCTGAGAAAAGTAACATTATTGTTTTCTGGTCAACATTTAGTTTTGACATATTGATGTTTTTTTTGTTAATCGTTCTTTTGTTGGTGGTGCGGTCGTCCTACCATTGCCGCTAACTCGCGGCTAACCGCAATAGGTGCGTTTATTTCCTTATTATCTTTTTAGAGGTGTGGATTTACTAATTGATTGCAAATCAGCAGTATATCCGTGTATTACCCGTTTGTAAGCGTTTGTACACGGATAGTTAACCCACTTACTAGCTAAGGTATTCATTTCCAATAAACTAAACGGCATTGGTGAAGTCAGTTCTTCGCCTGTACTATCAACTGCCACCTAAAGGCCCACATCCATCGGAGGGTGTAGTTTGTGATGCGGCTGAAGCGCAACAGTGCCCGAAGTTCGCTACTGCGGAACCCACGGAGCACGGAGAGTCCTGCGTCGTATTTCACCATAGGAGATTTTGAAAACAGTGCCGTGAGCAGATTGATGGATCGGTAAGCCACCCAATGGCGGTGCAGGTCGTTGATCACCAAGCCAACACGTGCTTGTGTTTGAAATTGAGAGAACAGTTTCACCAATTCTTCATCCTTGAAATGATGCAAGAACAAGGTGGCTGTGAGGATGTCGCACGAAACTTTTTCGAACTCGGCGGATAGCACGTCCATTTGCCGGAAGGAAATCTCCGGATAAGCTGAACAGCTGGCCTGTGCATAGGCAATTACATGCGGGTTGGCGTCTATTCCCACAAGTTCCACACGGATGTGGCGCTTGCGTGCCCAATGGGCTATTTGCCGGAGCATGTCGCCACCACCACAACCAATATCCACGATGCGCCATGTCTTGTCTTCTTCCGTGATGAGTTTGCTCAGTCCCTTTAGCGTCACGTTGGTGCCGCCCAGCAATTTGTTGATCGTCTCAATTTCGCGCAGGGTTTGTTCAATAACCGCACCGCCGGATTGCAGGTCATCCATGAGTTCCGGTTCAGAGGATCGGTTGGCGTATTTATGCATCAGTGACTGTGAATAGTGCCCACAACACTTTCTAACGTAAGTCCCGGACCGAAGGCGAGTCCAAGCACGCTTTTTCCATCATCTGACGGGCGCCACTTATCCATGAGAGCTTTCAATACAAACAAAATGGTGGGTGAAGACATGTTGCCGTGTTGCCGCAAAACATCATGTGCCGCTTGATTGGTTTCACGTGTGATGCCTACTTGTTCTTCCACCCCCTGCAGGATGCGTTTGCCGCCCGGATGGATGGCGTAATAGTCAAAGGCTCGCTGAGGCAGTGCGGCTAGGAGTGGAGGTATGCCCGACTGCAGCGCTTCTGGCACATATGCGGAAAGGCGCATCTCAAATCCCAGCGGTCCGATGTTCCACGCCATGGCTTCTCCGGCTGATGGGATGAGCGCGCAGCGAAAAGTCGCCAACTCAAGAGAGGTTTTGGCTGTCGCTTGACTCTCCACTAGCACAGCCGCTGCACCATCTCCAAAAAGCGCATTGGCCAAGAGGTTGTCGTCGGTTTTTTCTTTTTGAAAATGCAGGGTGCAGAGTTCGGCGCACACGATGAGTACGCGCGCGTCATTGGCTCTGCAAATGTGGTCGGCCATTTTCAAGGCATTGAAGGCCGCATAACACCCCATGAAATTGATGCACGTGCGTTCTACGTGGGCTTGTAGTCCGAGGGATTGCACCAAGTCAATATCCAAACCCGGCGCATACATGCCCGTGCAGCTCACGGTGATCAAGTGGGTGATGGATGCGGGATGGGTGGTGCCCAAGCACTTTGTCGCGGCGCTATGACTGAGGGTCGGCGCATGGGTGCGGTACCAGGCACTTCTGTGGGCCATGTCAGGGAAGGGCTCCAATGTTTGATGATCGGGAAAGAATGTGCGCACGGATCCGCCGTAATCGGGGATGGTGCTGTATCGCTGTGTGATGCCCGAAGCGCGGTAGAGCACGCGCAAGTCATGCGCCTCAGATTGCGCAAGACCATGTGCCCCGATCATAAATTCCAGCACGTCGGCCTGCCGGATGGCGTGGGGTGGATTGGCCGTGCCAATGGATGTGATGTATGCAGGCATGCGTGGATGAATCGTCAATGATAGCCAATGTTCGTATCTTAACAGCAAACAACCCGAACATGTTCACAAGGTCTACGATACTGCATCTGCGCATTCCCTTTTCCTTCTTTCTCATGCCCGTGTTTCTCTTTGCCTTGGCCGTGTCTTCGCAGGTGGATTGGGTGCGAACGGTGGTGGCGTTCATTATCATTCATCTTTTTCTCTACCCCGCCAGCAATGGGTACAACAGCTATTTCGACAAAGACGAAAAGAGCATCGGGGGGCTGAAATTTCCACCGGAGGTGACCAAGCGGCTTTATCAGGCGTCTTTGATTTTTGATGGGATTGCACTGGCACTTGGACTCTTTATCGGGTGGGAGTTTGCGCTCATGCTGGCCATTTATGGTTTAGTCTCCAAGGCCTATAGCCATCCGAGTATTCGATTGAAGAAATACGCCATCATCGGGTGGTTGGTGACCGGATTTTTTCAGGGAGCGTTCACGTTTGCCATGTCCTATTTGGCCATCAATGGGCTCGGGTTTGATGGGTTATCTTCCGCTTTGTGGTTTCCGGCCTTGCTCACCAGCGGCATCTTGTGGGGTTCGTACCCGATGACGCAGATCTACCAACACGAAGAGGACGTAAAGCGCGGCGATATTACGCTGAGTTATAAGTTGGGTATCAAGGGAACATTTCTGTTCACCGGAGGCATGTTTGCTGTGGCGTCTGCGTTTTTCTTTTGGTTTTTTTGGATGAATTATTCACAAAATACGGCATGGGTATTTCTTCTGTCTATGATTCCGATTGTGGGGTATTTCAATCGGTGGTTTATGCAAGCTGTGATGAATCCAATGGCAGCAGACTATGATCATACCATGCGACTCAATTTTCTATCGGCGCTTTGCTTGAATGGGTTTTTTGTGTGGTTGTTTTTTCAATGAGATAGGAGATTATTCAATCACCTCCCCGTGTGTCCCTTTGATGATTGCTCGACTTAAGGGTTTTACGTGATTGATGAGGTTTACTGCGAGGTTAGATACTGTGGGTTGCCCAAAAAGGCGCTGTACTTGTCTGCCAAACCACAGCCGCTGCTTGAACAGCATGCTCCATCGCAGGGCATAGGCATCTTCCAGCAAATCCCTACTCCAGTTTTTGGCTTGCGCCTCTTGTATCGTTTCGCTCAGCAGCTTGGCCGAATGGATGGCCATGGCCATGCCATTGCCGCACAGGGGCGTAATCATGCCGGCTGCATCTCCACACATGAGCATGTGATTGTCCACGGGCTGTTTTATTTCAAACGAAATCTCATTGATCACTTCGGGTTTGTCCCACAGAAAGTCGGCTGATGAAAAGATGCGTTTAAGGTGTGGATTGCGGTGCAGCACGTTTGCCTCCATGTTGGTAATGTTTCCATGCTTGCGCAAGGTTTCTCGGCTGCCCAAATAGCAAATGTTCGTTATGCCGTCCTCCACCTGACTAATACCGCAGTATCCACCTGAAAAATTGTGCAAGGCAATTTGATCGATGGGATGATCGGTGTGCGCGTGGTATTTCACCCCGATGTAAGGGGAGCGCTTTGTGAAGAAGGGTCGCTTCAGTACTTGATCCAGATTGGAGCGCTTGCCGTAGGCGCCTATCACCACATCGGCTATGCGTGTTTGTCGGTCCTGTTTTCACCTTAAAATGACCGCTCGCAAATGTGCAGTCAAGCACTTTTTCATGAGCCACTTTCACACCTTCTGCTTTAGCCAATTCATATAGATGATTGTCGAGTGTAAAGCGACTCACGCCGAACCCGCCCAAATCCAGTTTGGTTTGGCTCATTTTTCCCCCCGTGCCGGAAAGCAAGAATTCCTTGATCTGTGGCAATGGCATGTCGGGGAGAAATCCGTGCCGCTCCATAAACGGGCGCACTTCATTGGAAATGTACTCGCCACACACGCGATGAAATGGATAGGTCTTTCGCTCGATCAACAGCACGTTGTGTCCGGCACGCTTGAGCAGCAGCGCCGAGACCAAGCCTGCCAATCCGCCACCGATGATACTTATGTTGCTCATTGCCGGATACTAATCTAACCGATCAACACTTGGCGCGGAACGAACGTGCAATAGAAAATGGTTAATTTGCCTGATTCTATGAAACTATTCAAGCGCATCATGTTGGGTTTACTTATCCTTTTGGTCATCCTCGTAGTGGCCGTCATCGTCTTTTTCAAAACAGCCCCTCAGATAGGTGGTACGCCTGCCGGTGACCGACTGGCACGCATGGAGCAGGCCGACAATTTTGACAAGGGAAAATTCCGGAATCAGGTGCTTACCGAAATGAATATGCCATTTGGCACCATCCTGAAGGTCATGCGGCATTATCTGTTCGGGGACAAAAGCCGCAAGCAGCCGCAGGCGGTCATCAGTACCCGGCCGTTTCAGCCGGATGCATTTTCGCGTGGAGGATCCGACACGGTGGCGTTCACGTGGTTTGGTCATTCGTCCTTGCTGGTGCGAATCGATGGGCTCACCCTCCTGATCGATCCGGTGCTGGAGGGCAAGCGAGCCTCCATGTTTTCGTTTATGGGGCCGGAGCGTTTCGCTTATCAAGACCATGTGCAGGTGAGCGATCTGCCGGAGATTGATGCCGTACTCATTTCGCATGATCATTACGACCATTTGGATTACCCGACCATTATGGCGCTGCGAGAAAAGGTGGATCGGTTTTATATGCCGCTGGGCGTGGGTGCCCATTTCGAGGCGTGGGGTATGCCGGCCGCTAACATCACCGAACTCAACTGGTGGGACGAAGTGCGGCTCGATTCGCTTACGTTGGCGTTAACTCCCACGCGCCATTTTTCGGGGAGAGGTTTTACGGACAGATTTAATACACTGTGGGGCTCTTGGGTGATTCAGGGCACCAAGCGAAACTTGTATTTCAGTGGCGATAGCGGCTATTTTCCCGGGTTCAAGGAGATCGGAGACAAGTATGGCCCATTTGACCTTACGTTCATGGAGTGTGGAGCGTATAACGAGGCTTGGCGTGAGATTCATATGTTTCCGGAGGAATCGGCGCAGGCGCACCTCGATGTGAAAGGCCGGCTGATGATGCCCATTCATTGGGGTAAGTTTGACCTGAGCCTGCACGACTGGACAGAATCGGTCAACCGATTGCGTGCCAAGGCAGATGCAGAGAATATTCAGTTAGTTACCCCGGAGATTGGCCAACTCGTGCTGATCCCCGATGAAGTGATTTTTGAGGATTGGTGGAAGGAGTATGAGTAATTGGTTAATTGGTGGGGTAGACCCAAATGCCAAAGGTCGCGGAGCGACAGGCCGAAAAGGCGGGGAGGGATTGCTGATTTTAGATTTTAGATTTTTTCGATTGGTAACGTTTCGGGGGTTTGCGATGACGGGATTTTGAAATACAAAATTGTCTGCCATTACAAACATGAACCGAAGATACAATTTAAAACTTAAATGTCAGCCCGCATAGCGCAAACTTGCTGTTAGCAACCGCTTTTGTCGCTGTGATTGTCCCACGATACAAAGTGAAACAATTAAAGGAGAAACTGTCCTTCAGGAAAAATAGTCGCTGAAGAATTTGTCTGCACGGGACAGTCACAGGGCAAAACGGAAAAACCCGTTGTTCGGTTGAAAATATAATAAAAAAAGATTGCGCATGTATTTGATAATCAGTAGATTAAGGTATCTAATCACAATCTACCACATGCACAATCTCAAGACCAATTTCGACAAAATAAAACCAGTATGCAAACTTGTTCTTAAGAAACATTTGCGGAAAGACGGTAATGTATATCACTACCCTAATAAGCCACAAATGACTGATAGTGAGGTGATTACACTTGCGGTAATGGCAGAATATCTTTCTATTTCATCAGAAAACTGTCTTTTTATCAAGTTAAGATGCGAGTACAAGCGTCAATTTCCACGATTGATATCACGAGCTAGGTTCACTATCCTCATTCCAAAAGAGGATTGATTTTTATACTTTTTGAAAAAAGTAAATTCCATAAATGCCAATTGCAAAAAATACTATTGAGCAGATAATATACATAACTGCTTGTATGCGCGAAGGCTCCATACCTCTAAAGGGCAACAGGGTTTTGAAAAAAATGAAAGTGAAAAAAACCATACTTAATAGAGACCCCAAGATCCGCATGTTGGTGGAAGGAGAATAATCCAAATTCTCATGTCCAGACAGGCCAATTAAGACGGCCGAAGCAGCTGTTAAAAGAGACCAAAAAAGAATCTCGGCAAGACGTTCGCTGGCCTTCGTGGTGTTCTTCAGGCCTTTACTGAATGGTCGTAATAGATTACACAAATACTCCGCATCTCCCTTTTCAAAAACGCTACCTATGCGAATGCGATTACCGGAAGTTGTTTCAATCAAAACCTTCCATTCATTCGCATCAAAGTCAGAGTAGTCTGTTTTTTGTTTTATCTCAACGCCTGTAATTTCTGTGCTCTTAATCCTTCTTCCGGGCACTCCTGGAAATAAGCGCACGCCATTATACAGGGTTAGCTCTTCATTTGACAATTCCAAACGATAGTAAGCACCAGGAATGAGCACAATTAGGAACCCGGCCGTGAGGAGGCAAGCAGTATGAAAAATAGCCACCGGCAAATCTTTATCTAGGTAAGTCTTGACAAACAAAGCGGCGATTACAATTGCCAGTAAGATTGACCAAGCCCACACCCCGGACAGATCACGCCAATGGACAACCACTTGCCCATTGGCGTGACTGACTCGAAACGTTTGTGAGTTGCCCTGTTCTACAGACATTGTTTGTGAAGATAAAGGCAAAATAGGTGGATACAAAGTGCGGTTCTGAATATCAGCCAAGTCATTTACTTGACTTACTCAAACAACCCTTGTTTCACTTTCTTCCACAACCCGCCCGACTGGCCGTTCCCTTTTTTCCAATGGTCAATCAGTTCGTCCATTTTTTCACCTTTGGCTGCATCTGATTTTTTGAAGTAGGTGCCTATCAATCGGCCATCCTGCTGCTTGGCGGCTTCATTGTACGCTTCATGACGGGTGATGTCTTTGTCAAAATCCGCGCGAAACGTTCGCTCTTCCATTTCGTCCAGCAGTGCCATCTTCTTGTCATACGAGCCCGTGGGCAAGAAAATCTTGCTGATGATAGGCACCAATTCAAATAGCACCAAAATAAGCAGCAGCAAATAATAGCGCTGTGTGAGAGCGCCCGTTGTGTCTTTTTTCATCAACGATTGCAGCGCCTCCACCTGAATGAGAAAACCTGCATTATCATAGGTCTCTTTGAAAGCCGAAAACTCCTTCAGGTACTTTTTTTCCAAAACACCCAATTGTGCATTCAGCGAATCGATCCGAGGCTGTGATTGGGTTTTCAATTGTGCGTACTCATCTTCGAGCCGTTGCAAGATTTTCCCCTTTTCGCGCGCCACATCCTTGATACCGAATCGTTTGGAACCGCCCGTGCCATCTATCTCTGCCTGATAAGACAAGCGAGCGGCCTGCACATCCGCGTATTTCCGTTGCAGCGCCGTATCCAGCCTGTTTTTTTCAGCCGTGAGCGAGGCAGACTCTGACGCTTTGATGGTGAGCAGGGCTTGATTGCGCTCCTCAATTTTCGCATCATTCAGCACCTGTATCTCACCTTTCAGGTCATCTTGGAACATCCACAAAATAACGGGCTGAGCAATGAAAGTGCCCAAGGCTATGGCCAGCATTACACGAAACAGCGTGGGCACCAGCGTGATTTTTCCGGCTTTGATGGAGGCGATGAGCATACGGTCAATCGTGAGAATGCCGAAACCCAAAAACAATCCGAGCGGTACGTACAGCCACGGGCTCGCCAGACTGATCGACCAAAAGTAAATCCAGGCGATGCTGGCATAAATGAAAGTGAATAAAACGCCCAATCCGATGATACGGGCGCGATTTGCGTCAGACTTGCAGTCGTAGATGACATTCGGAATGGCGGTGGCAAACCACCAGAGCAGCTGGCTCAGGCGGCTGTAACCTCGCTGTGGAGGTGTAGGTGTAGTGTTGTCCATGGTTTTTGATCATTGCATTAGGTAACGAAGAAAAACGTATATGGATTATTGAACACCTAGGAACTTGATAATTTTTTATGCCGCACTGCTATTCAAAAGCTAACAAGAGGGTTGACTTTGTATACAAAATGCGCAATTACTAAAGCGATTTTCTAAGCACGGTTTTAGTGCCTGGTTCACGCCAGCAAGAACCTTTCATGAAAATCGTAAATGTCATTCGATTTAATCTAACAACTCAGCTACGTCGTAATCTTCATTGGTTATTTCAAATAAGAAATAATTCCTTTTGACTACTTCATATCCGCCATGAAGAGGGAAAATCATAATGTTTTTGCCATTCGCATTGCATGACTCATCAGAAACAAAGTCCCTACAGTATCTAATGAACCTAGCATTGTCGAATATGACTACTACGGAATCTGCATCTCCCCAATATGTGCCGGAGTTACAAGTGGAACCTACCACCGTGCCCGTATGATCTGTGGCGCATTTTGCCTTTAGCGTATCAGCTTCAAGCTTTAAAATGGATTTATTATCAATGATAGAGCCACTCTGATATACATCTAAAATGATGTTATAATCTGATGCATTTTTGATAATCCGTGTCACAAAAACCTGATCACTTTGATCACAGGTCGATATGATGAAAGTTAGTAACAGGAAAGTGAGGACATGGATCCGTTGAGGAGACCCGTTAATCATTTGGTACTGATAAGTTGTAATCTTCATGCTCTTTCCGTTTAAAAACTGGACTAGTTAAGCAGCGGATTTAAAGATAAAGTA
>ERZ1066135.1148-NODE-1148-length-10888-cov-8.635281_pt1 | contig 10888 bp, 11 predicted proteins | sample MGYA00382782_ERZ1066135 | MGnify/ENA primary metagenome ERZ1066135 (study PRJEB33369, sample SAMEA5778365) | biofilm metagenome | biome: Industrial cooling water; feature: Water cooling tower basin; material: Biofilm | place: United Arab Emirates | collected...
CGGCATAGGGCCGCGCCGCGAGGTCGAGCCCGCAGATCGCGCCGAGCAGCGGCCAGAACTGGTTGCGCGGATGGGCGTAGTAGGCGCCGGCGGCCAGCGAGGCCGCGCCCGGGAAGCTGCCGAGCACGACCAGCCGGGCATCGCGCCCGATCGACGGCGGCAGCCCCTGCAGCACGGCGGTGTCGCGGCCGCTCACGGGATCACCCTTCGCACGGCGTGCTCCGGGATGAGCGCTTGGGAGCGGTCCGGGTGCTCACCGGAGGACCCTCCGCGCGGCGTGCTCATGCCGCGGCCCCGGCGGCCGCCTCCAGCGCGGCGAGCCGCGGCAGCGCCGCACGCGCGTTGGCCTCGCTCGCCGCGGCCAAGGCTTCGGGCGCCAGGCCGCGCAGCGCCGCCAGCACCGCGCCGATGCGCGGCAGCTCGGCCGGCTCGTTGCGGCCCATCGGCCGGCCGGCGGCGCGCTCGGCGGCCGGGGTGTAGAGCCATTGCGGCGGGATGTCCGGCGCGTCGGTCTCGAGCACGATCGCCTCCAGCGGCAGCTCGGCCGCGAGCCGGCGCAGCTGCCGCGCCGGCTCGAAGCTCAGCGCGCCGCCGAAGCCGAGCTTGAAGCCCAGGCCGACGAAAGCGTCCGCCTGCTGGCGGCTGCCGTTGAAGGCATGGGCGATCCCGGCGACCGGCACGCGACGCAGGTGCTTGAGCAAGGCGTCGGCCGAGCGCCGCACGTGCAGCAGCACCGGCAGGCCGGCCGCGCGCGCGATCCGCAGCTGGGCGGTGAAGTAACGCTCCTGCTTGGCGCGGTCGAGCCCGGGCACGAAATGATCCAGGCCGATCTCGCCGACCGCGACCAGCCGCGGGTCGTCTCGGTGGGTGTCCAGCGCCTGGCGCAGCGCGTCGAGCGCATCGTCCGACAAGGGATCGACGTACAGCGGGTGGATGCCCAGTGCGTAGACCGCATCGTGGGCCTGCGCGAGCGCGCGCACGGTGTCGAAGTCCTTGGGCGCGACCGCCGGCAGCACCAGCCGCGCCACCCCGGCGGCGCGGGCGCGCGCGACCACGGCGTCGCGGTCGGCGTCGAACTCGGCGGCGTCCAGGTGGCAGTGCGTGTCGGTCCAGCGGGTCATGCGTGGGGCGGTACGATCGGCGCGGCGACGGGAACGGGGGTGCGGGCATGCCGGCCGCGCACGGATGCACTGGCAAACCCTCTGTCCCGCCGGCTTGTAATCATTAGCATCGAAGGGTGTTGTCAGGCTCAGTGTCCATCACCACCGCAAGGATGCCACGATGAAATTCCGTCTCCCGACCCTGCTGGCCGCCGCCGGTATCGCGCTGATCGCCGGCTGCGCCTCTCTCACGGACAAACCGGTCGCCGTCGTGAAGGACGGCGAGATGGCCGTGCCGGCCGGCTACAAGGGCTGGCCCAAGTTCCTCTCCGCGGTGCAGCGCCCCGACGCCAAGCAGGTGCGCGAGATCTACATGAACCCGGTGGCCGCGCAGGCCACCGCCGCCTCGGGCTTCGCGCACGGCAGCGTGTTCGTGATGGAGAACTACGCGGCCAAGGCCAAGGCCGACGGCACGCTCGAGACCGGCCCCGACGGCAAGCTCGTCAAGGGCGATCTGCTGCGCGTCTTCGTGATGGGCAAGAACAAGGGCTGGGGCCAGGACGTGCCCGAAGGCCTGCGCACCGGCGAGTGGGTCTACGCCACCTACCTGGGCGACGGCAAGAAGGGGCCGGAACCGACCGCCGCCTGCCGCGGCTGCCACGCACCGCTGACGAACAAGGATTTCGTGTTCCGCTACGACGAGCATTTTGCTCAGAAGAAGTAGCCGACTATCCTCGGCGCATGCTCCACCGCCGTGCCCTGCTGCTGGCGGGCGCGGCGTCGGCGTGGCCGGCGCATGCCGCCCGCTACGAGCGCGGCCTGCTGTGGCGTGTGACGCCTCGCGGCGGGTTGCCCAGCCACCTCTACGGCACGCTGCACCTCGACGACCCGGCCGCCAAGGCCTTCGCGGCGCCGGTGCGCGAGGCGCTCGCCGCCGCGCGCGTGTTCCGCCCCGAGCTGCGCTCCGACGAGATCAGCGGCCGCGTCTTCGCCGCCGCCACACGGCTGCCGCCCGGCCCGGGGCTGCGTGCGCTGACCGGCGAGCCGCTGTTCGAGCGTGTCGCCGGGCTGCTGTTCGCCCACCACCGGCTGCCGCCGCGGGCGGCCGACCGGCTCAAGCCCTGGGCCGCCTTCCTGCAGCTCAACCAGCCGGCCGAGCTGCCGGGCCAGACGGTCGACGCGGCGCTCGAGGTGCTGGCGCGCGACCACGGCACACCGGTCGAGCCGATCGAGAGCGTCGAGGAGCAGATCGCCGCACTGGAGGCGATCCCGCTGGGCTCGCAGCTCGCGCTGCTCGACGCGCTGGTGCAGGACCATGCCGCGACGGTCGCGGCGCTGGCCGAACTGCGCGGGCTCTACCTCGCGCAGGACCTCGCGGGCCTCGACCGCCACCAGCGTGCGCTGGCGCGCAGCCGGGCCGTCCGGCGCGCACTCGACGACCTGATCGAGCACCTGCTCTACCGCCGCAGCGAGCGCATGCTCGCGAACCTGGCCTCGGACCTGCGCGCCGGCGGTGCCTTCGTCGCGGTCGGCGCCCTGCACCTGCACGGGGACCGTGGGCTGCCCGCGCTGCTGGCGCGCGGCGGCTACCGGGTCGGGCCGGTGGCCTTCTGAGGCCACGGCGCCCGGCCCTCGGATCGCGCCGCTAGGACCGAAGCACGCCGCGCTCCAGCCGCAGCCGGCGGCCGCAGCGCGCTGCGAGCGTCTCGTCGTGCGTGACGACGATGTAGGCGGTGCCGCGCTCGCGCGCCAGCTCGAGCATCAGCGCGAACACGGTGTCGGCGCTGCCGCGGTCGAGGTTGCCGGTGGGCTCGTCGGCCAGCACGCAGGCCGGCCGCGTGACCAGCGCGCGCGCCACCGCGACGCGCTGGCGTTCGCCGCCCGACAGCTCACCGGGCCGGTGCGCGCGCCGCCCGGCCAGGCCGACCGTGTCGAGCAGGGCCGTGGCCTCGGCGCGCGCCGCTTCGCGCGGCAGGCGGCGGATCAGCAGCGGCATCGCGACGTTGTCGAGCGCGCTGAACTCGGGCAGCAGGTGGTGGAACTGGTAGATGAAGCCGAGCTGGCGGTTGCGCCAGGCGCCCTGCTCGGCCGCGCCGAGGCCCGCGCCCTCGCCGTTGAAGGCGCGCCCGGCCAGCGTCACGGTGCCGGCGCTGGGCGCGTCGAGCCCACCGAGCAGGTGCAGCAGCGTGCTCTTGCCCGAGCCCGAGGCGCCGACCACCGCGAGCGTCTCGCCGCGGCCGACCTCCAGGTCGACGCCCTGCAGCACATGCACGTCGAGCCCGCCCTCGGCGTAGCGCTTGTGCAGGCCGCGGGCGGCGAGGACCGCGGCCGCAGCCGGCGACGGGCCGCCCCGAGGCGGCTGCGCATCCCCTGGGGGGATCGGCTCGCGTACCTCGCGGGGCGAGGGGCTCACATCACTCATAGCGCAGCGCCTCGGCCGGCTGCACGCGGCTGGCGCGCCAGCTCGGGTAGAGCGTCGCAACGAAGGCCAGCAGCAGCGAGATCAGGCCGACCGGCACGATGTCGGCCGACTGCGGGTCGCTCGGCATGCGGCTGATCAGGTAGATGCTGCCGGGCAGGAAGCTGGCGTCGAACAGCCGCTCGAGCGCCGGCACGATGACGTCGATGTTGAAGGCCACCGCCAGGCCGAGCGCCAGCCCGCCGAGCGTGCCGATGACGCCCGAGGTCGCGCCCTGCACCATGAAGATGCCCATGATCGAGCGCGGGCTCGCGCCGAGGGTGCGCAGGATCGCGATGTCGGCCTGCTTGTCGGTGACCGTCATCACCAGCATGCTCACCAGGTTGAAGGCCGCCACCGCGACGATCAGCGTGAGGATGATGAACATCATGCGCTTCTCGAGCTGCACGGCGTCGAACCAGTTGCGGTTGGTGCGGGTCCAGTCGCGCACGACGATGGCCGGCTCCAGCTGCTGCGCCAGCTCGGCACCGACGCGGCGCGCCTCCTGCGCGTCGTCCAGCCGCAATTGCACGCCGGTCGGGCCGTCGGTGCGGAACAACTTGGCAGCGTCGTCGATGTGCAGCAGCGCGAGGCCGCTGTCGTACTCGTAGTGGCCGGCCTCGAAGGTGCCGACCAGCGTCATCTGCTTCAGACGCGGCACCACGCCGGCCGGCGTGACCTGGCCGCCGGGCGTGACCAGCGTGACCATGTCGCCGGTCTGCACGCCGAGGCTGCGCGCGAGCTCGATGCCGAGCACGATGCCCCAGCGCCCCGGCACGAGCTCGGCGAACACGCCGTCGCGAAGCTGCGCGCCGAGCGGCGTGACCTGCGCTTCTTCGGCGGGGTCGATGCCGCGCACGATGGCGCCGCGCATCGTGTCGCCGCGCGCCACCAGCGCCTGCGCAGCGACGAAGGGCGCCGCGCCGCGCACCTGCGGGTGGCTGCGCGCGGCCGCGGCGGTGGCGCGCCAGTCGGGCAAGGCGGCGCCGCCGGCGTCGAACAGCTCGACGTGGGCGACGACGCCGAGCATGCGGTCGCGCACCTCCTTCTGGAAGCCGTTCATCACCGACAGCACGATGACGAGCGCCGCCACGCCGAGCGCGATGCCGAGCATCGACACGCCGGAGATGAAGGAGATGAAGCCGTTGCGCCGGCCGCCGCGCCCGGCGCGGGTGTAGCGCCAGCCGATCAGCAGTTCGTAGGGCCAGGACATCGCGGCGCGATGCTACCCGAGGCCCCCGGGCTCAGGCCGCTTCGCCCCAGGGCAGCATCAGCGTCGTCGTCAGCAGCCGCTCGAACTCGGGCGCGAAGCCGGCGATGATGGCCTGCGGGTCGGGGCACAGCGTCGCATCGGTGATGAGGCCGAACTGCACCCCGCCGCCGTAGGACAGGATCGACACGCCCATGCCGATGTCGCCCGACTGCGGCACCCAGAACATCGTCTGCCGCAGCGTCGAGCCGCAGAACATCAGCGGTTCCTTCGGCCCCGGCACGTTGGTCATCACGGCGGTGGCCTTCTTGGCGAACAGGTTCAGCAGCGCATGCTGCACCGGCTTGATCAGCAGGCCGGCGACCGCCAGCACGCCGAAGGCCAGCACCGGCTGGTAGCTGCCCTTCAACTCGTTCATGCGGCGCCGCACCGCGTAGACGCGCGCCACCGGGTTGGCGATGCCGATCGGCAGCACCAGCGGCACCAGGCCGAAGCGGTTGCCGAGCTGGTGCGCCTTCTCGAGCGGCCGCAGGTTCACCGGCACCATCGCGCGGATCTCCTGCCCGGTCGGGTCGTCGCCCTTGCCGCGCAGGTAGGCGCCGATCGCACCGGCCGCGCAGGCCAGCAGCACGTCGTTGATCGAGCAGCCCAGCGCCTTGCCGACCGCGCGCACGTCGGCCAGCGGGATCGGCTCGCACCAGGCCACCCTCTTGCCGCGGCCCGGTTTGCCCTTGAGCCGCGTCGGCGAGTCGTCGGGCATCAGCGCGAGCGCCGCCACGTCCTTGACGACCTGCGCGCCGGTCAGTGCGATCTCGACCGAGCCGAACAGCTCCTGCGGCTTGGACAGCGCCTCCATCGACTTGACCACGCCGTCGCCGTACAGGCCGATGGCCTTGACCGCCACGTCGGTGATCGGCTTGAGCACCGCGTCGGCGAGCCAGTCCTTCTCGTCGTCGGGCTTCTGTGCGCGCTCGGGCGGCGGCTTGCCGCCGTCGGTGATCGACAGCATCACCGCGATCAGCGCGATGCCGTCGGCGATGCAGTGGTGGATGCGCGCGATCAGCGCGCTGCCGCGCCGGCCCTCGGCGTCGACGTAGTCCTCCACCAGGTGCAGCTGCCACAGCGGCCGGGCCGGGTCGAGCGGCGTGGCGGCGAGCACGGCGACGCGGTCCTCGAGCGCGGTGCGCAGGCCCTGCCCGCGCCGGGGCTTCAGCGTCTCGCGCACGACGTGATGCTGCAGATCGAAGCCGCGGTCGGCGACCCAGCTCGCGCCCATCGTGTCCTCGACCACCTTCTGGCGGAAGCGCTTGTACTTCAGCAGCCGCTCCTCGACGCGCGCGCACAGCGCGGCGTGCGGCACGCCGGGCTCCAGCAGCCAGACGCCGACGATCATCATCAGGTTCGACGGCGTGTCCATGCGCAGCCATGCGGTGTCGACGCGCGACATGCGCTCGGCCCCTCGCAGGGGCGCCAGGGCGGTGGCCATCGGGGTCTCCTCGGGTCGGCGCTTGTGGTCCGCGCGGACGATGCTCGGTAACATCGCCAGCGTCAAGCCGAGTTTCACCGCCCACCCCTGGAGCCGCCCATGGCCGACCTGAAAGCCGCCTTCGAGCAAGCCGTCGCCGCGTCGAAGACGCTGCCCGAGAAGCCGGACAACGCGACGTTGCTGCAGATCTACGCGCTCTACAAGCAGGCCACCGCCGGCGACGTCGACGGCAAGCGGCCGGGCTTCGCCGACATGGTCGGCCGCGCCAAGTGGGACGCCTGGAATGCGCTGAAGGGCAAGGCCTCCGACGCGGCGATGCAGGCGTACGTGGACCTGATCGAGGGCCTGAAGTAAGGCCTCAGCGCTTCTTCTTCGGCGCCGCCTTCTTCGCGGCGCCGCGCCGGGCCTCCTTGGCCAGCAGCGCGTCGAGGTTGGCCTCGATCTCGGCCTCGATCTTCTTCGCGAAGGCACCGAGCAGGATGCCGAGCCGGGCGTCCAGCGTGAAGTGGTCGGCGGCCACGATCAGGCTGCCGGCGATGCCGCTGCGCGTGAACTCGACCGTGTCGCTCGTCTCGCCTTCGAGCACGGTGCACGCCATGCCGAAGTTCTGCTCGGCGTCCTCGGCCCAGCGCCAGGCGACTTCGCGGGCGCGCGCCAGGCCGAGGTGGTGATCGCGGTGGATGTGGAGGGCGGGCACGGCAAGTCTCAGCGTCGGTCGGCCCGCAACGGTGCGGGCGCCGCGAGTGTCGCGCGGCGCTCGTCCTTGGGCAAGGCGGCGAGCCGCCGCACCTCGGCATGGAAGCGGGCGAAGTCGCGGCCCTGGGCTTCGAACAATGCCTCGAAGGCCGGCACCAGCGCGTCGTAGGCCGCCTGCACGCCGAGGCTGGCGTTGTTGGCGTGGGCGAACCAGGCGTCGTAGCCGACAAAGCCTTCCCAGCGCCCGGCCTTGAGCGCCGCGTGCTCGGCGCGCAGCCAGGCCATCACCGCGGCCTTGGCGGCGCGCTTGTCGGCGTCGCTGCCGGGCCCGCGGTAGACGGCGTCCAGCCGCACCCGCGCCTCGGCCGCGAGCGCTCGGAAGTCGCGCCGGCGCGCGTCGAAGCGGGCGTACTCGGCGCGCGCCTCGGGCCCGGCCTGCTGCGCCAGCCAGCGCGCGCCGCCGAGCCGCTCGACGGCGGTGGCGTAGCTCTCGTTGAACTCGGTGTCGTCGGCGGCGTAGGCGATCTGGTGGGCCAGTTCGTGGAAGATCAGCCGCGCCAGCTCGCCCTCGGGCCAGCGGATGAAGGTGTCGAGCAGCGGGTCGGCCAGCCAGTCGAACGGCAGCTTGCCGAGCGTCGAGTAGGCCGGAACGCCGTAGACCCCGGCCTCGAGCCCGCGCGCGCGCAGCCCGGCCGCGTAGGCCTCGGCGTCGGCACGGTCGAAGTAGCCGCGGTAGCCGACGCAGCCGGCCACCGGGAAGCACCAGGTCTCGAGCTGCAGCGACAGCTCGGGCGCGGCGACCACGTTCCACACCACCGAGGGCCGGCCGAGCGCGGCGTAGCGGCGGTAGGCGGCGTTGTCGGGCAGCGCCAGCTCGGCGACGGCGAAGTCGCGGATGCGCTGGCTCAGGGCGAGGCGCTCGCGCAGCGCGGCCGGCGTGGCAGGGTCGGCCATCCAGTCGGCCACCGGGCGCGCCGCCCGCATCACCGCCAGGTGGCCCTGGACCGATTGGCCGAGGTAGCCGACGCTGCCGCAGCCCGCCAGCGGCAGCATCGCAGCCAGCAGGATGGCGGCGGGCAGAAGGCGGCGCGGGCGCAGCATGCCACGGAGTCTATCGACCCCGCACTCGGCCACTCAGAGGTAGCGCCGGATCTCCGCCAGCGTGGCGTCGCGCGTCGCCGTCAGGCGCTGCACCGCCAGGGTGAAGCACCGGTCGGCGCGCGCCGGGCCGACCAGCTCGGCCAGCGTCACGTAGATCACGTTGACCAGGGTGGTGCCGTGGCCGCCGGCCGGCCACTCGCCGCCCAGGCTGCCGACCTGGCCGCTCCACCACAGCGACGCGGCTTGCTGCTGCGGCCTCGGCAGCGACGGGGCATGACGGATCAGCGTGCGGCGCAGCCGAGCCGGCGTCAGTCCGGGGGGCGTGTCGCGGGCCAGCTGCTCCTCGACGGCCGCGAAGAAGGCCTGCAGCGTCCGGGCGCCCGCCCCCGCTTGCACGGTCGCCGCCGGGCCGGACGACGGCACCGCCGCGGCCTCGGCCGGCCGGGGGTCGAGCCAGGCCGGCGTCGTCGTCAGGCCGTCGGACGGCGGCAGCGACAGCGGGTCCTCCGGCAGTTGCTGCGGGTCGGCCTGCAGGGCGCGGAAGATCTTCAGGTGCAGCTCGGCCTCCCGCCCGGCCAGGCCGAAGCGTTCGGCGATCTGGCGGCAGTAGCGGCTCAGGCCGACGAACAGGCTGCCCTGCCCTTCGAAATGCTGCGCCCAAAGCAGCACCGCTTCGCGGACCCCGCCGGTGTCGAGGTACTCGGCCAGCGCGAACGCCAGCGCGCGACGGGCGGCCACCGGGTCGCCCCCCGGAAAGCTCATCCGCGCCGCCATGCTCAGGCCTTGCCGCGGTGCACGGCCTCCTGCTGGAACTCGGGGTAGCCGATCTCGTAGTGCTCGGTGTAGTCGAGCCCGCGCTGCTCGTCGAGCGTGCTGGCACGCAGGCCGATCACGCGGGCCAGCGCCCAGTAGATCACCAGCGAGCCGCCGAAGGCCCAGACGAAGGCCACCGCGCAGCCGAGCGCCTGGATGCCGAACTGGTGCATATCGAACATCGCGTCGGCCTTGAACAGGCCCGCGGCCAGCGTGCCCCAGACGCCGCCGACCGCGTGCACCGAGACCGCGCCGACGACGTCGTCGATGCGCCGCGACTCCAGCCACCAGCCGGCGATCACGCTGAGCCCGCCGGCGACGAAGCCGGTCAGCAGCGCGAAGGCCGGCTCCATCACATGGCAGCCGGCGGTCACGCCGACCAGGCCCGCGATGCTGCCGTTGACGGCCGCGGTCATCAGCACCGGCTGGCGCGCCACCTGCAGGATCGCCAGCGCGCCGATCGCGCCGGCCGCACCGGCCAGGTGGGTGTTGAGCACGATCTTGCCGATGCCCACCGTCGCGGCCGCGGTGCTGCCGCCATTGAAGCCGAACCAGCCCAGCCAGAGGATGAAGCCGCCCAGCGCCACCGAGGTGAGGTTGTGGCCGAGCACCGGCCGCGCCTGGCCGTTGCTGCCGAAGCGGCCGAGCCGCGGGCCGACGACCAGGATCGCCGCCAGCGCCGCCCAGCCGCCGACCGAGTGCACCACGGTCGAGCCGGCGAAGTCGATGAAGCCCAGCGACTTGAGCCAGCCCTCGCCGCCGTACAGCGAGCCCCAGACCCAGGCGCCGAACACCGGGTAGATCAGGCCGGTGATGACGATCGAGCCGGCGATGTAGCCGACGAACCTGGTGCGCTCGGCGATCGCGCCGCTGACGATGGTGGCCGCGGTCGCGGCGAACATCATCTGGAAGAACAGCATGCCGTACTCGGCCTCGGGCAGGCCGTGGGGCAGGAAATGGCTGGCGCCGATCCAGCCGCTGGCGTTGGCGCCGAACATCAGGCCGAAGCCGACGGCCCAGAACGCGACCGCACCGAAGCACATGTCGCAGTAGTTCTTCATGATGACGTTGATCGCGTTCTTGGCGCGGCTCATGCCACTCTCCAGCAGCGCGAAGCCGGCCTGCATGAAGAACACCAGCGCGCCGGCGGCGATCAGCCAGACCATGTCGGTGCCGGCCTTCAGGCTGTCGAGCGCGGCCGGGTCGGCGGCCTGCGCCGCGGTGGCGCCGAGGACGAGAGCCGAGGCGCCGCCGCGCAGCGCCCTTCGAAGGATCGAGGTCAAGCAAGCTCCCAGGGTGGTGTCGTCGTCGGCGGGGGCAAGACACATGCCATCCGGGGCGCTGCGCGCCCGGCGCGGCGGCGTCGCGGTTCGGCGCGTGCGGTCGTTCACGTCGGCGGGCATGCTTGGCCACGGTGGCACGGCGGGCACGACCACCGCCGCCCCGCGCCAGGCGGCCCCCGGCCGGTGCGCAGCCCACCTAGCCGCACCAAGATCGGCCCCGACATCCACGCACGCGGCATGGCGCACCATTCTGGGCAAGCCAGGCCCCGGCGGTAACATGACCGTTCCGGGTTCCCGCACCCGCGCCCGAGAGTGACCGATGCCGTTGATCGAATCCATCCTCGCCGAAAGCGCGGAGGTCACCGCGATCCGCCGCGACCTGCACGCCCACCCCGAGCTGTGCTTCGAAGAGCTGCGCACCTCGGACCTGATCGCGAAGGCACTCGTCGACTGGGGCATCCCGGTGGTCCGCGGGCTGGGCCGCACCGGCGTGGTCGGCATCGTCAAGCAGGGCGAGTCGAAGCGCGCGATCGGCCTGCGCGCCGACATGGACGCGCTGCCGGTCACCGAGCACAACCGCTTCGCCCACGCCAGCCGCCACCCCGGGAAGATGCACGCCTGCGGCCACGACGGCCACACCGCGATGCTGCTCGCCGCCGCCAAGCACCTCGCGAAGCACCGCCACTTCGACGGCACGGTCGTGCTGATCTTCCAGCCGGCCGAGGAAGGCGGCGGCGGCGC
>ERZ1066135.1149-NODE-1149-length-10886-cov-7.817745_pt1 | contig 10886 bp, 9 predicted proteins | sample MGYA00382782_ERZ1066135 | MGnify/ENA primary metagenome ERZ1066135 (study PRJEB33369, sample SAMEA5778365) | biofilm metagenome | biome: Industrial cooling water; feature: Water cooling tower basin; material: Biofilm | place: United Arab Emirates | collected...
CCCCTTCGACGACCGCAAGGGCTGGCTGGTCGGTGTCGACATCCCGATCGGCAAGGCCAGCCTGAAGATGAGCTACGTCACCTCCGACTTCGAGCGTGACGCAGGTTACGCCGGGGCCTTCGCCGGCCGCGACGAGGTCGACATCTCGAAGTTCGGCGCGGTGCTGGACTACCCGCTGTCCAAGCGCACGCTGGTCTACACCGGCTTCAACGTGCACAGCGGCGACCTCGACGATTACCTGACCGACTACAAGCGGCAGTTCACGCTTTTCGGTCTGGCGCATTCGTTCTGAGGCCGTCTCGGGCCCGCCAGGGTCCGTGCGCACCGCGGCGAGCCGGCCTGCTCGCCACCGGGCAGCCCTTCGGGGCTGCTTTCGTTCCCGGGCCCGACCGGGTTTTCATGACAGGACTATGACGATCCGAAGGCGGGCCCCGGCCGTCGCGGGCAGACAACGCAAAGCCTTGGGACGGCGGCCCGCCATGAAAGCCGTCATCGAGATCGGGTTCAAATACGTCACTTCTGTGATCGGAAGAACAGATGCCATGGCGCCGCCGCCGGAGTCCCCTGTCGCGTCGGCCGTCGATATTTCAACCAGGAGATTGAGTACATGAAGAAGTCCAGCCTCGCTCTCGCCTTGCTCGCCGCCTTCGCCGGCGCGGCCTCGGCCCAGACGGTCACGCTCTACGGTCGTGCCTCGTTCGCGATCAATTCGGAGTCCGGCGGTGACCGCAGCCTGCAGACCGACCGTTCGATCACCCGGTTTCGCGACGGCGGCGAAGCGACCGGTGTCGGCGGCTCGCGCTGGGGTCTGCGCGCCTCCGAAGACCTCGGCGGCGGCCTGAGTGCCAACGCCGTGCTGGAGTCGGGTTTCGATCTCGACGCCGGTACCTCGCGGCAGGGCAACCGGCTGTTCGGCCGCCAGGTGTGGGTCAGCCTGGCATCGAAGTCCCTGGGTGAAGTGCGCTTCGGCCGCCAGCTGACCGCGACCCGCACCGTGCTCGGCATCGCCGAACCCTCGGGCGACGGCGAGCTCAAGCTGCGCAGCACCCGTGCCCTGAGCGTCGGTGCCGGCTTCACCAACCCGGGCACCGGCAGCGTGATCCTGATGACGGACTTCGGTGGCCGCGTCGACAACCAGATCGCCTACTTCTCGCCGAAGTTCAGCGGCTTCCAGGTGGTCGGTCAGCTCGGTTTGGCCGAGAACGTTTCCTCCTCCGCCGCGCGCTACCAGGCCTTGTCGCTGATCTACGGCGCCGGCCCGCTGAACGCTGGTCTGTCCTACGAGGCTTACGACGGCTTCGGCGAGACCTACAACAAAACCATCACCCTCGGTGCCAACTACAACTTCGGCGTCGTCCGGCTGCACGCCGGCCTGCAGAACGTCAGCGACGCTTCCGCCCCGACTTCGACGACGCCGCAGACGGCCGCCGCCAACGGCCCGAGCACGAACTACAACGACGCCTCCGGTTACGTGATCGGTGCCTACGTGCCTTTCGGCAAGGCCGAGCTCCGGGTGTCGTACGCGTCGACCGACTTCGAGCGCGATGTCGGCAACTTCGCCGGCACCACGGACAACGAGCTCGACCTGACCAAGCTCGGCGTTTCGCTGCGCTACAACCTGTCGAAGCGTACCCTGGTGTACACCGGCTTCAACCTCTACGGCGGCGACCTCGAGGATTTCCTCGTGATCAAGCGCGAGCTCATCCTCTTCGGCATGTCCCACTCGTTCTGATCGACCCTCCGGCCCGGGGCCGAGGCCCCACCGGAGCGAGGCAGCCCTGCGGGGCTGCTTTTTTTTCGAAGTCTTTCCACCACCCACCGTGTCCGGCACCGTGACCTCCGCGCGACCCCTGCCTGCCGCGGCGCTGGCGCTGCTGGCCGGCCTGCTGCTGGCCGGCTGCGCGCACCGCGGCCAGGGCCTCGACACGGTCGCGCCCGTCCCCGACGCGGAGGCGGCGCCCGGGTGGTCCTGCGTGGACCGATGGGCGCCGCGCACGCTGCCCGGCAAGCGCAGCACCCTTTATGCCCCCGGCCGCACGCCCGAAGGCCGGCGCGCGGTGCTGGCGACGGCCGAGTCATCGGCCAGCCTGCTCGACCACCGGCTGCGCCGCGAGCCCGAGGCGCTGGGCCGGCTGCGCTTCGCCTGGCAGGTGCCCAAGCTGATCGAGGCCGCCGACGTGCGGCAGCGCCAGGGCGACGACGCGCCGGTGCGCATCGTGCTCGCCTTCGACGGCGACCACGCACGGCTGTCGCCGCGCAACCGCGTGCTGTTCGACCTGGCCGAGAGCCTGAGCGGCGAGCGCCCGCCGTTCGCGACGCTGATGTACGTGTGGGACACGCAAGGACCCGTCGGGGACCTGGTGCTCAACCCCCGCACCGACCGCATCCGCAAGATCGTCGTCGACGCCGGGGCCGACCAGCTCGGCCGCTGGCGCGAGCACGAGCGCGACATCGCCGCGGACTTCCGGGCCGCCTACGGCGAGCCGCCGGGGGCGCTGATCGGCGTGGCGCTGATGAGCGACTCCGACAACACCGGCAGCCGCGTCATGGCCTGGTTCGGGTCGGTCTGCCTGGGGCCGCGTTAAAGCAGCCGTTCGCCGCGGAACAGCCCGGCGGCCGACTCGCGTTCGCGGATCAGCACCGCCTCGCCGTCGTCGACCAGCACCTCGGCGGCGCGCGGCCGGGTGTTGTAGTTGCTGGCCATGCTCATGCCGTAGGCGCCGGCGCTCAGCACCGCCAGCCGGTCGCCGGGCATCACGGCCAGCGCGCGGTCGCGGCCCAGCCAGTCGCCCGATTCGCAGACCGGGCCGACGACGTCGTAGACGACCGGCGGCGCGTCGCGCAGCGTGGCGGCGACGATGCCCATCGTGGCCTCGTAGAGCGCCGGGCGCATCAGGTCGTTCATCGCCGCGTCGACGACGCAGAAGTGCCTGGTCTCGCCGGGCTTGAGGTAGAGCACCTCGGTCAGCAGCACGCCGGCGTTGCCGACCAGCGAACGGCCGGGCTCGAACACCAGCATGCGGTGGCCGTGGCCGCGCGCGTCGAGACGCTCCAGCAGCGCGGCGATCAGCGCGTCGGCGGCCGGCGGCTGCTCGTCGGTGTAGCGGATGCCGAGGCCGCCGCCGAGGTCGAGGTGGTGGATGCGCAGGCCCTCGGACTCGATCTGCTCGACCAGGTCGAGCACGCGGTCGAGGGCGTCGAGGTAGGGCGCGACCTCGGTGATCTGCGAGCCGATGTGGCAGTCGATGCCGACCACGTCCAGGCCCGGCAGCGCCGCGGCGTGGCGGTAGGCCGCCAGCGCGCGCTCGTGGGCGATGCCGAATTTGTTGTTCTTGAGGCCGGTCGAGATGTAGGGGTGGGTGCCGGCGTCGACGTCCGGATTGATGCGCAGGCTGACCGGCGCGCGCCGGCCCAGGCGCTGCGCGACCTCGGACAGCACCTCGAGCTCGGCCTCGCTCTCGACGTTGAAGCAGCGCACGCCGGCTTCGAGCGCACGGGCCATCTCGGCGCGGGTCTTGCCGAGGCCGGAGAACACGACCTTGCCGGGGTCGCCGCCGGCGGCCAGCACCCTTTCGAGTTCGCCGCCCGAGACGATGTCGAAGCCGCAGCCGGCGCGCGCGAAGGTCTGCAGCACGGCGAGGCTGGCGTTGGCCTTCATCGCGTAGCAGACCAGGTGCCCGCGGCCGGCCAGCGCGCGCTGCCAGGGCGCCAGGGCGGCCAGCATCGCGCGGCGCGCGTAGACGTACAAAGGCGTGCCGAAGCGCGCCGCGAGATCGTCGGCGGCGCAGCCGTCGACGACGAGTTCGGTGCCGCGGTAGGCGACGTAAGGGGCGCCGGGCAGCGTCATCGCGCAGGCGCCGAGGCGGCCGAAGCCGGCGCGGCCGGGGCCGGCAGGTACAGCGGCCCCTTCTGGCCGCAGCCGGCGAGCCAAGCACACAAGGCGAGCATGGCGATGCGCCTGCCTAGAATCGATCGGGTCTTCAACATCCGCGGATTCTACGAATGAGCGCCCCGAGCCCCGAGGTCCCGAGCGACGCGGCCTACCACGCGCTGGCGCGCGCGCTGCTGGGCGGCATCGAGCAGCAGGTCGACCGCTGGCTGCAGGACGACGTGGTCGACATCGACAGCGCGCGCACCGGCGGCCTGCTCGAGCTGAGCTTCCCGAACGGCAGCAAGATCGTCGTCAACACCCAGCCGCCGCTGCACGAGATCTGGCTGGCCGCGCGGCGCGGCGGTTTCCATTACCGCCACGCCGACGGCGCGTGGCGCGACACCAAGACCGGCGAGGAGTTCTTCGCCACCCTGTCGGCCTGCGCCAGCGAGCAGGCGGGAAAGCCGCTGACGTTCGGCATGAACTGACCCACCCAGCGACCGCCGCCACGGGGGCGGTCGGCATCAGTTCTTGAAGAGGTCGAGGATGCTGCGGCGCTCTTCGTCGGTCGGCGGCGGCGCGGGCACGGGCTCGTCCATCCCGAGGCTGGCGATGCCGGCCTCGGGGCCGAATTCCTCGTAGTACCACTCGCCACCGACCTGGATCACGCCGCGCGGCGGCTCCAGCGGTGCCGGCGGCACGCCCTTGAGCGCCACCGCGGCGTAGTCGATCCACACCGGCAGCGCCAGGCCGCCGCCGGTTTCGCGGCTGCCGAGCTTCTTCGGCTGGTCGTAGCCGATCCACACCACCGCGACCATGCCGGTGGCGTAGCCGGCGAACCAGGCGTCGTTGGAGTCGTTGGTGGTGCCGGTCTTGCCGTAGAGGTCGGGGCGCTTGAGCGTGGCCTGGGCGCGGGCCGCGGTGCCGCTGCGCGTGACTTCCTGCAGCAGGCTGCCCATCACGAAGACGTTGCGCGGGTCGAGCACGCGGCGCGCCTCGTCGGGCGGCGACAGTGCGGGTTTGGCGAGGATGCGGCCCTTGTTGTCGGTCACGCGGATCACCAGCACCGGGTCGACCCGGTAGCCGCCGTTGGCGAACACGCCGTAGGCGCTGGCCATCTGCAGCGGCGTCACCGAGCCGGTGCCCAGGGCCATCGGCAGGTAGGGCAGGTGCTTGTCGGCGTCGAAGCCGAAGCGCGTGATCCAGCCCTGCGCGTAGCCGGTGCCGACGGCTTCGAGGATGCGGATCGACACCATGTTCTTCGACTTGGCCAGCGCGCGCCGCAGCGACATCGGGCCCTCGAACTCGCCGTCGTAGTTCTTCGGCTCCCAGGGCTGGCTGCCGGTGGCGGCGGCGTCGTAGAACAGCGGCGCGTCGTTGACCACGGTGGCCGGTGTGAAGCCCTTTTCGAGCGCGGACGAGTAGATGAAGGGCTTGAAGCTCGACCCCGGCTGGCGCCAGGCCTGCATCGCGTGGTTGAACTTGCTCTTGGCGTGGTCGAAGCCGCCGACCATCGCGCGGATCGCGCCGGTGTGCGGGTCGAGCGCGACCAGCGCGCCTTCGACCTCGGGCAGCTGGGTGATCGTCCAGCCGATCTTGTCGGCCTCGATGACGCGGATGACCGCGCCGCGGCGTATCTGGATCTTCGGCGGCGCCTTCGGCGACAGGCCCGAGGCGACCGGCTTGAGCGCGGCGCCGGCGAGCGTCAGCATCTCGCCGTTCTGGCGCACCGCGACGACCTTCTTCGGGTCGGCTTCGAGCACGACCGCGGCCTTGATCTCGTCGTTGTCCGGGTGGTCGTCGAGCGCTTCGGCGATGCGCGCGTCGAGCGCCTGCGGGTCGGCGGGCAGGTCGATGTAGGCCTCGGGGCCGCGGTAGAACTGGCGCCGTTCGTAATCGGTGAGGCCGCGGCGCAGCGCGCGGTAGGCGGCCTCCTGCTCGACCGAGCGGATGCTGGTGTAGACGTTCAGGCCGCGGGTGTAGGCGTTGTCGCCGTACTGCATGTAGATCAGCTGGCGGGCCGCTTCGGCCACGTACTCGGCGTGCAGCGGCACCTCGAGGCGGCGGCGGTAGACGAGCGTCTCGTCCTTGGCGGCCTCGGCCTGCTCGGCGCTGATGAAGCCGTTGTCGAGCATGCGCTCGATGATGTGGCGCTGTCGCTGCGTGGCACGCTTCGGGTTGGCGATCGGGTTGTAGGCCGACGGCGCCTTCGGCAGGCCGGCCAGCATCGCCGCCTCGGCGATGCCGAGCGCGTCGAGCGGCTTGCCGAAGTAGATCTCGGCCGCGGCCGCGAACCCGTAGGCGCGCTGACCGAGGAAGATCTGGTTCATGTAGACCTCGAGGATCTGGTCCTTGCCGAGCTGGCTCTCGATCTTCAGCGCCAGCAGGATCTCGTAGATCTTGCGCGTCAGCGTCTTCTCGGTCGGCAGGTAGAAGTTGCGCGCGACCTGCATCGTGATGGTCGAGGCGCCCTGGCTGCGCGATTCGCCGACGTTGGCCAGGCCGGCGCGCACGATGCCGATGTAGTCGACGCCGTGGTGCTCGTAGAAGCGCGCGTCCTCGATGGCCAGCACCGCCTGCCGCATCACCTCGGGGATGCGCTCGATCGGCACGAACTGGCGGCGCTCCTCGCCGAACTCGCCGATCAGCACCTCGTCGGCCGAGTACACGCGCATCGGCAGCTTGGGCCGGTAGTCGGTCAGGCTGTGGATCTCGGGCAGCATGGGGTAGGCGACGGCCAGCGCGATTGCCGCCAAGCACGCGCCGGCCAGCAGCGCCGCGGCGGCCAGGCCGAGCAGCGTGGCCAGCGCCAGCAGGGGCCAGCGGATCGGGGTGGGAAGTCGGGAGAACAAGCCGGCTCGTACGGATGAGGGCGGGGGCGACCCCGGGACGGGGCATCGAACCGCAGGACCCGAGGGTCGAGATTATAGAAATTCGTCACGACGCCGATTCGAAGGTTTCGCACCGACTTGCGGAGGCCCTCACCGGCAGTTACAACGCAGGGACCGAGAGGCTCCGAGCCGTGTGAGTTTTGCAACGTGACGCCGTGGCGCCGCGGCCCAAAAGCTTTGGGGCACAAAGGCTTTACTGCTAGCATTGAAGTAACTTATTAACAGCCGTACAGCGGCGTCCGGGGGACCGTGTGGGCTTATTCGACGGGTTGATGGGGGGCACGCAGGGACCGCTCGTCGGCTTGGACATCAGCTCGTCGAGTGTGAAGCTCGTCGAATTGGGCCAGTCCGCCGCGGGTGAGTACGTGCTGGAGCGGTTCGCCACCGAGAGCTTCGAGAAGGGCTGGATCGCCGACGGCCAGATCGAGAAGTTCGACGAGGTCGCCGACGCCGTGCGCCGCGTGATCGCCAAGAGCGGCACGCGCAGCAAGCGCGTCGCGATGGCGATGCCGCAGTCGGCCGTGATCACCAAGAAGATCATGCTGCCGGCCGGGCTGCGCGACGAGGAGCTCGAGCTGCAGGTCGAGTCCGAAGCCAACCAGTACATCCCCTTCTCGCTCGACGAGGTCAGCCTCGACTTCTGCGTCGTCGGGCCGAGCCCGACCTCGGCCGGCGACGTGGAGGTGCTGATCGCCGCGTCGCGCAAGGACCGCGTGCAGGACCGCCAGGGACTGGCCGAGGCCGCGGGCCTCAAGCCCGTCGTGCTCGACATCGAATCGCACGCCTCGCGGCTGGCGATGACGCGCATCGTCACCGCGCTGCCGAACGAGGGCAAGGACGCGCTGGTGGCGCTGTTCGAGATCGGCGCCGAGACCACCAGCCTGAAGGTGCTGCGCGACGAGGAGCTGCTCTACGACCGCGACCAGGCCTTCGGCGGCTCGCAGCTGACGCAGATGATCTCGCGCCAGTACGGTTTCTCGTTCGAGGAAGCCGAGCAGAAGAAGCTCGCCAGCGACCTGCCCGAAGACTACGAGAGCACGCTGCTCGCCCCCTTCGTCGACAGCCTGGCGCAGGAGATCGGCCGGGCGCTGCAGTACTTCTTCACCAGCACCCCGCACCACAAGGTGCACTACGTGATGCTCGCCGGCGGCACCGCCACGCTGCCCGGCCTGAAGGAGCGCGTGACCGAACTCACCGGCTTCGCGTCGCAGGTCGTCAACCCCTTCGACGGCATGCGGCTGGGCTCGGCGGTGCGCGAGAGCAAGCTGCGCCGTGAAGCCCCGGCCTACCTGACCGCGTGCGGCCTCGCGATGCGGAGGTTCCTGACATGATCCTGATCAACCTCCTCCCGCACCGGGAGGAACGCCGCCAGGCGCGCAAGAAGGCCTTCTATGCCGGTCTGGTCGCCGCGGCGGTGGCGGGTGTGGCGATCGCCGGCATCTGGTACCTGGTGCTGCAGCAGATGATCAGCGGGCAGCAGGACCGCAACGCCTTCCTCGGCGCCGAGATCAAGAAGCTCGAGGAGCAGATCAAGGACATCGCGACGCTGAAGGCCGAGATCGAGAGCCTGAAGGCGCGCCAGAAGGCGGTCGAGGATCTGCAGACCGACCGCAACGTGCCGGTGCACCTGCTCAACGAGCTGGTCAAGCAGACCCCCGAAGGCGTCTACCTGACCGCGATCAAGCAGGACGGCCAGGTGGTCACCGTGACCGGCGTGGCGCAGACCAACGAGCGGGTGTCGGAATTCCTGCGCAACACCGCCTACAGCTCCGAGTGGCTGGAGCGGCCCGAACTGATCGAGATCAAGGCGGCCCTCGCGACGGCCGCGAACCGCGAGCAGAAGCGGTTGTTCGATTTCTCGGTCAAGGTGACCCTCAAGCGGCCGCAGGACAAGGACGCCGCCGCCCAGGCGGCTGCCGCGGCTTCGGCGCCGGCTGCGGCGCCGAAGCAGCCGTGAGGGGACGGACATGGCGACCCAATCCAAACTGAATTTCGACGTCAACTCGGCGCTGTCCGAGCTGACCGGCCAGTTCCGCGGCCTCAACCCGAGCGAGCCCGGGCAGTGGCCGCTGCTGCCCAAGCTGGCGAGCTTCGCCGCCGTCGCGCTGGCGCTGGTGGTCGTCGCCTGGTTCCTGCTGCTGTCGCCGACCACCGACGAACTGCAGGCCGAGCGCGACCGCGAGCCCGGTCTGAAGGCCGATTTCCGCGCCAAGCTGGCCCAGGCCGTGAACCTCGACGAGCTTCGCAAGCAGAAGATCCAGGTTCAGGAGTACGTCACGCAGCTCGAGAAGCAGCTGCCCGGCAAGGCCGAGATGGACGCGCTGCTGTCCGACATCAACCAGGCCGGCCTGGGCCGCGGCCTGCAGTTCGAGCTGTTCAGGCCCGGGCAGGTCTCGGTCAAGGATTACTACGCCGAGCTGCCGATCACCATCCGGGTCAGCGGTCGCTACCACGACATCGGCTCCTTCGCGGCCGACGTCGCCAACCTGTCGCGCATCGTGACGCTGCACAACCTTTCGATCGCCGGCGTCGGCGGCCCGGGCGGCGGCGGTGCGGCCGGCGCCGCGGGCTCGGGCAACCTCGCGATGGACGCGACCGCGCGGACCTACCGCTACCTCGACCAGAACGAGATCGAGACGCAGCGCAAGGCGCAGGAAGCCGCCAAGAAGGCCGGGGGTGCCAAGTGACGAACACCACCACCATCAAGCGGGGCCGGGTGCCGACGGCATGCGCGCTGCTCGTGCTGGCGGCCCTCGGCGGCTGCGGCACCCAGCAGGAGGAACTGCAGGCTTGGATGGACCAGCAGCGCCGCGAGGTGCGGCCCAACGTGCCGCCGCTGACGCCGCCCAAGCGCTTCGACCCGCAGCCCTACGAGCAGGTGCAGGCGGTCGAGCCTTTCGGCATCCAGAAGCTGATGGTGGCCCTCAAGCAGGAGGCGCGCGCGCCGAATTCCCTGTTCGCGGCCGAGGTGAACCGGCGCAAGGAGCCGCTGGAAGCCTACCCGCTCGATTCGATGTCGATGGTCGGCAGCGTGCTGCGCGGCGGCCAGCCCTCGGCGCTGCTGCGCGTCGACAACCTGCTCTACCAGGTCAGGATCGGCGATTACGTCGGTCAGAACTACGGAAAGATCACCAGGATCGCCGAGACCGAGATCGCCGTGCGTGAGGTGGTCCAGGATGCAGCCGGCGAGTGGATCGAACGGCCGACGACCCTCCAGCTGCAGGAGCAGGCGCGATGATGAATCTTCGGGAGATCACGACCATGAACCAATGGCGGGCACCAGCCGTCGCGCTCGCGCTGTGCTTCAACGCGTTCACCGCGTGGGCCGAGAACGCGATCCAGTCGATCAACAGCAGCCAGCAGGGCGGCGCCGACGTCGTCCGCATCGAGCTGAGCCGGCCGCTGAGCGCGGTGCCGACCGGCTTCGCGGTGCAGACGCCGCCGCGCATCGCCGTCGACCTGCCCGGGGTGAGCAACGCCCTGGGCCGCAACAGCGTCGAGATCAACCAGGGCAACCTGCGCTCGGTCAACGTCGCCCAGGCCGGCGAGCGCACCCGCCTCGTGCTCAACCTCAAGCAGCCCGGGAACTACAACGCCAAGCTCGACGGCAAGGCCTTGATCCTGACGGTCCAGTCCTCCGAAGGCGCCGCGCTGCTGGCCGGCGCCCCGGCCGCGGCGCCTTCCGCCGCCGCCCCGGCGCCGGTGCGTTTCGCCGACAGCCTCAACCAGGCGCCGCAGGTGCTCGGCGGCATCGACTTCCGGCGCGGCCAGGACGGCGCGGGCCGGGTCGTCGTCGACCTTCCGAGCAACCAGGTCGGCGTCGACATCAAGCAGCAGGGCCAGAACTTGGTGGTCGAGTTCCTCAAGACCAGCCTGCCCGAGAGCCTGCGCCGCCGCCTCGACGTGACCGATTTCGGCACGCCGGTCAAGACGGTGTCGAGCTTCCAGAGCGGCGACAAGGTCCGCATGGTGGTCGAGCCGACCGGTGTCTGGGAACACAGCGCCTACCAGACCGATACGCAGTTCGTGCTGGAGGTCCGCCCTCAGAAGGAAGACCCCAACCGCCTCGTGCAGGGGCCGACCGTCCAGGGCGAGAAGCTGTCGCTGAACTTCCAGAACATCGA
>ERZ1066135.1150-NODE-1150-length-10879-cov-8.130820_pt1 | contig 10879 bp, 8 predicted proteins | sample MGYA00382782_ERZ1066135 | MGnify/ENA primary metagenome ERZ1066135 (study PRJEB33369, sample SAMEA5778365) | biofilm metagenome | biome: Industrial cooling water; feature: Water cooling tower basin; material: Biofilm | place: United Arab Emirates | collected...
GCGTGACGTTGCCCGAGCCGTCCGTGTAGCTCGAGTCGAAGGACCCCATGATCGTCGACATCGACGCGCCGCCGTTCCAGCAGCCCGTTCCGTAGAACATCTTCGTGTTGAAGAAGCGCGTCGTGGCGAGGTTCGCGACGCCCGGCGCCGCGCCCTCGTAGCTGTCTTCAACGGCGCCCGAACCCATGATCGTGCCCGCGACGTGCGTGCCGTGGCCGCACAGATCGTCGGTCGTGGACTCGCTGGCGCCGGCGAGGTCCGACGCGACCCAGAAGAAGCCCGTCAGGCCCAGGTGCGAGTACTCAATTCCCGAGTCGCCCTGGCCGACGACCGCGGGTCCCGAGCCATCCCAGGACACCCGCGTGCGGTCGGCCAGCACCATCGGCATCGACTCGTCGTGCAGCAGCTCGCGTGTGCCCTGCGGCTCGATGAACTGCACGAAATCCAGCGCAACCAGCGCCTCGAGCTGCGTCGGCGAGATGCGCGCGCGGAAGGCGCGGATCGAGTCGACGTATTCGTAGACCTCGACGCCGAGCGCTTCGAGCGCGCGCTGCTGCCAGCCGTTCGACATCCAGGCCTTGGGGCCGATGTTCGGATCTTCGATGCGCTCGACACCGTTCGGTCCGCCGAGCTCCACCGTTCCCACGCGGCGCCAGGTCGAATCGGCGCACAGGTCCGAGTCGAACACGTTGATGTAGCTCTCGAGCAGCTCGCCGTCGCGCAGCTTCTCGCGCGCCTCGCCCATCGAGCGGTGCAGCTTCTGCCAGGGCTGCGCGACGCCGATCCAGCGCACGAAGTCCAGGCTCGCGAGCGTGTCGAGCGCCGCCGGAGCGAAGGCGACCTTGAGGCAGTAGTGCGGGTGGAACTCGAGCACGCGCGCACCGGCGTCGGCCAGAGCCTGCACGCGTTCCTTCGTGATGCGCTTGTCGAACATCACGAAGGCGTAGGTGTCCTGGGTCGGCCGGCCGTCACCGTAGTGCGAGCGCAACGCGGCGAGCAGCAGCGGATCGATGCGCTCGCCCTCGGGCGGGTAGTGCTTGCCCGCGGTGAAGCCCAAGAAGAACGGATCGCCGCTGGCCGGGGCGACGAGGCGGTCGCCCTCCTCGCCGGCTTCGAAGAGCGCCGGGTTGGGCAGCGGCACACCGTCGTCTTCGAACTCGACCGGCACGCTGACGAACGGGCCGTCGGCGAAGACCCGGTCGGGCGGGCGCGTCGGCGCCGGAGTGAGCTCTGCCTGCGTCGGAACGAGGAGCGGGGCGAGGACGAACAGGTTGGCGTGGTGCTTCATGGTGGCGTCGGGGCTCGGGGGCCCCACCGAGGAGATCCGCGCCGCGCGCGCGCCGTTACGCCCCGAACCGCAGCGGCGCCGGGAATTCGCGGCGCGGGCGAGCTGGGCGACGCGTGAACCTGCCCAGCGGCGCAACTCCGCGCCTTCGATCAGCGGCGCTTTGCGCGCCGATCGGCGCTTGGGCCGGGCCCCCGCCGCACCGGAGCCGATAGCCTCCAAGCGCGATGTCGACCCGACTTCAGGCCCTGGAAACTGCCCTCGCCGAGCTCGAGCGCGAGGGTGCGTTGAGCGCCGAACAGCGCTCGCTCGTCGTCGCTCGGGTGCGCGCGGCTTGGAACCAGCGGCGCGTCGACTTCGCCGCCGTGGTCGCGGCCTTCGGCGGCCTGTTGATCGCCGCGGGGCTGCTCTACCTCGTCGCCTACAACTGGGAGCTGCTCGGCAAGGCCGCCAAACTCGGGATCACGTTCGGCGTGTGGGGCGGCCTGCACTGGGCCGGCTGGCGCCTCACCGAGCGCGGCCAGCACCCGCTCGTCGGGCGCGGACTCACCCTGGCCGCGGTCGCCGCGTTCGGCGGCGCGCTCGGCCTTGTGGCGCAGATCTACAACCTCTCCTCGCACTACCCGCACGCGGCGCTGCTGTGGTGGACGCTGAGTTTGCCCGTCGCCTTCGCGACGCGCTCGCGCGCCGTGCTCGAGCTGGTGCTGGCGCTCGCGCTGGTGTGGGCCGGCTGGTGCACCGGCGTGTGGATCGACGATCGGCCGCGCGCCCTCTTCGCCGACTGGGCCACCAACCTGACCTTGGTCGGCGCCGCGCTCGCCGCGCTGCTGGCCGGACTGGTGGCGCTGTGCGAGCGCTCGAGTTGCGCGGCGTTCGTACCCACCCTGCGCCGTCCCATCGTGGTGCTCGCGGCCTGCGCGCCGTTCGTGTTCGCCTTCGAGGAGAACTGGAGCCCGACGCAGGTGGGTCCGCTCGACGCGCCGCAGGCCACCGCGGGCGTGCTCGACTTGCTCGCGCGTCTGGCGCCCTTCTGGGCAGCCTGCGGCGCAGCTGCGCTCGTGCTCGCCACAGCCACCTGGCGCCGGCGTTCGCCGTACGTCGCGATCGGCTGGGGATTGCTGGCGGCAAGCGTGGGCCTGGCGTCGCTGGCGTTGTTCGCGCCGTACTGGCTGCCGCTCGTGGCCAACCTCGTGCTGTTCGGCGGCGCGCTCACCGCGATCGCCCTCGCCGCGCGCCTGGGCCGCGCGCCGCTCGCCACCGCGGGCGTCGTGCTGTTCCTCGCCGGCGTCCTCGCGCGCTACTTCGAGCACCTGTGGGACAAGCTCGACGGCGCGTTTGCGTTCCTCGCCACCGGCGCGCTGCTGCTCGGCGTCGCGTGGGCTTTCGAACGCGGTCGACGAGCTGCGCGCCAAGAACTCGGAGCGGTGAAGTCGTGAACGCAACACTCAAGCACTGGCTCGCGGTCGCCCCCTCGTTCCTCGCGGTCGCCGCCATCGCGGTTCGCGCCGAGTGGCTCGCCGCGCGCGCGGTCGAAGTGCGCTTGGAAGTCGCGCCGTACGATCCGATGGACCCGCTCGCGGGGCGCTACATCGCCACGCCGCTCGCGATCTCGCGCCTGAACGTGAGCGAGCTGCGCAACGCCAGCCCGCAGGCGGTGCTCGGGGACGAGGTCTGGGTCGAACTCGAGCGAGCGACGCCGTTCTGGCGTCCCACGGCGCTGCACGTCGCCCCGCCGCCCGACGGTGTGGCGCTGCGGGGCGTTGTTCGACGTCAGTGGGAGAACACGTGGACGGTCGACTACGGACTCGAGCGCTTCTTCATTCCGGCGAGCGGCGCGGATCCGAGCGGGCTGAACAACGTCTCGCGACCGCAACTGACGGCGCTGGTGCGCGTCGACAGCGGCGGCGCGGCGCTGCTCGTCGATCTGCTCGTCGACGGCGAGCCCTACGCCCAGTGGAACGCGCGCCAGCCGCGGCCCGGCGCCGATGCACGCTGAACAGCGCGAACCGAGCGCTCGCGCGGAACCTAGTGGTTTGATTCGAAAGTCCGCTGCAGATGTCAGGTGGTTCGGCGCTCCCCGCAAGGCGCGAGGATTCCAGGCGACCTGAATAGGTCGCCGAACCGGAGCAACGCTGCGGGGGGCGGCGAGGCGCCTGAGATATGCGGCGAAATCTTGAACAACTCTCTAGATGACGCGGTTGCTGGAGGCCCGGTGAGAGCAGCGGGCTAGGCGCAGGCGCGCGGCGAAGGCAGCCGCGCGGCTCGCGTTCACGCCGCCGCGGCCGGTGCGAACAGCTCGGCCAGTCGCTCGGCGCGTTGTTCGCACGGAACGCCCAGGCTCGCGAGCCAGTGCGCGCGTGAGGCATCGCTGCCCGCGCTGAGGGCCGCTTGCACCGAACGCGCGAGTCGAGGGCTGTGCTCCGTGCGGAACTCGTCGCCCAGGAGCAGCACCTCGAGCGCCGATCCGTCGGGGCACACGCGCGCGTAGGCGGCCTCGAGGGCCGCGAGCGCCAAGGGCTGCGGGCCGTCGAGGCTCGCGGCGTGGCGCAGCACGAGACACGCCCCGGCCGCAGCAGCGCCGCTCGCGCACCACGTCCGCAGCAGCGCCTCGAGTTCAGGCTGGCGCCACTGCGGCCAGCTCACGACACGCGTGGCGGCGCTGGTCGACAGCGGCCAGGCGGCGCGCGCCTGCAGCTCGTCCCAACTCGAGCTCGCAAGTCGACGGTGCGTGCGCGCCAAGGTCTCGAGTTGAGCCATTTGCTCCAGCGCGGAGCGCGCTGCGGCGCGCGAGTTGGAGCGCAATTGCGCGCGCCACAGCGCAGCGTTCGGCAGCGCGTCGAGCAGCGCGTGCTCGCACTCGGCGAGGCTGCGTCCCCGCACGAAACCAAAGCCCGGACTGGCGCCTTCGCGCCCCGTGGCGAGCCAGTGCGCGAGTTCTTGCTCGAGCACGCTGCCCGCCGCGCGTTCGAGCGCGTCGAGCTCGCGCTCCGCGGCGGCGATACGGCGCGGCGCGGGACGCCGCTGCTGCACGCGTTCGAGACCCGCGAGTTCACACAGCTCCGCGTAAGTGTCCGCGAGCGATCCGCTGAGCTCACCGTCGCTGCGCTGGCGCTGCAAACCGGCCTCGGGGAACTCCCGCGCCAGCGGCGCGCCCACGAGCGCTTCGATTCTGTCGAGCGCCGTGCCGTCGACGACCTGCGAGGCGTGCGCGAAGCACCATTCTCCGTCCGCGCGCAACACGTCGAGGATGCGCCGGTGCTGCGCGAGCCAGATCGACAGCGCACGCTCCAGCGTCATGTCGACCCCGCGCAGGTAGCTCTCCTGCTGGCACTCGACGACCATGCTGCGCGCCACCGCCAGCGGATGGCGGAACACGCACAGGCGCAACGCGTCCTGGGTGAACGGCGACCAGGCGGGAAGCGTGTACGAGAAGCGCGGGTCCTTGAAGCAGTACGGGGCGCGCTGCGTCAGGCTGCCGATGCGCTCGACGGCGCGCGGGTCGCTCGGACAGACCCAATCGCTCGGGAGTTCCGCCAGCCAGCGCTGCCACGCGCCGAGCGGGAGCTCAGGCGCACCCAGCGCGAGCAGGTACTCGTTGACGCCGTTGATCTCCTTCGACTCGAAGAAGCCCTTGGGGTTCGAGCTGCGCCCGGGGTACGGGTCGGCGCCGACGTGCCAGCCGGCGTGCGCGAAGGCGCCCGCCAGCATGCTGGTTCCACTGCGGCCAGAGCCCAGGATCAAGACATTGCGCATCGCTGCTCCTCCGCAACGCGGATCGGCAGCTTTGCGCACCGGCTTGAAGGCCGCGGGACGCCGCGGCGCACGCCGCCTATTTGCGTCCCGAAGCAGGCTTGGCGTTGGCCGGCTTCTTCTCGATCTTGGCCCAGCTGTCGCGCAGCGCGACCGAGCGGTTGAACACGGGCGCACCCGGCCGTGAATCGAGCGCGTCGGCGACGAAGTAGCCGTGGCGCTCGAACTGCACGCTGCTCCCAGCCGCCAGGCGCGCCAAGCTCGGCTCGAGCTGCGCGTTCGAGAGCACCTCCAGGGACTTGGGGTTCAGGTTGACCAGGAAATCCTGGCCCTCGGGAACCTCCTCGGGGAACTCGGCGGCGAACAGGTGGTCGTACAGCCGCACTGGCGCGTTCACCGCGTGCGCGGCGCTCACCCAGTGGATCGTGCCCTTGACCTTGCGGCCGTCGGGGGCGTTGCCGCCGCGCGTCGCCGGATCGTAGGTGCACACCACCTCGGTCACCTCGCCCGTGGCGGGATCGAGCGTGAACGATTTGGCGGTGACGAAGTAGGCGTAGCGCAGGCGCACTTCCTTGCCCGGCGCCAGGCGGAAGAAGTCCTTGGGCGCGTCGACGCGGAAGTCGTCGCGCTCGATGTAGAGCACCTTCGAGAACGGCACCTTGCGCGATCCGGCGGCCGGGTCTTCGGGGTTGTTCACCGCCTCGAGTTCATCCACCTGACCGTCGGGGAAGTTCTCGATCACCAGGCGCAGCGGGCGCAGCACGGCCATGGCGCGCGGAGCGGTCTTGTTGAGGTCGTCGCGCAGCGCGTTCTCGAGCTGCACGACGTCGATGGTGCTGTTGAACTTCGCAACTCCGATGCGCTCGCAGAAGGTGCGCAGCGCCGAAGGCGTGTAGCCGCGCCGGCGCAGTCCCGACAACGTCGGCAGACGCGGATCGTCCCAGCCCGACACGTGCTTCTCGTTCACCAGGCGCAGCAACTTGCGCTTGGAGAGCACCGTGTACGTGACGTTGAGGCGCGCGAACTCGATCTGTTCGGGCTTGTGCGGCGTCGAGCAGTTGTCGCGCACCCAGTCGTACAGCGGCCGGTGGTTCTCGAATTCGAGCGTGCAGATCGAGTGCGTGATGCCTTCGAGCGCGTCGCACAGCGGGTGCGCGTAGTCGTAGGTCGGATAGATGCGCCACGCCGAACCCGTGCGGTGATGGTCCGCGTGCAAGATGCGGTAGAGCACCGGGTCGCGCAGGTTCATGTTGGGCGACGCCATGTCGATCTTGGCGCGCAGAGTGCGAGCGCCTTCGGGGAACTCACCGGCGCGCATGCGGCGCAACAGGTCGAGGTTTTCCGCCACGCTGCGCCCGCGGAACGGACTGGGCTTGCCCGGCGCCGTCAGCGTCCCGCGCAGCTCGCGCATGGCCTCGGCGTCGAGATCGCACACGTAGGCGAGGCCCTTGCGGACGAGTTCCTCGGCGAACTCGTAGATGGCTTCGAAGAAGCCCGAGGCGAAGTACAGCTCGCTCCACTCGAAGCCCAGCCACTTGACGTCGCGCTGGATCGATTCGACGTACTCGACGCTCTCGGTGGTCGGGTTGGTGTCGTCGAAACGCAGGTTGCAGCGCCCGCCGAAGCGCTGCGTTAGGCTGAAGTTGAGACAGATCGACTTGGCGTGGCCCAGGTGCAGGTAGCCGTTCGGCTCGGGCGGAAAGCGCGTGTGCACGCGCCCGCCGTGGCGACCCTGCGCGACGTCCGCCTGCACGCGCTCTTCGATGAAGTGCAGGCGTTCGGCGGCGGGCTCGGGCGTGGCGTGCGGTGCGCTCATGGGCGTGTTCGGGATCGAGACGAAGGAACGTTCAACGCGAGACTGTAGCGGGACCGCGGCGGCGCGGCGAGCCAGCCCGCAAACGGCGCACGCCGTGCGCGCCGCAGAAGGGGCGCGCACGGCGTGCTGGAACTTGCGGCGCGGACGCCGCTGCGGCGTCAACCGTTGAGGATCTCGTCCATCGCGGCGATCAGGCGCGTGTTGTCCGAGCCGATCTCCTTGGTGCGCGCCGCGAAGCGCTTGGCGCGCTCCATGTCCTGCAGCGTGTCGCGCGAGAGGAAGGCGCACAGCGCGTACGGGAACACCACGCGTTCGCGGTTGTGGATCTTCTTGAGGGCGTCGAACTTCTCGACCTTCTCGATTAGGCCCTTGACGTAGTCGGCGTCGTCGAAACGGCTCTGGTCCTGGAACGCCGCGGCGAGCGCGAGCTCGTACGTGCCCGCTTCGTTCTTCGGGTCGAGCTCCATGCCGGCGGTGACCACGGCCTCGTCGGCCATGTCGAAGCGCAGCAGCGCCTTGACCGCGCGCAGCTTGCGTCCCGCGGCGTTGGTCGGATCGAGCGTGAGGCCTTCCTTGATCGGGTCGAGCAACTTGCGCGCGGCGACGCTCTCGTCCGACATCTTCTCGAGCGCATCGGCGAGCTTGTCCCAGGCCGCGAGCTTCGCGTCGCCCGTGGCGCCCTTCCACGCCTCGACGAGCTTGGCCGCGTCCGCGACTTCAGCCTTGCCCTTGGTCAGCATCTCCATCACGTGCTCGACGTACGGCTTGGGGCCGCCCGGGCGGTAACCGGTCTGGCCGAACACGTCGCCGTCCGGCGTCATGAGCAGGATCGTGGGGAAGCCCTGGATCTGGTACTTCTCCTGGAGCTCCTCATTGCGCTTGGGGTTGGGCACCTTGGCCTTGATCTCCGGCTTGCGCGGGAAATCGAGCGCGACGAGCACGAAGTGCTTCTTGGCTTCGACGAGGAACTCCTCGTGCTTGAAGACTTCGTCGTTGAGCTTGATGCACCAGCCGCACCAGTCCGAGCCCGTGAAGTCGACGAGCAGGTCCTTCTTCTCCTTCTTCGCGAGGGCCACGGCCTCGTCGAAGTCGGCGATCCAGCCTTCGCCGAGGACGGCGGCGGGCGCCGCGCTCGGGGCGGCGAGGATCGGCTGCGCCAGCGGCGCGGAAGTGGGTTGGGTGAACGTGAGGACGGCGGCCAGGAGTTGGAGGTGCATAGGGTTGGTTGCGATGCCCGCGCGGAGATCAGGTTTCGCTCGACTTGAGGAACGCGTGCGCCTCGGTGCGGCACACAGCCGCGCTTGGGCGCCGCAAAGTCCGGCGGCGATCGCCGTTCGGGCTTCGAGCGCGAAAATCGTAGCGGTTGGCGGCCGCGGCTTCAGGGCCCCCCCGCCAGATCGACCGAAGATTTGCCGCGGACAGCCGCCCAGGGGCGCGATCGACAGCGCTCGATTCAGAACTGGAAACGCGCGGAAAGCCCGTAGTAGACGCTCTCGACACCGCGCTCGTCATCGCGGAACCAGGTCGCCGACGGTCCCAGGGCGCCGGCGGAGCTGTACGCGAATTCCAGCCCCACCCCGTAGTAGTAGCCCACCCCGTCCCGGGTCTGGACCAGGCCGTCGTCGGCCGTTTCGTTGCGCCACGCTCCGCCCCCGCGGCCGTACACGCGCAGCGGCAGCGGCTCGAAATCGGCGGTGAGGCGCAAACCCGTCCCGACCGTGAAGGTCGAAAGCCGCTGGTTGGCGATCGCCGGCGCGTCGACCTCGTGCCGCGCCCAGACGGCGTCGACTTCCCAACTCACGCGCAACGGATCGGAGTTGAGGTCGTAGCCGCCGCCCAGGCGCAGCCCGAAGCCGTCGTCCAGCGGCTCGAAAGGGCGCGCGTCGACGACCGAGGCGCCAGCCGAGACCTCGAGCCACTCACGGGGCTGCGGCGGCGCCGGCGCCGTGAGGCACGACGAGAGCGAACCACCCAACGCCACGGACAAAAGCATCCGGCGCATACTCACGGCTTCATCCTCGGCGTCGCGCGCTTGCGCAAGACCAGCACCACATCCAGCAGATCGTCCGGCATCGTGCGCGGGCTCGTGATGTCGTAGTCGAAATCGAAGGTGTCGAGCACCTCGAACGCGCCGCTGCGTTGCACCGAGCGCCGCAACTCGCGCCAGTCGTAGGTGCGGAAGCTCCACTCGCTCTGCGTGCGCCGCTCGCGTCCGCGTTCGAGCACCGAGAGGCGCGAGCGCACGCGCTCGAGGCGCTGTGCGGGCGCCGGCGGCCAGCCGCGGATGTTGCACACCACCCGCACGCCATCGCGCGCCTGCTCCCAACGTTCGTGGTTGAAGCGGCGATCCTCGTACTGCGTCAAGTGCAAGCCGAGCACGTAGAGACCGCCCGGTCGCAGCGCGCGGGCGACGCATGCGAAGTGCGCCTGCACCGCTTCTTCGTCGAGCAGGTACTTGAAGGTGTTGACCAAGCAGTGCGCCAGGTCGAACGAGCCCGGGACGCGAAAATCCTCCAGGCGCGCCTCGAACAACTCCGCACGCGCGCCGCCGCGGCGCAGACGCTGGCGCGCGAACGCGAGCATCGGCGCGCTCAGATCGAAGCCCGTGACGCGGCAACCGCGGCGCGCGAGCTCGAGCACGAGGCGGCCCGAGCCGCAGGCGGGTTCGAGCACGCGCGGTGCGCCGCGCAGCTTGGGCCCGTAACGTTCCAGCGCCGCCAGCAAGAACGCGCCTTCGCGAGCATCGTCGCCCGAGAAGACGATGTCGTAGTACAGCGGCGTGTCGTACCAGTCGAGGGCGTCGAACTTGCTCATCGCGCGCGCGGCGTGGTCGCCTCAGGCGGCGTGGAACGGCGCCCCGTTCAAGTAGATCTGCGGCCGCTGGCGCAGCGCGAAACGCTGCTCGAGCAAGCTCGCGAACACGCTCATGAGCGGCTCGCACGCCTCCTCCACCGGAGCGATCCCGCGGATGTGCGCGAGCTCCCGGAACTCGCCCTGGATCGCCAGCGCGGCGATCGCGGCGTCGTACACGCCCAGGGAGACGCAGTACGGTTCGCCGGGCGCGTGGTTGTGGTAGTTGAGGATCAACTGGTCCTGGGCCGCGACGGCATTGCGCAGCAGCACGCTGTAACGCGGGTGCGCTTCGATGCGGCGCAGCACCTCTTCGAAGAACTCCACGATCTGGGGATCAAGCTCCATCCCCGCGATTGTAGGGACGCTGCGCTCAGGGCGTGAACACGACCTGCAACGCATCCGAGAGTTCGGAGGCGCCGCCGCCGGCGCGGAACCAGCACTGGAAGTTCCACAACTCGCCGGCCTGGAAGGCGAGCGTCGGAGCGAGGGCGCCGAAGTCCAGCGCGTAGTCGAGCACCTGCGCGCCGCTGCTCAGCTGCACGGGCAGCAAGCGCGTCGGCAGTCCGAGGCAGCGCACTCCGATCGGGAGGACCGTCGAGCGCTTCTCGCGCGCGCAGAAGAACAGCCCGAATTTCTGCGCCGGAACCGGGCCCGCGCGCAGCACGAGGTTGTTCGCGGAGAGGCTGGCCGTGCCCTGCGCCGTCAGCGTGGCGCCGCTCGGTCCGCTGGTGCAGTAGTTCTCGATCTGCGCGCACGTCGAGCGCACCACGCGGAACGCGTCGACGCCGGCCTCGACCACCGTGCCGAGCGCGCCGTCGAAGGCCACGAAGCGCACTCGCACGTCGCCGCTGGCCGCCACCCCCGCCGCAGCGAGGTCCGCAGCACGCACCTCGTGCGTGCGCCAATTCGTTCCCCCGCTCGTGGTGTGCAGCGCAACCGTGCGCCACGGTCCGGCGGCGCCGTTGTCGCTGGCCTCGACGCGCAGACCGTCACTGCCGTCCGTAACGGTCACGAACAGGTAGTACGCGTAGCGCAGGGCCGCCGAACCGCCGCGCAGATCGAGCGGCGGCGAGGTGAGCACCACCGCGCCCCCGTCGACATCGGAATTGCCCGTCGTGTTCTGGGTCAGCCAGCACTGACCGGAGCCGTCGAAGTCCGCGAGCGGGTCGAAGCCC
>ERZ1066135.1153-NODE-1153-length-10876-cov-5.573699_pt1 | contig 10876 bp, 10 predicted proteins | sample MGYA00382782_ERZ1066135 | MGnify/ENA primary metagenome ERZ1066135 (study PRJEB33369, sample SAMEA5778365) | biofilm metagenome | biome: Industrial cooling water; feature: Water cooling tower basin; material: Biofilm | place: United Arab Emirates | collected...
TAGTCGTTTTCGAGCTCAAGCAGGAACATAGAACCCGTGACTTGCTTGGCTGCTCCGTAAAAGGTGAGTTTCATTGAGGAAAAGGAGGAAGGTGTTAAAGTCTTTACAGATGTAATAAGCTGTAAAACTAATATTTTGGTAAAACTGATTTGAAAAATTTATTCATTAAAAAAATGATGACTGCAATTACTGAGAACGGAAAGAGTAATGAATAGAATGAAATTTTAGCCCAAAGCCGTATATTTGCATAAATAAAGCATCAAATGGCAGATTTGACATACGAACGAGTTTTGGAACTTTTTGCAGAATCTGATAGAAGGTTTGAACAGAGAATGGAAAAACTGGCAGAGAGTCGGTCTGAGTCAGATAAACGGATTGAAAAAATCAACAGTGAATTAACCAAAAAAATAGGTGAACTTGGCGATACTTTGGGTCGTTTTGCAGAGGAACAGGTGCGTGCCGACATCATCAACAAATTTGGCCAATGGGGAATTCCCGTTCATGCCATTACAAATCATTATAGCCAAAAAGACGATAATAATGACACCATTTATGAAGTAGATATTTTAATCTATAACTCTCAATATGCCATAGCCATAGAAGTAAAAAACACACTCAGACCAGAGCACGTGGACGGGCATATTCAAAGAATGGCAAAAATCCAACAACACCCCATGGTAGGCTTGCAAGGTAAGACACTCTTGGCGGGTGTAGCCGGAATGATTATTGCTAACGGAGCAGATAAATATGCTGAAAATAAAGGAATATTTGTGCTAAAACCAAGTGGGGACACCATCCAAATAGCAAATAATAAAAACTCATTTAAGCCCAAAGAGTGGGAAGTAAAGTAGGCTTTAAGGCTTATTTCAGAACGTTTCAATAGTCAGATGAATAAAAAACATGTCCGACTTGCGGGAGTGATTTTACCATAAAATGGGGTGTTTAGTGGGCTAAACAACGCTATATATGCAAGGCTTGCGGTCAACTTTTGCCTTCATAACATCTTGGTAAAGTACAAGAACATATTTGTCTGGTTTCACAAATGGGTCATGGAGCTACAAACTTTCCAAACCCTGGGCAGGGATAGCAAGCTATCTAAGGACACCCTTCAAAGGCTGTTTTATTATTGGCTCGACAGAACACCTTTGACACCTATTATCCGCAACCAGGATATGAACTTGCAGGTAGATGCTACCTATTTCAAACGTTTTTGTGTGGTATCTTATCAGGATAATGGTCTCAATTACACGCAGCTGTTCAGGTTCTCGGATAGGGAGCATTATCTTGAAATCAAGGAAGATCTCGAGAACCTTCTCAAGCTGGAAATAGCATAGTCAGTATCACCTGCTATGGGCATAAGCCGACCCTAAAGGCCATCCAGAAAGTAATGCCCCAAGTTAAGGTTCAACGATACCTGGTGCTTATCCAGCGCGGATGTGTATTGTGTGGATTAGCAAGAAGCCGCAATCTAACGCAGGAAAATAGCGATTAGATTTAGTATACCAATTATTAAAAATCAAGACCCACAACGATAAGAAAGACTGGTTGAGGCGATTCTATCTGTGGAAAGTCTCCCATAAAGAGTTCTTGAGCCACCGTACCTATTATCCATCAGGAAGATATGAGTACACACATAAATTACTTAAGAGGAGCTTTACAGTCATTAATAGAGCCTTGCCAAATATGTTTCACTATTTGTGATGATTCTAAAATCCCACATACCACTAATGGGATTGAAGGGTATTTCTCCCACTTGAAAAATCATTTATCAAATGGTACATATATCTGATTAACCGCAAGCAAAAGCATTGAGTTTTTTAGCCATCCAGATACCGATAAAGTACAAAAAGTAAGGGTGGAAAAAACCACCCTTAACTTTATCATATATCGTCAATCTTATTGCTGGTAGGATGGTCTCCACCAGAGCCTGCTTCCCCTTTAAATTGACAGCGGAAGTCTAACAAATATTTCTGAGAATGTCACCAACTATTTTTCAGTACATTACCGTAAAAAACGGAATTATATTAATCTTCGTCCATTCCGGGGTTTCCACCTCTCAAATCAGGGCCCCTTAGTATTCCTTTGGTAGAACTTCTGATGAAATTTACAATTTCATCACGCTCTTTTGAGGGGTTCATTTCAAGCTCTATTTTATCTAGAGCTTGGGCAATATTATAGCCTCTGAGATAAAGGGTGCGGTATATTTCTGCTACATCATTGATTTGTTCATTTGAAAACCCTCTTCTGCGAAGCCCTATGGAATTGATACCGCAGTAGCTCAACGGCTCACGAGCGGCCTTGGTAAAAGGGGGCACATCTTTGCGCACCAACGCACCACCTGTAACAAACGAGTGCGCACCAATGCGCACAAACTGTTGAATAGCAGAAGTACCACCTATCATGGCCCAATCATCGATGATGATATGTCCGGCCAGCTGCACATTGTTTACGATGATGCAATTGTTACCTACTATGCAATCGTGGGCCACGTGAACGTAAGCCATAATGAGGCAATTAGCACCTATAGATGTTTCATTGTTGGCGGTAGTACCTTTATTGAGCGTCACACCTTCGCGAATCACTGTGTTATCACCTATTCGGGTAAGTGTAGCCTCGCCTTTGTACTTCAAATCTTGGGGCACTGCCGATATGGAGGCACCATTGAAGATTTTTACATTTTTACCAATGCGAGCGCCATCAAAAATAGTGCTGTTTGGGCCTATCCAACTGCCTTCGCCAATCTCTACATCTTTTGCTACATAAGCAAAGGGCTCTATCACCACATTTTCGGCTATTTTAGCCTCAGGGTGTACATATGCTAACGGGTGAATCATACTCCTGGTTTCCTTACTATACTTGCTGTCATTACGGCTTCACAAGCCAATTCTCCGGCCACAAATGCCTGGCCTTGCATTTTTATTATACCTCTTTTTATGGGAGCTATTAACTCGCATTTGTATACCACAGTATCGCCCGGCACTATCATCTTTCTGAATCGGCAGTTTTCTATAGCCAAAAAGTAAGCCCAATAGTTTTGTGGGTCGTCTACGGTTTCAAGAGCCAAAATACCTCCGGTTTGCGCCATTCCCTCAATTTGAAATACTCCCGGAAAAACAGGATTATCGTGAAAATGACCCATAAAAAAGGGCTCGTTGATGGTTACATTCTTTACTCCTACCACAAGTGTTTCTTCCAAATGAATGATTTTATCAATCATCTTGAAAGGATAGCTGTGTGGCAAAATATTGTAAACTTGTTTTACATCGTAAACGGGAGGTGCCAAAGGGTCGTATACAGGTGCTATGCTCTTGGCTGATTCTTTCATTAATTTTTTTAATTTCTTGGCAAAGGCCACATTGGCTGCATGTCCCGGACGAGCGGCCAATATTTGTGCTTTCAAGGGGCGACCAACCAAGGTCAAATCACCTATCACATCCAGTAATTTGTGGCGTGCAGGCTCATTGTTGTATCTTAACTCAACATTGTTGAGAATTCCTTCTTTTTTAACTTCTACCTTTTGTTTGTTAAATAAACTTGCCAAGTGCTCCAATTCTTCATCTTTCACTATCCTGTCTACTATCACAATGGCATTGTTCAAATCGCCACCCTTAATAAGGTTATTCGCTTTGAGCATTTCCAATTCATGCAAAAAACAAAAAGTGCGGCAAGCGGCTATTTCTTTGGGAAATTGCTTTATGTCTGTAATAGAAGCATGTTGGCTGCCAAGCACAGGAGAATTGTAATCCACCATCACAGTGACGCGATAGTCGTCCAGCGGCAGGGCTGCAATCTCTACTTTTCGTGCTTCATCTACAAAACGAATATTTTCAGGTACTACAAAAAAATTTTTAAGTGCATTTTGCTCAAGTACGCCCACATCAGAGATAGCGTCAACAAACATTTTTGAACTACCATCCATTATTGGCGGCTCGGGACCATCAAGCTGAATGAGCACGTTGTCTATTTCCATTCCCGTGAGAGCAGCGAGGGTGTGCTCTACGGTATTCACACGAGCACTGTTTTTTTCTATGGTTGTACCTCTGGAAACATCTACTACATAGTCGCAATCAGCCTCAACAATCGGCTGACCGGGTAAATCGATGCGTTGAAATTTGATTCCGTGATTGACATCTTGCGGAACGAAAGTCATATTACAGTTTGCACCGGTATGTAAGCCCACACCCGATATTGTAAAACTGCTTCTTAGAGTCTGTTGCTTATTGTTCACTTCTTAGTTTTGTTCAACGGGGAGCAAATGTATAACTTTTTCTTCCAATTCTTCTATGCGTTTGAGTATTTCAGGAAGTTTCTTGAAAATACTGTACGATTTTAGCTGCTGTTTTAGCTCAAAAGCAGGGCTTCCTGATAGTTTGTTGCCTTCGGTGATGATTGATTTTCCAATGCCCGATTGCGCTCCCACACTGGTTTTGTCGGCTATGGTAATGTGTCCCACGATACCTACCTGTCCTGCTATTATACAATTTTCACCAATTTTTGTAGAGCCCGATACACCCGATTGTGCTGCAATCACGGTGTTTTTGCCAATCTCTACATTGTGTGCTATCTGTATGAGATTGTCAAGTTTTACGCCTTTTCTTACAATGGTAGAGCCCATAGTAGCGCAGTCTATCACAGTGTTGGCCCCTATGTCTACATGGTCTTCGAGCACCACATTTCCTATTTGGGGTATGGTCTTGTAGCTGCCATCGGGCTGAGGTGCAAACCCAAAGCCATCGCTGCCCAATACCGAGCCTGATTGAATGGTGCAATAGTTGCCTATTTTACACTCGGAGTAAACTTTCACTCCGGGATAGATAATGGTATTGTTGCCAATAACCACATTGTCGCCTATGTATACTTGAGGATAAATTTTTACATTGCTGCCTATGGTGCAGTTGTTGCCTATGTAGGAGAAAGCTCCTCTGTACACATTATCGCCAACAGTAGATTTTTCACCGATGAAACTAGGATTTTCAATGCCCGTTTTTCTAAAAGATACAATTTTGTGGTATTCCTCTAAGAGTACGGTAAAGCTGGTATAGGGGTCGTCTACTAAAATAAGTGTAGTAGATATGTTTTGTCGAGGTTCAAAATTTTTATTGACAATGACAGCCGATGCCTCAGTAGTGTAAATAAAATTTTCGTACTTGGGGTTTGATAAGAAAGAGATAGTACCGGGTGTACCTTCTTGTATTTTGGCCAAATTGCTCACTTTCCTGCTTCCGTCTCCTTTTATCTGCCCGCCAAGGATATGTGCAATTTGTTGAACGGTAAATTCCATTTATTTAATTAGCTTTGGTTAAATCAGGGATACAAAGGTAGTATTTCTTTACTATTTCACTTATCGCCTTTATGTTTGGCAGATCAGAAGCATCGGAAATATCCACTATCTCTCCATTTTTTTTTAGAATTTTAATTCTTTTGCCCGATGCTATGTAACCATAGTTGCTTAGCATGCCTTTTACTCTCAAATATGGCAAATCTTCTTGTGAAATGCCGTAAAGTTTGCAAATTTTTGTATCAATATCTTCTAAAAACAAACTCCCTATCTCGTCTTTAAACAATAAAATCTTGAATAACTTTCTATCTAACAGCATATTGCAAAGCATAGAAAGAATGTGGTCTTTGGCATCGACCCACGATTTGATTCCGCTCCATAAATCAAAGTCGTCTAGTTTACCGAAAGTGTCGAGCAAGGTGGCGTTGTTTTCAAAATCAGATATAGAATAATTGTTTTTAAAAAACACATTCATGGCATCAGTAGAATATAGCTTTTCTCCTTTTTGAATGAGGTATTTGGCCCTTTTTACGATTTGAATAAGCATTTCCTCTGCACAAATGGTGGTTTTGTGCAGATATACTTGCCAATACATAAGCCTGCGAGAGTTCAAAAAATTCTCTACACTATATATTCCTTTTTCGGCCACTACTATCTCGTCATTCACAATCTCCAGCATTTTTATCAGCCTGTCGGCACTTACCAAACCCTCGGTGACTCCCGTGAAAAATGAATCTCTGTTGAGGTAATCCATTCTGTCGATATCCAACTGGCTGGAAACCAATTGGTGAAAGAATGCCCTTTCATAAGTGCCCTTGAATATTTCTATAGCCAAAGCCAATTCGCCATCGAACTCATCGTTGAGCCGCTCCATAAACATAAGCGAGAGGTGTTCATGGTGTACTTTTTGAAGAATAGTAGACTCAAGTACGTGTGAAAATGGGCCATGACCAATATCGTGTAAAAGAATGGCTATAAGTGTGGATTCAAATTCGTAGTCGGAAATTCTGTAGCCTTTGTTTCTGAGCGATTCTAAAGCTTGTTCCATTAGGTGCATACAGCCAATGGCATGATGAAAACGAGTGTGGTTCGCCCCCGGATATACCATGTCAGTAAGTCCCAATTGCTTTATTCGCCTAAGCCTTTGAAACCACGAGTGCTCAATGATGTCAAAAATAAGCTCGGAATAAATAGTAATGAATCCGTAGATAGGGTCGTTTAGGATTTTGTTTTTATTCATTCCGCAGGAGGGTGGGTTTAAGCAAAATTAGCCTATCGATAGTGAATTAACAAAATGAGGGTTCAATTTTGTGTAGAAATCCCATCAGAAATCAACTGTCGAGCCAGCTTTTGAACTCTGCTGCCTTTTCTCTGCTCACAAATATTTCGTCTTTCTGTGCCGGTAGCAGGCTCACCTTTAATTTCCCGTTTAAGTGACTGTGAATGCCGGAGATAGACTTGTGTGGAGCGATAAACTGCCTGTTCAGCCTGAAGAATTCAAGCGGGTTTAGTTGCCTTTCTATTTCATCAAGCGGCTGGTCGAGTATGTATTTTTTATTGTCAGTAGTGACGAGAAATGAATATTTGTCTTCTGTGAGAAAATAGGCTATGTGTTCGTTTTCTACGGAGATGAGTCTATCGCCAAGCCTTACCAAAAAGCGTTTTTTGTAGTCTTTTTTCCCCGTAATTGAGTCTACCAACGATTGAATATCGTAGCTGCTGTGTACATTTTGCAACGATTTCCATTTTTCAAAGCTCTGCTTTAATGCTTCGGCTTCTATCGGTTTTAATAAATAATCTATGCTGTTGACCTTAAAGGCTTTCAGTGCGTATTCGTCATAGGCTGTGGTGAATATCACCGGACACTTTATTTCTACTTGTTTAAATATCTCAAAACTTTGACCATCGGCCAGCTCTATATCCATAAAAGCCACATCGGGATGCCCATGTAGACCAAACCAAGCAACAGCAGTTTCTATGCTATCGAGTTTTGCCAATATTTCGATATTGGTGTCTAGCTCTTTCACCATTTTTTCCAGCCTGCGAGCTGCGGGAATTTCGTCTTCTATTATCACGATTTTCATACCAAAGGAAGCTTAACTATAAATTCACTGTCGGTTTTCACTATTTCTATTTCTTTGTTTTCAAGCAACATATACCTGTCTGCTATGTTCTTTAGTCCTACCTGAGCCGAGTCTATGTTTATAATTTTAGTTTGCAGGTTATTTTTCACCACCAAATAGCCATATTCATCCGTATAAAAAGTGACCGTAAGCGGTTTTGTTTGTGAAATTACATTGTGTTTGATGGCATTTTCTACCAACATCTGCAACACCAAAGGCGGAATTTGTGACTCTAAATAATCGTTGGGAATATTTTTTTTGAAAACCAAGTTTTCGCCATACCTTATTTTAAGCATAAATTCGTATGCTTCTGAAAAATCCAACTCCTCGCCCAAGCTCACCAAGTCTTTTTCCCTTGCTTGTAAAATATAGCGATAAACTTGAGAGAGTTTTTGTGTAAATTCTTTAGCTGTGTGGGGTTCTTCGTCTATAATGGATATAAGTGTATTTAAACTATTGAACAAAAAGTGCGGGTTCACCTGGTTTTTGAGTGTTTCCAGTTGAGAGCGCAAGTTTTCTTGTTTCAATACTTCATTTTCATATTTTATATTTTTCCAAAAATTAAATATACTGATAGAAATAAATATAAGATTGATGATAGTGGTGACAAATACACTGGACACAATCGCTATAATATAGTATTTGATTGGTATAGGTCTTTGTGTGACAGCAGCCATCACTGTCATAATCCCAAAAACACATACAGAAATAAAAATAACATTGATTATTATTAACACTACTCCCTTTTTGAACCCCGATTTTTCCCAATCTAATTTATATTCTACCAACCCACCAATAAAGGCTGAACCAGTCCATATAATGTATGTGCCAACAATATTTCCAATCAGGTTTTGAGCCCATGTTTGTTCAAAACAACCGTTATAGTAATCATCAATTGAATAAAGAGCGCCCAACACAATCCCAATCAGTAGTTTTTGCCACCACCAGTTGATGAAATTGCACCAAAGAAAATGCCATGTAAATCCGGGTTGAAATATGGGTTTTTCGTTCATTCTTAGCTTGCTTTTGAGGCCATTTGTGCCACTTTTTCTATAATTTTCTCAATTTCATTTGGTTTTCTATCTCTAATACTATCAAATATGGTCACTTTTTGGGTTTTTATTCCACAAAACCAAAAAGTAGCCTTTTTGATGGAGTTTATACTGCTTCGGAAATATACCCATTTGTCCCAAAACGATGGCGAGTCCATGGTAACAATAATTTCGGCTGTTTTTCCTGTGAGAAGTTTGTCCCACCAAGGGTCGTTTTTGTGGTATTTGAAAGCAAAGCCCGGACTGAAAACTCGGTCTATAAAGCCTTTCAACAAGGCTGGCGTAGAGCCCCACCACACAGGATAGACGAGCACGATGTGTTCTGCCGCTTTTATTTTTTGCCTTGCTTCCACCACAGCCGGCTCATCGGGCATTCTATCCGAAATATAGCCGGTGAGCACAGGGTTGAAGCTCATCTGGTGAATATGAATGATTTCTACTTCTTTTCCAGCTTTCAAGGCATTTTTATAATAAGTCTCTGCCAATGAGTGGCCCAAACTGGCAGGGTTTGGGTTTCCGTTGATGACTAATACTTTTTTCATGGTTCAAAAATTTTAGTTTACTGTGATTGACTCGCCATAAAGGTGTTGATTTTTGCATTGAGCCATGAGGGACCCCATTTCGAAGCCATTATCGTCATTCGATTCATAAAGCCCAAAACCACAGTGCCTTTTTTTGCTTTCATGGCTTTGATGGTTTCGCTGGCTACTTCCGAAGCCTGAGCAAAAGCCATTTTTTTACTCGCATTTGTATTAAGCATTGCTTGTGTGTAAAATGGCGTTTTAGTAGGTCCGGGGCATATGGTAGTCATTGCTATGCCGGAGCCTACCAATTCCATTTGTAAGCTTTCAGAAAACATAAGTACAAAAGCTTTTGTAGCCCCATACACAGTATAATATGGAAACGGAAAATGTCCTAAAATGGAAGATATATTTACTATGTGGCCCTTGCCTCGCTTGGTCATTTGCAGCAAACATAGCTTAGTCATGGTCACAAGCGTTGACACATTTAGCCCTATCATAGACAATTCTTGTTCCAAATCGGTTTGAGAAAATGTGCCATACATACCCACACCTGCGTTGTTTATCAAAATGTCTATTTCCAAGCCTGCATTTTCTATTTTGGAAAAAAGCTTTTTGGCTTCGTCTACATTGCTCAAATCGGCAAGAAAGGTATCAACTGCAATGTCATTGGTTTGCAATAGTGTACTTTTAAGACTAGTTAATTTCTCTTCATTCCGGCCCACTAGAATCAAATTGTAGTGGTTAGCTGCCAGTTGTTTTGCCAGTTCAAGACCTATGCCTGAAGTGGCTCCTGTGAGTAATACGGTTTCTTTCATGATGATAAATATTTTTTATATTTTGAGTATTAAAACAAGATTCTGTACTGCGGAATGATAAGCAGGCTCTGCTGCGGCACATCCACGATTTTGTTTTCTATGATGCTGTATCTGCGTTGAAACACATTTACATTGTCGGTCACATTATTGATTTGTACCAAAAACTGCTGGGTGATGCGTTTTCCCTCACGCTTGTAGCCTAGAGTGACATCGGCACGAAAATAGTCGGGTAGTTGGGCTTGATATTCTTCGCCTGTTTTCAATATAGTGCGTTTTTGTTGCAGCGATGCCTCTTCGTCTATGGGTGTATAGCGTCTGCCTCCGGCAAAAGTACCTCTCAAGTTGATAGACAGCGTATTCTTTTCATTGAGCTTGTATTCATATCCGCCCAAGACATTGAATACATAGTTTCCGTTGAAGGCGGTGTTTCTTAGCACGCCATCGCTGCCTTTGTACTTCGAATCAAATATTGATGCTGTACCCAAAAGATAAAATCCGTTGTTGAAAAAGCGTTCCAAAGTGAGTTCATAGCCTAGATTTCGTCCTGTGCCTTTGTTCACCAAGCTGTCGTTTGAAGGAATATTGAAATCTGAACCTACATTTACCATACTGAAAGCAGAAGAAGATGACTCAATAGGAATATTTCTCAACTGCTGGTAGTAAACCTCCGTTTTCATGCGCCAATTTTTAGAGAAATTATAGTCATAGCCTACCACCACATGGTTGCTATTGGTAAAGCCAAGATTTTTGTTGCTCAACACGGGGCTCACAGTACCATCCGATAGTCTTGTGGTGTTGTAATACATAAATATGGGCTGTGTTTGGTTGTGTACACCGGCTCCGGCATTTACCGACATTTTTTCATTGAGCTGGTATTTGAGTCCGGCCCTTGGCTCGAGGGCAAAGGAGTTGTTGAGAGAAAATAGTTGTGAATGCAGCCCTAAGTTCATCGTGAACCTATCGCTGAATTTGTGTTGCCACTGTGCCCATGCTTGGTAGAGCAAGTTTGCTCCCTCTGCATTGCGAATGGTGGTGAGCCTACCCGTGGTGTCGCTAAAGGCCGCTTTGTCGCGAAGTGTAAAGC
>ERZ1066135.1155-NODE-1155-length-10857-cov-6.220885_pt1 | contig 10857 bp, 9 predicted proteins | sample MGYA00382782_ERZ1066135 | MGnify/ENA primary metagenome ERZ1066135 (study PRJEB33369, sample SAMEA5778365) | biofilm metagenome | biome: Industrial cooling water; feature: Water cooling tower basin; material: Biofilm | place: United Arab Emirates | collected...
ATTTGCACCGCGCGGTGGCGGTACGGTGCCAGGCACGAATCCACCACTTGCGCGCCGTTGGTTGCGCGTTGCCGTTGATTGCGCGCGCAAGTGGTGGATTCGTGCCTGGCACCGTACCACCACCGCAAATTGCTCTGGCGCCGTACAACCGCGCCGGGGTTCAGGAACCGCCCGGCGCCGCGTAGTCGAGGTCCATCGCCGGCGGAGCGCCCTTGGGTCCGACGACGTAGTGCTCGATCCACTGCAGCATGCGCAGGTTGTAGTCCAGCCGCGCGGCCGCCTTGCGGTTGCCGTGACCTTCGCCCGGGTACAGCACGAGCCGCACCGGCGCCGCGTTGCGCACCTTGAGGTGGCGGTACATCTCGTACGACTGGCCGGGATTCACGCGCGGATCTTCCTTGCCGTGCAGGATCAAGAGCGGCGTCTTGCAGTTGCCGGCGTGGTAGATCGGGCTGCGCTCGAGCGTGTGTTGCCAGTCGTCCCACACGCGCTTGCGCGCGTGCACGTAGAACTCCTCGTCGGGAATGTCGGTCGTGCCGACCTTCGAGATCTTGTCGCTGATGCCGACGAACATCACGCCGGCCGCGATGCGCTCGGAATAGCGCGTGCTCAGCCACGCTGTCGCGTAGCCGCCGTAGCTGCCGCCGGTGACCGCGACCTTGTCCTTGTCGACCAGGCCGATCGACACGAGGTGATCGATGGCGTCGATCAGATCGTCGAACTCCTTGCCGCCCGCGTCGCCCTGGCTCGACTTGGCGAAGGCCATGCCGCGGCCGGTCGAACCGCGGTAGTTGGTGTGGAACACCGCGAAGCCGCGCGCGGCGCCGGTCTGCGCCGGATCGCCATAGTTGGTGAGCCAGTTGTTCGAGTGGTGCGACTCAGGGCCGCCGTGCACGTACAGGATCAGCGGATAACGCTGCCCCTTCTTCTCATCGAGCGGCCGCACGAGCAGGCCTTCGAGTTCGAGCCCGTCGCGCGCCTTGAACTTGACCACTTCCTGCGGCGCGAGGCGCGTGTTCGCGAGCCAGGGATTGGAGTCCGTGCAGCGCTTGGGCGCCGCGTCGCCGTGGCTCATCGTGAACAACTCGGAGGGGTGTGTCGGCGTGCTGGCGGTGAACGCCGCGTGCATTCCGTCGTTGGCGAGCGAAACGCTCGCCAGCACCGGCCCACCCGTCGCGACCAGCGTCTTGGTCTCGCCGTTCAGGCTGAGCTTTTCGAACGCCGTCCACACGCCGTACGCGTACACGCCGAGCAGCGACTCCGCGTTCTGCCATTCGAAGGCCATCACATCGCCTTCGAGGCCGGGGCGCAGCTCGACCGGCGCGCCGCCGCTCGCCGGCGCGAGCATCAAGCGCCCCGCCGTCGGATCGTGGATGTCGCCGGCCGAGATCAGCGCGAGTTGCTTGCCGTCCGGGCTCCAGGCGAAATCACCGAGCTTTCCGGGGTTGTCGATCTTGGCGAGCACCTTGCCCGACAGGTCGACGATCTGAATGCGCGTGCGCATGTAGCTGTCGTCCACCGTCGGCGTCGGCGCGATCGAAACCGCGAGCCGATCGTCCACCGGACTCCACAGCGCCTTGTACACGTGGCCCGCGAGCTCGAGCTTCGCCGGCTTGTTCGCGTCGTCGTTGAGCGCACCGACCCACACGCGCGAGAAGCGCATGTCCTCTTCGTACACTTCTTGCCGGAAGCCCTTTTCCTGCGCCTTCTTCTTCGCCTCGGGCAGCGGCTCGAGACCGACGAGCGCAACGCGCGCGCCGTCGCGGTGCAGATCGAAGCTCGCGATCGATTCGCTCAAGCTCGCCGCGCGGCGCGCTTCGCCGCCGTCGATCGCGATCGTGTACAGACACGTGTTCTTGTCGTCGTTGCGCTTGGCGAGGAACGCGATCGCGCGACCGTCGGGCGTCCACGTCGCAGCGGACGCGTTCTGCTTGCCCGTGACGAACGGGCGCGTCGCGCCGCTCTCGCGCTCGTACACGTGCAGCTCGGTCCACGAGCCGCCGTCTTCGTCGACCATCGGCTTGCGCGGAACGGCGAGCGTGTACACCACGCGCGCGCCATCGGGCGAAATCTCGGCCGCGGTGACGCCGCGCAGCTCCGCGACCTTGTGCGGCGTCAGGACATCGCTCGACTGGGCGAACGGCTGTGCGAGCGGGACGAAGGCGAGGAGTGTGAGCGGCGCCGCAGCGCGTCGGAGCGTTTGCATGGGGAGAGATCGGTCCGGGGTCGGTGGGCCTGCGCACAACGCGCGAGACCGGGCCGTCACAATATCCAGGGGAGCGATCCACTGCAGCGTTCGGCGCCCGACGACGTGGCGACGAGCGGATTCGAAGCCTCGCGCCTGCCCTACACTGCGGTTGCACATGCAGCTGCGCCGCCAAGAACCTCGTGACCTCGAGCGGCTGTGGACGGAGTTCCAGGACGTGCTCCGCGAGGGCGCGACGTACGCCTACGACAACTCGACGACGTTGCGCGATTTCGAGCGCGATTGGTGCGGGCGCGGCGGCGAGCAGTGGGTCGCCGACGAGGGCGGCGAAGTGCTCGGCGCGTTCACGCTGCGCGCGAACCATCCGGGGCGCGGCTCGCACGTCGCGACGGCGTCGTACTTCGTCGCGCAGCGGGCCCGCGGGCGCGGAGTGGGCCGGCGGCTCGGCGAGCATTCGCTCGAACGAGCGCGCGCGCTGGGCTTCGAGGCCGTGCAGTTCAACTTCGTGGTGAGCACGAACACGAGCGCGCTGCGGTTGTGGCGGCGCCTGGGCTTCGAAGTGGTCGGCGAGCTCCCGCGTGCGTTCCGCCACGCACAACTGGGGTTGGTGAGTGCGCTGGTGTTGCGGCGCGATCTTGCGCCCGAGAGCGCGGCGGAGCTAGATGGATTCGTGCACCAGGCGGTCATCGCGAGTTTCGTGCAGCGCGGCTGCGCGCCCGACGTCGAGCAGCTCGCGCGCACCCTTGCGCAGCCGGCGCAACTCATCGAGAGCGCGCTCGAGCGACTCCACCGCGGCCACGGACTGGTGCTGCACCCTGGCTCGCACTCGGTGTGGATCGCGCATCCCTTCTCGAGCACGCCGACCAACGTGTGGGTCGAAACCACGGCGCGCGGTTGGTGGGCGCCGTGTCTGTGGTGCGCGCTCGGCGTGTGTGCGCTCGCCGCGCCGAACGCGAGCATCCACGCACGCATCGGAGGCGAGCGCGACGCACTGCGCATCGAGGTGCGCGGCGGCGAACTCGTCGATCCCACGCCGCTCGTGCACTTCGGCACGCCGCCGCGCCACGCCTGGGACAACGTCCACGCCTGGTGCGCGAGCGTGCAGCCCTTCGAGCGCGCCGAACAAGTCGACGCGTGGTGCGCGCGGCACGCTTTGCCGCGCGGCGAGTGCGTTCCGATCGCGCAGGTCCAGCGCCTCGCGCGCGCTTGGTACGGACGCCACCTCGACGCCGACTGGCGCAAGTGGACGGTGGCGCAAGCGCAGGCGCTCTTCGACGCCGTCGAACTGCGCGGCGAGTTCTGGCGCCTGCCCAGCGCCGATCAGCCGTTTTGACGCGGAAGACGGCGCGCTTTCTCTCGTGTGCGCAGTAGGCAACCTGCTCGGCTGCGCGGCCACGCCCACGCATACCAGCTCTGGGCGCTGCTGAGTCAACGGTTTGCCAGCAGACGCTGCAACCGCTCGAGTCGCGCGGCGTCGTCACGATCGTGGCGCTCTTCCGCGCCAAGTACGCAACGCCAACGCAACGTCTCGCCAGCTCGGATCTGGGTCGCGATCGCCCGCTCGATGTCGCCTGCGCGCTCGTAGAGGTGCGAGATTCGGTCGAAATCGAAGTGGCCCAGGCCGTAAATCGGCGCCTGACCTGCAGTGTGAATCTCATCCGCTGTTGGTTCGACCAACTCGAGCATGCGCGCGGCGGAACGAACCGCACCCGCATCCGCTAGAAGAGCCGAGGCACGCCAGAGCGCGAGCCTACGCGGCTCTCGTCGCTCGAGCTGCGTGGCGTGTTCGTCGAGCGCGGCCGGGATCCCGGCTCGGATCGCTTCGTCCGAGCACTCCGTGGCCAAGCGAAGCGCCCAGTGGAGCGCGCGCTCCATGTCGCGTGGGGCTGCCCCGTGCTCCAAGCGGTACGGAAACTCGAAGGGGTCTCGTTGTTGTTCCGGTGGAGTCTCCAACTGGATCAGGTGAGCGTAGACCTGAGCGCGCAGGTGCGGCGGGAGCTCAACAGTGTCGTCGTCGACAAGCTCCTGCAGCGCGGTTACAACTGCGGGAATCGGACTTCGATAAGGCGGGTATTTCCACCAGAACGAAGCCGCGAAACGCAGCTGCGCCGGAGCATCGTTGGGGTGCTGCAGCAGATGTCGGTACGTGTCGCGGAGCCGCTCCAGCGAAAGCCGCCACACGGACTCCGAGGCGCTCGCAATCGCGAGGTCGAAGTACTCGAGCGCGGCCTGCGAGCGCCCGGCAGCGATCGCGCAGCGAACCACGTCACCGCAGAGGCCCGACCGAGAAGTGAAACCTGGCTCGGCGACGGTGGCGAGAGCGTCGGTGTAGGACTCGAACGCCAGCTCGTGAAGTCCCAGCGTGTCCGCGATGAGCGCGTGGCTGAACGGACCATCACGACCGCTCAATAGGTAGTCGAATCCGGACTCGAGACTTTCCCGCAAATGGCGGTCGAGAAAGACCTTGAGCCATGGCTTGCGTGTGCGCCAAGCGGACAGGACCTGACGGGCCGACACGTAGTCGCCCTTGGCGAAGCAGTCGCGCACTCGGTCGAAGTCGGCTCGATCCGCGGGCTCGCGCAGACCCGAGAGGTGGGGCCGCACAAGCCGGATCGTGGGCGCGACCGCAGTGAACGTTCGGGCCGCCGACACGTCCGCCGAGGACGCTGCGGGAGCGTGAACCGGCTCGGTGACAGACGTTGGCGCCGCGGCACGCGTGTTGGCGCATGCGGCAACGAGCAAGCTGGTGAGCGCCGCGGCTCGTGCGAGAAAGCCGACCCGCACGACGCTTGGCGCTTGAAGAGGCTGCACGAAGCGAGGCTAACGCGACGAAGTCCGATCTGGCCGCAGGACGCGGCGAGCTTGCAGGAGATTTGCGAGCCTTGCTGCACCGATGTCGTGCAGTCGCAATCACACGGACGTGCTCCGTTCCTGGAGTGCTCAATCGGCAAGATCAACGCAGACGCGCCGCAGCCTCGACACCACCCGGCGCGAGCTCCCACACGTACACCACCGCGTGGTCGGGTTCTTCGCGCGCGGCGAGCTTCGAGTAGGTCCGCCGAGCGGACGTGTTGTCGAGTTCGGTGGCGACCCAAGCTTCGACGCAGCCGAGCTCGCGGCCGCGCGCGAGCACGGCTTCGACCAAACGCCCGGCGATGCCGCGGCCGCGCCACGGGCCCGCGACGCCGAGTTCGTTGACGAACAGCTGGCGCGGCTTGTCGGGGTGCGAGTACGCGTAGGCCGTGCACATGCCCACCACGCGCTCGCTGCCGCGCTCGCCCGCCAGCGCAACCGCCGTCACGTGGCGCGGATCGCTCAGCGCGTCGAGCGCCCACTCGCGGCGCACTTGGTAGTCGAACACGTCGGGATCGACGCGCTCGAACAGCTCGATGTCGCGCGCCTCGAGCACGCGCACTTCGATCGCCTCCGCCCTGGCCTCGCCCGCCATCGACTCGAACGGCTCAGCCCGCCGTCGTGTCCGTCATCGCCTTGGAGGACTTCGAGTACTTGTTCCCCGACGTGCCGGTCTTGTGGCCGGGGTCGATGAACGACCGCGAGAGCTCCTTGCGCTTGACGAGCTTGCGCTCGATGCGGTTGTAGACGTCGAACACGCGCGCTTCGAACACGCCCATCGACCAGTTGTTGTCGCGCAGGCGCTGCTCGGCGCGCTTCTCCCAGAAGCCGACCTTGCCGCGCGCCAAGCCGTAGGCCAGCGTCACGTAGTGCTGGTAGAGCTTGCGGCGTTCGGCCACGTGCGGCGGGATCTTGCCCGGCCAAGTCTCTTCGAGGTGGTACTCGCCGATCGAGCCCCACTCCTCGATCTTCTGCGGCGGCTGGTAGCCCAGTTCGATCGCCTGGTCCCACATCGCGGTGCCGGGGATCGGGCGGTACGGCCACACGGTCGGGCGCGCGAGCGGCGCGGCGACGTGCAGGCGGCGGCACTGGTCGATCGTGGCGAGCATCGAGTCGGCGTTCTCACCGGGATAGCCGATGATGTAGGTCACCGACGAGCACACGCCGCGCTTGTCCATCTCGACCGCGGCCGCGATGTTGTCGTCGTCTTTGATCGGCTTGCCGATCTTCTTCATCATCTCGTTCGTGCCGGCCTCGGCGCCGATCTCGGCGACGTACAGCCCCGACGCCGCGAGCGCATCGAGCGCGTCGGGCTTGTAGGTGAGGATCGAGTGCGTCTCGATGAACGCGTTCCAGTGGAACTTCAGGCCGCGCGCGAGCATGCCCTTGGCGAACTCCGCCGAGCGCTTCTGCATCACGCCGAAGTTCGCGTCGTGGAAGCGCACCGTGTCGAAGCCCCAGCGCTGCTGCAGCTCGGCGAGGTCGTCGAGCATGCGCTCGGCCGGCATCGCCTTCCAACGCCGGTCGGTGACGATCGGCGAGCAGCAGAAGGTGCACGGCTCGGGGCAGCCGTAGCTCGAGAAGTACGTGATGCCGAAGTAGGGCTTGCGCGAGCCGATCGCGGGCGGCGTCGGCATGCGCAGGATGTGCTTGTGGCTGTCGGGCCGCATCTGGCGTTCGCGGTACGGCTCGATGTCGATCAGATGCCAGGGGAGGTTGGCGACCTTGTCCCACCCCACCACCGCGCGCTTGGCGGTTTTGATCATCTGGCCGTCGCGCAGGAGCGCGAGCCCTTCGACGTCCTCGAGCGGCGTGCCGGCGTCGATCGCCTTCACCAGGTCGCGGAAGGTGAGCTCGCCCTGTCCGAGCACCACGGCGTCGTACAGGCCGGTACGAAGTTGCAACTCCGGCTTGACCGACGCGAACCAGCCCCCGATCACCATCGGGAGCTTGGGAAAGCGCTGCTTGACCTTGGTCGAGGCGCGGAAGCCGTCCGTGACCATGAAGCCCAGGATTCCCGTGGTGGCGTACAGGAACGCCCCCTCGCAGGCCTCCAGCAGCCGCCGGTGGCCCTCCTCGGGCTCGTACAGGTGCGCGTCGATGATCTGCACCTCGTACCCGTCCTCGAGCGGGAACGCGGCGATGGTCAGCATCTCCAGCGGCAGCATGTCGCCGCTGCAGGGCGGACCGATGGACGTGTCCACCTGCTGGGGCTGGTAGAGGACGATTTTCTTCTTGGCCATGGGGGTCGCGGAATCTTACGTCACAGTTCGGGTCTGCGGCAGGGACGCCCGGACGTTGCCCCGGCCCTCCGAACACCGCCCCCTTCTATCGGGCAGTGTATCTCACTACCCTTCTCGCCCGCGCGCGCCTCTGGGTGCGCTCGATCAGGTGTCTCTCCGAAACCGAGAAGGAATCTCTCTCATGAAGACCGTGAAGTGCGGCCTCCTGGCTGCGGTGTTGGCGACCGGCCTCTTCGGCGCCTCGTGCCTCGGCCCCAACAAGGCCTTCAACCAGCTCAACGCCTGGAACCAGAAGGTCACCGAGAACAAGTGGGCCAATGAGGCCGTGTTCATCGTGCTGAACATCGTCCCCGTGTACGGCTTCGCCTACCTCGCCGACATCGTGGTGTTCAACTCGATCGAGTTCTGGGGCGGCAAGAACCCCATGGATTGAGATCGATGCGCGGCGCGCGGGCCCACAAGGCCTGCGGGCGGCGCAACCATCGACACGGGCGAAGGCAGCAGCCGCGAGGCTGCTGCCTTCTGCTTTTTTTTGAGCAGCACGCCGCGCGCTCCGCACGGCCGGCCCGCGTCACTCCACGACGGCCATCGGCCGCCCCGAGCGCCACGCCGCGGTCTGCAACAAGGCGACGACAAGATTGTGCGGCGAGGCGAGGCCTTTGCCCGCGATGTCGAAGGCCGTGCCGTGCGCCGGCGAGACGCGCAGGAACGAGAGGCCCGCGATGACGGTCAGTCCGTGGCGCGCGCCCGCGAGCTTGACCGGGATGAAGGCCTGGTCGTGATAGAGCGCGAGCACCGCGTCGAAATCGCCGCGCGCCGCGCCCAGGAAGACGCTGTCGGGCGAAACGGGGCCGGCGACCGTGATGCCACGCGAACGCACGCGAGCTAGCGCCGGTTCGAGCACTTCGATCTCTTCGCGCCCGAGCAGGCCGCCTTCGCCGGCGTGCGGATTGAGGCCCGCGAGCGCCAGGCGCGGCCGCTCGAAGCCCCAGTCGCGGAGCGTCTCGTCGAGCAGCACGAGGTGGTGCTCGACCCGTTCGCGCGTCACCGACTCGAGCGCTTGGCGCAGCGGCATGTGGCGCGTGAGCAACATCACGCGCATGCGGCCGGCGATCGCGACCATCTCGTAGCGCGTCGCGCCGTCCCAGCGCGCGAGCAACTCGGTTTGCCCTTCGACGCGCTCGCCCGCGGCGTGCAGCGCCTCCTTCGAAACCGGCGCGGTCACCAGCGCATCGACGCGCCGTGCGCGCGCCCAGTCGACGCCCGTGCGCAACGCGTCGAGCGCGGCGCGCCCGCAGGCCGGCTGGACGCGCCCGTGTTCGAAGCTTCCCAGTTCGCCGGTGTCGACCCACGCGACGTCGAGCGCGCGCTCGCCGCGCTCGGGTTCGATCCACTCCGGCCGCAGGCGCGCGGGGCCGAACAAACGCAGGCGCGCCACGGCCCGCACACTCTCGTCCCGAGCCGCCGCGAGCGCGATTTCGGGGCCGATTCCGGCCGGATCGCCGAGGGTGAGCCCCAGGAGAGGGCGCTCGAGTGCCGACGCAGTTGCGCTGTTCATGCGCGCGCGAGGGTACCGCAGCCGGAGCGTGCGTCGCGCGGCTCACTCCGGCGTTGAGCTCGGCGCCTCGCCCGCCGCCGCGAGCTCGCGGTTGGTGCGGTACAGCCACACCAGCACCTGCGCGACCGCGGCGTACAGCTCGGGCGGAATCTCCTCGCCGCCGTCGCAGCGCGAGAGCAGCGTCACGAGGTCGCGGTCTTGCCGCACGGCGATTCCGTGCCGGCGCGCGAGCTCGAGCAGCTGCTCGGCCATCCAGGCCTGCCCGCTCGCGACCACGCGCGGGACCTCGCCCGAGCTGTGGCGCAACGCGACGGCGCGGCGCACCTCCTCGAACGGCTCGGCGTCGCGCGGATCCATGCCTCAGCCCTCGAGATCGAGCAGCGTGCGCGACTCGAAGAAGGAAGAACGGGCGGGCGCGTCGGTGTGCAGCGCGGTGTCCGAAGCGCGCGCGACCGAGGCGTGGGCGGGTTTGCCGCCGAACGCGAGCGCTTGTTCGAGCTCCGGCAAACGCGCGCTGAAGAACTGCGCGATGCGCTCGTCGCGCACCAGCACGCGCGCGACCGCGCCTCCGTCGCCCAGCAGCAGGTCGACGTGCACCGGACCGCTCGCGGAGAACTCGATCTCGAGCGCCACCCGCCGCGGCGCGCCGCCGCCGGAGTGCGCCCCGCCGGCGCCGTCGCGCGCCACGCTCAAGTGCAAGGTGCTCCAGCGGCCCGCCTCGTGGATCGGCAGGCTCCACTGCGCAGGCTCGTCGACGCTGGCGCGCGCCACGTTGAGCAGTTGCTCGGCTTCGAGGCCGCCGAGCGCGCGTTCGAGCGCCGCGCGCAACTGGCCGGATCCCAGCCGCTCCTCCGCGCGCAGGAGCTGCGCCTTGAGATCGCCGTCGAGCGCCGCGAGGGCCGCGTCGAGTCCGCGGGTCGAAGTCGCCGCCTCGAGACCCGCGGGAACGAGCGCGCGCACGAGCAACGCCTTCATCCAGCGCGGCCAGTGCTCGAAGTCCAGCCGCGCCAGAGCTGCGGAGACTTGGCGCGAATCGGGAGTGGAAAGTGCGGCCAGCGCGGCCTCGAGCGCGCGGCCGAGCACGCCGCTCGGCGCTTCGCTCGGCGCGCGCGCAGCGTCGGCGGACGGGGTCGCCAGCGCGAGTTGGAGCGCCGATTCCAAGGCCGATCCGAGGCGCTGGAGCAGGCCCGCGGCGGCGTCGGTCGAGCCGGCGGCGCGCAGCTGCTCGCCGAGCGCTGCGAGCAGCTCGGCCCCGAGCCGGCGGCGCTCGCCCGAGGGCGCGGCGTCGAGCGCGAGGTCCGCCAAGCGCGCTTCGAAGGTGAGTCCAGCGTCCCGCAGGCGCTGGCGCAGCACACCCGGCTCGTCGCCGGGCTTGAAGGCGTGGGCTTCGACGTCGGCCAGCCAACTCTCGAGTTGCGCGCTCGGGGGCTCGGCGCCGCTGGCCCGCGCGCGCTCGAGCTCCGCTGCAAAGGCGCGCGTGAGCTGCTCGAGCAGCGCACCCAGCGGCGCGTCGACGCCCAGCGCATGGCGCAGCGCCTGGACCAGACCCTGGGGAGCGTCAGGCGCCGCGCCGAGCAGCTTGAGCTCCAGCGTCGCACCCCCGGACACGACTTCGAAGGTGTAGCGGCGCCCCGGCTGCAGCTCGGCCTGCGAAAACGCGGGCACACGCAGCCGCCCGACGCCGATCAGGACCGAACCGCCGTCGAAGGTCTGGAGCACGTCTCCCGAGAAGATCCGCCCCTCCCGCAGCGCCTGCGGGACGTCGGCCGGCGAGGGGCCAGCGGGGCGCGTCCAGCCTGTGGAGGCGGCGCCCTGGATCGACATCGGGTCCATGCGCGGCGGTTATCGGACGAGCCGCGCGCGTGTTGAGCCCGCGCCCGGATGGGCCGGCCGGCCCCGCCGGTCCGGATGCGTCGGAGCGCGCCGAAACACGGGGCGGGTGCGCCGGGACCGGGCGCAACAAAGCCAGACGCCCCCGCCGCGGAAACTCCGCACGG
>ERZ1066135.1156-NODE-1156-length-10848-cov-6.177522_pt1 | contig 10848 bp, 10 predicted proteins | sample MGYA00382782_ERZ1066135 | MGnify/ENA primary metagenome ERZ1066135 (study PRJEB33369, sample SAMEA5778365) | biofilm metagenome | biome: Industrial cooling water; feature: Water cooling tower basin; material: Biofilm | place: United Arab Emirates | collected...
GTCTGGCAGCATGGCCTTTTCGCCAACTAAATTCACCGTCACAGGATCGGACTCTACACACCCTAATAAGAATGAATAGGACAGAAGGGCGGAGACCAAGATCACCAAGCAGGCACCAAAGATCAGCCACACAGGATTGCTGATGCTTAAGTAAACGGCTATAACGGCTACTCCACTGATCACCAGCCCGACGGCCGCCTGTCCGGCCAGAAAGCACGGCCCAACGGTGACGGCCATGTGTGACAGCATGGCATAGCACCCAGACTGGAACATGGCACTAAACATGCCCGTCAAGCCGACAATTGCTAACCTCGGATAAGGCGACGGGTGGGTGAGCATTAAAGCGGCAGCCACGGCCATTGCGATCGACCCCATCAGTCCCGCCATGATCATCCTTTTATATCCCAAACCCGATACACTCACCAACACCAAATTGGTCATCAAGTTCATGCCGCTAAATACGGGCGTAATGTAGACTGATGATGATGAAGATTGGGTGAACGGGATGGACTTTAAATGGCCGTTCCACATGGCCAGTGTGGCCATTCCCATCAGCAACATAATCGCATGATCCTTGAATTGTCGTCTTTCCATTTTTGGTATATTGACTTGATGGCGATGATCATGTTGTGTCAAGAACCAGGAGGAAAAATATCAAGCACGCAAACCATTAAAAAGTGCGCTCGGACGGGGGCTCGAACCCCGGGCCTTGAGATTAAGAGTCTCACGCTCTACCGACTGAGCTACCCAAGCTAGTCGGGGGCCGATCGGATTTAATAATTACTATTCTGTACTTTATTTCGCGAGTGACTTGAATAGAATCCCAAGTTCATGGTCTTCACCCATTCAAGAAAATCTATGACGCATTTGTTAACGAGGGCAGATTATTTTCCACGACCCGATGCAAACCAGGACCCGCTTGATTTTGCAGAGTCATGTGGGATGGATTTACGACGACGCCAAGCTACAGTATGCGCACTGGCAAGATGACGCGAAGCGAGCCGACCTATTTTTCCATTTAAATGTTGACCAACTTGATCCGAAAAAGATGCTCTTGCTTTGGACACACACACACCAAACCAGCCCGACTCTTATTGAACTCGCAGACGTGAACAATGTGCCCATCGACAGCATTGACGATTTTTTTTTACTAATGACCGGGAGGCCGAAAAGGCACTTGTCTTTAAAAACCGAAGGAAATGCAGATGCCGATCGTTAATAGTGATGAGTAAAGTGCTGACAGATTAAATGTTGATTAATTTGTTGAGGTTCAATAAGCACCAGGCAATACAAGCCAATTTTCGATTGTTGAAATGTCCGGGTATTTGATTCGCTGAATTTTCATTGGTCCACATGGGATTTTAAAGGACAAATGAAAATTGGAGCCGGGGTATAAGTTCGTCTCCCGGGATCAAAAACCACTCACGAATCATCATGTATCAAGCAAACGTTTCCTCTCAACCAGACCAGCCTGTCATTGAATCAAGTAACTCCAAGCCATGGAGTCGCAAGCTCATCATCCTCGTCTCCATCGCTGGTGTCTTGTTAGCAGGGTTAGGAATGACGGTTTGTTTGCTGATATGGCCGCAAGGCTCTGCAACTCCTGCTGCGACAGGTTCTTTGGCTAGGAGCAAGACCGGGGAGGCTACGGGGGCTACTAATGCTGTCAATGGCACCCAAGGCAACCCGCCGGTCATTGGTAATGTGGTCGCCAGTGGTGTTGTCACCATTTTTAACCTGCAAATCTCTAAAACCGCCCTCTTGGTCAGCGTCGTTGTCTTGGTTTCTCTCTTGGTCAGCGTTGGCCTGTTGATCGTGTATCAGTGCACATCAAGCGCTGTGGAGCAAGAAGTGGAGGTGCCTGCTCTCGATGAGGCAGAGATTGTCGAAGAGGAGGAAGACACGAGCTTTTTCGGGCTCCTCGCCAAGCACTGGTATGTTCCGGTCATCGTCATTGTCATCATCATCGCCGCAATAATCTCTTTCATCATCTGGAATAAGCAGCAATCGAAACAGCCGTTTGAGTACTTGCGCATGTTGGAGAGACACGGCAACCAGCCGTACAATGAAGAGACCTTTACGAAAATCTACAACAAGTTTGTCGAGGAACGCAAGTCTCACTACGCTGCCAGGAAAATGTGCGGCGGAAGCTCCGCCGATCACATCCGGGTTGGTATGGACAAGTTTTCGGACGCAAAGTCCTACATGGAATATGAACTTTCTTGCCATAAGGAGGCAACCTATGCCGACTTGTTCTTCACATCGAAACTCGATGAAACCAAGCATGCGCTGCTTCTGGGCTCGCCTTCGTCCGGCCATCAGCTTCGAGATGGACAGGCCGCCAAGGTCATTGCCGTTCCGCTAAAAGATTTGCGAATTTATTTGCACAGCAACAACCAGACGCCCAAAGAGCTCCTCTTTAAATATTTGAAGGAGATGGAAGCGCCGATCGTCGGTGGTGATGAAGCGCTGAAAAAGGGAAATGGTGACCAGTCACCATCCGGAAACCAAAACACGCCCATCCCAGACCCCCAAGCCTTCACTCCGATCGACGACTTTGACGCGGCCAAGGCCGACCTGTTCGGTATGTACGAGGTCTTCAAGACTAAATGCCGGGAATTCAACAAAGGAATGAGCTTCCCTGCAATGTACGGGGTCTTCCCGATGAGCTTCTCAGAAGATCAGATCAAGGAGATTGTCGATGAAAAGAATTTCAGTAATATTACGCTTGGTGTCACCACGGTTGCCCAGATCAACGCCCAACTGGCCGCCACCAGCAACTATCAATCGCCGGTTATGCTGATCTTCTTGTTGGGGAGGAGACGGTCCAGCCAGACCAACCCATCACTTCTGAAATGCAGGCTGTACTCTCCGCTTTCAACGATGATGACTTTCCGAAGCTGGACGATGAGGAAGGGCTGAAGCTTCAGGTGCAAACCATCAATGATGCGCGCAGGATCATTTCTCATGCAATGGTGGGTTTGAAGGATCGTTTAAAGATGAATTGAGTTGAAGAGTAGGAAAGAGAATGATGGTCAATCCATCTTAAATAAGTAAGTAAGTAAGTAACAAACTAAAAGTAAAGTGCTCATTTTTTTATTTTTGTTCAGGCTTGATAGATAGGGACTGGCGCAACCCCGGGCTTAAGATTATTCTTTTTGTTTACTCTTTAATTCTCCTCCATTTACACAATTAGTTCACAACACCAGTTCAATAAACACACCTAAACACACACTCACTTGCCCCCGGCCATCTATTGGCCATATTGGAAGTTGATGAGCGTCGATACTTGGATAAGCGCTAGCCACAGATTCGATTGTTGAAATGCACGGGTTTTTGATTCGCTCGCATTTTCATTGGTCCACATGGGATTTTAAAGGACAAATGAAAATTCAAGCCGGAGGTTTAAATTCGCCTACGCGTCCATAAACGTACAGTACGTACATTTCTTTGTTCACACCGCACCTGAAACATCATGTATCAACCCAACATTTCCTCTCAACCAGACCAGTCTGCCACCGAATCGAGCAAGTCGAAGCCATGGAGTCGCAAGCTCACTATCCTCGTCTCTATAGCTGGTGTCTTGTTCGTGGAGTTGGGGCTGACTGTGATCCTGTTGATTTGGTCGCAAGGCACTCCAACTCCTTCAGAGGCAGGTTCCTTCACTGGGAGCAAGACCGGGAAGAGTGTAGAAGCTATTGGTGGCACTCTGGCAAAAACGCCGGTTATTGGTGATGTGGTCACCATCTTCAACCTGCAAGTCTCTAAACGCTTTATTCTGATCACCGTGGTCACCTTGGTCGCCTTACTGGTAACGGTCAGCCTATTGATCGTGTATCAGTGTACGACTGAAGACGCTACTTTCAAGCTTTGGTACGTTCCAGTCATCGCCATTGTCATCATCATCATCATCGGCATCTCCATAGTCAATTGGAGGAAGCAGCCATCGGAACACCCGATTGAGTATTTGCGCATGTTGGAGAGACACGGTGACAAGCCGTACAATCACGGCAGCTTTGTGCAGATCTACAACAAGTTTGTCGAGGAACGCAAGTCTCACTACGCTGCCAGGAAAATGTGCCGTGATCAGAGAGATGATTCTTACAACCTCTTCATCCAAGTCCACGGCATTGGCCCATTCCGTTCTGTGTTTTGCCGAAAAGAGGCAATCCGTGCCGACCTGTTCTTCCACTTGAAACTTGACGTTAAAAAACAGATGATGTTCATGGGCTACATGAGGAAAAATGTTTTTCAGGACTTATCTTCGAAAACGCTCACACACGTCGCCCTTGTCCCGCTGGACAGCTTTGACAATTTTTTCAAAGGAGACCAGGCTGACAAAAAGGCACTTGCTTTTAAATATTTGCAGGAAATGGAAAAGCCGATTTACAATCCTCAAGCAGAAAAGCCCAAACCAATTGTTCCGCCTCCTCAACCAGAACAAGAAAATGAATGCGACCAGGAAACCAAGGATGCCCATGCCAAATTCATTGAAGAGTACGAAAAGTTGGCAGATCAATTAAAGTTGGTTAAAGAGGAAGGCGGATGCAGCAATGAGAAGAGCGATCAATACAAAGAACAGGTGACTGCGCATGAGAATGGATCAAATCCATTGCACTTTTACTGCAAGGCGGGCTATCGTCCAATCGACGTGCTGGCACACGTCACCAGTAAGCTTTCTCCTCATTATGAGTCTCAAGGGAATATTGTACTGCGGCCGATGATCCTGTACGGCACCTTGGAAGCGGCGGATGTCAGTTATCGGTTTGAGCGTAACAAGTTGAGAGAAAACTTTTTCGCTCTGTTCATGGTCGGGGACAAGTGTGTGAAGAGTATGAAGGAAGAGTATGGCTACATGCTCGAAGACTTGAAAAAATTGTCAGATCCGGCCGTTTTCGCCGCTCTTAAAGAGTAATCATCTAATGGTATTGTATTAATTAATTAAACTACTTAACTTTTGGTTTTGTCATTGGCTGAAATTCAAATCGGCCAGCATGGTCATTTTGACCAGAGTTGAAGCTCTCCCACTAGGCTCAAAAACCACACATCCACCACCTTTTCTCACTAGCCCTTTCTGATGTATACCAAGCAAGCGTTTACTCTCAACCGGGCCAGCTTACAGGTAGCAGGGAAGCAGGACCGGCTTGGCAACCCTGGGGCTTAAGATTACCGATTTGTTTACTCTTCTTTTATTGTCCTTCTTTTACACAATTACAGTAGTAGTTCACAACACCAGTTCAATAAACAAACACAAACACACATCACTTACCCCCGGCCATCTCCTTGGCCAGATCGGCAGCCTTCTTGCCCGCATCCTCAATGTCCCCGACCATGTAAAAGGCAGCCTCGGGCAAGTGATCGTGTTTCCCGTCCAACAACTCTTTAAAAGACCGGATCGTGTCCTTCAACTTTACCAACCTGCCTTCGAAACCGGTAAAGACGGTGGCCACGGCAAAGGGTTGGGATAGGAATTTTTGGACCTTTCTGGCCCGCTCCACGGTCATCTTGTCCTCCTCGCTCAGCTCGTCCATCCCCAAGATGGCGATAATGTCTTGCAGCGATTTATAGTCCTGCAGCAGCTTTTGAACACCCGTCGCCACTGCATAGTGTTCCTCTCCGACAATGCGCGGATCCAGCATTCTCGACTTTGAGTCCAATGGATCGACGGCCGGGTAAATGGCCAGTTCAGAGATTGCTCTCGACAGCACCGTCGTCGCGTCCAAGTGAGCAAACGTAGTAGCCGGTGCCGGATCTACAATTTGGATGTTATTAGAACAAATCACACAAAACACAAAACAAATAATATGTACCGGTCAGATCGTCGGCGGGTACATAGATGGCTTGCACACTGGTTATGGATCCCTTTTTGGTGGTGGTGATGCGCTCCTGCATGGCGCCCATGTCGGTGGCCAGGGTCGGCTGGTACCCGACTGCCGACGGAATCCTTCCCAGCAATGCAGACACCTCACTGCCGGCCTGGGTGAAGCGAAAGATGTTGTCGATGAATAGGAGCACGTCTTGGCCCTCTTCATCCCTGAAATACTCGGCCACGGTCAGGCCGGTCAGGGCAACTCGCGCACGCGCACCCGGCGGCTCGTTCATCTGCCCAAACACCAAGGCGGCCTTGGAGTCGCCGTCCAGCTGGATAACCCGGGTGGCCATCATCTCGTGATACAGGTCATTGCCCTCGCGGGTCCTCTCCCCCACCCCCGCAAACACTGAATACCCACCGTGCGCCTTGGCCACATTGTTGATCAGCTCCTGAATGAACACTGTCTTTCCCACCCCGGCGCCCCCAAACAGCCCAATCTTGCCGCCCCTGGCATACGGCGCCAACAGATCGACCACCTTGATCCCAGTCTCCAAGACTTCGGGCGTTGTTGACTGGTCAACAAACTGGGGCGGGTCGCAGTGAATTGGGGCCATCTTGCTTGTCTTTATGGGGCCTCTCTCGTCCACTGGCTCCCCAATGGCGTTCATGATCCTCCCAAGTGTCTCTGGGCCCACCGGAATCCTAATCGGACTGGCCGTATCGACGACCTTTTGACCCCTCACCAATCCCTCTGTCCCATCCATAGCGATCGTCCTCACCGTATTCTCCCTTGAACATTGTGTGTCAGTGTATGATTAGTAAACCAAGAAACACACAAAAATAGAGTTACCCCAAGTGCTGTGAGCATTCAAGGACGAGCCGCCCAGTGTGGCCCTGCACCTCCAATGCATTCAATATCGGCGGCAAGTGTCCCTCCTCAAACTGCACATCGACGACGGCCCCGATGACACTCTTGATGTGTCCGACACCTGGAGTGCTTGTCGATTGCAGACCTAAAATCATTAGGTTGTTGTAAGTATAACATGCATGCAATCACACTCGTACGCTTTATTAGTCTTCCCAGCGACAACATACAGTACAGTAGATGGCCAGCCAGGGTCGTCAATGTTGTCCTTAATTGCAGCGAGTCTGTTTGGGCGCCGATTACCATACTGTTGTCGATTACAATACTCGGCGGCGCAATACTCGACAACAGCATCACCAGCAGACGCTGGCAAGACGCTTAAATTTACACTGGCCGCTCCCCACCAGACCTTCTTCAAAGACAATACTGTCAGACAGGTAAACATTTCCACCGAGGACGGCGACGTTGGTATCCTGGCCGGTCATTTACCGATGGTCCTTCAATTGCGCCCGGGTGTAGTGCAAGTGATTGCAGATGCCGGTGCAGGTCAGGGTGGTAAGGGTACAAACGCATCAAATATACCAAACAAGTACTTTGTCAGTGGGGGGTTCGCTACAGTCAATCCAGACTCGACATTGCAAGTGGCCGCCATGGAGGCCGTGCCCGTCGATCAGTTGGATAAGCAGCGCGTAGAAGATGGGTTGAAGGAGGCCGAAAGACTCGCTGCCAATGCAAAGACCGACCAGGACCGGGTCGAGTCGGCCATCCACCTTCAGGTATACAAGGCCATGCTAGAGGCCATCAACAAGGCTTAAAGACGATGATGTTCTCTTTCGGCTGTACATATACTTATGAGCTAGTCGGTAAATTTAAGTAAATGGTGCGCCAGTACTATTATGCCGATCAAAACTGCAAAGTAAACTGTAAACCAATGAGAATTAACCTTTAAACCGCAGTGGACCAATGGAAATTCATCTTTAAACCGAAGTGGACCAATGGAAATTCGCGATTAGGGGTAGAAAGGCCGTTTTTCCGACACCCCACCGTACGTTTTCTCACAAGTTTACACGCACTACACACCACCTTAACCTACAACACACGCACACACAACCTCAACCATCTACAAACATGAAACTGTTCATCGTCGGAGCATTGGTCATGGCCTTTACCAGCATCGGGGTCATTGGGTCGCAGAATCCTGGACAGCAGCCAGCTAATCCTTCCCAGACTAATCAGCAGCCTACCGGACAACCTCAAGGACAGCCGGGGCAACAACCGAACCCGGCACAACTACAAGCCCAGCAGCCAGCTAACAATGCTGCCGATGCTGCAAAAGAGGTGATGATCAAGGTTAATGGCAAGGAGGCAAAACTTTCCGATTACAAAGATGCACTGTTTGTGCTCAATTCAGAAGAAGATTCGGTCGAGTATGAGAAGGTGACGGAAAAAACCTGTCCCACCGGCTTCAAACTTTTTACAGAGCATTCAGCTGGTCAAAGTCCGACAAAAATGCTGGTCTGCCAGCCTACGGCCGAGAAGGTCAACGGCACCACTGGCGGAAAGGATGAGGGAAAAGATAAACAGCAGGTAGTCATCGTTCCTGCTGATGGTGACGGGAATAAGGGTGGCAAACCTGACGCCACACCGGCAAAGAAGGACGACCTGGTCTTTGGTGTCATCCCGCGCACCTACCTGATGGTCGCCATTGTCGTCTTCGCCATCATCTTCGTCATCCTGATTGTTTGGCTTTTCCTTGTCGATGACGCTGAGCCGGCCCCGTCCGTTTCTGCCCCGGTAGCCAGTGTCCCCGAGATCAAGACGGAAGAGGCTGTCTAAGTGTGTATGCTTGTGTAGGATGGTCTGAATGTACATACAAATGTAATAATGGCTTGCCAAAAGTAAAGTAAAGTAATAATGCAAGCCCGCTAGCAAGTAAAGTAAAATTGAAATGATTGGTGTACAGTCTTTTAAAGAACAAATCAAAAGTCATTCTCTGCATAACGGGAGAGTGTTTGGTGAACAGTGTACAAAAATCGAAATGATACCACCGATATTGTCAACTTGTTTGATTCTACTCTCTTACATCAACCAAGGCCATTGTACATCCCAAGTGTTCAGTTGGACCATCCCTGACTTGAAGCTGTCGGGAGAGGCTTCGGGGATGCTTTCAAGCACTGGCGGTCAGTTGCGAATCAGCCCCTTATCGAATCTTTCCGTAAGTGTACAAAAAGCACTCGACAGCATGGACCCGAAGCCACACATTGTCAGTGTCGACTGTCCGGTCATTATGAGGGGTGTTGTCAACCATCGACTAACCATCGAACTGGCCAGTGTCAAAATGGTCACGTTACAAGAACTTGACACGGGATCGACTACTATTAATGTGATCCTCTGCCAAGGAACCACGTACATGGACCTCGTCTCGAAATTGGACATTCCAATTGTGTTGAAAGATGTCCCAGACATGAAGCAACCGATAGCCGATAAACACTACGTCAAGGATCCTAGACAAGTAATACCGATCGAGTACAAACTACTCTCCGTTGATGAGCAAATGGCACAAGCGAAATCGAGTCTGGAGCTTGTCATGAACATTCAAATCAAGAGCATGGTCTGCAATGCAAAGAACTATAATACACAACAAAAGATTGATCCCCGCGTGGTCAGGGTCTTGACAAGCGATGGCCTCGAGCACGTGTTATTGTGCTCCCCCAAACACGACTATAAAGACCTTGTGATCGAGGATGAAAGGGTAATATACGAAGACACTGGCCGCATCGACCCAATCCGGTTCATGTCACTTGATGATGAACCAAAAAAGGACCCAAACCCGGTAATCGTTTACGATCCAGCCACGGAAAGACCGGTCATCTACACTTTGAACAATCAGTTGATGGCAGGTGGGGTGGTGAATAGATCTTTGGATCCTATCCACTCCACTCAGTTCAAGTATAGTTCATCTACCAGATCAGCACGAGAAGAACCGTTCACGATCGTCTGTGATCTAGAAACTGCTGCCATTCACGTCGACGACTCTCAATGTGTCTGGCTGCAAGATGACACTGTTGATGTTGTTGATCATCAAAACAACAAAACGAGGCAAAAGTTGTGTCCGTGCAGACACCACTTGCCCGTCAAACACTTGTTCCAGACAGTTAAAATTGAAAAGGATTGTCATGTATACCTGGCCCGCACCTGGCTATATTACCCGGAATACCTTGATGAATTGTCAACAGCTGGTGAGGAAGACTATGCCGGCTTCACCACCGTGATCACCAGACAAATCCACTATAAAGTAGAGTGTACACGTCGTGTGACTATGCCACCTGTGACCGTTCCACCCGTGATATCGGTGCCAATGACCATGCCACCTGTAAAGAATAACCCTGCCAGACCGCAACTTGTGTTTAACGTGCCGAGCATCCGTGATCGGGAAGAGGACAGTGCGGATACAAGTCTGGACAGTACAATTAATGGTCAGGAAAAGAGTAATGATCAGGAGAATGATTTCATAAAGGGAGACCATGAAAGCACAAAAGAAATAACTAATGACCGGGGAAAAGACAGTAACGATCTGCGAGATGGCGACAATGAGACGCGTATGTCTTCGGTAAGACCAGTGATTGCCAAACCGTCGGTTGTTGACCAACGGCAAGCCACTAGTACTGTTAGTACTCTACACCAACCTGAAGGCCATGGAAGCACTACAATCACACGCACACCCCACCATCAGACTAGTACACAAACCAAGACATACGTAAAGAGGACAGTGATCATTGGGGGGATCGTGGTTGTCACCGGGTTAACCGGATACATAACCTATCACGTCCTGAATACAGTTCGAAAGACTGAATCTGAACTGGACGATCTAGTGAGTGTGTGAATATTTGTAGACTGTGTAGACCGTGTAGACCGTAGACTGTGTGTGTCTGTAACAAGACAAAGACTGAAAAGAGACAAGAGAATAAACACCAATTGTATTCCCGTGTACCACTCCTTGTCACCACATCTTGATACCATCTTGACAAAAGCACACACACCATTAATTATAAGTAGTTCACGTTCACAATCACCCCCTCCTGAACGCGATACCCACTCTTGACAAACACGTCACTAGCCAGGAACGCATTAACGTCGTGAATGTTCATTTGCCGGGCCCGGGCCTGCAAAT
>ERZ1066135.1158-NODE-1158-length-10846-cov-5.892503_pt1 | contig 10846 bp, 6 predicted proteins | sample MGYA00382782_ERZ1066135 | MGnify/ENA primary metagenome ERZ1066135 (study PRJEB33369, sample SAMEA5778365) | biofilm metagenome | biome: Industrial cooling water; feature: Water cooling tower basin; material: Biofilm | place: United Arab Emirates | collected...
CCATGAACGCTTCGCTCGCGGTCGGCGTGAGACCTTCGCGCGTCACGAGGAACGGCGTAGCCGCCGGGGCAGCGGCGCCCTGACCTGCGGGCGCCACACCGGCGCCGGCGGGGTTGGTGTTCGTGGGCGCGACAGCCGGAGCGCCCGTGGGCGCGGGTGCAGTGCCGTTCGCCGGAGCAGCCGCAGGCGTCGCGCCGGTGGGCACGCTCGCCGCGGGCGCATTCGCGCCCGGCGCGAGGCCCGTCGACATGACGCCGGCCGGGGCGTTCGGATTCGCGGCCGGCTGGCCCGGCGCAGCGGGATTGCGCGGCGCGGGCCGGTTGGAAGCCTGCGCGCCACCCGCCGGAGGCGTGTCCGTGCTGAGCGAAATGCCCAGGATGATGGCGACGAGGAACAGGACGACAGAGACGACGATCTTTTCGAGGCGACCCATGGGATCCGTGAGCACGACCTAAGTCGTTGCTTTGTTTGCGTTTGCGACCTTGGATCGGGAGTCACCCAGGCGCGCCGGCCGCGGCTGCGCCCAAGTGTCCCGCCCGGCTTGCACTCGGCGAGCCAGACCCCCTCCGCGCGCGCGCGGGCAGGGGTTCGTGGAGCGGGGACCGATGTGCGCCATTTCGCTCAGCGCGCGAGTTGAAGTCAAAGACAAACACGGAGATCAGAGCCGCTTTGGCCCTAAATCCAGCGTCATGAGCCGACCTCAACACGAGATGTGGTAGGCGCGCTCCGAGCGTTTCCGCACGCCGTCGGAGCGCCACGGCGTCCCCCCACGGGCCCCGATTCGCCCGCTGGCGCATGGCGTGTCGCCCCTCCGGCGCCTATCGTGAGCGGCGGGCGAAATGTGCCGCTGGAGTCCGACTTGCGGACTCGCCACCCGCCCGCGTTTCCTGCCCGATCTCGCCGTCGTCCCCATGCTCCGACGCACTGCTGTTCTGTCGCTGCTCTCCTGCCTCGCCGTCGGCCTGGGCGCCTGTTCGGGTCCGGGAAGCGCCAAGTCGGGCCCCGCCGTCGAGCGCCGCGTCCGCCTGCACAACTACCGCGACCGGCAGTTGTTCGAACTGATCGACGAGGCCACGCGCTCGCGCGTCGAACACTATTCGGAGAAGCGCGCGAACGCGGACTCGAAGGTGCTCACCAGCGACGTGATGGACGGGTTCGTGGAGTACCTGCGGGACAACGAGTTCGACAAGCTCGCGATCGAGGGCCCGGCCCCGGCGCAGCCCGTCGAGGGAATGGCCTGGGCGCTCGAGTTGGTCGAAGGCGGCAAGCCGCGCTACGTGTTCGGTTATCCGGCCCAGGCCAAGCAGGAGCAGCAGCTCAAGCTGCGCGACATGCGCCTGGTGTTCTTCGAGGTCTACGGCAGCGTGTACTCGATGCAGACGGTCGAGGTGAAGCCGGGCGAGACGCCGTTCAAGGCGGCCACGCTGCCCGAGCGGCGGCCATGAGCCTCGCGAGTGCGCCCGTGCGCGCGCTGGCGATCGTGCCCGCGCGGCTGGGCTCGCAGCGCCTGCCGCGCAAGATGCTGCTCGCGCGCACCGGCAAGCCGCTGGTCGTGCACACCGCCGAGAATCTCGCCCGCGCCAAGTCGCTCGCAGGCGTGGTCGTGGCGACCGACGCGGAGGAGATCGCGCGGGCCGTCGAACAAGCTGGTTTTCGCGCGGTGTTGACCTCGCCGGCGCACCCCAGCGGCAGCGACCGGGTTTTCGAGGCCCTCGAGAAGCTCGGCCGAGCGGCCTGCGACGTGGTCGTCAACGTGCAGGGCGACGAGCCGGAACTCGATCCGGCGGACCTGGACGCGCTGGTGGCGGTGTTCGCCGCGCGCGAGGTGCACGCCGCGACGCTGTGCGTGCCGCTGGATTCCGCCGAACAGGCGCTCGCGCCGCAGGCGGTGAAGGTCGTGCGCGCGTCGAACGGCGATGCGCTGTACTTCTCGCGCTCGTGCGTCCCCTACCGCGCCGGTGAGAGCGCGTCCGCGTACGCGCGCGACGACGCGCCGGCCTGGAACTCGATCGTGCGCCGCCACCTGGGCGTGTACGCCTTCCGCCCGGATGCGCTGGCGCGCTTCGTGAGCCTGCCGCGCGGCGTGCTCGAGCGGCTCGAGAACCTCGAGCAGTTGCGCTGGCTGGAAGCGGGCGAACGCATGCGCGTCGTCGAAGCGCGCCGCTCGCCGCTCGGAATCGACACCGCGCTCGATTACGATGCGTTCGTGGAGCGCGTGCGCGCGGGCGGCACGCTCCACGGTGCGTGAGCGACGCACGGCGCGGAACGGTGCGTGAGCGACGCACGGCGCAGGGCGGAGCGGACGAGAGGAACACAAGGGGTCGGCGAATCCATGGTGAAGCACATCTTCGTGACCGGCGGCGTCGTCTCGAGCCTGGGCAAGGGCCTGACCTCGGCCGCCATCGGGATGATGCTCGAGCGCCGCGGGTTGAAGGTGTCGATGCAGAAGCTCGACCCGTACATCAACGTCGACCCGGGCACGATGAGCCCCTACCAGCACGGCGAGGTGTACGTGCTCGACGACGGCGCCGAGACCGACCTCGATCTGGGCCACTACGAGCGCTACACGAACGCGCGCCTGGACAAGCACTCGAACTACACCACCGGCAAGATCTACTCCGAGGTGATTTCGCGCGAGCGCCGCGGCGATTACCTGGGCAGCACGGTGCAGGTGATCCCCCACATCACCGACGCCATCAAGGACGCGATCCTCAAGGGCGTCGCGCCGGGCGTGGACGTCGCCATCACCGAGATCGGCGGCACGGTCGGCGACATCGAGAGCCTGCCCTTCATCGAAGCCATCCGGCAATTCGCGCTCGAGCGCGCCAGCTCGGACGTGATGTTCATCCACCTCACCCTGCTGCCTTACCTGCGCGCGTCGGGCGAGATGAAGACCAAGCCCACGCAGCAGTCGGTGGGCAAGCTGCGCGAGATCGGCATCCAGCCGGACGTGCTGGTGTGCCGCACCGAACAGCCGATGAGCGACGACATGGCGCGCAAGATCAGCTTGTTCTGCAACGTGCGCCGCGAGGCGGTGATCGAGGAGCGCGACGTCGAGTTCTCGATCTACGAAGTGCCGCTCATGCTGGTGAAGGCCGGGCTCGACAAGATCATCAGCCGGCGCCTGCACCTGCCCGTCGACGTCGAGGCGAACTTCGACGACTGGCGCGCGATGATCGCGGACATGCGCGCGACCACGCAGGTGTGCGAGATCGCGGTCGTCGGCAAGTACATCCAACTGCACGACGCGTACAAGTCGATCTACGAGTCGTTGGCGCACGCGGGCATCGCCAACCACACCAAGGTCAAGATCCGCAAGATCCGCGCGGAGGACTACTACGAGCAGGGTTCGATCCTGCTCGAGGGCGTGAACGGACTCTTGATCCCCGGCGGCTTCGGCGAGCGCGGCGTCGAGGGCAAGATCCGCGCGATCCAGCTGGCGCGCGAAACGGGTCTGCCGTTCTTCGGCATCTGCCTGGGGATGCAGTGCGCGACGATCGAGTACGCGCGCAACGTGGTCGGCCTGGAGGGCGCGCACACCGAGGAGCTCGATCCGCGCGCCGCGCACCCGGTGATCCACGTGATCCCGGAAAACGCTGGCGTGGAAGTGAAGGGCGCGACGATGCGCCTGGGCAAGTACCTGTGCGAGCTGTCCGAGGGTTCGCTGGCGCGCAAGCTCTACGGCGCGAGCAGCGTGTACGAACGCCATCGCCACCGCTTCGAATACAACAACGCCTACCGCGAGCAACTCGAACGCGCGGGCTTGGTGACCAGCGGACGCTACGCGGACAAGAACTTGGTCGAGATCGTCGAACTCAAGAACCACCCGTTCTTCATCGGGGTGCAGTTCCACCCCGAGTTCAAATCCAAGCCCTTGCGCCCGCACCCGATCTTCGCCGGCTTCGTCGCAGCGGCGCTCGCCCACGCGCGCAACGGCGGACGCGCGGGCAAGCCCGAGCACACCGTCGCCTGAGGCGGGCGGCGCCCGGCGCGTCGTTCAGCTCGGACTGGGGTAGCGGAACTCGAGCCCCAGGAAGGCCTTGATGAGCGAGTTCGAGTCGCTCGGATTGGCGAGCACCTCCACCGACCACAGGCTGCCGTTGCAGTTGATCGGGCGGAACGCGCGGTCGCAGTGCAGCGGGTCGCAGTGTGTGCACGCGGTCTCCAGCCCGCTGGCGAGCGAGAAGCCGGCGGGGAACTGCGAATCGATCGCCCACTGGAACAGGGCGTCGATGGAGGTCAGCGTGTAGGACGTGACGCCGTTCACGGTCGTGGTCTGGATCGGGAGATTGGCGCCGACCAGCCAGCTGTCCTGAACCGCCGTGGAAACGACGAGCGCGATCTGGTCGAGCAGCGCAACCTCGACCTGCTTGCGCACGTCGATGGCGAGCGCCATGTACTTGTCCGCGTCACGGTGACGCAGCCGAATCGCAAGCGTGTGGGACATGTGCGAATCCTCGTGGGTTGGGTGACTCGAACCTGTGCGGCGAACAAGCGCCCCGCGGGCGCTCGCTCAAGGCGCGTGCGTGCGGGCGCAGCGCAGCCCGGTGTTGTGGAAGTACTTGTCCGTCTCCGAGCTCGAGATCAGCGCGAGCGAAACGTCCTGCGCTGAGTTCACGTAGGAGCCGCCCAGTCGGAGCGCATAGCCGTAGTTGAGCCACTGGCTCTGGACGCCGGTGGCCGTGAAGCCCTCGCACCACTCGGTCACGTTGTCGAGCGTGTGCAGCAGGCCGAACGGGCTGGCGGACTCGGGACGCGACGCGACCGGCTCGGCGAGGCGCAGGTAGTCGGAGAACGCGCTCGCCAGGCCGCTCGCGACGTTCGATTGCGCGACCACGAGCTCACGCTCCTCGCCCCAGGGCAGCGATCGGCCCTCGCGGCCGCGCGCGGCGACCTGCCACTCCAGGAGCGTCGGCAAGCGCTTCCCGCACCACTCGGCGAACAAGATCGCCTCGCCCCAGCGGATGCCCATCACCGGCAGGTCCGCAATCGCGGCGAAGTCGACACCCTGCCAAGTCGGCGGAGGCGGGCAGCCCGTGGCCTCCACGAAACGCTTGTACGCAGCGTTCGACACCTCGGTGCGATCGATCCAGTACGCAGAGTCGATCTGCACCTCGACCAGTTCGGACTCCCGCATGCCGAAGCGACGCGCGCGCGCCCCGCCAGCCGGCACGAACACCATGTCGGAGGCGACCTCGGCGTCGGTGCGCGGGCGGCTCTCGATGCGGTAGTCCCAGAAGAGCCGCTCGAGCACGCGCGTGTGCTCGGCCGTAGCGCCGTCCGCGGCTTCGACGACGATACGGTACGCGCCGGGCTCCACGGCCCGAGCTTCGATCGGCGCCGAACCCAGGCTGACCGGCGGCCCCAGTCCGGCGGGCGTGATGCGGCGCAGCGTGACGTTCGAACCCGGCCGGGTGGAGCTCACGCTCAGGCGCGGCGACGCCGCGGAGAGCTGCGCAGCCTCGACGGCGGCGCCCCAGGGCGCCTGGGGATCGGCCACGGCGAGGCGCAACTCGTCGAACGAACGCAGCAGCAGCGCGCGTTCGTCGGCCGCCTGCACGGTGAACTCGCGCCAGGTCGAGGCCTCGAGTTCGACGCGCTGGCGCTCGCGCACCTGCGCGATGGCCCCGAGCGCGCGCTCGAGTTGCGGCGCGACGTGCTCGCGCACCCGGGCGCGGAGTGCGCGCGCGCTCGCGCGTCGCTCGACGTCCAGGGCCACGTCGGACTGTTCGGCCGCGCTCGCGAGCTCGACCACGTTGCGCAGCGTCGCGGCGTCGTTGGCGGCCAGCGCGGCGTCGAGATCCACCTGGGAAAGCTGGGTCCAGACGTCCTCGCCGCGCTGCCGCGCGCGCAGATCCGACCGCAGCCAGGCGCCGGCCGAGGTCAGAAGGATGGCGGCCGCAACACCGCCCAGCAGCGTGCGGTGGCGCGAGAGCTTGCGCCGCACGAGCTCCGCCGACGAGGGCGGTCGCGCGACGATCGACTGGTGCGCGAGGAAGCGGCGCAGGTCGGCGGCGAACTCGCGCGCCGTGGCGTAACGCGCCGCCGGCGACTTCTCGAGCGCGTGCAGACAGATCGTCTCGAGGTCGCGCGGCACGTCGGGATTGAGGCGGCGCGGCGGTTCCGGCGTGGCCGAGGCGATGCGCAGGAGCAGCGCCTGCGAGTTCTGCGCTTCGAAGGGACGGCGCAGCGTCAGCAACTCGTACAGCACGACGCCCAGCGAGAACACGTCGCTGCGTCGATCGAGTTCATCGCGGCGGCCCTCGGCCTGCTCGGGGCTCATGTAGAACGGCGTCCCAGCCACTTCGCCGGTCTGGGAGAGCGCCTGGTCCTCGCGGTCCTTGGCGAGCCCGAAGTCGACCAGCAACACACGCCCGTCGCGGCCCAAGAGGATGTTCTGCGGCTTCACGTCGCGGTGCACCACGCCCTCGCCGTGCGCGTACTCGAGCGCGTCGGCGACGCTGGCCACCAGCTCCGCGATCTGCGCTTCGTAGCTGCGGGACGGATCGACGGCGAGCCGTTCCTCGGGGCTCGGCGCGCGCTGCTCGGCGCGGCGGCGCCGCACGAGTTCGAGCTCGGCGGCGAGGTTCGAGCCGTCGACGAACTCCATCGCGAACCAGTGCAGCCCGCGCTCCTCGCCGACGGCGAACACCGGGCAGATGCCGGGGTGACGCAGACGCGCCGCCGACTTCGCCTCGCGGCGGAAACGCTCGACGGAACGCTCGATCGCACTCAGGTGCGGATAGAGGACCTTGAGCGCGACCATGCGCTGCAAGGACGCCTGCCGCGCGAGGTACACCACCCCCATCGCACCGCGGCCGACCTCCGAGAGCAGTCGAAAGTCCCCGAGCGTTTGTCCGGCCGCCGGCGGATGCGGCGCCTGCGCCGCGATCGGCGTAGGGAGCACGCGGCGCAGCACGAGGACATCGGCGCAACGTTGCCGCAGGGCCGACTGCAGCGCGTTGGGAGCGCTCGAGCAAAAGCGTTCGAGGTCGACCTGGCCGTCGACCTCGAGCTGCTGGACGAAGCGCTCGACCAGGGCGTCGAGTTCGGCGTCGGAGTCGGGCGTGGGCGAGGCGTGCGGCACGGGGGCGCTGACAGGGAGAACTGGGAAGGAAGTCCGAGAATAGCCGCGGGGACGGCGTCTGGGGCCCTGATCAGGGGCGGCGGGCCCAAAAGCGAAGCCGCCGCACGCAGGAAATCTCGGCGCGCGGCCCGGCGCCCGCTCAGCGGTTGCGGAACACTTCGACCCAGCGCTCGAGCGAGCCCTCGAGCCGCTTGGTCTTGTGGAAGCCGCTGGCCACGCGCAGCACCCGCGCGGAGTCGATGAACAGCAGCCAGCTCGCGCCGTCGTCGGCCGCCAGCTCGCCCGCCTTGCGCAGGGCGCGGAACTCGTCGCGTTGCGCCGCCTGAACTGGGAACACGCTGAGCAGTTGCGCCGGCGGAACCGAGCCAGCGTTGCCCGGCGCGGCGAGCGCGGCGCCGAGCGCGGCGCGTTGTTGGTCGTCGGCGCCCGGCGCGATCACGTAGGCGGGCAGGGAGAGCCCATAGCGCTCGCGGAACAGTTGGAACTCCTCGATCCGCTCGCGCCGTTGCTCGAGCGCCTCCGGATCGTCGCCCTCGAGCGCGGGAAGTGCGAGGAGCAAGGACCCGCGCGCGTGGCTCGGAACGCCGCGCACGCTGCGGTTGACCAGTTGCAGGAACGAGGAACGCCGCGGCAGGCCGAGATCCCAGCTCTCGATCGCGCCCAGTTCGCCCCGCGTCGCGCGCAGCGCGCCAGGTGCGCTGCGGTCGAGCCGGCGCACTTCGAGCTCGGAGACGCGGTAGTCCCCCATCGACACGCCGAAGCCGAAGTAACCCGCGACTTCGACGCCGGTCGGCGTGTGGTACGTGCCGACCCGTTCGTCGTCGATCACAAGGTGCACGAGCGCGCCGTCGACGAGCACTTCGAGCTCGAAGCTGGAGACCACCTTGCCGAAACCGTGCTGGCCGCCGGCCACGGAACCGCCGAGCCCGCCGTCGCGCTCGAAGCTGCCGTGCAGCCCCCAGCCGATCGACTCGAGCTCGGAAGCCTCTTCCTTGTCGCCCAACACCGCGTAGTCGTAGTCGCCGCCGCTGAAGTCGACGCTCACGAAACGGTCGCGCCGCGTGAAGCCGAGCGTCAGCGCGCCGCTGACGAAGCTCGTCGTCGGCGTGATGCGCGCGCGGATCGAATAGCGCCCGGCTTCGAGCGGCGAACGCGAGCGCACGAACACGTGGTGGAGGTGCGCCGCGCGATCGGCCACGCCGGAAGCCGTGCGCGGCTTGTTGCGTCCGACGTGCAGGTGCTCGCGTTCGTCGACGAACCACAGCCCTTCGACGCGGTGGCGCTCGAAGGCGGTGTGGCGCTCCTCGACCCAGCCCAGGCGCAATCCGTTGCGCGGCGGAGCATCGAACGGAACCAGTTCACTCGGGGCGGCCGGTCGCGGAACTGCGAGCGCGAGCGACGCGGCCCCAAGCCTCCGTGCAACGCGGTCGTGGTCCGCGCGCAGGGCGTGCGCTGTCCGATGCAACCCGTTGTCGTGCGCATGCGTCGCGGCCGCAGCGAGCGCGGCGAGCCACGCGCGCACCTGCGACACGCGGACGCCGGTTGGCGGCGCCGCCGGCCCGCCCTCGGACACTGCGTCGCGCGAATCCGCGGTTCGACGAAGGATCCACGCTGCGTCCTTCTTGCTGGACTCCTCGAGCAAGCGCGCGAGCTCGCGCTCGACGTCACTCGAAGGTTCGTCGACGGAGAGCGACCACAGATACGCAGCTGCTGCGCCTCGCACGTCTCGTTCCCGCAGCAGCAGACGCGCAGCTTCACGCGCTTGGTCCTGACCGAACCACGGCTCGGCGCGCGCGCGCGACCAAACCCAGGTCGGCTCGTCGAGCACCGTCGGCGAGGCGCTCGACGGCCCGGGCGACTCGAGGTAACGCTGCGTGAAGGGCTTGCGATCGCGCCAGTAGAACCCGCTGATGAAGGCGTCGAACTCCGCGGCGAAAGCCGCGAAGTCCTTGGGTCGACCGCCCGCGCCATCGCAGAAGTGCGCCACGAACGCCGCGAGCGGCGCACGCTTGTCGCTGCGGCGCGAGGTCTGGTACTTGGCGAGTTGCTCGGCGTACTTCGGCGGCGCGCCCTCGTCGTGCCAAGTCGCGAGGAACACGAAGAGCGCGTAGCCGGCGACGTAGTTGTCGCGGTAGTCCTCGATCGTCCCCGCGACGAGTTGCTCGAGCTTCTCGCGCCCGCCGTAACCGCGGAAGCGCGCGTCGTCGAGCGTGCCGAACGACGCGTGGCGCGCGACGAAGTCCTCGTCGGTGTCCTGCGCGTAGGCAGCGGCGGTCCACACCGCGCGCCCTTCAGCGAGCCACGCGGGAATCCCGGGGTGCAGCACGCCGTCGAAGCGGTGCGTCAGCTCGTGCGTCAAGCCGCGGCCGAGGTCCGAGATCGAACTGCACGCGAAGCGCAGCGTGGTCGTGTCGCCGCCTTGGAAGCCGCCCGCCCACCAGAAGGGCGCGCCCTCTGACTCGAGCCCGTGCGACTCGGGCACGACGCGCACCACGCCCGGTTTGCCGACGAACGGATCCGAGCCGTACCAACGCGCCAGCCGCGCGTGGTGCGCCTCGACCGTCTCAGCCGCGCCGAGCAAGGTCGCGTGTCCGCAGTTGGTCTCGATGCGGTACCAACCCTGCGGCGAGAGCGCGATTCCAGGGTTCGCGAAGCTCGCGTGCTCGCGCGTGAACGCGTCGCGCAACTCGGCGTCCATCGCGGCGAGCTCTTCCACCGTCAACGGCTGCTTGGTCTTGGCGAGCGCAGCCCGCGCGCGCTCGAGGGCGGCGCCGCCGGCTTCGAACGCCGGCCGGAACTTCGGCGAGGCCGGCGGTCCCTCGAGGTCCTCGAAGGCCGCTTGGGCGCCCAATCCGCGCAGCACGAGCGCGAACTCGATCGCCGCCGCGTGCTGACCCGCCGCTTGCAGCGCGGCCAGTTTGCGCGCCAGGGCTTCGATCGTCTCGCGCTGCGCGGCGCTCGAAGGAGGCACGCCGAGCGGCGCGGCTTCGCGCGCCACTTCGTGCAACGCGGGCGAGGCGTAGGCGATCTCGCGCGCGAGCCCCGCGGCCCAGGCGGCCACAACGCCGCGGTCGGCTTCCTTGTCGCACTCCTTGCGCGCCGCGGCGGACAGTTCGAGCAGCTCTTCGACCGCGCCGGCGCGCGCCCGCGCGAGTGCTGCGAAGTGCGGATTGCCCTCGGGCAGCAGGGCCTGCGTCTGCGGCGCGAGCTTCAGCTCTCCGCGCGTGTCGGCGAGCGCTGCGGCGAGTTCGTAGCTCCACCACGTGCGTGCATCGAGGTCGCTCCCGCAGGCGGCGAGCAGCAGTGCGTACGCCGCTTCGCTGCGCGGGTCGACCGCGAGAGCAGCGCGCGCGTGCACGGCGCACTCCGCGAGCGCGCCGCGCTCGAGCGCGCGCCGCGCAGCGTCGAGCGCCGCCTGGGGCGCCGCGCGCGCGGTTTCCTTCTTGGGTTCACCCTTGGGGTCACCCTGCGGCTCGATCCGTGGTTCGCTGTGGAACTCGACAGCGCGCGCCACGGGCGACGACGTGCGCGCCGCGACGGCACTCGCCAACGCGAGCGCCGCCAGCCCCAAGCGCGCCAAGGCCAGCGGAACCGCCGCGGCGTCGCCGAGCGGATTCAGCCGAGAAATCCAGCGGCGGCGCTCCACTTGGCCGCGCTCCCGACGCTCAGCGGAAGGCCGCGATACCGGTCAGTTCCTGACCGACCGCGAGCGTGTGGATGTCGTGCGTCCCCTCGTAGGTGTAGACCGACTCCATGTTG
>ERZ1066135.1161-NODE-1161-length-10832-cov-6.655470_pt1 | contig 10832 bp, 6 predicted proteins | sample MGYA00382782_ERZ1066135 | MGnify/ENA primary metagenome ERZ1066135 (study PRJEB33369, sample SAMEA5778365) | biofilm metagenome | biome: Industrial cooling water; feature: Water cooling tower basin; material: Biofilm | place: United Arab Emirates | collected...
TGTCTCACGCCTCCGGCGCGCATCGCTCGCCGGAGGCGTGAGACAAATTGCTCTGGCACCGTACAACCGGAGGCGCCGTACAACCAACGATCAGAGCCGCAAGCGCGCGCACGCGCGGTCGAGGATCGACAAGATCAGATCGTCGTAGCTGCGTCCGACGCGCTCCCACAGGAGCGCGATGTCGCTCCAACCGGGCGCGAGTCCGGGCAGGGGATTGAGCTCGATGAACTTCGGCGCGCCGGTCGCGTCGCAGCGCACGTCGACGCGGCCGACGTCGCGGCAGTCGAGCGCGCGGTACGCGTCGAGCGCGACCTGCTCGATCTGGGCCACCTCGCGCACGGGCCGGCGCGGCGGCGCGTCGTAGCGGATCTCCTCGCGCCAATTGGGGTTGCGCTTGACCTCGAGCGAGTAGACGAAGTCGGCGACGGGCGTGACCAGCGGAACGACCTCCATCGCCGAGACCACACGCGCCTCGGGGCCCGTGCCGAGGATCGCCACGGTGAACTCGTGCCCGCCGCAGAACTCCTCGATCAGCACCGGTTCGCCGTAGTCGTCGAGCAGGCGCTGCACGCGCTCGCGCAGCTGCGCTTCGTCGGCGCAGCGTGAACGTCGCCGCACACCCATGCTCGAACCTTCGAACAAGGGCTTGGCGAACAGCGGATAGGGCAGGACAAGGTCCGAGAGTTGCGCGACTTGGTGCACCACCGCAAAGCGCGGCGTGGGCACGCCGGCGCTCGCCACGACGCGCTTGGCCATCGCTTTGTCGAGCGACACGGCCATGGTCAGCGGGTCGGAGTGCGTGCACGGGACGCCGAGCATTTCGCACAGCGCCGGAACGTGCGCCTCGCGCGAACGCGAGCCGCGGCCCTCGGCCAAGTTGAAGACCAGATCCGGCCGCGCGTCGAGCAGGCGCTCGACGAAGCGCCGCCCGCCGCCGAGCAGCACCGGCTCGTGCCCGCGACTGGCGAGCACGCGTGCGATGGCTTCCACGGTGGCGGGGGAGTCGTACTCCTCGAACAAATCATCGGGCGCGTCGGCCCGCACAGCCGACGCGTCGAAGTCCGCCTTCAAGTCGAAGGCGATGCCGATCTTCATGGTGCTGCGCTCAGCTCTTGGGCTTGGACTCGCCCTCGGCTGCCCGCGCGCCGCCGTTGCGACGCGGCGCCGCACCGCGGTGCACCCAGCGACTCTTGCCCACGACCTTGGCTTCGCTGGGCGCGGCGTTGTCGCCGTCCTTGTTCACCGACTCCACGGGGCCCGAGCGCTTCTTGCGCGGGCGGATCTCGTCGCCCACACGCAGCGGCTCGATGTACTCGTAGAGCTTGCCGGCGAAGTTGCGCAGCAGCGCACGGCCGTTCTTCGGCTCGTAACGCAGCAGGTAGTCAGGCTGCACCGGGATCTTCCCGCCGCCGCCCGGCGCGTCGACCACGTAGGTCGGCACGGCGAGTCCGCTGATGTGACCGCGCAGGCCCTCGATGATCTCCAAACCCTTGGAGATCGGCGTGCGGAAGTGCTCCGCGCCGCGCACCGGGTCGCACTGGTAGAGGTAGTACGGCCGCACGCGCTGCTTCATCAGCCCCGTGCACAGCGCGCGGATCGTCGACACGCTGTCGTTCACGCCGCGCAAGAGCACCGCCTGGTTGTTGAGCGGAATGCCGGCGCGGCTGAGCTTGTCGCACGCGCGCGCGGTCTCGGGCGTGAGCTCGCGCGGGTGGTTGAAGTGCACGTTGATCCACAGCGGGTGGTAGCGCTGCAGCATGTCGACGAGCTCGTCGTCGATGCGCTGCGGCAGCGCGACCGGCACGCGGGTGCCGATGCGGATGATCTCCAGGTGCGGGATCGCGCGCAGCTTGGAGAGGATCGACTCGAGCTTTTGGTTCGAGTAGTTGAGCGGATCGCCGCCCGACACGATCACGTCGCGGATCTGCGGCGTGCGCGCGATGTAGGCGACCATCGCGTCGATCTCGACGTCGGGGGTCGCGCCCTCGTACATCGTGCGCTTGCGCGTGCAGTAGCGGCAGTAGATCGCGCAGTTGTTCGAGATCACCATCAGCGCCCGGTCGGGGTAGCGATGGGTGATGCCCGGGACCGGCGAGTAGTTCTCCTCGCCCAACGGATCTTCGTCGCCGACCGCGCGGTAGCGGAACTCCTCCTCGAGCGGCACCACCTGGCGCAGGATCGGATCGTGCGGATCGTCCGCGTCGATCAGCGACAGGTAGTAGGGCGTGATGCCCATGCGGAAGTCGCGCAGCACCTGGGCGCGCGCTTCCCACTCGCTGGGCGGGATGGCGAGCTTCTTGGCGAGCTCCTCGAGCGTGGTGACGCGGTTCTTGAACTGCCAGCGCCAGTCGGACCACTCGGCGTCCGACACTTCGGGGTAGTAGTGCGCGCGGCCGGTGCGCCGAGGACCTGTGGGCGCTGCGACCGCGGCATGCGCGAGCGACGGAGCGTTGGAGTCGCTCACGAGCTGCGTGCTAACTGGTGGTTCCGAGTCGATGACGTTTTGGAGGGTCGACAGATCGACGTTTTCGGGCATGGAGTCCGACTCCGAGCGCGGGGCTCGAACACTTGGCTCCGCTCGTGGATCGTCTCGTCAGCCGCACTTCGCGGCGAGATCAGTCCACGCGCGTGGAGAGTTGAGGGTCACGTGCTTCACGGTGTCCGGCGGGGGGTCGCGCTACCCGCTCGACTCGACCCGGCGCGCGGCCGGTCGCCAAGCGGATGAGCGCGAAAGTGCTGCGCTGGACGAAGCGGCGACACTCTACCGCTCGCGTGAGCTTGGTCCAGCTTGATCCAGAATTCGCGGCGCCTTCAGCGCAGCGGCTTGCGGGCGACCACCTCGAACACCGTGGGCAGCACCACGAAGTCCGTGGCCGGCCGCAGGCCGTCGAAGTCCTCGTGGAAGCGCCGTTCCTCGGCCGGGCTGATTTCGCCGAGCTTGACGAGCTTGGGGGTGAACGTGCGCCACCAGCTCGCGACCCATTGCCACATGCTCTCGCCCGGCCGGGCGATCCGCTGGTGCACCTCGAGCCGCTCGAGTTCGAGGCCCTGCGCCGCGAGCAGGCCGGGAACGCGCCCCATGACATCGGGGTCACCGCCGGGTTTGCGCCACGAGCGCGCCGTGGCGGCGACGACCCGCGTGAACGATTCGCGCCGCGGCGCCGCGGTCATGCACTCGTAGTTGAAGTAGTCGTGGATCACGAGGCGGCCGCCCGGCGCGAGCAGCGCGGCGGCGCCCGCGATGACCGCCCCGGGATCGGGAACGAAGCACAGCACCCAGCGCGCGTAGGCGAGCTCGAACGGCGCTTCGCCGGCGAGCACCTGCGGCAACTTCTGCACGTCGCCGACGCGCCCCTCGAGTTGCCTCAGGCCGCGCGCCGCGGCCTGCGCGCGCAGGTGCTCGACGAAGCCTCTCGACTCGTCGACGCCGATGACGCGGCCCGTCGACTGCACGAGTTGGGCGAGATCAAACGCCGCGTAGCCCGGCCCGCACCCGATGTCGAGCGCGCGCTGGCCGGGCTGGATTCCGGCGCACTTCCAGGCTTGGTGCGCGGCGTCGGACCACAGGCGATGCTGCAGCCCGAGGCGCTCGAGCTCGTCGGCGCCGGTGCCCAGGACGTATTCGCGTTCGTCGGCGTTCGCAGTGGTGTTCATCTCCGCCAACGTAGCGCTCTACGCATGCGGGACCAGCAGTGCCGGCGCCAGGCCGAACACGAGCAGCACGAGAACCGCGGCCGTGAGCAGCGCGAGTTTCCAGCGCTCGGTGTTCCGCTGGTCCGCGTCGGGCGCGGCTGGCTCGGGTCCGCTGAACAAGCCCAGATACAGCCGGTAGAACGCCAGCGCGTTGAAGGCGGCCGCCACGATGAAGCCCGCTGTGGCAGCGACCGAGTGCTCGACCAAGGCGTGGAACAGCAGGTCCTCGGCGAAGAACGCGGCGCCGCCGGGCAGTCCGACGCACAGCCAGCCGCACACGCCGAACAGGCGGTGCAGCGCGGCTGCGCGCTCGGCCAGGCCGTGCTGCGAACTCGCCGAAAGCGCGCCGAAGCGCCGCCGCAGCTCGAGGGCGATCGCAAGCAGCACCGCGCCGCAGCCCATCAAGCTCACCAGCATCGTGCGCGCCGCGTCCCAACCGTGTTCGCCCGCCGCCGCACCGGCGAGCACGAGCGCGGACTGCGACTGCAGGATCGCGCCGAGCACACGCTCCGGGTCGGTGCGTACCAAGCCCAACGCAGCCTGCAGCACCGCGGCGCCGACGAACACGACCTGCAGCACTTCGAGCGTGTGCGGAGCGAGCGCCGTCGGATGCGCGTGCACGAAACCGTGGAGCAAAGCCACGAAGGGTTGCGCGACGAGCACGACCGCGTAGTCCGCGCGGCCCAGCGAGCGGCGCAGCGACTCCAGCCACAGGTGCGCCGGCGCCACGCCCGAGCCGATCAGCAGGCACAGGCCCAGCGCCCACTGCGGCATGTCCGGCGCGTAGAGCGCGACGGCGCCAGCTGCGCCGCCGACGAGTGCGAGCAGCGGAAGGCCAGCGCCAGAGCGACCCAGGCCGCGTGCGACGGTCCAGGCGCCGAAGGCGAGCCACGCGACGCTCAGTGCGAGCGGATCGCGCAGGAACCAGATCGACGCGGCCAGCAGCAGACCGAGCGCGAAGCCGAGCGTTCCACCGCGCGCGCGACGGGTGTCCGCGGGCTCGCCTGCGCCGACGATTCGCGACTCGAGCCACTGCACTCCGGCGAGCACGCCGAGCAGCGGACGCGCGAAGCAGCGCCACTGCAGCGCGTCCAACCAGAACTGCCGCACCGCGGCCAGGTAGACCTTGCGCTCCCAGCTCGAACCGCCGAGCGCGGTTCCGACGCCGGCGCGCAGGCGCAGCTTGACGTCGGCGCCGACGAGCGGATTGGCTTGGAAATCCTGGATCAGCGAGCTCGAACGCAGGAACTGCCACGTGCGCAGACCGGCGTGCGCCCACAGGTGCGCGAGCGCGATCTCGTGCAAGCCCAGAGCGACTTCGACGTACATCACGCCCAGCTGACTCATCGTCGCGTAGGCGATCGCCGTCTTGGCGTCGGAGCGTGTGCGGCCCACGAGCGAGCCGTACACCGCGGTGCTCACGCCCACCACGGCGCACGCCGCGCGCACGGTGAACTGCTCGCCCCACAGCGGCTCGGTGCGCAGCAGCAACCACGGCCCCAAGTGCACGCTGAGCGCGCCGTAGAAGATCGCGCTGGAGGCCGCCGGGCCCTCCATCGCGCGGTGCAGCCAGGGCGACATCGGGAGCTGCGCCGACTTCGCCAGCGAGGCGAACAAGATCAGCAGGCCGATGGCCGTCGCGCTCGCGGCGTTCGCGCCTGGGCCGAGCTCGAGGAACTCCGCGCTGGCGAGCTCGTGGTGGATCAGCACCACGGCGAACAACATGCCGGCGTCGCAGATGCGGTAGTAGACCAGCGTGCGCAGGCTGTTCTGCGTGCTGCGCGGGTTGGCGCGGAAGAACGCGATCAGGCTCACCGAGCACACGCCGACCAGTTCCCAGCCGACGAACAGCACGTCGATGTTTCCGGCCAGCGACACCAGCCAGAGTGCGAGTGCGAGCAGGCTGACGAGGAACCAGTAGCGCTGCGCTCCGGGCTCGCGATGGAAGGCCGGCATCGAGAAGCGCACCACCACCGGATAGATCAGCGCGACCAGCAGCACGTACGCGAGCGAGAGCCGGTCCAGCAGGAACACGGGGATCCACTGGTAGCCGTGGAACTCGAGCAACGCGGGAAGCCGCAGCTCGCGCGCGGGAGCGTCGCCGGTGAAGTGCGCGACGCACAGCGCGCCGGCGACGAGCAACAGCGCGACGGCTTGGGCGTTCGCGCTCTGCTGGCAACGGCGTTCGCTCAGCGGCGCGCCGACCAGCAGCGTGAGTCCCATTGCAACCACCGGAAGGAACGCGGCGACCAGGCCCGCCGCGAGCAGCGTTTCGAGCAGGCTCATGAGTGCGCTCCGATCAGGCGGTCCGCGCTCCAGTCGAGGATCGCCGGCAAACGGCCCGTTTCCGGCGCCGGCGCCTGCGGCCACACCGCGCGCCAGGGCTCGAAGCGCGCGCCGGTCCACAGCTCGATCGCACCGCTGTCCGGGTCGATCCGGCCCAGCCGCATCCACTCACCCGCGACCAGTCGCGTGAGCCGACGGTTGCCGCTCACGAGCGCGACGATGTGCTCCGCGCGCGCCTCGAGCAGCACCAGCACGCGCTGCGGTTCGTGCAGCTCGACCATCTGGCGCGCCAAGCCGATGCGCAGGTCGCTCTTGGAGCCGGTGACGACGCCGAGCAACGAGGCGACGTTGAGCGGCAGCTTGGAGCCCGCGCCGAAGCCGTCGGGGTCGACGCGCGAGAAGTAGTAGTCCATCGCGATGTTGACCGCGACGGGCACCGAGCCGAGCACCGCCGCCGCGAGCACCTTGCCGTCCGTGTCCTGCGTCGGGTCGTACGAGACGAGGAAACTGCGCCGGTCGAGGAACAGTCCGGAGGTCAGCGCGCGGCGTCCCACGATGCAGGCCGCCACGCGGTTGTGGCCGTACTCGGGCCGCGGTTGCGCGAGGTCGTGTCCGCGGTCCTGCACGTGCTGCGCGGCGCGCGCGGCGCCGCGCGCGTCGAGCTCGCGGCGCCGGAACACCGGCCCCTGGGCGAAGCGTGCGCTACGTTCGCCCGCGTTGCGGCGCGCCGCGGCCGCCAGCTTGTTCGCCAGCGCTTCGATCTCCGCGCTGCGTTCGCTCGGCCACAGGTGGCGGTCGAGCTTCTCGATCGTGTCGAGCGCCGTGTCGTGCAAGAAGGGCACGAAGAGCGTGCTGTCCGCAAGCGCGAGCCCGCGCCCGCGCAGGCGTTCGCGAACCTGCGGCGCGTTCGCCATGGCGCAGAACGCGCGCGCGTTCGGCGCGCCGGAGTTGCCCGAACACGCGCCGCAGCCGTAGGCCTGGCGGAAGGGATTGTTCGAGCTCGTCGAACCGTGCGCGATGATCGCGATCAGCGGCGCGAAGTTGCTCGTCAAGCCGCAGGTGGTCAGCACGCCGGCCACGATCTGCGCCTGTTCGTCGAGCGAATAGCCGTCCGCGGCTTCGAGCGCGATGCGCGTGCGCGGGCGCGGAAAGGCCGTGCGCAGCACGCCCTGGCGCCAGCTCTCGATGCGGCTGGGCATCAGCGTTTTGAACACCAGCGGCACGAAGCTCGCGAGGCCCAGGCCAAGCGAGACGAACAGGCCGCGCAGCAGCGTGCGCGAGTGGTAGTACATCGCCAGGCTCGCGGCGCCGCCGGCGGCGCCGGCTTGCTTGACGCGCGCGAGCGCCGCGCCTTCGCCGTCGAGCGGCTCTTCGCGCAGCGTGCGCGAAGGCTTGATGACCGGCGGACACTGGCAAGTCGCGAGCGCGGCGCCGACGCGTTCGAAGCGCATGTCGACGCCGAAGAAGCCGACCGCGCCCCAGGTCTCCACGCCGCACTCGGGCGCTTCGAGGGCGCGTCGGAAGGACTCTTCGCGATCGTCCATGCACACCAGCGCCTGCGCGGCGAGCGCACGCTTGGGCGGCGGCGCCGGACGCGTTTCGAGGTGCGCGAGGAACTGGCCTTGGAAGGAGCGCTCGTACGCGCACTGCCACAGGTGCGCTCGAGCGAGTCCGCGCGTGGCTTCGATCGGCGCGGGCCGCTCGCGCACCTGCGCGCGCGTCGCGCCGCACTCGGCGAGCAGCCAGTCGTCGAGCGCGTGCTGCACCACGAGCAGCACCGCGAGCCAGTCGCGCAACTGGAGCTGCGCCGGCGCGCGCACCGGCGCCAGCGCCGGATCGCTCTCCAGCCGCGCCACCGCGCCCGACCAACCCTTGAGCACGAACAGCGTCGCGAGGCAGTACTCGGCTTCGCGGCCCGCGGGCGCGCCCTCGCTCGCCTCGCGTTCGATCAGCGCGTCGAGTGTTTCACCGTGCGGCGCGTGTTGCGCCAAGCGCGCGCGCAGCTGCGGCATCCAGTCGAAGGCCCAACTCGGCGCCGCTTCGACGTGCTCGACGAACGCGCTCCACAGCCCGTCGTCGCGCAGCGGACTGGTCCAGCCTGCGAGTCCCTGGTCGAGATGGGAGGCGATCAACGGCGCGAGGCAGTCGACGAGTTGGCGCTGGTGGCGCAGCTCGAGCTCTGCGCCCAGGCGCGGCGCCAAGCGCAAGTGTTCGAGCGGCGGCAGTTCGTCGCCGAGCGCACGGTCGGCGAGGAAACGCTCGACCGACGTCGCAGCGTCGCGCGCCCACGCTTCGCCGGGGAAGCGTTCGGCGAGCACACGCGCGAGCTCCTCGCGGCGGATCCGCCCGCGCGCGAGTTCGGCTCGGTAGAACTCCTCGCGCTCGTACGGACGCGCGCCGTAGATGCCGGCGGCGTCGCGCACCGCGGCGAGAAACGGCTGCTCCTCGAACTCGAGCAGGATGTTGTTGTGGACGAAAGCCCACAGCGGATTTTGCAGCGGCAAGCGCACGCGGCAGTGCGCCAGCCACGCGTCGACGCGTGACGTGTCGGGCATGGGCGGACTCGCTGGTGGAAGGGGAGCGGGTCAGCTCGCGGTCGCGCTGCGCGCGGGCGCCGGAGCGCCCGAGCGCCCCTGCGCGAGTTCGCGCCACACTTCGTCGAGCGGCTGCTTGATCACCTTGCCGCCGCCGGCTTCGTAACCCACGCGCCAGGCGCGGATCGCCTCGATCGCCGCGTGGTCGATCTGCTGGATGTCGAGCACCAGCCGCACCTGCCGTCCAGCAGGGATCTCCGCCAGTCGTGCCGAGATGGTCGGGACGCTGAGGAAGGTCAGCGCGCCGCGCAGCGTGAGCTCGAGCTCACCGCCGGCGTCGCGCGTCTGGAATTCGATGCGCGAGAGCCGCCGCAGCAGCAGCACGAGCGCCAACGCGACGCCGATGCCGATGCCCCACAGCAGGTTGATGAACACGACGCCGAGCAACGTGACGGCGTAGACCGCGAACTCGCCGAACTTCGCGACCTTGCGCATCTCGGGCACCTTCACGAGGTTGATGCCGACGTGCACGAGGAGCGCGGCGAGCGCGGCGCGCGGGATGAAGGCCAGGAAGCTCGCCAGGAAAGCGACGAACACCAGCATCCACACGCCGTGCAGGATCGCGGACAGGCGCGTCTTGCCGCCCGCGGCGATGTTCGCGGAGCTGCGCACGATCACGCCGGTGATCGGCAAGCCGCCCAGGGCGCCGGAGACGATGTTGCCCGCGCCTTGCGCGAGCAACTCGCGGTCGAGCCGCGCGCGGGGCCCGGAGTGGAGCTTGTCGGTGGCGACGGCGCACAGCAGCGACTCGCAGCTAGCGACGAAGGCCAGTGCGAGCGCCGCCAGCGTCAGGTCGGAGATCGAGTTCTCGCCCAGGCTCGGCCAGGTGAACGCGCCGAGCACGTTCGGCGGGACTTCGACGCGCGGCGGCGCCGTCGGCAGCAAGGCGGCGAGCGCCGTTCCCGTCGCGATGGCGACGAGCGAGCCGGGGACGACCGGGATGCGCTTGGCGAGCAGCTTGTTCCAACCGAACAGCAGCGCGAGCGTCGTCGCGCCGACGATCAGCGCGCTGGTGTTCACGGCCGAGAGTGTGGCTGGCAACTGCCGCAGATTCTCGAGCGCGGAACTCTTGGGGCCGCTGCCGAACAGCACGTGGAGCTGTCCGAGGGTGATCAGCACGCCGATGCCCGCGAGCATCGCCTGCAGCACCGCTGGCGAGATCGCCATGGCGGCGCGTGCGATGCGCGCCGAACCGGCGAGCACTTGGATCACGCCGGCGGCGACCGCGACCGCACAGGTCGCTTCGAAGCCGAACTTCTCCACGTAGCCGTAGACCATGACGGTCAGTCCCGCCGCCGGTCCGCTGACTTGCAGCGGCGCGCCGCCGAGCAGGCCGACGACGATGCCGCCGACGACGGCTGCAACCAACCCGGCGCGCAGCGGGGCGCCGGAGGCGACCGCGATGCCGATCGAGAGCGGCAGCGCGACGAGGAACACGACGATGGAGGCCGCCAGGTCCTTGGTCCAGGTCGGAGAGTCTTGCTGGCTCACGCGGACACCTCGTGGGCGCGCGCGGGAAGCGGCGCGAGAAGAGCGGGGACTTCGCGGAACGAACGCTGGGGGCCGGGCGCGGCGGCGCTCACGGCGTGGAGAGGTTGCTTCAAGCGGGGCTCAGGCTCAAGCCTTGCTGTCGTCCAGCCAGACGAACAGCGCATGTGCGGTGGGTGAGGTGCGGGCTGCGGGCGGGACCGGGCGGAGTTTCCGCCGCTGGTCGAGGTCCCGCAGATGCGCCGGAGGCGCCGAGCGCGCGCCGCGAAGGTGGTGCGCGAGCCCGCGTCGCGGCCGTGCCGCGACGAAGTGGATCTCCCGCTCGACGTGCGGCGGCTCGGCGTGGTTCCGACCGAGCGTCCGCGGCGTCGAAGCAGGCCTCACTCCACAGCAGGCGGCGCCCGCGAACGGCGGCGCGCGTGCGAATCTGCGCGCAGCAGCAGTCGCACGCGCCGGGCGCGGATCGTCGTGGCGCCATCACGGCCGTCGTACGCCGCATCCACCGGCGCGGCGGCGTCGATCTCGACTTCGACTTCGAAGCTCTTGGCCGCGCCGTCCGCCTCGCTCACGCCGCTGAACAGCGCATGTCGGTGCGGATCGGAGTCGGGGCGCTCGGCGCCGTCGGCGAGGGCGAACGGCAGTGCGCCGAACGCGCCGACCTCGCGCTGCTCGAGGGCGGCGCCCAGCGGTGTGTCGGAGCGTGTCAGCTCATCGCCAGCGCCAGCTGCGTGGAGCGCGCCGGCGCAGCCCAGCCACAGCACGACGATGGAC
>ERZ1066135.1162-NODE-1162-length-10829-cov-9.316039_pt1 | contig 10829 bp, 11 predicted proteins | sample MGYA00382782_ERZ1066135 | MGnify/ENA primary metagenome ERZ1066135 (study PRJEB33369, sample SAMEA5778365) | biofilm metagenome | biome: Industrial cooling water; feature: Water cooling tower basin; material: Biofilm | place: United Arab Emirates | collected...
CCCCGTTGAACCCCGCGGGCGCGTCATTGAGCGAGTCGAACACGACCATGCTGCGAGGTGCGGGAAGCGCCGACGCACTCACCTGGGGCAGCGGCGCAAGTCGTGCGTCGGCACGGGACGCGAAGAGCCAGACGATGCCAGTAACGAAGCCCAACACGAGCAAGAGGGATGCGGTGACTTTGATCTGCATGGCGAGTACTCCTTGAGTAGGTCGGCCACGCTACCAGTGAATGACGGATTCAGGCACCCGCCTCGCGTAAGCGCTGGGGCGCAGCGCCCACGCCCTCCACCGCCACGCGCAGGTCGTCCAGCCCCAGGTGCGTGTAGACCTTCGCGGTCATCTCCGGCGACGCATGCCCAAGCACCCGCTGCGCGACGACGAGCGGAACGCCACGCCGCGCCATTCGCGTCGCACCGGTGTGGCGCAAAGCATGGATGTCGACGACCCGTCCGAGCGCATCGCGTCGCGCGATGCCGGCCCGGTCGAGCACGCGGCGCAGCAGCCGGCGTCCGTTCGTCGTGTACTCGGCCCAGTCCGCGCCGTCCGGTGACAGGAACACCCGATCCGCAGGCTGCGCGAGCCTCATCCGTACGCGCTGGTGAACGGCGCGCAGGGCGAGCAGCTCGTCGACGAGCGACTGCGGCAGCGGAATGACGCGCGCCCGCCCCGACTTGGTCGTCGCGGCCCTCAGCGTGAGCGCTCGTTGGTCGGCGTCGAGGTCGAGCCACGTCACGCGCGTCAGCTCGCCCCAACGTGCCGCGGTCGTGAGCAGCGCACGCCACAGCGGGGCCTGCGGGACGCGCTCGGGGCGGGGCCTCGTGGCGTACCCGATCCCGCGGCCGTGCAGCTCGATCGTGCGCGATGCGGAGAGGCGCGCGGCGCACTCGGCGTCGTCCTCGGCGGCGGCGGCGAGGAAGCGCTCGACCTCGTCCTCGGATAGCGCGCGCCGCACTCGTCGGTGGTGGCGCTCGCTCGTGGGCAGGGGCTTCAAGCTGCGCACCGGGTTCTCGGCGATGAGCTGCGCCCCCACCGCCCAGTTCAGCATCGACGCCAGCGCGCCCGTGTCGACGTTGACCGTGCGGTGCGCGACGCCCTGGGCCAGCCGCTCGCGCTGGTAGCGCTGCACGTCGACCACGCGCAGGTCGCGCACGCGCGTCGCTTCGAGCGCAGCCAGCACGCGGGCGAGCGAGTCCGTGCGCGATCGCAGTTGCTTGGCCCCCACGCGCAGCGCGAGGTCGGCGAGGTACTGGTCGCGCAGGTCCGCGAGCGGCGTCGACTGGCCCTCGACCGAGCCGAGGCCCGCGAGTTCGAGGTCGCGCTGGCGAATCAGCTCCGCGCGCCGCCGTTCGGCCACCTGCTTGTCGGTGCTCAGCGCAATGCGCCGCCGCTTGCCGCGCCCGTCGGTGTACGTCAGCACCCACTGCCCCGGCCCGTTGCCGCGCTGGACCTTCTCGAGCTTGCCAGGGCCGTAGGCGCGTCCCAGTCGCGACAGGATCATCGCGAACCCCCATCGATCCAGCGCTCGACCGCGCTCCGCTTCCAGCGAAGGGACCGTCCGACACGCGTCGGCCTCGGGAAGGCGCGCTCGTGCCGCATCGTGCGCAACGTCCGCACGTCCACGCGCAGCAACGCGGCCACCTCGTCGGCGGTCAGGAGCTGCAGCGGGTCGTGCGCGGCGGTGGGTTCCACGGCGTCGCGACAGTTGCTCTGCGTCGCCAGGAGCTCCAGGGCTTTCTGCAGATCCGTGCGCAGTCCGTCCACGCCAACAACGATGCGCCCGACCAGATCGGCGATCCGATTGAGCTCCGAGTCGGAACGCGAACTCATCGCAGCACCTGCGTAGCTTGCAGCCAAAAAATGATCCCGCTCGCAATCGTTGACCACGCCTCGGGCGCAACCTCTACGACGTCGTGGCGCTGCCCGCGTCTATCGCGACGGACAGGCCGCTCCACCATGAACTCGCCGTGCACCTCACGAACGACGATGCCGTTGAGACGGAGGATTCCGTTCAGCTCGACGGATGCGAACCCAATCAGCCCACCTCGCCGTAGATGCTTCGGCGCCTGCTTGAACTTCACGTGGGTGACGTGGAGGAAGGAAGCGTTCACTTTCTTCCTCCACGTGATTCACCATTCTCCTGCGACGACTTCCGACGACGTCCGGTCTCCCGCCCTAAAGGGGCGGGGAGACGTCCGGACTTCGGACTTGAAGTCCGGGCGGACCTCGTCGGACTTCGCCGGACTTCGGACTTCGAGCTCGCTTGCGGGCTTTCTGCAGCCCGCACCCGCTGCGGACGCTCATCGTTCAGCACCTCTACGTCGCCCCGGTCGATAGTGAGGTTGAGCACCTCGTGGAAGCTCGACTTCGGCCAGCCCAACTTCTTCTTGAGCTCAGAAGTTGCGCAACCAGCGGCACCACCAATCTCGCGGAGCGCCGAGCACAGTTCCCTACAACGCGTACCGGCCTGGTCGCCAGCTCGAAGGCTCACTGCTTGATCGTCGTCGGGCAACAAGACGCAGCTCGACTGAGGAGCGTCACCCATGGCGGTGGATAGCTCGACTCGTTGCAGTTTGAACTGGATGGGTTGGAACGGTTCGGCGTCCTTGAGCTTCCCGGCAGAAACGCTGATGCCCCCAGACTTGCTGCGCTTGATGAGCAGTTGGGCATCCAGAGCCCCGTCCAACGCAGAGCTTCCCCGCGTGCCGTTGCCGTCCTTGCCCGTGTGGTTGACGACCAGGACCGCGCACCCCAGTTGTTGACGGATGCTGTCACAGCTCGCGACGAACTGGCCAACGTCGCGTGCCGAGTTCTCGTCGCCCCGGCCCATGCAGCGCGCGAATGTGTCAATCACGACCAGCGCGGGATTGGCCGAGCGAGCCCGGATCGCCGCGATGAGCGCCGCTGCGCCGTCAGGGTCGACGAGGTCCACTGACACCGGCGTGAGGAACAGCTTCCCTTCGAGCGATCGCGGATCCACGCCGTGGTGCTCGCACCAGCATCGAAGGCGGAGGTTGAAGCCCGCACGCCCCCCTTCGGCCGACACGTAGACCACATTGCCTGGCTTCAGTCCGAAGCCGAGCCAGGACATTCGACCGGCCACCATGTGGAGCGCAAGGTCGATGCCCATGAAAGTCTTCCCCAGGCCCGACTTCCCAGTGAGCGCGAACAGACCGCCGGTCACAAACACGTCCGTCACGATCCACTCGATCGGGCCGGCGTCGAGGATCGCGCCGACGCCGAGCACTGGGATGATCCGCGAGACGGGTCGTCGCGCGCTCGGCGCATCGGCGCTGTTGCGCGTGATGTGGTCAGCACTAGCGGTCATCGGAGCCCCCCGGTGCATTGAGCACGCATCGCGCGACCTCTTCGGGCCCCTCTGCAGCCAAGACGTCACACGCATCCTTGAGGCCGGACGGCCACTGCACGCGCCAGACACTCGCCGCACCGAGCTGAAGCGCCCGAGCGGTCACGGCCGCCACGACGCTGTCAGCGGCGTCGTCGTTGTCGAGTGCGAGCGCGACGGCTCGTCCTCGCACCCACGGCCCGATGGCGGGGGCGCAGAAGTCGACGCCGGGGGCGCACAGGCTGGTCCGTCGAGGCAGATCGACAGCGCCAGGCTGTCGGTGAGTCCCTCTCCGAAGACAACGACTCCCGGCTGGCTCGTGTCGCCGCAGAGAAGCCCGCGGCCCGGGTGATTGGCGAACACGGTCCCCTTCGGCCGACTGCGCTTGGGGAAGACGACCCGTGGCTCACCATCCACGATCCGTCGGGCTTGGATCGTGACAAGGCGACCGTGGACATCGAGCAGCGGAGCGACGACGCGGAACCCCACGCCCGGCCACCAGGAGACCTCCTCGGGCAGCGCGCGGCTGTCGTCGAGGAGCCCAGCGAGGCCCATGCGCACGGCGGGCTCGAGTCCGCGGCGCTGCAAGAACAATCGAGCGCGGTGGTCCGCTTCGACCGGGGGCCAGGCCTGCGCGCGCATCACAGAGCGGCGCCACAGAGTCTCCGCCCACGGTTGGTGATCGGCCGTCTCGACGGGCGGCTGCGTGCGGCGATGGCTCGGTGGCGTTGGGACGGCCCGCGCGTGTCCGGCACGCACAGGAACATCGGCGACGTGCAGATCGCGGAGTCCCAACCCGACATTGGCGACGATCGCCTTGACGTCGCAGCCGCGGTGGCAGCGAAGCAGCACCCTGCCGTCGTCGCCTTGCCCCACACTGAGACTCGGCTCGCGATCTTCGTGCGCCGGACACAGCGCGCGATGCCCGGCCCCGGACTTCGTCACACGTTCGAGCCGCTCGAGCACGCGGCCCAAGACTTCGGAGGGTGAGTTCACCGCGCACCCCCTCGAATCGCAGCGCTGGATGACGATCCAGCGATCCGTTGTGGATGCGAACCGGAACTGCGGCGGATGGTGAAGACACTCGTGCCGGGCAGCGTCGCGCGACGCGCCCGCCGGGCCTTGCGCAGCGACGAGCGAACGTCAGGTCGGATTCGGGAACGGCCATGCGCACAGCGCCCCCGCCGCACGTGGAAGCTGGGGCTGAAGCCGCCATCGGCTAGACTCGCGCTGATCGCCGCCTCTCCACGGTTGGCAACCAGCGACGGCGTGCCTTTCGGGGTGCGCCGTTCGTCTTTCGCCACTCCGGCTTCTACGCCTCGGCGGAGTTCCAACTCTTGCGCGGCTGGGCCGAGGTGATCAAAACCACTTCGCCCCCTCGCGGCGGCTGCAGGCAGTTCGGGCCGATCATCCAACTCTTCGCGCGAAGGATCGACGCACGGTGACGTCGAAGCGCCGAGCGGCCGATCCGCCGCCAGATCCAACTCCAGCTCACCGCGGACGGCTGGGCTGCATCCGTTGACAACGTGAGTCAGTTCGCCACCGAGTGTGGCGGAGATGGCGGGCCCGATCATTGGTCCACCTGCTCGTCCATGCGCGGGCACCCCGCGGCCACCCAGCGGTCCAACGATGCGCGAGACCAGCGCAGCAGGGCTCCGAGTCGAAGCGGCTGCGGCATCTCACGGCGTTCACAGAGCCGACGCACATGCCGTCGGCTGCATCCCATCCGATCTGCTACCTCGTCGAGGGTGAGAAACTCGAACTCGCTCGGCGAGTCAGCTGCGGTCCTGCGGTGTCCCATACGGTTCTCCTGCGACGCGAGTCGGACAACCATGTCCAACAGGGTCGGCTGGGAGCATCCGTGGTCGCATGCGTGGCAACGACCCTAGTAAGTTGATGAACGTTGACGCACCGCGGACCGCATCAACATTCATCAAGATTAGGCGCCGAAGCAGCGCCCTCACTTGGCACGAGCACGCTTGCTCATCGCGCTCCGATGCTCCGCGACTTGGCGGCCGAACTCCGTGATCCAGTAACCTCCCGACGGCCCTCCCGCGGACTTGATCAGCTTCATGCCGACAAGCTCCTGGAACGGATGGCTCAGGAGTTTGGGTTCGAGGTCGCCGAGTTGGTTCCGACAGAGACTCGCTGCCGATTTCCGCGTCTCGCTGGAACACGCGCCAGCTTTGAGCAGAGCAGCCATGATCGACACGTGCCGATCGGTGAGCTCCTCTGCCAGTTCCTCGACGTTCTTAGCTTCTGCGAGCCGCCGTCGTCGATCCGCACGCAACTCGCGTTTGGAGATCCCTTGCGTACTCGCGTGCGCGACCACTGGCCCAATCCGCGCAACTCCGCCGTGGTCGCCGTCGCAAGTCGAATCCAGACCAGAGCGTCGGCGATGGATCATTGCCTGCTCGGCGTTGGCCCGGCTAGATGGCACTCGCGACGCTGCTGCGGCGCCGTTCACGCGCGTGTGGCCCGCAGTCAGTTCCTCCCCAACATCGATCGTCAGGGCGCAGACGGCGTGGCGGAAGCTCGCGCCCATCGTTGACAGCGCTAGCGTCAGGTTTTCGGCCAGTTGCTCGTCCGTGGCGCCGGCCAGCGCGAAGTTCCAGATTTGTGCCGCCACGCCGTGGTGATCGACGGATGCGAGCTGCAGGTCTTCACCCAGCGCTCGCCCCGCATCCCACATCGCAGCTGCGGCACGACTCCAGAGCGGCGCCCAATCGGCCGCAGCAGCCGGGGCGTCCTTCGGAAGCAGCGCTGCGTCGAGGTTGGAGAGTGCACTTGCGACGCGCTTCCGCGCCGCGGCCCGCTCGCGGTCAGCGGCCAGTTGAACCTGTTGATCCGCGCGTTGTTCGCTCCACTTTTCCAGAGTCGTCTGGATCACTTGCTGAACTCCCATGGCCGTGTCCCCCCGTACGTGTTGACGAAGACGATGCCGGTTTCGGACCTCGGACCGGCCGATCACCAATAGCGGGTCCCGCTGCCGTCGTCAGGTGCGTGGCCAACGAACCGGAGCGCGGCCAGAACCGCCCAATCGAAATCGCTCGCGCAAGTGGTCGTTTGGCAACGACTTGCGACAAGGGTGTGTGTGGATTCTGGCGCCCTGAATCCAACGCGGATCACCACCAGGCAGGCCCGAAAACGTGTTCCGCTGCGGTGCCGATCGACTGCCGTTGAACCATCAAATCAAAAGATCGATTTGACACGTGGCGCACGGGCGCAACCGGTCGCGAGAACTACGCGCCGATGGAGTCCTTCAACCTGCGTTCGTCGATCTGCAGGTACACCACGGTCGATGCGATCGACCGATGCCCAAGGGCGCGCTGGACCAAGAAGAGATCGCCGGTCCGCGCCAGGAGGCGGGTGGCGAACGTATGTCGCAGGGAGTGCGGCGACGCGTCGTGGATGCCGGCGCGGTCGAGCCAGGCGGTGATGCGGCGACAGGCTTGGCGGACGGTCAGGCGCTCGCCATTGGGCGCGCGGAACAGCGGGCCGGGGCCGGGCAGGCCTGCGATCAGGCGCTGCAGCTCGGCCCGCGCTTCGGCGCCGAAGTAGACGCGCTGGACGCGGTCGCGCTTCACGCAGCGGGCGGTGAGCACGCCGTTCGCGAGGTCCACGTCCCCGGCGTCGAGGTCCACGGTGGATCCGATGCGCAGGCCGCTGCCAAGCATCAAGGCGACCATGGCCCGGTCACGCGCGGCGGCGACGCCGGTCGCATTCGCGAGCACGCTTCGCAGTTGGTCGAGCTGATCTTCGCTCAGTCCCTTGGGCGGCGGCGGCGAGCAGATGGCGCGGCGGATCAGGCGTGCTGGGTTGATGCGCGTGTGGCCTGCGTCGTGCAACCAACCGAAGACGACGCGCAGCGAGGTCCGCACGGCGTTGACCGTCGACGTCGATCGCAGCCCCCCACGGCCGCTCGCGCGCACGTCGTCGGACACCAAGAACTCCGCCAGCACCTGCGGGGTGATCTCGTCCAACGCTCGCTCGCGGCCGTGCGTAACCAACCACGCATCGAGCGCGCTGACGTGGCGTCGATAGTTGGCGATCGTGTGCGGACTGCGGCCATCGGCGCGCAACTGCAACACGAAGACACTCAGCGCCTCGCTCAAGTCCATCGAAGTCATCGCCGCCTCCACTCAAGTGGAGAAGACCGACCCGCTCGCGAGCTGCGAACGAACCGGTCTGAAGCGACGCCGAGCGTCGGTGGTGGCGAGTTGGACCTACGCAGCGGTCTCGGGCGCGGTCGCGGCGATCATCGCCTCGGCGACATCGGCGGCGGCTTCGGCCTCGGGCTGCGAGACCTCGAGCACCAGCGCGCCGCGGCGCTTGCCCTTCTTGGGCTTCTCGGTCGCGGGGGCCTCGGCGTCCGCCGCCACCTCGCTCGTCGCACCAGGAAGAACATCCTTGCGTGCGTCGACGGGCGACTTCGCGATCAGCCCGCTTTGCTCGCCGAACGCCAAGCACAGCCGCAACGTCCGCCGCGTCTTCAAGAAGCTCGGCTCGGCCTTGAGCTTGCCGCTCTTCTTCTTCATCACGCGGTCGCACACGTTGAACGCAGCGATGCGCTCCGCGGTCAGGTCGGCGACCTTCGTGTCTGTGCCAAGCTCCGCCCGCGCCGTCACGAGCTCCATGCGATAGCTGAACACCGTCCCCTCGCTCTGGCCGCGTTCGGCCAAGCTCGCGAGGTACGCCTCGCACAGCGCGTTGAGGGTCAGGTCGGTGTCGATCGTCGGGACTTGGGTCTTGCTCTTGCGTGCCATCGGAATCTTGTCCTTCGCGCGTTCGCGCGTTGCGCGCCGCACCATCGCGGCGACGCACGCATGAAGGCTCAGATCGCGAGGAACAGCGAGGCAGTTCCGCCAGTTCGAGCGCTTCGGACGTGTAAGCCCGCAGGCCGACGTGAAGGTCCGATTCGCGCGCTCACCAGCGGGCGCGTTCGCTCACAGGTGAGACCTCGCCGCACCCCACGCCGCTAGCGCCCTCGGCGAATCACTGCGAACCGCACATTGGGGCGCGGACGGCTCATGTTGTAGGCAGCCAAGGCCACGGCAATGACGCAGTCATCGTGCATCCCGCTCGGCGCGCCCGAACGAATGTTCCCCTGTTCCGACATGGAGTACTCGTAGGCCTCGAGCTCCTCGATGCCTTCGGGCCACAACTGAGGTCGAGGCAACACGACCGCCTTCTGATCCAGGAGCATCGTGAGGTTGTCGATCAACTGCGCCTTCGATCGCTGGGTGAAAGGGAACGGCGTCACATAGCAGTTGTGCTTCTCAAGCAGCTCCTTGACGGGATCGCCAAGGCCCGTGACGTCGCACATGATGCGGGCGTGGTTGTAGTAGCTCGTCGCGTCCGCGACCCGCGCCGCCTGCGCATCCCAACTGATGCGGTGGAACCGGTCGACGTAAACCACCTTTCCACGGCGATCCATGATCACGAGCACCGAAAAGTCGTCGACCTTCGCCAAGTCCAAACCCGCGAAATACTCCTCCCGGTACACGGGATCTTCCCACTGACCAGTGGCGCGTTCGCGCACGTGGCGGAACACCGCGCCCGATCCTTCCATGAACTTCGCGCCGTATTCCTGCGCGAAGATGCGCTCGGGCATCGTGAGCTTCTCGCGCCTGATCTCCTCCCGGTCGAGCCGCGGGTTGGTCCACGACGGCAAATTCCAGCTCTCGTAGTTTGGGTTTCGATTCGCGCCCTGCCCCATTCGGTACATGTCGTACAGCCATCCGCGCCCGTGCGGCGTCGAGATGAGCAGCGCCCAACCCTTGCGATCGATCAGGCGCTGGGCGAGGTGCGACTGCCAAACGCGCGGCGGCAAGCGCGCGGCTTCATCAACCACCAAGAAATCGAGTCCTTCACCGAGCAGGGAGACGGGGTTGTCGGCGGACTTGGCCCGGAACTCCGTCGTGCCGCCGCCCAAGTTGGTGAACACCAGGCGCTTCTCCGAGCGGAGATACTGCTTCACGAACCGGCTCAGCTTCTTCAGCGCGATCCGTTCAACTTCTTCGAACACGCGGTCGGCCAAGTCGAACGTCGGCGCCACAATCCAACCGACGCCGCGTTCACGCGGGGCGAGGCATTCGGCGATGCACTCGTAGGCCGCGCAGGTCGTCTTGCCGAAGCGAACGCCGCAGGCGGCGATTCGTCGCCGCGCCGTGGAGTTGTGAATCAGCAACTGACCCGGGTGCGGCTCGTAGCCGAGGTCCGCGAACAAGGTCATCTTGTCAACGCGCATCGGAGCCTCGCGTGCGCGAAGATTCGGCGGCGGGCTGGGCGTCAGCGGCGGCCGGGTTGAGGGCGGCGGCGTCTGCAGACGCGGCGGCCGGGCCACCGGTCACCTCGTCTGCATCTTCAACGTCCCCGGCATCGTCGCCGTCGCGCACCAGCCAGCGCTCGTGCGCGGTGCGGATGATCGCCTCGACGTTCTCGACGCGATCGGTCGGCTCGCCCCGCAAGAGCATGCAGTTGCGCGTCGCCATGTTCAGCGCGCGCACCGCGTCGATGGCGCTGGACAGCGGGAACGCGCGGAGCGCTTCCAACGAGCGTCGCTCGACGGCTTGCCACAACTTGAGATGGTGGTCGATCAGGTCTTCGCGCGACTGGAGCGCCTTGGCGTCGGTGGACGCACGGGCCTTCGCGTCGATCTGCTCCACGCGCTTCTGCCAGTCTTCGCGCTTGGCGCAGGCGACCACCGCAGACTTGGACACGCCAAAGTGCGCGGCGACCGCTTGGTAGCTGCGCTTGATGCCCAACGACAAGTAGTAGTCGAAGGCGTCGGTCGGGATCTTGCGTTCCATGGATCAGGCTCCCTTGCGCTCGCGGGTGACTTCTTCGAACGTTTGGCCGCTGCCGTCGAGCAGGGCCTTGGTCCCCGTGGCCTTCTCGAAGCGCAGGATGGCGCCGTCGACGAAGGACGGGCTCAGCTCCATCGCGAAGCAGCGACGGTGCAGCTTCTCGGCGGCGATGAGCTGACTGCCGCTGCCCGAGAACGGCTCCAGCACGATCTGGCCCGGCTTGGTGTGCTGCTCGATCGGGATCTCGAACAGGCGCGTCGGCTTCGAGGTGGGATGAAAGGTGGTGATGCGCGCCTTGCCGTCCCAGTCGGCCTCCCACACCGTCTCGAGCTGGCCGATGCCGTGCGTGGGCTTGTTGCCACGCTTCCAGCCAAAGGCGCACGGCTCGTGCTTCCAGCGGTAGTAGCCGTGGCCGAAGGTGGCGCAGGGCTTGACCCACACGATCACCTGGTGGAGCAGCAGTCCGTGGCGCTCGAAGGCCGCCGCGATCGTCGGCTGCTGGACGTGTGCGTGCCAGATGTAGATCCCCGTGTCGTCGACAACGTGCGGCAGGCACGCGGAGAAGACGCCGTCGAGGAACTGGCCAAGGTCCGCGATGTCGATCTCGCGATAGACATGCGACCAGTCCTTGCCGCTCGACTTGCCGTCGTGCACGGGCCGGTCGTTGCCGGTGTAG
>ERZ1066135.1163-NODE-1163-length-10794-cov-5.930906_pt1 | contig 10794 bp, 6 predicted proteins | sample MGYA00382782_ERZ1066135 | MGnify/ENA primary metagenome ERZ1066135 (study PRJEB33369, sample SAMEA5778365) | biofilm metagenome | biome: Industrial cooling water; feature: Water cooling tower basin; material: Biofilm | place: United Arab Emirates | collected...
ATCCAACCGGTGACCGAGGTGTAGTTCTCGGCGGTCGGCGTCTGCGAGTAGCGCCACGCGCTGTAGGGATTGCGCGCGCTCATGATGAACTCGCTCGCCTTCTGCGCTGACCGCTTGAGCGCGGGCGACTGCGAGAAGTAGTAGGCCTCGCACATCGCGAGCGACGCGATCGCGTGGTTGTAGAGGAAGGCGTGGCCGACGCGGCCGCCGATCAGACCGTTGTCGAGGTCCTGCTCATCCTTCAGCCACTTGATGCCGCGTGCGACGTTTTCCCTGTAGACGCCCGAGCGCGTCGTGTGGCCGTCGCCGAGGAAGGCGAGCAGCGCGAGGCCCGTCACCCCGACGTTGTTGGACTCCTCACCCACATCGGAGCACGTCGACGATCCGATCTTGCCGCAGTTCTCGACGTAGTCCTTCGCCTTCCAGCAACCTTCGGCGGATTGGTGCCACTTGAGCCACTCCAGGCCGTCTTCGAGCGCCGCCTCGACGCCGCGCCCGCCCTTGGTTCGGAGGTCCTTCCCGCCCCCGAAGCGCCCGCCGAACTTGCCGCCAGGAGGCCCGCCGATGCCGATCACGCTGTCGTTGAATTCGTGGTCGAACGGCGAGTCCGAGTTCGCGTCCGGGTCGCCGACGAGCGACTCCTTCGTCTCGTTGGTGTCCTCCTCGTTGTGATCCGAGACCTCGGCCTCTTGGATGACCGGCTCCTCGGTGAGTTCCTCCTCGAGCTCCTCCAACTCCTCCTCGGGCGGATCCTCGAACACCTCTTCCGGCGCCTGCTCGAGCGACGCGTTCACCGAGTTGGGTTTCGCCTTGGTGATCGTCTCCCACGGAATGGCCATGCAGATGAGCACGACGATCACGTGCGCCACGGCGGAGATCGCGAGCCAAGGCGCGCGCTCCAGCCAGTCGTAGAGCACATCATTGAAGTTCGACTCGCGCTCCCACGGTTTGGGAAGAGAACTTTCGACGGACGTTGCGAGTGACGGCTGCTGAGGATTCGCCATGGAATTGCTCCGTAGGAAATGCCTGCCCCACGCGCGCGCAACACCAGAGTTCGTGGGGCTCCGGAGTCGTGGCGACCCAGCGCCTGCGACGTGAACGGCGACAACGGGTGCGCGCACGTGAACGCGAAATGGGCTGCGCGCTGAAGCGAGCGGAGCACCTGCTCCGCACCCCGCTGGAAACGCGCGGCGTCCGGCGCGGTTCACGCGTTGTTTGCAACGCGCCAACCAGTGTTCGAAGGCACAGCGCCCTGCCGCCGCAGCGCAAGGAAAAACGAACCGCATTCACGTCGAGCGGCATCCACGAGGCAACCCGTAACGAGGTCCTCAACCATGCAGCTCCGACAACTTCTCGCATCCCTGGCGGTTTCGATCCTCTCCACCGCGGCGGCAGCGCAGTCCACGTGGTACGTGGACGTAGCGGCGCCGGCCGGCGGCAACGGCTCGCAAGCCACGCCTTTCAACACGCTCCAACAAGCCGTGAGCGCGCCCGCCGTCGTGACTGGCGACACGTTGCTCGTCGCGCCCGGCGTCTACCTGAGCGGTGCGCAGCTGGCCCCGAAGGGCCTGACGATTCGCTCCACGGCGGGCGCGGGCGCCACCGAAGTCCGCTTGGTGAACGGCGGTGTCGGCTTCCAGTGCTCCGCTTCGGGTTCCAGCCCGCTCGTCACGATCGAGGGCTTCACCATTTCCGGCTTTGCGGGCCAAGCAAGTTCCGGCGTCACCGGAGGCAACGTCCTCGTGCGACGCTGCGTCATCCAGGGCCACTCCGATCCCACTGGGACGGGGGTCGGCTACGGCGTCTTCAGCTGGTACGACCTGTTCCTCGAGAACTGCACGGTCACCAAGAACTACATCGGCGCCGACGCCGGCACGTTCGGCGGCGTCGTGTGGTCACGCAACTCGATCATCAGCGGCAACCAGTCCGTCGACCTCGCCGGCGTCACGGTGCTCAACTACAGCCTCTGGAACACCGACTACCTGGGCACGCCGTGGACCAACGGAAACCTCAACGCCGTGCCGCGCTTCTGGAACGCTTCGGCCGGTGACTTCCGACTCGCGCCCGGCTCGCCCTGCATCGACGCTGGCAATCCAACGCTCGTCGACCCCGATGGTTCACGGCTCGACATGGGCGCCTTCCCGTTCGACGCGAGCTACGCGCATCCCGCGCAGGCGTACTGCACGGCGAAACAGAACAGCCTGGGCTGCACACCCGCGATTTCGGCGCAGGGCGCCGCGAGCGCGAGCTCAACCTCGCCCTTCCTGATCCAGTGCTCCAACCAGATCAGCGATCGTGTGGGCTTCCTCTCGTACGGATTCCAACCGCTCGCACTCGCCTACCAAGGCGGCTGGAAGTGCGTGCGCGCTCCAAACTTCCGCACCACGCCGCAGAACTCGGGCGGCGCGCCGGGCGGGCTCGACTGCTCGGGCGTGTTCACGTTCGACTTCAACGCCCACGTGCGCTCCGGCGCGCACGCCACGCTGCAGCCGGGCATCATCATCTACGCGCAGTATTGGGCGCGCGATCCGGCGGCGAGCTTCGCGAACAACCGTTCCGACGCCCTCCGCTTCGGCTTGGGGCTGTGATCCGTCACGCCGAAGCTCACCTGCGCAACTTGGCGCGCCCTGGGTGACCAGGAGCGATCCGCGTCGTGCGGAAGGTCGACTTCGGCGACGCAAGCCGCGTCATGTTCAGCGCAGTCTGAGCACGCGGGCGTAGCGGTAGTAGACCTCGAGGCACAACACGCCGAGCGCGGTGGTGTACACGCGCCCGCCGGCGTAGCCCCACGGATCGACCTTCGCGTCCCACGAGCCCTTTTCGTCGCCCTTCTTGTTCTGCGACTTCACGACCGCCTCCTCCATGGCTGAGCTCCACTTGGACCAGTAGGGGTCGCCCATCTGGTACGTCGCGTACGAGCCGTAGTACCAGTAGTAGAAGTCGGTACCTTCCTTGGCTTTGGGGTTCGCGTTCCACTTCGGCGGCGAGCTGACGAGCAGCTCGGCGTGTTTGTTCATGATCGGCGCGCTCTTGGGAGACTGACCCAAGAACACGCGGCACAAGAGAGCCACGGCCGTCATCGCCTCGCCGCGCTGCTGGTGGAAGTGCTCGTTGACACCCGGCACGCGCGAGCTCGGCGCGTTGACCCCGTCGTACCCCACCCGGCCCGAGCTTGTGTCCGTCACTTCGTCGATCCAACTCAGCGCGTCCGTGTACGCCTGCTTGTCGATCTCGAGTTTGGCTTCGTCCGCGCTCTTGAGCGCGAACACCATCCAACCCGTGACCGAAGTGTCGTTCTCGCCACTGGGCGGCTGCGAGTAGCGCCACGCGCCCTGCGGATTGCGCGCACTCGCGATGTAATCGACCGACTTCTGCGCCGGGTTCTGGAGCAGCGGTGACTTCGAGAAGTAGTACGCCTCGCACATCGCCATCGATGCGATCGCGTGGTTGTAGAGGAAGGCATGCCCAGCGCGGCCGCCGAACAGACCGCTGTCGCGGTCTTGCGAGTCCTCGAGCCACTTGATGCCGCGCGCGACAGCCTCCCTGTGGGGACCTTCGCGCGTGGTGTTTCCGTCACCGAGGAACGCGAGCAGCGCTAGCCCCGTGACGCCGACGTTGTTGGACTCGTCGCCCACGTCCGTGCACGTCGTCGCTCCGATCGTGCCGCAGTTCTCCACATAGTCTTTGGCCTTCCACAAGCCTTCCGCCGACTGGTGCCATTTGAGCCATTCCAGTCCGTCCTTCAGCGCCTGCTCAACGCCTCCGCCTCCGCGCGCCTTGAGGTTCTTGCGGCCTCCGAAGCGACCGCCGAACTTGCCGGGCTTCGCGCCCGCGTCAGCCGGCCGCTGGACCGGCAACTTGATCACGCCCGGGTGATCCGGAGCAATGCGCGTCGCGCGGAACACCGAAGTCGGCCGCACCGGGCCCGGTCCCTTGCCCTTGTTGGGGTCAGCGCCGCCGAACGTGGCCGGCAGATCGCCGCCGTAGGGATTGAGGTATTCCCACACGATGCGGTGGTCGCTCGTCACCTCGAACAGGCGGCCCTGCTGGCCGGAACAAATCAGCGTGTTGCCGTTGGGCAGGCGCTGAGCGCCCGAGATGAAGAACGAGAAGAAATCTTCGCGCTTGGGCGCGCTGTAGCTCCACACCGGCGCCTTCAGGCCAAACGGCTGGCCCGCGGCGCGCGTGAAGCCACGCTTGGGGTCGAAGGGCAGAACAAGTTCGTCGACCGTGCTGTAGTCGCCGCTCTTGCGCTGGTCGCCGTTGTTGAACACGAGCAGGTTGCCCGCGCCGGGCGAGCCGTCGGGAATCCACTCGGGCTGGTGCTGGCCGAAGAGCATCTGATCTTCGCGCGTCCCGGCGCCGTACATGCGTGGATTGCCCCAGCGGTACAGGATCTCGCCGCCCTTGCCCCAGCGACCGCCCTTGTTGCCGCGCGCTTCTTCGGTCGTCGTCGAGTGGTCGATGATCCACAACTCGTGGAAACGCGGCGACGAAACCACGATGAGGTCGTGCTCCGCGTGATAGTCGACGGAGTTGAGGTGCAGCATGTCGCCGCCCGGACGACGCTTCTCCGCCGGCGCGTCGGGATCGGCTTCTTCCTCGCCGCCCGCGTAGCCGAGCTCGCGCAACTTGCGCTGATCCTCTTTCCAACGCTCGAGCTCCGCCGCGCTCATCGGCGGCGTGTCGCGGTGTTCGCCGTTGATATCGATGCGGCCGGGGAACGCGCCGATCGCACCGAAACCCGCCTTGGACTCGTCGAAGTCCTGCACGAAGTGGTCGGCGGCGCGCCACTCCCACACGATTTTGCCGCCGCTCGGGCGCGTGGGCTGGATCTCGATCACCACATCCGGCCACAGCCCGTGTTTGTCGAGTTGTTTGGGATCGCGGCCGCGCGCCACCGCTTCGGCCGGTGTCAGATGCTCCCACGCGATCGCGAGCACGTTGCCGTTGGGCAAGAGCTCGATGTCGTGGTGCAGGATGCGCTTGTCAGTCGAGAGCACGTACTCCCAGGCCACATTTCCGTTCCACTCCAGCTCGCGGATGCGCCCGCCGATGCCGCCGCCGAAGAACACCGGGTTGTCGTCGACGCGCGAGATGAACAGCAAGCGCCCGTTGTCGAGCAGGTAATTCGCCGACGAGCCGAAGCCGTGCTTCCACTCGTGCGCGACCTTGCCATCCATGTCGATCAAGTACGTCGTGCCCGACTGCAGCGGCGCGAACAGCGTGTAGCCGTCGAAAGCCTCCGCCGTGCGGAGCAACAAGCCCTCGCGCACCGCCTCAGGTGCCTCGGGCGCCTTCGGCGGATCCTGGCGCGCGAACAGCGGGGCCGTGAACAAGAGCAGAGAAGCCGCGAGCGGAGCGCTGATTTGCATGGAAGTTGGGAAGAGCTCTCGAACGGTGAGAAGCACGGAACCGATGGAATGTCGCGGGCGACTAGCGCCGGTAGTTGTCGACGACCTTGTAGTTCTTGGCCACGACGTGGAACGCGAGCGCCGCAAGCAGTGCGAAGGCCGCGAAGAAGAACATCTGGAACGCGATCGAGCTCACTCCGAATTTCTCGATCGCGTCGAGCACGGTGTCGTTCTTCACGCCCACGTTGACGATCAGCACCCACAGGTTGCCGACCGTCACGGCGAGGCTCCAGAAACTCATGATCGCGCCCTTCATCGAGGCCGGGGCCTGGCTGTAAGCGAACTCGAGCCCCGTCGCGGACACGAGCACTTCGCCCGCGGTGAGCAGCACGTACGGCAGCACTTGCCACAGGATCGAGAGCGGTGCGCCGCCGTCGATCGCCAGCTGCATCAGTCCGACCACGATCCACGACGCGCCCGCGAGCGCGATGCCGAGCGCCATGCGGCCCAACTGGCTCGGCTCCTTGCCAATTCGCCGCAGCCACGGGTACACGACGAAGTTGTTGAACGGAATGATCAACATCACCAGCGCTGGATTGAGCGCCTGCATCTGCGCCGGGCTGAACCACTCCGGCTTGATCATCGCGTCAGCCTGAAAAATCCAGGTCGAGGCCTTTTGGTCGAACAGCGACCAGAACGGCGTGACGAGCGCGAAGATCACGAGCACACGCAGCACCGAACGCACACCGTCCACGGCCGCGTCAGGGTGCTTGCCGCGCGCGTCTTCGAGTTGGATCCACGCACCGAGCCCGAAGCCCACCAGAACGAGCACCAGCGCGAGGCACAGTGCGATCACCAGTTTCCACGCGAGCACCCAGATCATCGCCACGGAGGCGACGGCGAGCACGCACCCCGCGATGGCGAGCATCAGCCCCGGCGTCGCACCGCCGCGCGCCGTGAGCGCGGTGCGGATCACGTTGGTGAACGAGTGCGGATCCGGCGGCGCCGGCGGCACCTTCACGTAGCGCTTGCTGCCGGCCCAAAAGAAGACCGTCGCGAGCAACATGAGCACACCGGGAATGCCGAAGGCGACGGACGCCGCCGGCCAGCCCCACCACTCCGCCGGCCCCGCGCCCTGCAGCAGCTTGGGCATGAACAGCGACGCGAAGAACGAGCCGAAGTTGATGATCCAGTAGAAGGCGTCGAAGGCGACCTTCGCCAAGTGCTTGTTCGACTGGTCGAACTGGTCGCCCATGAAAGTCGACACCAGCGGCTTGATGCCGCCCGAGCCGAGCGCGATCAGGAACAGGCCCGCATAAAAGCCCTTCGGCTCGTTCTCGTAGATCGCGAGCAGCGCGTGGCCGATGCAGTACACCAGCGACACCCACAGGATCGTCAGGTACTTGCCGAAGAAGCGGTCGGAGATCCAGCCGCCGAGCAGCGGGAAGAAGTACACGCCGGCGACGAAGACGTGGAAGATCTCCTTGGCTTCGCTCTGCGCGTCCGCCGCCGGCAACGTCGCGAAGAACGTCGAGGCGAGGAAGACCGTCAGGATGTTGCGCATCCCGTAGAAGCTGAAGCGCTCGCAGCCCTCGTTCGCGATGATGAACGGGATCTGCCGGGGCATGCGGGGCGTCGGTGTGGAGCTCATGCGGCGCCACAGTAGCGCGGACCGCGCGCCGCGCGGCGTCAGCGCCCCACGGACTGCGAGGTCGGCGCCGGCGCCCGGGTCCCAAGCCGGACATCCGACGCCCGCCGCACGTCAGCGCAGGCGCGCCCGCAGGTTGTCGCGCGCGGCGTGCAGGCGCGACGCGACCGTGCCCTCAGGGATGCCCAGAATCGTTGCGATTTCCGCGTAGGGCAGTTCGTCTCCGACGGCGAGGCCGAGCACGACACGCTGCTCGAGCGGCAACTTCGCGATCGCCTTCAGCAGACGTTTGGCCGCGTCAAGTTCCCCGGCCACGTGCGCGGGATCCGCTTCGCGCGGCGCCGCGCTCGCTTCGTCGAGCTCGAGCCCGGCCTTCGAGCGACGCTGGTTGCGCACGCGCGCCGCGTGGCGGATCGCGATGCGAAAGAGCCACGTCGAGAGCTTCGCTTCGGCGCGGAAGCCCGCGATGCCGCGCGCCACGTCGAGCCACGTCTCCTGCAGCGCGTCGTCGGCGTCGGCCGCGTTGCACGTGATGCGCAGCGCCATTTGGAACAGCGGTCCCTGGAAGGCCGCGCACACGGCCGCGAGGGCGCGCTCGCGCTCGTCGCGCGAGGTCGAGCGCAGCTGCCGCGCCCACTCGAGTTGGAGCTCCGCGGAGATCACGGGCGGCCTCCGTTCTCGTCCGCGTCGTCATCCGTGTCGTCGTCCGTGTCGTGCTCCTCGAGCGGCGGCAGCCCGCGCAGACGCCGGACGAGGTCGCGCACAAAGTGGAAGGCCAGCACGAACGGGAGCAGCAGCGTGTAGATCAGCGCCAGAATCCCGAACAGGACGCCCACGAACCGACCGTCGCGCGGATCTCCGCCGAGGTCACGCAGCTCGCGTCGCAACCCCGGCATGAACAGCGCCCAACGCACCAGCGCGACGGCGACCATGATCCCGCACGCGACTCCGGCCTCGCGCGGATGTTTGCCGGTCAGCGCGGCGAACCCGAGCAACGCCGCGAAGCCGAGCATCAACGCCAAGACCATGACTTCGCGCGAGTGACGCCGCTCGATGCGCTCGCGCTCGGCTTGCAGGAAGTCCTCGTCGCTCCCGAGCTGCTCGACCTGGCGCCGTTGCTCGCGGTAGTCCGCCCACCAGCTCGGCCCCAACACGAGCACGAAGACGATCAACTTGCGGGGCTCGCCACTGGCGGCGAGCCACAGCGCGCCGGCCCCGTAGATCGCGGCCAGAATCCACGAGCGGTGGCGATCCCACGTGCGCCGGAGCCGGCTGCTCCACGAACGCGGTTGCCGAAGAGTGAGCGTCGGCGCCGCCTGCACGCGCGCAGCAGCGCGGCTGAGGGCCCGGTCCAGGTCGTCGAGAGGGTCAGGTTGTTGCATGGCGACCCTTGGTGGAGGGCGCTCGGTCCGGTCTTCGCCCGAAAGCAGATTTTCTCGCGCCGCGGCTTCGCGCGGCTGTCCGACGGCCCCCGAAGTCAGATCGTCGACTCGAACGCGGCGCCCACGCAAAACTCGCAGGGCGGCCGCCGCACCTGCGGCGTAGCTCACGAACGCGGCGCGCAACTGCGGACGTTACCGTCGCGCCGCGTGTGCACAGAAGCGTACGCACGCGGCCGCAGCGAGGAATCCGCCGCTCATCACAGAGATGGACACCACGGCCGCGAAGCTCAGCCACGCTCGGCGTCGACACCGCGGTCAGCTTGTATCCGCGCAACGCACATCACGCGTTTGCTCACAGGATTGAACTGACGCAGAAGATCCCGACATCGACGGCAGTGCCGGCGCGCAAGCATGACCGAGATACTGTCACCTGTGCATCGAAGCAGGAATGCTCCACCTCTCACAGGTCGGGCTCAACGAAGCGTGATGCGTCAGCGCGAGACGACTCTGAGCGGCGACTCGGCGAAACGTGCTGAGCGCAACTTCGAACGACTCCAGAGCGAACTTCGGGCGTATTGGGCGTGCTGCGTTCCGCGAAATTCACGTGCGTGCCGCGGTTCACGGACTCGCGCCGCGAGTCTCTTGGTTTCGACGCTCTTAATGTTGCGCTTTCGGAGGCAACCGCGCGCGACGGCTGGCTACTGAACTCGGCTCGAACGCTGCCGGCAGCAGCGTGAATCCAAGCGAGCCCACAGGCAGAAAACTCGTCTCACGCTCACGCACCACCATGCGCACCAACTTGCTCTGCGTCCCTGGAATTGTCGTCTTGGCCCACGCTGCTTCAGCGCAGCTCCCACAGCCCGAGGGCTTCTCGACCCAAAACATCATCTCGCAGGCGGCCGACCGCGCCGAGAGTGTGGTCGCTGCGGACCTCGACGGCGACGGCGATGTCGACGTGCTGTCCGCTTCAGCCGGAGATGGAAAGGTCGCCTGGTACGAGAACCTTGGCGGCGGCGCCTTCGGGCCGCAGCGACTGATCTCGCAGTTGGGCACGAACCCGCAACAAGTCGTGGCCGATGACCTCGACGGCGACGGCGACCTCGACGTGCTCTGGACCGGCATTCAGTCCGATCAGATCGTGTGGCATCGAAACCTCGGCGGAGGCAGCTTCGGCCCGGGCCAAGCTCTCTCCATCTCGACTGCGAGCCCCCTGTCGATCACGACCTCGGACCTGGACGGCGATGGGGACCGCGACATCGTCGCCGCGTTTCTGACACAGAACGGGGGCGTGGCCATCTTCCAGAACCTCGGCGGCGGCGCGTTCGGCGCGCAGCAGTCACAGCCCAACGTAGTTGGCATTTACCGCTACGTGCGCGCGGCCGACTTGAACGGCGACGGCCGCCCCGATCTGCTCGTCTCGCGCCAACAGACCAGCGAGTTCCAGATCATCCCCAACTTTGGAAACCTGAGCTTCGGCGCCCCCTTCGCGCTCCCCACTCCCGGCGGATTCCAGGTGACCAGGTCGATCGAGGCGGCGGATCTCGACGGCGACGGCAACCTCGATCTGTTGACGACGCTGAACACCCCCAACGGAACGTACTGGCACAGGAACCTGGGCGGCGGGATCTTCGGCCCGCGTCAGACGATCTCGAACCAGGTCGCGGTCGCCAGCGACGCCCTTGCGGCGGACTTCGACCTGGACGGCGACCTCGACGTCGTCTCGTCGGGTGCGGGCAACTTCGACCCGATCGGCTGGTTCGAGAATCTGGGAGCTGGAACCTTCCGGCCGTACAAGGGCATCGTGCCCCAGAACAATGGTGACGTGAACGCGGTGTCCTCGATCTTCGTCGCGGACGTCGACGGCGACAGCGACCTCGACGTGCTCTCCTCGTCGGTGTTCGACGACAAGGTCGCTTGGTACAGCAATCTCGTTGGCGTTTCTCAGACCACGGTTTATTGCACCGCCGGCACGACGAGCAACGGCTGCAGCCCGTCGATCAACGCCAACGTCAACCCGAACGTCGCCAACAACGCCGGTGTGACGATCACCGTCGCCAACGTCGAGGGCCTGAAGCAGGGCATTTGCTTCTACGGCGTCAACAACACCGGCTTCACGCCGTCGCCGTGGAGCCCGGGCAGCACGAGCTTCCTGTGCGTCAAGGGTCCCACGCAGCGTGCGGGTTCGCTGTTCTCGGGCGGCTCGAGCAACGCGTGCAACGGCGGCTTCGAGCTGAACTGGGACACCTTCGTGGCGGCCAACCCGACGGCGATCGGTGTGCCGTTCGCGGCGGGCGACAAGGTCTTCGTCCAGGCTTGGTTCCGCGACCCGCCGGCCCCGAAGACGACCAACCTCTCGGACGCTGTCGAGCTGACGGTCCAGCCTTGATCGCGGCCGAGCAGGTCGCGTAAC
>ERZ1066135.1165-NODE-1165-length-10759-cov-5.796805_pt1 | contig 10759 bp, 5 predicted proteins | sample MGYA00382782_ERZ1066135 | MGnify/ENA primary metagenome ERZ1066135 (study PRJEB33369, sample SAMEA5778365) | biofilm metagenome | biome: Industrial cooling water; feature: Water cooling tower basin; material: Biofilm | place: United Arab Emirates | collected...
GCTGTGGAAATCGGCAAAAAAGCCTTAGAAAACATAGGCGAGAAAAAAGCCTTGAAACATTTGCTCAATTCTCCCGGCAATTTCACGGCATCGAAGCTTAAATGGGTAAAGAACAATCAAAAAGATATTTATTCTAAAATATACAAGTTCATGCTTCCGGGCGATTATATAGCCATGAAGCTAAGTGGAGTACCTCAAACCACGGTTTCAGGACTTTCGGAAGGCATTTTTTGGGATTTTAAAGAAGATAAAATAGCAGATTTGGTGCTAGATGAATATGGCATAGATAAATCGCTCATTCCTTCGGTAGTAGACACTTTTTCTACACAAGCGGAAGTGAGCGAAAGTGCCGCCAAAGAATTGGGCTTGAAAGCAGGTACTAAAATAAGCTATCGTGCTGGCGACCAGCCCAACAATGCATTCTCACTCAACGTGTTGGAAGAAGGCGAAGTGGCAGCCACAGCAGGAACTTCGGGGGTGGTATATGGCATTACCGAAGAAGCAGCTTATGATAAAAAATCGAGAGTAAACAGTTTTGTTCACGTAAATCATACAGATAAAGACCCGCGCTATGGTGTGTTGCTCTGTATAAACGGTACCGGCATATTAAATAGTTGGTTGAAAAACACGCTATTTCAAGGCAAGCTCGATTATGTAAAGATGAATGAATTGGCATCGTCAGTAGCTCCCGGAGCCGATGGATTGAGCATTTATCCCTTTGGAAATGGAGCAGAGCGTGTGTTGGAAAACGATGAACCGGGCGCTACCATGCGAGGGATTAATTTCAATCGCCACGGAGTAGGACATGTGTCTCGTGCTGCCCAAGAAGGAATAACTTTCGGTTTGGCCTATGGCATGGAAGTGATGAACCACATGGGCATTAAAACCAAAACTGTGAGGGCAGGAGAGGCCAATATGTTTCTAAGTCCTATTTTCGGAGAAGCATTTTGCAACACCACGGGGGCTGTGGTAGAGCTTTATAATACCGATGGTGCACAAGGTGCCGCCCGAGGTGCAGGCGTGGGAGCAGGTATTTATAAAAACTTCAAAGAAGCTTTCAATAATTTTAAAAAACTGGCAGTGATAGAGCCCGACAACGAGAAATCTAAAATCTACACAGAGCTTTACGAAAACTGGAAAGAAAACCTATAATCGGGATACAGTATAGCCCCAAATTTTTACACTATTTTGGGGCTATACTGTATTTAATTTAAAATATAAATGAATAATAACCTCTTTGTCCCTCAGCTGTAATGCCTTCTATAATCACACGTCCCGATATTTTTTCAAGCATGGCTGCCAACTCTTGAGGCTTGGAAATGGGTTTTTTGTTGACAGCCAACACAATGAATCCTTCCCCTATGCCCATGCGAGAAATCAACCCCCGTTGGGTAATTTTGCCAATACGCACACCATTTTCTAATCCCAAACGTGCACGCTCCACTTTAGGAACTGTTTCTAAATTGGCACCTAGAAGCTCTGAAAAATACAGTTCTTTTTTCAATATTTCGGTGGTTCCATCTATATTGGTCAGCGTTAGCGAACCTTCTATTATTTTCTCATCACGCTTAAACTTCACTCTTACTTTATCTCCCGGACGGTAGTAGCTCAGTTCTTCGTCAAACGATGATTTTGATTCGATCTTATCATCATTTATCTCAAGAATAATGTCGCCTTTTTTCATTCCTACTTTTTCTGCTGCACCATCTTGAAGTATCTTGGTTATTACCACACCTGTTATCTCATTCAAACCCGATTTTTTGGCAGTTTCTGCATCTACTTCGGCTACATCTGCGCCAAAAAATGTTTTTTGTACTTCTCCGTATTTAATAATGTCATCGGCTACTTTTCTAGCTATGTCTATAGGCACAGCAAAGCCATAACCTGCATATTGCCCTGTTTGTGACAATATGGCTGTATTTATGCCTATCAATTCTCCCTTTAGGTTTACCAAAGCACCTCCCGAATTTCCGGGATTGATGGCCGCATCTGTTTGTATAAACGACTCTATCGGGAAACGGTCTTTCAAAATACCTATATTCCTTCCTTTGGCGCTCACTATTCCTGCTGTTACAGTAGATTCTAAGTTAAAAGGATTGCCCACCGCAAGCACCCAGTCGCCCACAGCCAGTTTTTTTGAACTTCCTATTTTGAAGGCAGGCAGGTTTTCAGTTTCTATTTTCAATATTGCCAAATCGGTAGACGGGTCTGTGCCAATCAGTTTGGCTTTGTAGCTGCGTTTGTTATGAATTACTTCTATTTGGTCGGCTTTGGAAATTACGTGATTATTGGTGATGATGTAGCCATCGGTGCTATAAATGATGCCCGAACCTGAACTTACCACCACCTGAGTTTGAGGTTGTCCATAAAAAAACAAATCAAACCAGTCGTAAGCTACTTGTTGGGCTGTAGCAGTTTTTATATATACAACAGAGGGCGTAGACGCTGCCGATGCTGCTACAAAATTGGCTTCTTCAGAAAGGTTGACTCCCGAATAGTTTACAAACCTACCATCTGATACAGCATGGTTCTCATAAATGACACTTTCGGTATGCTTTTCTCTGTTTAACTTATTAAAGATATAAGAACCTGTAAATCCGGCCAATAGTGACAAGAAGATTAAAAATACATTTTTCATTGAATTAGTATTGCTCCTTACCCCTAAAGAGCAAATTTAAGCGTTAATATTCAAGGGGTATCCCCGATGGATTCGGGTGAATATTTTATCTTTTCTCAATAATACACCAGGCAATAAAGACTTTCTTCATTGCTTAAAGAGTCATAAAACGTGTTTTACAAACCTAGTGCCAAACGATTAAATGAGAAATATTATTGTAAAAATGTCAGACTTATGAAATGCAAACCCAAGATATATCTGTAAAGCTTTATTAAAAAGAGAAGATTATGAACATATTCATTCTGAATTAAGCTTCTTTTTATCCGTTATTTCCTTATATCTATAACTGCGATATTGTACTATTTTTAGAATTATAGATTTTTTATAATAGGTCATAATGCGTATTGACTTATATCATTTCAATATTTAAAGTATATAAATATACCTATTTGTCGAAAGCTATAAGTTTTCAATATTTTGTAAATCGCAGATATACACCATTTTATAATTATTCACATATTTTATTGTAAAAAAATAATATGTTTTCTTTTGAAATAAGAAACTTGGGTATAAATTGGTGTATTGATTCGCTTTAGCAACACAAGTAAAATTGTAAAAAACTACTGCGTCCTGTGAAACAAACACTACAATTATTAACTGATTTAAAACCACAATTCTTACTATCGAATACAAAACTACTTCAACTCACACACTTAAATCAGTACACTTAATACCTAGAGAACCGATATTTGGCTTCTTTATTTAAGTTATTAGGTATCAAAAAGCGTTGGCTCACTTTACAGCCAACGCTTTTTCTATTATATGTAATAGGTATTCTCTGTGGATTTTTGTTTTTTCATCACCTAGGGGCAAGGAAGCTCTTAGCATTTTCTCAGTTCTTTTTAATTGCTTAAATACACTGGCTTTAGCTATGTAATCGTATGGCGATTGTTCATTTTTTATTACCAACGATAATCTTTGTGTGTAATCTACTTGCAGGTTTTGCCTGAAAGAATTTACTGAGCCGGAAGCATCGGCTTTAAATATAGCATCTGTTAGGTCAGTCAAAAATTGATTTACTCCATACTTATTCCCATAAAGCTCTGTATCGGTGAGCCTTTTCAATAAATTGGGGTGAAGCCAATGATCGAGCACTTGGCGTTGAACCGACAACACTGATTCATGTATTTTGGGGTCTTCGTTGATGTTATAAAAATTAAAGCCTCGTCTTTGGTATTGAAGGTAATTATATAGCCCATTGTCGATTTTAAAAGCATCGGGTGCAAAAAACTGCTTTTCTACTACAGAAAAGGCTCGTTTTTGCTCATTTAGTGGCACAGGAACGAAGGGTTTTGCAGTGGTTTTTTGTCCTGCTACAGAGCGGTCTACATATACACCGCCTACATATCTGGATATAACAGCAGCGGCATTTGATTTTTCAATAAGCAATACCTGATAAGCTGTGCGCAGCTCCTGGTATGATTTTCCGGGAACCACATATTTTTTTATCATGTCAGCAGAAACCTTTTCTACTAACTTTACTCTATCGCTCATGTAGGCTATAGCATCGCCTGAAAGGTCGTTTATCATCACCCTAGGGTCTAGATGCATTCCCGGGCTGCGCATGTCATCGGCATCGTTGCCAAAGGCCAATGCAGCTTCTGTAGAGCGCGAAAGTATTTTTTGCAATCCTTTTTCTTCTTGAGCAGAATCAGCAAATTGTCTGTAGCCATACTCTATGGCCCAGTCGTCATACGGGCCGGGCTTAATGGTGAAAAAATCACCTTGCTTGGTTTTATCAATGGCTATATTTGCCGCAGGATAGTCCATAACCGAAGCCGTAAGTCCAGTTTTTCTTGTCAAAAGCTGATTGTGTATTTCCGAGGGTTTGTATAGTTGGCTTGCTTTCATATTGTGATTCAAGCCCAAAGTATGCCCTAACTCATGCAGAATGAGGTAAAACATAGCTTGTTTCATAAAAGTGTCTTTCATGGCCTCGTTGCTTCCAAAGTGTTTCAATGCCATGTTGCCAAACATTTGTTGGTGGTGTAGGTGGTGTGCCAAACCACAAAAATTATCTTTGTGAAGTGTGTGAAATAGTTGCTCTGGAGAGTTTTCTATGCCATTTTGCTCAAAAAAGCGTTCTATTTTCATTCTATTGGTCACAAACACATATTCAAGCATGATATCTGCACCCAAAATTTGTCCGGTGCGCGGATTTACGAAGCTTGGACCATAACCACCAAATATAGGCGAGGGCGAAGAGGTCCAGCGCATCACATTGTATCTAATGTCTCCGGCATCCCAACGGGCAGTGTCGGGCTGAACTTTTACTGTTACGGCATTTTTAAACCCTGCTTTTTCAAAAGCTGAGTTCCATGCCAAGGTAGCTTGCTTTATTATTTCTATGTATTCTTTTGGCGTTGTGTTTTCTATCCACCATTCTATGGGTTGTTTGGGCTCTGAAATTTCAGCCAAAGAATCTTTTTTTTCCAAGTGCCAACGATGAATAAAATCGTGATATGGGGCTGCATCTGCGCTTGTCATGTCATTTTGTTGGGTGATGAAATAGCCCACCCTTTGGTCGTCAAAACGCGGTTTATAGGTATTGTTAGGCATTTCTATGAGTGTGTGTTGCAGCACAATACTCACATTTCGTTCATCAGTCACCTCCGCACCACCGCCAACCGATGGATACGGATTTTCAAATACATATTCGGTCACCACATCGGTGTTGTTGGGGTAATTTCTAATTTTAAGTATTTTCGATTTTTCTTTACTGAGCCCGCCAAGTGAAAAAATTGCATCTGCCGGAATGCCTCTGGGCGTAGGAGGCTTTATTCTGTGTAAAAATTCCGTAAGAAAAATATCATCTGCATTAATTAAATATTCCCCCTTTTCGTTGTCTGTATCCATAATTTTCTTTGAAAACAACACCGAGTGGCTGATGTTGGCTTCTGCTGCTTTGCTTATGGCATTATTTTTATCGAAATAAAAGTGGTTGTTAAGTGCTATGAACTCTATTTTATTGTAATATTTCTTTATGGTAAATATTTTATTGTCTCTAAACATGCCTTTGATTGTCCCTGCACTGGTAAATCCGTTTTCAGAATAGCTGAAATAGATATATTCTTTGTCTATTTGGTCTTTTTTAATCACCATCAAAAGCCCTCCGTTAGTAGAGTCTTGGTAAATTTTAAATAGCCCCGGATGCTTTTTATAAGTTTTTAACGAATCATCAAATGGTTTTTTCTTTTTGGGAGCAGGTTTTGCTCCTGTGCTGTCGGCTTTGGCGTTTTCTTCCTTCTTTTTTGGTTTTTCCTTGGCTGCATATCCATTAATCGATAGCATCAGAAAGCCTAGCATGAGGCTTAGGGTAATATTTTTCAAAATGTGTATGTTCATTTATCTTTAAATTAATATCTTTAAAACGCCAATATAACGGAGTTTCATTCTAAAATATATCATCATAAGTGCAAAAAATTGTTAGGTTTATAAAAAGGCTCTTTCTCAACGACTATGTATACTGCTCCATATTTGTAGGTATACTACTGTGGCTCATCACCATTATCCCCATAAATAAAGAACTCACCGACCCCTTTGCAGAAGCTTTGAGCGATTTTGAAATCACAGATTTGGCTTTTACAAAACTCAAAACCAAAGACGAGGCCGACACCAACATAGTGATTGTAAACACTGGAAGAATGGGCAATGCCGAACTGGCCGCAATGATTAACCAATTGAATGTAAATAACCCTGCTGTGATTGGTATCAACGAGATTTTATATCAATCTGGCGATGGTTTTGCTGATAGTTTACTCATCGATGCGCTCAAAAACACAAAAGAGCTCGTGTTTGCTGCTCGACTTGAAAATTATAATGATTCTACTAAACAGTTTGAAAGCATTGTCCACTCCGATAGTATATTTATCAATTTTCCTCACGACACAAACTCTATCAGATACGCAGAGATAGGTTTTGAAAATATGTTTACCCACGACAGAGATTTCAAAACCACCCGACACTTTTATCCAAAAGCCAATTTTCAAGGTTCTGAAATCAAGTTTTTTGCCACAGAGTTGGTCGAAATCATTTCTCCCGAAAAAGTGCAAAAGTTTATGGAGAGAGCTACCGAATACGAAGTGATAAACTATAAAGGAAACTATGAAAAATTTACTACCCTAGATGCAGAACAAGTATTAAACGGAGAATTTGACCCGGCTTCCATTAAAGGGAAAATCATCATCATGGGATACTTGGGTGAAAGCCTTCAAGATGAAAAATTTTGGGATGATTATAAATACTACACACCTTTAAATAAAAACTACGTAGGAAAAACATTTCCCGATATGTTTGAAACCGTGATTTATGCCAATATAGCTTCCCAAATTCTTAATGATACTCATATAAATGTGGTGAGTTTAAAAACCGATTTAATTCTCAATTTGGCACTGTGTTTTTTTAATGTGGTATTATTTTCTGTATTATATCATGCTGCTGCTGTGTGGTGGGATGTATTCAGCTTGATTATCACCGTGATAGAAACGCTTATCATATTGCTCACAACCATTTATTTGTTTGGAGAATACAATATTGACATCAACTTAAATCCTGCCATGGTTTTCCTATTGGTTTTGGGCCAGTTTTTAGAGTTGTATTATGGATTGTTTAAAATAGCCATTCAAAAACTCTTTGTCAAATACATGATAGTAAACGAGGCAACAAAGCGCGAACGCTTGGAAAAATCATTGAAAGGCACCACAAAGAACATTTTGAATGACCTGAGAAGTATTGATGTGTCAACCAAAAACATCGATACCGATCTACCTCAATAAATATATATAAACAAATATGGCCATCAAAAGCCATTGCTTGAATACATGAAGTTTATCACTAAAATTATCAATGCCGACATCATAGTGTGTACGGCCTTTGTTTTTTCGCTCATTTGGGCACTTTCTCAAATAGAGATTAATCTCGATTTTGTAGACCCCATCGGTAAGGCCTTGGAGTCGTTTCAAGTAACAGACTTGGTGTACACTGCCTTGAGAGACGAGCCAAAGCCCGATACAAACATCACAATGGTAAACATAGGGAACTTGGATAGGGGAGGTATAGCTACACTTATAAACAATATAAATGAGCATTCTCCGGCAGTGATAGGCATAGATGCTCGATTTTTTAAGGATAAAACTGAATATTACAGGCAAAATGGGCTTCCCAATGCCGACAGCTTGTTGGAAATAGCTTTTTCTAATACCAAAAATTTAGTGTTAGCCACAAAACTAGATAATGTAGACACTGCTACAGGCCAATGGACGATGATGAATGCAGCTTTGCCACGATTCAGGCAGCATGCATACGATGGTTTTGTAAACGTAATTACAAAAGAAGAAGATTTTAGGATAGCCCGAAAAGTGACTCCTGTGGAGTTTGTAAACGATACAGTGCAAACATTTTTCCCCGTAAAGATTACCGAACTCTATGATAAGAGTAAAGTAGATAAATTTATGGCACGCGATAAAGTACAAAAGTTTATCGCCTTGAAAAAAGCAAAAGAAAACACCGATGTTTCGGCCAATTTTCTCGAAACCATTTATTTCAGAGGCAATATCAATAATTTTTTTGGAGAAACAGACGAATTTGGGCGTGCCAATGCTTTCAATGTGATTGATGCCGAACAAGCATTGAATGCTGAGTTTGATCCTTCTTTGGTAAAAGGCAAAATATGTATTTTAGGATACATGGGAGAGACTGTGAGAAATAATAAATATTGGGATGAAGATAAATTTTACACGCCTTTAAATAAAAATTTTGCCGGAAAGTCGTTTCCTGATATGTATGGAGTAGTAGTCCATGCCAATATCGTGTCTATGTTGCTAAACGAAACGTATGTAGACGTAGTAGACCCTGACAAAATATTAATAATCAACATAATAATATGTATTCTAAACGTGATTCTGTTTGCTTATGTGCACCATTACATCCACGTGTGGTGGGACGGGCTCAGTGTGGTTATCACGTTGGCAGAAGCTTTGCTCCTATTGGCTGTGCAGCTGATTTGCTTTGAATATTATCGTATAGAAATCGAATTTGGATATGCCATTGCGTTTATTTTTCTTTTAGGCAACTTGCTTGAGCTCTACTATGAGTACGCCAAACCGGGACTTTTGTGGACATACAGGAAACTGATACCGGTAAAAGCATAGAATATCTCTAAAAACTGATTTTGAAACCTTTAAAACCTTTATTCGTAAGAATATAAATATTTTTTTGTATCTTTGCGCATGTACATGTTTGAAAACTCAAAAAAAATATTCAATTTTGGTTACCTCAATATGAGCAAGATGTATTTAAGTTCGTAAATCAATTTTCAAGTTTATAAAGTAAAGAAACCAATAAACTCAACTTAACCATAGATAAAAAATGAAAAAGTTATTCAAGAGTGCATTTTTATTAACCCTCGCTTTCACTACATCAACTCTGATATATGCACAATCGGAGGTTTTTAAGGTTCTTGCTTCACGCGGTAAAAATACCCTAGGTGATGGTTCTGCTGTATTTGCCGGTAAAAAACTCATGGCAAGCGATGTCATAAAAGTATCGGAAAACAGCTATCTTGGTCTTATCCACAACTCCGGAAGAACTTTGGAATTAAAAACTCCTGGTACTTACAAAATAGCCGACCTTTCTACTCAAGTCTTGGCAAAAAGCAGCAGTGTTACAAAAAAATACTCTGACTATGTGGTAGGAGAGCTTACTAAAAATGATAAAGACGATATTCATTCAAACTATCAGAAAAATATGAAAGTAACCGGTTCGGTAGAGCGTGCCGTTTCTACAGCTTCTATTTCTGTATGTTTGCCTAAAACATCTTCAATCATTGAGTCGATGAATACAGTAGTTTGGTACAAAAACCCCAAAGCTACTTCTTACACTGTAGAAATCACCAATATGTTTGACGACATAATTGTAACAAAAGAAACTACAGATACTACTTACACTTTTGATTTAAACTCTATTAAAATGCCTAAAGACAATACTATCATGGTGAAAGTAAAAGCCAACGGTGGTTTAGAGTCTGGTCAGTATGTATTGAAAAATCTGGTTGAAGCTAAAAATCCTGAGGTGTTTGCCGATAAAAATGCTCTTAACAAAGAGTATTCTGAAGAGTCAGCGTTAAGCTACCTAATGAAAGCTTCTTTTTATGCTCAAAACAATCTTTTTGTTGATGCTAAGAGATGCTTCGAGTCGGCTATCAGACTAGAACCTGAAATTCAAGAATACAAAGAAGCTTACAAAAACTTCTTAGCTAAAAACAATCTTTACGATTTCTATCCTTATTCAAAATAATTTCAGCTTTCAACAGCTTAAAAAAGAAGCCATCATCCGATGGCTTTTTTTATGCCTATGTTGTAAGATTTAAGTACAAAATCAAATAGTATGCTTTTGTACTTAATGCTGTAGGATAGTAAAAACACATCGTATTTTAATATTATACATTATTCCTTTTGCAAAGCCAATCATAACATACTCAATAAATAATAGTAATATTATTTGAATCCTTATATAAATAAAATAAGCGATGAATACTTACTTTTACAGCTGTGGAAGTATTAATGAACATGAAACCTAAACTATTAATAATCATTATTTTATCTCTTTTTTCGTTGTGTAGCTGTGTGAGGAAAAACGAAAAATGTGTAGCTAACAAAAAGCGAGTAAACGAGTTCAGAAATTCTTACAGGGAAGCTTGGTAGTTTTGTAACTGCTTCTATTTGTATTTTACCGTAAATCCCCAAAAATCTTTCTTTTTAAGTTTGGGTATTAGCGACTCAGCACTCGTTTTTGTGGTAAACTCGCCAACTATCACTTTATAGTTTGCTGAATCTGCTTTAGGATTTTCTACTTTTATTACTATTTCTCGGAAACCTTCTCTAAAAAGTTCTTTAGCAAAATATTTTGCATTTACAATTTCGGCAAAGGCTGCTACTTGTACACCAAAGCCATCGGGACTGCGCTCTTCACCTCTGTAATTATAAAATTTTCCAACCTCAAATCCGCCAGGAAACAATTGATTGCCAAACGAATAATTGATTTTTCCGTCTTCCCCCACCACCTCTATTTTTACTTTTGCAATTC
>ERZ1066135.1166-NODE-1166-length-10747-cov-6.230733_pt1 | contig 10747 bp, 17 predicted proteins | sample MGYA00382782_ERZ1066135 | MGnify/ENA primary metagenome ERZ1066135 (study PRJEB33369, sample SAMEA5778365) | biofilm metagenome | biome: Industrial cooling water; feature: Water cooling tower basin; material: Biofilm | place: United Arab Emirates | collected...
TGCGCTCTGCTTCGATATTAAGCTCAAAAGCGTCAGCTTTTTCTTTCAACCAATCTAGGTAGAGTGTGTGAAAGGCGAAAACGTTATCAGCGTCTTTACCGCTTACTGTGAAAGAAGCGTTAAGCTTAGGCATACTACTCTCCTTTAGAAGAGGGCGATAAGCCTCGCCATCACATGAGTACCGAGAACCCAGCCCATACCGGTGAATACACCGACGCTGAACCAGACACCAACTTGGTAGAGGGAAATATCGTTAGGCATTAGAGCTTTCTACTTCCTGCTGCTTTGCCACCAACATAGGCAAGCAAAAAAGTTACTAAGATTGAATATGCGCCGAGGTAGACGACGACGTCTTCTAAGCCTCTGCACGTGGAGAAAAAGGTTGTAAACATACTAAGTATTATACTCCTTCAGAGTGTTTTTGTCAATTAAAGCCTCGCAGAACTTTTTGCGAATATCTTGGGAAAAAGCCCAATCAGGCACTTTACATTGACAATCAGGCCACGTGCACCCCTGTTCTTGTAGGGACAGGTTTTGCACGGGGATGGGCGGGTAAGCGCCGCAATCACACCCTAAACGGGCGTTATAACGGCAGCGATCTGGTAAAACCCATCCATATTTACAGTTGTTCTGGATTGGGTCCAGGTTTTTAAGCCTCGGAAACTCTGTCGAGGCAATATCTTTAGCGGTAAACTTGGTTTCCTGCACGATCTACCTCGATCAGGGGTTCGCCCCGGTATGTGGGGGTTTTGACGACTTTAACGAAGTATCGCGGCCCTCCGCTATACAGAAACGTGCGTAGGTGTGGAAAGCACGCGTACTTGAAATTGTTGTAACTAGCGCGCGTATCGAGGATAAGATTGCCAGCTGCTCCGTCTGCGACGACCCCGCAATTACATGGTGGAGGTGTGTCGCTTTCAGCAATTCGTTTGTAAGCAGCAATTCGAGCTCGGATCGAACTTTCTCGTACGACGTGTTCATAGAGCACCATATGTCCAAGTTGCTTGTCTACAGCGAGGATGTACCCACGGTCTTTTACAGTGACAAGAGGGTCTTCATGACACCCGACCACATAGCCATCCAGTTGATCCAGATACCCAAACTCATCATTTTGAGCGACGGTTTTATACTTGTACTTCTCAAACTGGCGGCTACTGCAAGATTTGACATCAACAAGACAGCCATCCACAACACAATCGCGGTGACCGGTAACGCCGTCAAGGGTAACGACATCTTGCTCTCCTACGACTTTGTGCCCGGAGGCTTTTGCTAGTGTTATTGCGAGAGCCTCAATGGTATGCCCAAAGCTGAATTTGATCTCTGCGTAGGCAGGGAGAGGCTCTGCGAGTTCAGGGTGGCGTAACGAATACCAAAGGGTTCGAGGGCACTTAGGACCGAGTTGAGAGAGACGTAGACGGGGCGCTGGTCGCTCTTCTCCGAGTTGCCCTCTAAGGGTTGTAGATATATCGGAACCAAGCTCTCTTGCGAGCTCTTCTGTGAACCATCCATTCTTATTGCTTATTGTTTGGTAGATGTCTTGTACTAGGGTGTTGATATGCTTCATTAAAGTTCGAAGGACTTATAATCCTTTATTTCCTTTGCAATCGTGTCGAGGTGAACCGGGGCATACCCACGTACTTCGACACTTACGTTGATGTAGCGTTTGTCTGCCAGAGAGTTTGCATGTACGTGGCCGTGCACGTTAAAAGCACCATCTCGCAGACCGTCAATTCTTAGAGGCATGTGGGAGGCGGTAAAGTTATGCTCTTTGAAACCTTTCCAAAGATCAGCCTTTTCAAACCATTGCATAAGAGCAGGGTTCCAAATTTTATCGTGGTTCCCTACGATTAAACGTTTCTTACCTTTTAGGCGTGACATCAGGTTGTTAAAACCTGCGTGGTACTGAAAAGTAACGTCTCCTAGATGGTACACGTAGTCGTTGTCTTTAACACACTCGTTCCACCGGGCGATCATAAATTCATGCATGTCTTCCATGTTATGAAACTCATGTCGCAGACGTTTACCGTCGTTTCTAAGAAATTTCAAGATGTTTGTGTGAAAGAAGTGTGTGTCAGAGACAAACCATTTTTCATGTACCATGTTTCACCTAAGGTAGTGTTTTGAGTACGTCAGCCATCTGGGACACAACTGCGGAGTACATGTACAGTACACTAAGACCTAGCAGAGGTCCGCCGAATGTCATTGCGAGCAGTAGAGCAGGCAACGAGAATACGAGGGGCTTTACGTCCTTCTTCTTTTTCTTTTCTTCCTCTTCCTTTTCACGCTTCTTGCGTTCATTAAGGAATTCTTCGAACAGTTTGAAATCTTCAATCGTCACCATGGGATCGGTGTCGATGTGGGGGCGATAATAGTAATCGCGATATTCCGGAGGTAACCTACGACGTGGCATAGCGCTTCTCCTTATTATTGTTCTTGTCTTCTTCGCCCGGCCTGTGGAGTTTAGACCATGGCGGGTACAAGTGAAGGTTCAGGGTTCTTATGAGACTCCGAACCGAAGCATCTTCTGTGGTGGAGGATTTGAGGAATGGGTCCCTACGCATCTTCTAGCCTCCTGTATGCTATTGAAACTGTGTATTCTGCCCCCTACAGATAGCGGCTGATTTTCTCTGCTATGAGCGCTATGTGAGTCAACGCATAAGCAGATAGTCTCTGCAACATTGCTATACTGAGATCATCTCCACCCGCTTCCGGTCGTGGCAGCGATCCCTGTAGGGTATCCCCATCGTAGTTCCAGCGAAGAGCATTTACCCCGAATCAGGGTGTTTCTGGCTGTGATGGCAGCCTGCTCGAAGAGTGGCCTTCTTCCTTCAGGGGGAAGACAGCCTAAGTTACGATGGCCTTCGTATTCTGGCGTGGAGTGTCACCTAGTTTGAACTGAGTAGCTTTCACCTTAGATATCCCGTACCAGAGCGTGTCAATGGCATGACGTACATATTTTGTAACACCGAATGGTGGGAGTTAGGAGCTCCGTCGCAGGCTTTTCACACCTACTACATCCATCATATGCACTCGTCGATACTGGGGACGGTTAATCGCTCGTACCAGCGTAACGGTTTCGAACCGCCTCTCCACTGGTCGTTCTGCCCGGTCTTTATACTCTACTGCCTTTGTCAAAGGCGAGTCGCCGGGATGCGTCATCCTACATCACCAACCGTTTACCCGCTGTGGGCAGAGGGAATCGAACCCTCGGTTAAATAGGTGGAGACGACTTGTTCACATGCGCAGCGTTTGCCTAGGACAACCGGTTAAGCTCTTGGTTGCCACTTGTCATTTCGCCACCTCGCTTTGGAGGGACAGGAATCGAACCTGCAAGCCCCGTCTTAGGAGCAGCGCATGATAGGTATTTGGCCCATGAAGCATTGATTGTTCCTACGGCACCCTCAGCCCCACGTGGGTAGGCACTCTGTATAGGAAGCCTTTGCTTACCGGGACTTGTCTGAAGCCACAACAGTAGTTGAGAGCTACTGCGACCGTCGGCACTTAAAGAGAACCATTTGCCGTGTTTCCTGCAATCGAATGCAAGCCCAACCGTCTACTCGGATATCTCTTCCCAATAGGGACCTGATTTACTGTCAGGCGTAGATGCGCTGAAACACTAAGCTGACTGATCACGTCTGTCACCGGATGGTGTGCGGTGCTGGTCTTTCTCGATAACCCTGATTTAACTACCGCTCAGGGACGAGTTGGGCGGTACACCCAAAACTTTGCTGGCTTTATCGCCTAGCCTTGGTCTGAGTGTTGGTAGCCGTTTTAGCCGCCGTGGACTAACGGGCCTTGATGTCTACTCCTTTTCAGGGGAGATTAGGGTTGCGGCCCCGACACCTGTAACCAGAGTTTTCACTGCCACGGTAAACAGCCGTGCGTTATTCTACTCGGCCATGCCCTCCTGTGAGGGCTGCACACATTGTCTTTCGCCTAAGGCCGCTCTAGTCCGGAGCAACTAATCGACAACATGTGGGGGCGAAGCTTTGGAGGTCTTCGCCAATTAGTTATAGGGGTCTTCGTACTGGCGGTCGAGGTGTTCTGCGTATAACAGCAGGCAGAACCCTAACGCAGGCACAGTAAGAACCCCTGCTACGTAGGCAACAAAGTATAGCATTGTATCTCCTAAAGAATTGGTACCGTCACGGTTTTGCTTGGCGTAAAATAGGCGTGCCGCGCAACCCAAAGCAGAATAAGGGACCTACGGTATCTACGGCCTGCTAGTCCGCAGCGTAGTTAGTTAGAAGTTAGGCTTCGGTTCAGTAGCAAACCCATCGATGTTTTCTTGTTCTTCTTGCGATGGGACGTACTCGATGAGGTTATCAACGCGTACTGCTTCTAAACGCGCAGCCTTATAAGACCCGCCTGTGGGGGCTTTGCCGCCATAGACCTCGATCTTAAGGGTTACGTCGGAGCCATTACCGAGGCGAACATCGATGAGATTACCATCTGCATCGACAACGGTGGGCTTTTCGAAACCCACCACTTTGCCGCGGATCAGTTTGCTGGCTGGCCGACTGAAGTTTACGTTGTACCCTTCGTCGTCTTTCTTAACGACGTTCTTGATGCCTTCTGCCTGAAGGTCTCTGATCTTGTTCAGGCTTTCGTCATCGGGGTACAGCACGATGTTGTACTTGTTGTACTGAGGGTCAGGCTGTTGCAGGCGAGCCCACTTAGCCTTGCCCTTCAAATAGATATGCTGTTTAGCCATTAGATAATTGTTAAATCCGTAATAGCGATGTCTTCGACATCTTCGTATAATTCTTTGATCTCAGCAAGAGCGATCTCTTCCTTCTCGGAATGATCTAAGCTCTCGTCTACATCAAACTCGATGCTACCCCACTCGGGGAGTTTGTATTCAAAAATAGCTCTATGTAATGCCATAATTATTTCTCGTTTACTTTAACAAAAACATTGCATCCCGGAAAGCTTTTATCCCTATGCGCAATTGCAAGGTCTACGGGACGAGGTTCTTTTTCAAAAGAAACAGTGTCTACGATATCTCCTGTTACAGGGTTAACAACAATGTACTCGATAATGTCACGTGCCATCTAGTGGGTCACCTTCCAGTTTGTTCCGATTGTGTAGTCCTTAAGATCGTCATTCCAATACGATCCTGCTAAAGGACAGTTAAGGTTAAGTTCTTCGCCGACAATTCTTAAACTATCTGCTTGTAACTTAGCAATTTCTAAAGCGATGCTCATGTTGTTGGGACACTCTGTCTGCCACTCGTCATGGACGAAGTTTACAAGATAAGCATCGAATTCCTTAAGACGGTTTGCCCATTTAAGACAAGCCATCTTCATAACCACCGCTTCCCCATTTTGTAAGTAGCCAGACATCGCGAGATGTTTTCTGGCCCCAGCTGTTTCACCGGGTATGGGGACTTTACGACCATCCAACCCGCGAAACCATCCACGATTGGCATCGCCAGGAATAACATCGTTCTTGAGTACAGCGAGGCCAGCGTACCTGTCGACGAGACGATTAAGAGCTTCCTCACCTTCCTGTTTGGAACAGCCAAGGATTTCAGAAAGCTTCCAAACCCCTGCGCCGAGTAGATATGCAAAGATGAACCGCTTGGCGTGTGCCCTACTAGGACAGACACTACCAAGAATTCGCGCGTTAAGCGAATGCGGATCGGTTTTGTCATCCTTGTTCCCCTTGACAAGCGCTTCGGTAAACTCTGGGTCGTTGATGTAATGCGCGAAGATGCGGAGTTGAATACCTTCGGCATCCACGCCCACAAGTAAGCGGTTACGGGGAGCCTGCCACAACGCTCGCATCTCTGCGCCATACAGCTTGGCATCTGTTGGGATATTAGCTGTATTGGGGTTCTGGTGCGCCATCCTGTGAGTCCACGCACCGATGCCATAGAACTTGCCGTGGATACGGCCATCTTCGGCAACGAGGTCTAACCATTCGGTCAGAGTTCGGCGTCTGGACTCAAGGAGGATGCGCTTGGCTAGAAGGCGGGGACCTTCAGGGGCGGACTCAGGAAGTGTGGCTAAGTTATTCTCGTTGATCTTCCAGCCATACTTCTGAAGCGATTGTAACTTAACTATAGCATCCTGAAGTGCTTTGTCAACCCCAGGATCACGGTTTCTATTGTACTTAAGACGATTTACGTCTCTCTCGGTATCTTTGTGGGTGTCCGTCTTGTCTACAGGCGACCATCCTGCTTGATGCAGGACTTCGATCAGTTGCTTGTGAGAAGAAGGATTAAAGTTATGCCAAGAAAGGAGGCTGAAAGGAGCGTCCACGCTATAAGCAGAGAGATCATTTCCCTCAGCCTTGCGTATGGCGAGCGGTATCGAACTGAGCGATATCGTACCATGCTTGGTTTCCTTAGGATATACCTCACGTACAAGCTTAGTTCTCTTAGGATACTCTAGGAGTATCTTAGTATCTAAGTAACTTAGTTCTTCTAAGACCTTATCTAGTAATACCTTAGCCTTTGCTATGTTAAACTTAAAACCTATAGTACTTAAGTTATTAGTTATCTCAGTAAACCTATGTTCTAAGTCTAAGGACTTAGTAAACATAGGGTCTCTAAGTACCTTAAGATACTTTAGGTATACCTTAAGTGTTATCTCTACGTCTCTGATACAATAAGGGATTATGTCTTCCCTAAAGGTGCTAAAGTCCGTGTATTTTAGTTTCTGATAACCAAATTCTAATCCGTAGTCTTCAAGGGAGTGTCCTTTACGGGAGTAGTCCACAAGCTTCGATACAACCAACGTATCGCATGCAATGCTATAGATATCGTCGTGAAGAATATCACAAAGCTTGCTAATAACAGGCCAATCATAACCAAGGAGATTATGCCCAACCAGTAAAGTAACACGTTTGAAGAACTCCCTAAATCGTTGGAGCTCTGCTTCATCCGTTTGTAAATTTCTAAATATATGGAGGGTACCGGTATCTATGTCTTTGCAGACAATACACCAAATCCTAGTAGGATTGGTTAATCCGTTTGCCTCAACGTCTAATACTATTCGCAAATCTCTATTACTTCCACGTTAGCTTCTCTGGCTAACTTTACCATATTTGCAGTCCCTTTACCACCGGGAAATGCAACAACTAGGTCCGGTTTGCCTTCCTCGACCATCTGGCGATTACGGATAGGACCTGCTGATCTTCCAAAAGCTTTCCAATTAGCGGGGTAGCTATGGACCCGTCCTGGCATGAGATTTTGCTCACCCCACGTAGCCGCACAACGGTCAGCCCCACGGGCGTCCCCGTGGATAAGATGTACCCCACCTCTTTCAGCGAAGATTCGGCTAAGAACTTCCGAGACACGATCAGCGTTTTCATAGTCCCTTCCTCCGCACACTAACACTCTCAATTAGACTTAATCCTTTCTTTGTAATTTGTTTGGCCCGGACGGGACAAGGGGTCGATGAGAACGACAGAGCCGTCCTTACGAGTCATCCAGTTGCCCGAATGGAAGTCACCGTAGTCCCCGAACTTTTCTCGGAAGGACAGGATGAATTCCTCAGCACCGGGTTTATGGAGGGCCAAGAACTTAGCTGCAAGCTCGTTGCCTTTGAGAGTGTGCAGCATAGCCTCCTGCACAAAATGTGCATCATGTTCACGGGGAACAAAGTGGAAGGTTTTGTCAAGACGTTCCATCACGGCCATACCAAAGCCTGCGTTACCGTCTTTGACGAACTTGTAGGAGTCAACGCGCGGGGCAAAGGTACCGAGGTACTTGTTCTGCTTAGCCCACTGGACGTATTCGACCCAACCATCACGACGAGGATCGCGGATAAGCTTGATCACTTTGTCGCTGTTGTCTTTGCCGAGCACAATACCGTAGGCACCGGAGCCAAGCTTTTTGAAGCCCTTACGCTCCAACCATTCTCGCATTTTGAAATAGCCGTTAGGCTCTTCGCGACGAATTTTTATCCAGGCAGGTGCGCATTGAGAACAGCTACAAGGTCTGTCGCCGCCGTCAGCCTTGAACATCTTAGGCAGGATTATTGGCTTAAAAGGCTTAGCGATCTTAGCGTTTTCCAACGCCTTCTTAGCCTTGTTAAACCCTGCGACACTGATAAGGCCCTCCTTCATTGCTTTAGGACGGCCCATAAACCAAATCTGCAGCTGCTTGGCTGCCTTAAGTTTTTGCTTCTTGTTCTTGTTCATCGCTAACCCTCCCTTGGGTTAGTTCTTGTTTTTGTTTAGCTTCCGACGCTTTCTTTCAGCATCCTCTTGTAGAGGTTTCCTTCTTTCTCGATAGCAACGCTGTACTTGGGATCACACTTGTTCTTCATGTACTCGACTGAGCTACGAAGCAGACGCATCGTCGCCCATGTAGCGTGATCAAAGGGACCAATCACTCCCATTTTCTTGTTCTTTCTTTTGTTGATTGAGAAACTCGTAGAACTGTACCGTCTTGCAGAACAGCTTAGGGTCTACAATCCAGCACCGTTCGATCTCAGAACTGTGCTCGTAGATGAGCACGCCGAGCTTGAAATGCCGTAAAACTTCGTACTGTGTCAATTCCGGCCCCGGAGATCGGTGAGGCTTACCGATGAACACATCCCCATCGCTCATTGGCGAGAGCCAATCCTGAGGGGGATTCGGGTCTGCGGAGTCAGTTTTGACAAGTAGGAGCCGCGGAGGCTTCTTATCGTCCTCTTTTGCTTGCGGATTTAGCATACTCGACCCCTTTTAAAATGCCTCTAGTTTGCGTTCTAAGCCCCGTACACGCGTTTTGCTGTGATAGGAGCTACCCTAGTAGCCGAAGGGTTTAGACTTCGACGGATTCTTCCTCATCTTCCTCTTCGCACTGGACGATGGAGGAGATGGTGAAGTTCCAATTAGGGTTATGGCCTGCCGCCAGAAGCTTGGCTTCCTTGACAGCAGCCTCGATGTTTTCCGCGGTGACGTAGTACGTGACCCAGAACATCGTCGGGGCGATGTAGTACGTTGCGGTGACTTCCCAGTTCATGGTGCCTCCTACTTGGTTGTTCTGAGTACCTGTTCTGTCAGCAGGGCGACGAAGCCGAGCGGAATGAGGTACTCAAAAAGCTGAACGACAAGGTCTAACCAGATCATGGCCAGCCTCCATCAGTTAGAGTTGGAAGGCTAGTTTCTTCTTGTTATTTCAGTTTCTTGGTGGCTGAGCCATCTTGGTTGCGAACGTAACCCTCGTCAGCAACAAGGCTGATCTTGCCGAGCTTGCCGACGGGTTCACAGGTGTACACGATGCCTTCGGGGTACATCGCGGGATGGAAAGGTAACCAGTACCCGCAACGCCAGTTGCAGGCATAGACAGCAGGGTAACCTGCGTGGGGACGGTTGTGTAAGTAAAAGCCATGGCTATGCTTACACTTTTGTTCCTTTGTCAGTTCGGTCATCTTTCAACTCCCAATCAATGGGACCTACGCCCCATTCGTTAAGTTTGGCATTGATCGTAGAGAACAGACGCGACCCAATGAATGGGTTTTCTTTTGCATGTGCCCCGAGAGGGGAAGGATGCGATACGTTTAACACGTATGCACCTCGATCATTGTTGACATACTTAACGAAGTGCCTAGCAAATCCACCCATAGGTACAATTACGACACATTTCTGACTAGCTTTTTCTATGATTTGTTGGGTCAGTAAGTGCCACTCTTCCCAATTATGGGAAAGGGATTTGCCTTCTTGGCATGTAGGGAGAGCATTCCACAGAAGGACGCCTTGTTTTGCCCACTTAGCAAGAGACCCTGAGGTCGGAGTGGGCAGGTGCAAGTCTGCGGAATACTCTTTGAAGATGTTCTGGAGCGTAGGTGGGAATTGACTGCACCTACTTGGGATGGAGAAGGCCAGACCGTCAGCATATGCATGGCTAGGATAAGGGTCCTGACCGATGAATACAACCTTGGTCTTTGCGTACGGTGTTAACTCTAGCGCACGGAACAGCTTACCCCGCGTAGGGTTGTAGCGTATCCCAGCTGCATCTAAGTCAGCTAGACGCTCCTCAACGACTTGCCATTCTCCTGTATCCCAATACGGGAGTTCTTCCCATGTAAATTTATCAATCAAAGTATCAAACTCAAGCTGCAGCGGAGGCGGGATAAGGTGAATTGTCATTATCCGGCTCCTTGTAAGAATGGGAAAGAGGATCGAACAGCAACGTACCTGCTGGGCCCGTTTGACCGGAGAACCTGTTCTTCTTGATTTTCAGGTGTGCTGTTCGCTTCTCCAGTTCATCAGTTGTTTCAAGGTCACGGTTGATTTCAATCCAGATATCCGCGACCTTACTGATGTAACGACTGCCACGTGTTTTGAATTCATCATTGACGTGGCTAACCATGATCAGAGCGAAATCTAACTCTTTGACCATCATTTCGAGTCGTGTTGCGATGTAATCAAGCGCCTTGCGTTCGTCCTCGCCTGCCAGTCCGCTAACCACCATAGAAATGTGGTCAAGCAGAATAAGACGACAATTACGCGCAGAGACGAGAAACCGAATAGTGTCGAGTATGACGTTGGGATCATCGCTCCCAAAGTGAGAATACACATGAAGTAGGTCATCTTGCGGAACAAGTCTTTCCAGCGCGGCAGCGATTTCTCCATCTGAGTGCCCACTGCCTGGGAGGTGGACAGGAGCTTGGAGCTCAAGTCCTGCAAGAGCTTGGAGGTGTCGAGCTTTCGGTTCTTCGAGGAAAATGGCGCCAATCGCATGGTCTGTCTCCTTGAGAGCTTTGTACTCTATGGCATGCATGAGCTCTGTCTTGCCTACTCCCTCCAT
>ERZ1066135.1168-NODE-1168-length-10735-cov-6.131554_pt1 | contig 10735 bp, 7 predicted proteins | sample MGYA00382782_ERZ1066135 | MGnify/ENA primary metagenome ERZ1066135 (study PRJEB33369, sample SAMEA5778365) | biofilm metagenome | biome: Industrial cooling water; feature: Water cooling tower basin; material: Biofilm | place: United Arab Emirates | collected...
GCGGCGGAGGCCCGGATCGCTGATGTCGGTGGTCAGGCTCGTGATCAGATCGAGTCCGTACGGACACAGACCGCAACTCAAATTGCTGAAACAGGATCAGCTGTGAACAGGTCATATTGGATCACCGGCCTGGTCGGGTTGCTTCTGGCTTCTGCAATCGGGGGGCTTATACTCTTCTTTCGCCGGCGCCTATGGGGTCATGAGAATGCCACCGAGGAAAAGATTCGCAGAGCCCGCACAGAGCTTGAAGAGCAGAACATAAAGCTTGATGAAAAGCTCCTCGAGCTATTTGATCGGCGGCTCGGTGAAGAGAAGCCAGCCCAGCAGACAACAGGTGGTACCGATGAGCCGGATCATTCGCTGGCCCTTAAGGTTGCCGATGAGATCGTACGCATCGAGAAGAATCTCTCATTCATTGGGCCCGAGGTCCGCGGCCGTAAGCAGCTTGCAGCCTCGGTCGAACGCATTCGCGACAACTTTGCTGCCAAGGGCTACGAGATCGTCGCAATGCTCGGGCGACCCTATGATGATGGCATGAAGGCGGTTCCAACATTTCGGCAAGACGACTCGCTTGATGAGGGAAAGCGAATCATTACGGGCGTAATTAAGCCGCAGATCAATTTCAACGGCGTGATGATTCAAACGGCACAGATCGAAGTAAGTCAGGGATAGAAGCTGTTCAACATTATATGAAAAGATCAAAGTTCGATTACGGAATTGACCTAGGTACGACCAATTCGGCCTTGGCCCGGATGGAGCTCGGCGAGCCGACCATAAGGAAAACGGATACTCTCAAAGACACACTTCCATCCTGTGTTGGCTTTAACCGTAAACGTGCGGTGATCGTCGGCGATCCGGCGATGAATGCCCTAAGGTCGGACATCCTGGCCGCACAGAGGGCCGTCCGCAATGGAGACGAGTTTTTCCACAACTTTTTTATTGAGTTTAAGCGAACAATGGGGACGGATAAGTTTTATCAAAGTACGAACATGGACCGCGGGTTTTCGTCCGAGGAACTTTCCGCCGAGGTACTCAAGAAATTGCGATCCCTTGTGATCGATGAAGAGTTCCGAAGCGTGGTCATCACCATTCCCGCAAAATTTACTGCGAATCAAAAGGATGCGACCTTGAAGGCCGCTGAGCTCGCCGGGTTCGAACATTGTGAGTTGCTGCAGGAACCAATAGCTGCGGCTATGGCCTATGGTCTCGGATCGGCCAGCATGGACGGGCGTTGGCTTGTTTTCGATTTCGGCGGAGGCACATTCGATGCTGCCCTGATCCGGGCAGAAGAAGGGATTCTCCGGGTACAAGATACTGAAGGTGACAATTATCTTGGCGGAAAGAACCTAGACCTTGCCGCTGTCGATGAACTTTTGATCCCACACCTTACTCAGAACTTCGCTATCGAAAGTTTCCTTGAAGAGGCGGAAGTGGCGGAATATCTTCGACACGCCCTAAAGAGTTTTCTTGAGCCCGCTCGTATTCAACTTTCTTTCTCTGAGACAGTGAATATCTTGTCGGACCCGGACGATTTTCCTGAAGATGATGATGGTAATGAAATAGAGCTTGACCTCAGGCTCACCCGCCAAATGCTTTACTCTGCGGAACGACCGATTTTTCAGCGTGCGATAGACATTTGCCAAGATCTGCTCAAACGCAATAGCCTGTCAGGTTCCGATCTGGATGCATTGATCCTCGTCGGTGGTCCGACCTTTTCGCCGAATCTGCGGCAAATGCTTCGCGAGCAGATCACCGAAAAGGTCGATTCGAGCATTGATCCGATGACCGCCGTCGCCCGCGGGGCCGCTCTGTATGCATCGACGATCAGTATTTCGGAAACAAAACGGAGTGAATCAGCGGACCTCACCGCTGTTCAATTACTTCTAGGTTATGAACCGACCACCGTCGAAACGAGCGAACTTGTGACGATTCATCTTGCCGAGGGCACCCCGAACCGATCGGGTCTTCAGGTCGAGATCGAGCGTGGCGATAAAGGTTGGTCTAGCGGCAGATGTTCGATCGGCGGTCTGGGCGAGGTCATCTCGGTTCAGCTTGAGGAGGGCAAGAGCAACTTCTTCACCGTAAGCCTCTATGACGAACGCGGCGATCGCGTCCCGTGCGATCCCGATCAATTCACGATACTTCAGGGAACAAAGGTGGGACGTGCGACTCTGCCATACCACTTCGGGATCGAGGCAAAGGATCCCGACTCTGGAAAATTGGTCTTTCTACCCCTGCCCGGCCTGGAAAAGAACAAGTCGTATCCCGCAACCGGCGTAATGAATGACCTGAAGACGCAGAAGCCTGCCGGACCGGGCGTTGGTGAGATCCTTATCCCGATCTATGAGGGCGATTCGAATGCCCGGGGAACCCGAGCCATCTACAATGAACATGTTTATGATGCCGTCATAAAAGGCGATGACCTTCGGGCATTCCTTCCCGCCGGCTCCTCGCTCGAGTTGACCGTGCAACTCGTGCGTGATGGGGAAATTACGATGAAGGCATATTTCCCGTCACTCGATGATACTCTGACGATCCCCGTAAACACAGAAAATCGGCAGTCTGCAAAAGACTCGGGTTCGCTTTACGACGAGTTGAAGGAAGCCGATTACATCCTTGAGAAACTCGAGGACATGACGGAGCACATCGATTCTTCCAGATTGGAAAAGCTCTCCGACAAGCTCATCGAAGCTGAGAACCTGCTGGATCAGGCCCCGGAAGATTACGACCGAAGAATGGAGGTTCGGAATCGCCTTCGCGAGGTGTTCCGCGAGATCGATGAGCTGGAGGCATCCGGGTCGTGGCCCGCTCTTCGGGAGAAACTCCAGGACACGTTTAAACGACTTTCACGACATTTTGAGGACCTCCGTGACGAAATGGAGCTCGCAATTGCTGGGCGATTTCAGGCTGCGATAGAACACTTCGAGGAGCAGATCCCTGCGGTCTTGAAAACAGAAGACAAGAAGAGTGCTAAGTCCCTCATTGACGAAATGAACAAGACGGGCTACATGATCGATGACACTGTCTATGGCGTCCATCTCTATATCAAGATGATTCGCGATTATGACAGCGGTTTCGATGATTATTCTTGGTCTGACCGTAACCGGGCTCGCATGCTTCTGAACCAGGGGCTCGGCATGGCGGCCAACGAACCGACACGCCAAGGGCTTATCGGCGTCCTACGGGAGATTTTCGACCTCTTGCCTGATGATGACAGCATCAAAACGAATCATCCCGAGATCACGCAAGGAACATCGAGCTAATGGACAGTCCTTATGCGGAACTTAGGAAGGGGTTTTTGGTTAGCGGCCTCTACGAACTAACCTTTCCTATCTCGTCGGCCGGGGCGTTTCGGGCAAAGGGTCCGGACGGCACGTCGGTTCGTGTCTCTCTCGTTCCGCTCTCCGATTTTCCGGACTCTGCCTTCTCCGAAGGCGGAAATGCTCTCTTCGCCGAGCACATCGAGCGGCTCCAGGTTCCTGGGCTAGGCCGTTTGATCGAATCTGGTCGGGAGAGTCTCAATGGTCGGGAGTATGTCTTTACGGTTTACGAACTGGCGGGAAGCGAGACGATTGCCGATCGTCTCGACCGCGAAGGGCCGCTTCCCTGGGTAAAGGCGGTTTCGATTGCCTGCGATCTTCTTGAAAGCCTGTCCGCTATTCATGCCAACGATGAGTTGCTCGTCCACAATGGGGTCGATCCGTCTTCCGTCAGCCTCGACTACGCTTCGGCGGTCGAGCGGCCGGTACTCTTCGGCTTTGAAAACTTGCGAAGCATTCATGATCCTCGGGAGAGCATTCTCGTTGAGCGGCTATCTGTATTTCATGCTGCGCCTGAACTTGCTGACGGTATATTCATGCCCGCCAGCGATCTGTTTTCCGTGGGTACCTTGCTTTACCAGATGATCTGGGGCTTGCCCCCGTGGTACAGCGAACGGGTTGCATCGGCTGAAAAGCACGAGGCCTTCAAGGTACTCCGATCGCGTCGTCGCCAGTTCAGTCCGCCCCCGGTATTCGACTCAGGGCTCCCGCGAGAGATCATTTCGGCGATCCGGATCGCCACGGCTATCGATCCGAGCCGTAGGCTCTCATCTGCCCAGGAGTTCTTAAAGGCGTTAAGAATGGAACTGATGGTCCCGGACCTAAGGGCATCGGGCCAGGCATTTGATGATTCCCCGGCTGCACAAGTGGCCGAAGGCAGCGGCTTCAGTGGCATCGCCGGAATGGAAGAGCTTAAATCCCAACTCCACAATGAAGTGATTCGTCCGATCCACGAAAGAGAACGATTCAAGAAATTCGGTATACCACTGATTAACGGGATTCTCCTCTACGGCCCGCCCGGATGCGGAAAGACATACATCGGCGAGCGGCTCGCTGAGGAGATCGGCTACAACTTTATGCTCGTCAAGCCCTCGGATCTTGGCAGCCCTTACGTTCACGGAGCACAGCTAAAGATCGGGGAGCTCTTTAAGGCCGCTGAAGAGCAGGCACCTTGCATGATCTTCGTGGACGAGATCGACGCTGTTCTTCCGAGTCGGGACTCCGGCGACTTGAACCATTCATATGCGGCCGAGGTGAATGAGTTTCTTGCTCAGCTTGCCAATTGCGGCGAACGGGAGATATTTGTTCTCGCCGCGACGAACAAGCCCGACAAGATGGATATTGCCGCACTCCGATCCGGACGAATGGACAAGATCATCAATATTCCTCCTCCGGATCGGGAGCTTCGGAAGGCGATGTTCGATCTCCACCTGAAAAGTCGTCCGGCAGACCGCACGATAGATTCCGGCGTACTCGCGGACAAAACCGAGAAATATGTCTCGGCAGACATTTTCAAGATCGTTATTGAGGCTGCCCGTAAGGCGGAGATGGCAGATACGGAGATCAGTGCGGAATTTCTCCTCGCTGCGATTCGCGAAAACCCACCTTCCGTTCCGGCAGCAGAGCTTGAGCGTTACGAGCGAATAAAGGCCGAGTGGGAGGGCTACCGTCAGGACTCGCGAACCCGCCCAACCATCGGGTTTGTCGATTCGAGGGTGCCCAGCGAAAAGAAGAGCTAATACCGCTCGTTGGTTCATTTCAAGGATGCCGTCCGAGGCGATTAACTGAAGCACGACCGGCCAAAAACGGTTTCGATCATCAACTGTGACCTCATTTTGGGGACTCGACCATCACGATTCGGGGTTTAGAGGTCAACGAAACCGAGGAACCTGAACCTCCCGATCCTCCGGAAGATCCTCAGTACCGATAGACGGTTTGGTTCGTCCATTGACAATTTCGCTGACTGGCGTATTCTTAAATATGAGACGCCTGTTTCGAAAACGAGTTCCTTTGGGGAGTCACTTCGAGGCAGGCGTTTACTTTTTAGGCCCGTGTATATCACCCGATGTACACGGGCTTTTTGTTTGTCCGGCAGCACGGAAGCAACCGATGCCCGATCCCGAAGTCGATGTGAATAGGCTCCGGATCAGAGAGCGGCGAGAAAAGGACCTCAACCGGCTCGCAATGCACCACCGCTCGTGGCATAGGCTTTCTGCTGCAATCGAAGGAGTAAATCTATGACAATGCCTGTAGATCTAATACTTGTACGCCACGGCCACAGCGAAGGGAATCTGGCCGTTAGTCGGTCCAAGAAAGGCGACGACAGCCTCTATACCCCCGATTTTCGCGAACGCCCGGGGCACCGTTGGCGGTTAACCCCCGAGGGGCAAGAGCAAGCGGCCACCGCCGGCAAATGGATACGCGAACATATCGGTGCCCGGTTCGATCGGTATTACGCCTCGCCGTACGTCCGGACTCAGGAAACGGCCGCTTTGCTCGATCTTCCGGATGCCGAATGGCGGCTCGATCAGCGACTTCGCGAACGCGACTGGGGCGAGATCGGATCGGTGCCGATACCGGAACAGGCGAGTCTCTATCCCCGAAACATTGCTTTGCGGAACGCCGATGCCCTCTATTGGCGGCCGCCCGGCGGCGAGTCGATAGCTGATGCCCGGATGCGTGTCCGGACGTTCTTTGACACCCTGCACCGCGAATGTGAAGGCCAGTCCGTCGTCGTCGTAACGCACGGAGACATCATCTCGGCCGTTCGAGGTGCTCTCGAATATCTTAGCGATGAACAGTGGCTGGCATTCGACGGCGACGAATCCAAGAAGATCTTGAACTGTCACATCTATCATTATTCCCGCCGCCATCCGTCCACCGGCGAGGTCGGCAGATACCTTAGCTGGCGGCGTGCCGTCTGCCCTACCGACACCGCTATTGATACCGGCTGGGAACCGATCACCCGCAAGCGATTCAGTAACGCAGAGCTGCTCGAGCGTGTTAACGCCGTAGAGCCGTTCTTGGAGGTGAAATGATCATTCCCGACCCACAAAAGAAAACGGTCAACATACCGATCAGGATCGTCGATGGCCAGGTCCGTTACTTCTACGGCGGCGAGCTCCCGAAGCTAAAAAACGTCGTTGGCGACCTCGTCATTCCCGCCTTCGCTCTCCTTGATCGCGAACAGGCAGAAGAACTTTCTCATGAAGACGTCTCTGAAATGCTGCCTGCCGGCTCCGAGCTGATGATCAACGTTAGGGTCGATACATTCACTAAAGGGGTATTAACTGGGTTGCGAAATCCTTACCTAGACCTTCCCGTCATGGCTCCAAAGGAGGGTTTCGTAAATGTTCAGCTGGAAGAGCCCCTACGTCTCTGGCATCGGGGAACCAAACCAAGCCAGCTCTCGCCGTGCAAAGCTTTACTCGTTGACTTAAATGAGACTGCGACCAGCCTCAATCACGCCTATACGATCGCTTCTAAGAAGTTCGAAACAAGGAGGACAACGAACACCGGAAACGTTTTCAAGCACGTCTATTACAAACATCAGGATAGATGGGAACAGCTTGAGTGGCTTCGCGAAAGGCTCGACGCAAAGTTCGAGCAAAGATACATCAAACCCGGAACCTTCGAGCCCCGACCGCCCGAAGGTGCTCGCCCTTCGCCTCCGCACGTCGAAGAGATCCCGCGGGAAGAAACCGAAAAGGTCCGGGAACCCGTTGCCGAACCGCGCGTCAATGAACGTTATCCGGACCCGACAACTCCGACTGGCTTTGACAAACATATGTCGGAGGGATGCTATCACTATGGTCGAACGTTCTGGCGATACAACAGGAGCGACGAGTTCCGTTCGATCCCCCTTCGAATTCGCCTGAAAGATTTCAGGTTATCGAAGAGCCAGAAAAGGATCTTGAGAATCAATGCAGACCTTGGGGTCCAAAATTCACCATTGAACCTGAGCCACCTTGGTGACCAATGTGAGTTATTTCAGCGTCACCGGATCAGGCTCGGAGACGATGCCCCGGTGAAAGTAGTGCTGCCACAGGGAGAACGGAATAAGAAGTTCTGTGTGTTCGAAAACGGCAAGCTCATTGCCGCGAGCTTTCTTGAAATGGGGGCCACTACATCATACGGGTATTACGCCATTTTCGACCCTGAGATCGAATGGCGAAGCCTCGGCATCTTCACAATGCTGAAGGAGATCGAATATGCCCGCGAACAAGGCAACGAGTTCTATCACCTGGGCTATGCTTTCGACAAGCCGACGATCTACGACTACAAGAAGCGTTTCTACGGTCTGGAAAGCTATGACTGGCAAGCCGAAGAATGGCGCAACTTCAAAAGATCAGTATAAGCGTCTAGCCTCACGGGCGTTGGCAGTCTTTTGCTGTACCTTCTTATTGTGGGGTAGCGAGAGCTCGGGGCCACGGGAATGCAGTTACTTGAATCGAGGCGACTGAGAACTTTCGATCGATAGTCTTCGGCCCTGGCCCTCGAAACCCACCGATTCCTGTTTTCTAGGGATGATCATCTACAACCTTCGTCCGCAGTACAATCCGCGGGCGGCTTGCCGGGTTCGCCACCGCCCTCAAACGCATACGGACTACTGACCACTGACGGGGACCTGCTTGTTTTCCGCGGCGTAGATGAACGAGCGGCCTTGCGGGTCGGCGATGACATTTCCGGCCGGGTCGTAAGCCCAGCCCTGGCCCGAGGCAATCCGGTTGTCGGACGAGTTTAGATCGGGATTGAGCATCTTCTTGTCCGCCTCGCAAACGACCATCGTGTTGCCGTCCACACAACCCTTCGGTAATGTCGTCGTCAGGCTCTCGTTGAAGTTTCGGTTCCCGAAGCGGTCGAAAGTATAAGTCTGGTTCCAATTCACCGTCGTCCCGGTCTTCTCCTCCGCGGATGTGATGCGGTTCAGCGTGTCATAACCGTACTCCTGATCAAATCCAGTTCGCTGTCAACGGCTAGCCGCCGATATGACTCGGTTGTAATGCGAACAAAGGCCGATAAGGAAACGCGAGATCTGATCAGACAAGTTCTTAGTTGATCCCCACATCTAGGCAAGAACTGCAATACTGCAAGTCTGACGCCATTTTATCCTCATCACGCGACTTAAACATGAAAACGCTATCATCGAGCCGCTTGGATTCGAAATTAAAACACCACCCTCGTTTCGTCTTGTATCCAATGCTCGGGCGTTATGCGCCAAAAAACTCTTCATTTGAAACAACTTCAAGAACACTTTCAAAAATCCCGACCACGTAATCTCCTAACATTCCGAACTCTTCTAGTTTGTTGGGATAAACGGCAAAAAACTTGGTAAGGGTTTCTATTTTCGCATTCGTGTTGGAATCGTCTCGCTGATCACTAAAAACAATGTACATGGCTCGGTACAAAATCGATTGCGGGGAGAGCCGTATCGCTTGTTCCATCATCGCAACTCCATCCTCGAACTCCTTATCGAAATACCATTCAGCTTTCGTAATCATCATCCCGCAAAAGCAAAGAAACTCTGGATCTTGGGAGAATTTCGCGAAGGAATTACGAAACAATTCACTGAATCGTCTTGCCAAGAATTCTTCCTCTGAGTCATTAGGCCGACCTTCGACAAGCGCGTCCAAGACCACAAATAACACCCGAAGACAGACCCGTACAGTCCTCTCCCCGTCAGCGGCTCTCTCTAACAGCTCCAACGCGGATTTAGCGTCAGTATGCAGTTCAAATCTGGTCAACTCTTTAATCAGTTTCTCGTTCATAAATGTCCGATTATCCTAGAACATAGTGTTTATTACGGGTATCCCATCCTTCACGAACCCACGAACAGTTAAGTTTACGCCATTTACAGTGGTTTGTACTTCAAATTTACCAATGACTGGCAAAGACCCGTTGATATTTTGAAGAACCTTTTCAACTAACTGTCGTTCTCCTCCAACTTGTTGAGCAAGCTGATTCAGATGAGGCTTAGGGTGTAGTTTATTTCGGAAAAGATGAGCCCCCTTCTGCTTCATCGTCTTCTCAACCGCTTCAGCGATCGTCGATGGAGAAAACTGCGGCATCGAAGTAGCAGGGTGAGGCGATGGAGGCCCATACGGTCCATTGTTCGAAGGTGTCGGCGTGCTTTGCCTAGGCGGATTTCTTGGCAAAATCCCCAAGCGACGAGCGATTTCTTCTAACCATTTCCCGAAGGCTCCGAGCCCGCTGTGGCTGTTGGGACTGCGCGGCCCCCTCGGACCTCTTGGTCCTCGCGGTCCACGTATCTGCATTTCACCAAGTTCACCACCACTAGCGACGGAAACCTCGGACCTGATTGCTCCATCTTTTGTAATCTCTGATTCGAGTCCGTTCTGGTCTTTGATGTAATACTTACCGCCACGTTCGTAACAACCTTCTGGCGAACCGGGCGGGCAGTCTGCGCTCGTCCCCATGGGATCAACCATGTTAAGTGGGTTGTTTCTAACATACAGGTAAAGATTCCAAGACTGCGGGTTGTCTTCAAATTGATCAAGAAACGGCTCATCGGCAGAGTTAAACCGTCCTATGCTAGTTGCATAATATCGGGCCTGAGCAAAGTCGAGGCTTGTTTCGCTGTCGCGTTCGTAGGTCGTGAATTTCTGGCGGACGGAGTCGGAGCCGTAGGCCGTGCGGGCGATCTCTTCGCCGTAGGGCATGAAGTCGCGGCGGGAGATGGTGTTGCCGTTTTGGTCTGTAAGGATCCGCGGGCTGCCGAGGTGGTCGGCGGTGGTGTAGCTGACCTTTGGCGATTGGGTTTCGACGATCGTTGAATACTCACCGACCATCTTCCCGCCCGCGTCATAGACGAACACCGTCACCTCGCCGGTCGAGGGCACGTGCTTCTTCACCCGCTTGCCGTCGCCGTCGTATTCGTACTCGCCAAGGGTCGCGACCGGGTTGCCGTTCAGGTCGAGCGTTTCTACCATCACCTGCTTGTTCTCGCCGTCATACGTAAACCGCCGGCTCTGCGGGTCGCGGACTGTGTTCCCCGAATTGTCGAAAACATAGCCGTTCAGGCGGTTGTCGCCCGCGTTTGCCGAAGGATTAACGATTGGCCGTATCGCTTCGCAGACGACCGGGTTGCCGGATCGGTTCTCTCTTTCGGCAGAGTTGTGGTTTTAGGCTCATCGAAGTTCCTATTTCCGTAGCGGTCGAACGTATAAGTCTGCTGCCAGCACCTTTGCGGATCGCTCGTGAACGGCCAAAAATATCAAAAGACGTTTCCGTCGAGAACCCAAAAGAATCCGCTTTAACCAGCCCTCTGTATATGTCGACCGCAAATCGCGAACAACCATCAAGGATCTTTCACACCATCAACATAGAACTCTGCCGATTCGATCATAATCGGCTTATCTAACTTGGTGTATCCGAAATATGTTGCGACCTTAAAC
>ERZ1066135.1169-NODE-1169-length-10732-cov-7.124567_pt1 | contig 10732 bp, 5 predicted proteins | sample MGYA00382782_ERZ1066135 | MGnify/ENA primary metagenome ERZ1066135 (study PRJEB33369, sample SAMEA5778365) | biofilm metagenome | biome: Industrial cooling water; feature: Water cooling tower basin; material: Biofilm | place: United Arab Emirates | collected...
CCGCTTCCCGGTTCGCCTCGATGGTCGCCTCGATGCCGACATGGACCTGCACGCTCAATCGGCGCTCCTGGATCTCCTGCGCATGCGGCTCGAGCGCTTCGAGCACGCAGGCGCGCAATTCGACGAGTTCGACCTCGCCGAAGCTGCCGTCGCGGGCGAGGATCATGAAACTGCGTACCGACTCGTTCATGTGCTCGGTCGCGGTGGCGATGCGTCTGAGCTGACGCTGTGCGGCGTCGTCGAGCGAAGCGTTCTCGGCCAGCAACTCGCAACTCGTCAGCACCAGCGTGATCGGGGTGCGCAGCTCGTGCCCGACGTTGGCGATGAACTCGCGCTCGCGCTGCCGCGTCGCGACCATCGCATCCTGGTACTCGCCGTAGGACAGCGCGAGGTGTGCCTGCGGGTCGCCTGCGATGTCCTGCGGTGGGTCGGCCGGTCGGTGCCGTTCGATGCGCCGCCGGGCGCCGGGCCGCAAGCCGATCAACGCGCCGGCCCACCAGTTCGAAAGCACCACGGTACCCGCACCGAGGACGGCGACCAGCGCAAGCAGCATGCGCAGCTGCGATTGAACGCGCTGGCGGTGGATGCGGTCGCCGTAGACGGCGTAGATGCGTGCGCGGTTCTCGTCGCGCACCAGCACATGCTCGATCTCGTCGGTGCCGGCCAGCAGGTGGTACCCGGGTTCGAGCGTACGCAGCCTCTCGGGCAGCCGGTCGCGGTCACCCGCGGAGCGCGCGATGAAGCCGAAGTCGGACTGCAGGTTGGGCGGCCCGGCCGATGCACCGGCCAAGACGGCGGCCCTGTGCTGCACGATCCTGAACACCAACCGGTCCTCCTGGCGTACCGTGATCAGGTAGGCGCAGAACACCGCGGTACCCAGGATGGACGCACCGAAGACGAGCAGATGCCGGGACAGTCGCCACCAGGGTACCCGCCGTTTCTTCAACATCCTTCAAAGGCCGGCAGGGTCCGGTTCCGGCGGTCGGTCGACGAGGGCCGGACTCAGGCGGTAGCCGATGCCATGCAAAGTCTGGATGGTGCTTTCGTGCCCGACCTGGGCCAGCGCCCGGCGCAGGATGGACATGTGCGCGCGCAGCGTCTCGGCACGGCATTCGTCGTTGCCCCAGCCGGCACGCTCCAACTCGGCGCGCGAGAACGTGTGCCGCGGGCTCTCCATCATCGCCGCCAGCAGCCGGATGCACTTGGGCGCCAAGGACACCGGTTCGCCGTCGACGCTGACGGTGACCGAGTCGGGGTCGTAGCGCAGGCTGCCGAACTGGATCGCCTTCTTGACCACATGGCCGCGGCGGCGCGAGACCAGCGCGCTCAGCCGGGCCTCGACCTCCCGCATCGCGAAGGGCTTGACGAGGTAGTCGTCGGCGCCGGCCTCGAAGCCCTCCAGCTTGTCGTCGAGGCTGTCCATCGCCGTGAGCATCAGCACCGGCGTGTCGCACTTGAACTCCTTGCGCAGCCGCCGGCACAGGTCGAAGCCGGAGAGCCGCGGCAGCCGCACGTCGAGGATGACGACGTCGAAACCGCCCGTGGCGGCCGCACCCAGGCCGGTCTGTCCATCGGCGACCGATTCCACTTCGTGACCGCGGGACTCGAGGAAATCGTAGAGATTGCCCGATATGCCCGGGTTGTCCTCGACGATCAAGACGCGCATGGGGACCCGGCCTTCCTGCGGGGATGCTACCGCAGGCCGCGGACCACCCCGCACGGTCGACGCACCCCCGTCCGTCGAGCGCCGCGGCGGCTCAGGGCGCGACCGCCGACACGCCGGGTACCGCACGGGCCAGCGCCAGCACCGTCGCCTCCGGAAGCACCCCGAGCAGCACGGTCAGCGCCGCGGTGAAGACCAGCGGCCACAGCATCCACCGTGAAGGGTCGCGCACGCCCGACAAGGGCGGGGTATGCGCGGCAGGGCCGTGCACGCCGTCGCCGGGGCGGGTCGGCTGGCGCGTGCCGCCCAGCACGCCGATCGCACGAAGGTAATAGCCCGCGCTCAGCAGCGTGCTCAGGACCAGCACGACCATGGCCAGCACCTGCTCGGCCTCGTAGGCGCCGACGAGCAGGAACCACTTGGAGACGAAGCCCGCGGTGGCGGGAAACCCGATCATGCTGCAGGCCCCCACGACGAAGGCCGCCATCGTCCAGGGCATCCGGCGCCCGACGCCGCCCATCTCGGACAGGTACTTGCGATGCGCCGCGACGGCGATCGCCCCGGCACACAGGAAGAGCGTGATCTTCGAGACGCCGTGGTTGACGATGTGCACGATGCCGCCGAGCATGCCGTTCGGGTTCAGCAGCGCGCCGCCGAGCACGATGTAGGCCAGTTGGCCGATCGTCGAATAAGCGAGCAGGGCCTTCAGGCTGTCGAGCCGCAGCGCGTAGAACGAGGCTGCGAGGATCGTGAACGACGCGACGTAGACGGTCAAGGTCGTCAAGCCGAGCGCCTGCATCGCCTCGGGGCCGAACACGTCGAACATGACGCGCAGCAGGCCGAAGGCGCCGGCGTTGACCACGGCCACCGCGTGCAGCAGCGCGCTCACGGGCACCGGCGCGACCATGGCCGCCGGCAGCCAGCCGTGCATCGGCATCAGCGCGACCTTGGCGCTGCCGGCCAGGAAGAGCACGTAGACGACGATCATCAGGCCGCGCTGAGACTCGATCGCGCCATCGCCGAAGATGCCGCCCGGCACGAAATCGAAGGTGCCGCCGAGGTGGAAGCTCAGGATGATCGCAGGCAGCAGGAAGGCGATCGACGTGCCGAGGTGGTACCCCACGTACTTGCGTCCGCCGGCATAGGCCTCGTCGGTACCCTCGTGGGCGACGAGGTAGTAGGTCGCCAGCGTCATCGCTTCGTAGAAGAGGTACATCGTCAGCAGGTTGGACGCGAAGGCCACGCCCATCGTCGCCGTCATCGTCAGTGCGAAGCAGACGTGGAAGCGCGTCTGCGCCGCCGATTGCGTGGCCCGCAGGTAGCCGATCGCGTAGACCGTCGTCACCAGCCACAGCGCCGACGCGGTGATCGCGAAGATCAGTCCGAGCGCATCCACCTTGAAGGCGATGGCCACCGAGGGAACGAAGGACAGCAGCGTGAACGACGGCGTCTGTCCGCCCATGACCGCCGGCAGCATCGCGAGCACGCAGATCAACTGCACCGCGGCGACGAGGAGCGCCGCCATGTCCCGCAGCCTGGGCGTCTTGCCCAAGGCCCCGAGCAGCGCGACACCGCCCAGCGAGGCGAGCATCGCCGCCGCCGGGCTCATGGATTGCATCAGCATCGTTGCTTCTCCTGGATCGACGCGAGGCATCACCGGCCGGCGTCGACCTGGCTTGCGGCCATGGTCTTCGCGGGTGACACGGACGAGAGCTCGGGCGACTCGATACCGCCGGCCGGCCGGCCGGCCTGCACGTGCGTCGTGAACGCAACGACGGAGGCCTCGGTCAAGCGCGTCAGCGGCCGCGGGAACAGTCCGATGGCGAAGATCAGCACGATCAGACCGACCGCCACGACCTTCTCGCCGCCGCCGAGGTCGCCGATGCGCTCGGCGGCGGCGTTGCGGACCGGCCCCATGAAGGCCCGCTGGTAGAACCACAGGAAGTAGCCGGCACTCAAGACCACGCCGATCGCGGCGATCGCACCATAGGCCCAGTGCGCCTGGTAGGCCCCGGACATCGCCAGCAGCTCGCCGCCGAAGCCGCTGGTGCCCGGCACGCCGATCAGTGCCAGCCCGGCGATGAAGCACAGCGTCGCCAGCTGCGGCACCTTGCGCGCGAGTCCGCCGAGCGCCATCAGGTCGGTCGAGCCGAGGCGGCGCTGCAGGAAGCCGGCGACCAGGAACAGCCCCGCCGTCGCCAGGCCGGCATTGACCATCAGCAGCAACGCCCCCTGCCAAGCCTGGGCGTTCATCGAGAACGCCGCCACCATGATCAATCCGAAGTGGCTGACGCTGGCGAAGACGATGAGCCGGCGCAGATTGAACTGGGTCAGCGCGATCAGGCCGCCGTAGAGGATCGCGAACAGCTCGACCGCGATCACGACGCCCGCGAACTCGCGGCTCGCGTCGGGCGTCAGCGGCAGCACGAAGCGCAGGAAGCCGTAGGCGCCGAGCTTGAGCCCGACCAGGTAGACGCCGACGCCGATCGGGCCTTCGGTCACGGCCGAGGGCATCCAGGTGTGGAAGGGCAAGGCGGGGCCCTTCACCGCGAAGCCGATGCCGATCAGCACGAAAACGACCGTCTGCAGTTCGGCCGGCACCGGCGTCTTCAGCAGCGCGACGAGGTCGAAGGACAGGCGCCCGGCGCCGCCCGCGGCCTGATCGACCGTGGCATGGTTGAGCGCGAGCAGGATGAATCCGATCATCAGCGGCAGGGAGCCGAGCAGCATGTAGACCAGGTACTTCGCCGCCGCCGCCTGCCGGTCCGGCCCGAGCCCCCAGGCCTTGATCAGCCAGAAGGACGGCACCAGCGCCAGCTCGAAGAAGCAGAAGAACAGCATCAGGTCGATCGACGTGTAGATGCCGATCGTCGAGGCTTCGAGCAGCAGCAGATGGATCAGGAAGGCGCGGCCGTACACCTTGACCTCGGCGGCGGCGGCGAACACGGCCGTGAAGACGACCGCGGTCAGGGGCAGGAAGAGGATGCTCAGGCCGTCGACGCCGAGCCGGTAGCCGATGCCCATCGACGGCAGCCACTGCAGCGTCTCGACGAACTGCAGATGCGCCGAACCCGCATCGAAGGAGGCGGTGACGACGAGCGTCAGCGCCAGCACGGCCAGCGAGGCGCCGACGGCGATCTGCCGCGCCGCCCGCGTGTCGCGCACGAAGCCGATCAGCAGGGCCGCGACCAGCGGCAGCAGCAGCGTGAAGCTGAGGATCGGGAAGCCGATCTGGGCCTGGGCGGCGATGGTTTCGATCGGCATGGTCATCTCGTGCTGGGCTGGGGCGCGGCTTGCGCCTGCGCCGTGGTGCGGGCACCGGGGAGTTGCAGCGCGTGCTGCTTGACGCGCGCCTCGACGTGCTGCGCCATCGGCTCCAGCGAGCCGTTGACCACGCGCAGGAAGGGCCCGGTGTACAGGCCGGCGAGCATCACCACGCCGACCATCGACAGCATGATGACGCGCTCGCGCAGGCTGAGGTCGGGGATCGCGGCGGCACCCGGCGCCGACGCCTCGGCCATGAAGGCGCGGAGGAAGTAGCGCAGGAAGTACGCGGCCGTCAGCACCGTGCCGGTGACCACGCAGATCGCCATCCCCCAATGCACCTTGTAGGCGCCGATGACGACCAGGTGCTCGCCGTTGAAGCCGCTGGTGACCGGCATGCCCACCGCCGCCATCGCGGTGGTGATGAAGGCGAGCGACAGCAGCGGCACCTGCGTCGTCAGGCCGCCGAGGTTGCCGATGTCGGGCGGCCCGACCCGCTGGTGCAGGAAGCCGGCGATGAAGTAGAGCCCCGCGGCCGCCGCGCCCAGGCTGAGCATCTGCAGCAGCCCGCCCTGCAGACCGTAGAGGTTGAGCGAGAACAGGCCGAGCAGCACGACGCCCATGTGCGACAGGCTGGCGAAGGCCAGCAGCCGCCGCAGATCGGACTGTGCCAGCGCGATCAGGGCACCGTAGACCATGCCGATCGTCCCGAGCCCGGCCATCACCCAGAACCACTGGGCACTGGCCTCGGGCAGCATCGCGATGACGAAGCGGATCAACGCATAGGTGCCGACCTTGACGCCGACGAGGAAGATGCCGAGCCCGACCACCGGCCCCTGCTCCAGCACTTTCGGCAGCCAGCTGTGCAGCGGAAAGATCGGGGCCTTGATGCCGAGCGCGACGCACAGCAGCGCGAAGATGCCGACCTGGGCCTCGGCCGGGATGGCGGTGGCCAGCACGGTGCGCAGATCCCGCGCGCCGCCGGCCTCGGCGATCAGCATCTCCAGGCCGATCAGCAGCAGGCCCGACGACACCACCATCACGGCCAGATAGTGCCGGGCGGCGCCACGCCGCTCGGCCCCGGTGCCGTGGCGGGCGATCAACAGGTAGGCGGGCGCGATCTCGAGCGCGAAGAACAGCCAGAACAGCGTCAGGTCGGCGGCGGCGAAGGCGCCCATCATCGTCGCCGCGAAGCCGAGCTGGGCCATCAGGTAGCCGCGCACGCCGTTCATCGACGAGACCTCGGAGGACAGGCACGTGAGCAGCAGCAGCAGCGCCGTCAGCGGCAGGAACAGCGCGCTGATGCCGTCGATGCCCAGAACGTAGATGCCGCCGAGGCGCTCGACGAACTGCAGGTCGGGCGTGCCGGTCTTGAAGGCGCTCAAGAGCAGCAGCGTGAGCAGGAATTCGACCAGAGCGAGCGCCACCGTGATCCGCGTGGCCAGCACCGGGCTCGGGCTCAGCGCGACGAGCGCGATGCCGGCCACCGGCAGCCAGATGAGCGCCGACAGGATCGGAAAGCCGATCTGCAGCGACGCGAGGACTTCGTTGATGACCATTCAGCGCACTCCGAGCAAGGCGGCGATCGTGACCATCGCGATCAGCACGACCGCGACGGCCGGTTTGGCGATCACGCCCTCGAAGGCCGTACCGGCACGGCCGATGATGGCCAGCAGGCCTCGCAGTCCGTTCTCCACCCCGCCGATCACGTAGGATTCGAGCAGCGCCGCCACCGACGAAAGATGCGAGGTCAAGGCCCTGGGGCTGCGTTCGGCGGCCCCGATGCCGTAGGTGTCCAGCCACGACACCAGCCTGCCGAGGCGCGCCGCGATCGACACCGGCCAGCCGACGATGCGATCGATCACCCGGGTATCGAAGCGGTCCAGTGCCCGCCCCAGCCCGAGCACCCGATCGACCACGAGGCGTCGCGTCAGCAGGTCGATCCAGAAACGGTTGATCGAAGCGACGTAGAGCTGGCGCTGGCGCACCAGACCGCCCAGGGCGGACTCGGCGCGGTAGCGCGTCAGGAACATCGCCGAAAACCAGGCGTAGACCACCATCGCGACCAGCAGCAGGCCGAGCGCCACACGCAGCCCCAGGGCCCCGTCCACGCTGCCCCGGCCCGCGCCGACCACCGGCGCCAGCAGGCCGCGGAACCAGCTGTCGTCCAGGCCGCCGGGGAGCAGCTCGAGCAGCAGCCCGGCCACCGCCGCGGCGGCGACCAGACCGAGCGGCCAGACGACGGGGCCGATCGGCAGCCGCTGGTCGCCGGCCGGCGCATGTCGAGGGGTGCCGTGGGCGTGGTCGTGCGCGTGATGAGGATCGTGGGGGTGATCGTCGTGCGCGGCGCCGTGATGGGGGTCGCCGTGGACGAAGGCCTCGCGCGTCAGCATGAAGCCGTAGTGCGCGGCGGACGCCACCGCCAGCATGGCGCCGGCCAGCAGCACCCAGGCACTCGCCGTCCATCCACCCACGTGCGTGGCGCCGTCGCCCAGGCCGATCAGCAGCGGCACCATCACCATCAGCCCGGCGAGCAGCGCCACCACGGTGTACAGGCTGGGCAGATCCCGACGCGGCTCCTGCGTCGCGGGGTCGAGCCGGCCGTGCAGGTGGTGCAGGATCGAAGGCGCCGTGAGGAAGAGGTAGCTCTTGTAGAAGGCGTGCGCCACCAGATGGAACATCGCCACCGTGTAGGCGCCCAGGCCGCAGGCGAGGAACATCAGGCCGAGCTGCGTGGTGGTCGAGGTCGCGAGCAGACCCTTGATGTCGGACACCGTCTGGCCGACCATCGCGCCGTAGAGCGCCGTCGCGGCGCCGACGAGCGCCACCACCGTGAGCGCATGCGGGGCGGCGTCGTAGAGCTCGTGCGAGCGCACGATCAGGTAGACGCCCGCCGTCACCATGGTCGCCGCGTGGATCAGCGCGCTCGAAGGCGTCGGCCCTTCCATCGCCTTCGCCAGCCACGAGCCGAGCGGCAGCTGGGCCGACTTGCCGACCGCACCCAGCAGCAGGCACAGCGCGATCGCCGTCAGCGTGCCGGGGTCGACGCTGCCCAGACGCGACAGCACGTCGGCGTACTTCACGCTGCCGAAGGCGTCGATCATCATCAGGATGGCGACGATGAAGCCGGCGTCGCCGACCCGGTTGGCCACGAAGGCCTCGGTGCTTGCACGCGCGGCCGAGTTGCGCTCGAGATACTGGCCGATCAGCAGGTAGGAGCAGACCCCCACCGCCTCCCAGCCGACGAACAGCATCACGTAGTTGTCGCCCAGGACCAGCACCAGCATCGCGAAGACGAACAGCGCATAGGCCGCGAAGTAGCGCGTGAAGCCGTTCTCGCGGTGCATGTAGTTGATCGAGAAGCGGCCGATGACGAAGCCGAAGCCCGTGACCACCAGCGCCATCAGCGCCGACAGGGTGTCGACGAGCAGCGCGACCTCGATCGACACGCCGCCGCTGGCCAGCCATTCGTAGAGCACCACGGTGCGCGGCGTCGGATCGACCAGCACGCCGGCGAACAGCCCGAGCGCGCAGACGAAGGCTGCGGCCGTCGCGCCGACCGTCAGGCGCTGGACCGTACGCCACCCGAACAGGCGCCCGCCGGCGAAGCCGTTGACGCCGTTGGCCACGGCCGCCGCCAGCGGCAGCAGCAGCAGCAGAGGAAGGAGGTCGGCCATGTCAGTGCACCTGGGTGGCGGAGGTCCAGCGCGCCGTCGGCTCGGCCACGCGGGCCGGCGGCAGGAAGCACTCGTACTTGCCCTTGAACCACTCGTAGGAGTCCTTGACCTCGGGCAGCGGCACGAGCGGCTCGTCCCACTTCACGAAGCCCTTGCCGGGGACGAACATGTTCAGCTCGCCGGTGGCCGGATCGTGGGCGATCAGATGAACCCACTGGTTGTCCAGCAGCTGGCGGATGCCGGCCTGGCGGCCGTAGATCTCGCCGAGGATCGCCATCGGGGCGTCGACGATGAGCTGCAGCCGCATCGCCTCGTGGACCTCGGTCATCTGCCGCGGCAGGCCGGTCTGCAGGTCGCCGTGGGCCCCGGCCATCACGCCGATCATGCCGGTCACGTTGTGCGGTACCTTGGTGCCGCAGCCGTAGTTGTCGGGATCGACCGTCGAGAAGTAGTACTCGAGGTTGATGCCCGCGCCCACCGGACCGACGGCCAGCAGGATGCGCTCGAGGATCTTGCCGTCGGCGTCCTGCGTCGGGTCGTAGGAGATGATGAAGCCGCGGCGGTCCAGGAACAGCCCCTGCGTCACGCAACGCCGGCCGACGACGGCGAAGGCGTTGGTGCAGTGGCCCCACTCGGGCCGCACCTGGCTCAGGTCCTGGGAGCGGGCTTCGACGTGATGGGTCGAGACCTCTAGCGAAGCGTCCTTGGGCGCCGAGCCGAAACGGCGGCAGCGCTCGCGCGCGCCGCGCCGGCGCGCCTCTTCGATGTCGGCGCTGACCAGTTGCCAGTCGGCGCGCAGCGACGCCGGGATGTCCTGGGTGTCGAAGCTGAGGATGCGCGAACTGGCCGTGTTGTGCTCGGCACCGACGAACCAGGTGTCGTCGGGGATGTCGATGCCGCGCTCGCGCAGGGCCCCGCGCACCTGCGGGTCGTTGGCCAAGGCGGCGAACAGCCGCGAGTTGTGGCCGCCGGGTTTGCCGCCGCAGGCGCCGCAGTCGTGGGCGTTCTCGTGCGGGTTGTTGACACTGTAGGAGCGGTGGGCGCAGATCACGACGATCCGGGCGAACTGGTAGGTCAGCCCCCAGTTGCGCAGCTGCGCCTCGACGCGGTCGGTCGCCTCGGGGATCGCGAAGCCGATCGGCAGGCCGTCCGCATGCAGGTCGAGGGCGCGCGCCTGCTTGTCGTCGATGCGCACATGGGTGACGCGCGTGCGGACCGGCGGCACGAGCCAGTCATGCACCGCGCCCGCGGCCCCGGCGTAGGCGCGCGGTGCGAAAACCCGCGCCAGCAGCGGGATGGACATGAAGAGTCCCGCCAGCTGGATCAGGAAGAAGGATCCCACCAGGTTGCGCTTGGTCTCCCAGTAGGTGCCGTGGAAGATCTCCATCCATTTGAAACGCCGCTTGTGCAGCGGGTACTCGGCGTGCAGCGCTTCGTTGCGCGGGATCTCCATCACGCGATGCACGGGCGTGGCGACCGCGGGGCACAGCGGCGTCGCCAGGTGGTCGTCCAGGGCGGTGAAGGCCTGAGCCACGCCGAAGAAGCCGGCCGCGCCCAGGGTTTCGTGGTCGGGATCGAGCTCGGCGTAGTGGCGGTGCAGGTTCTCTTCCCGCTCGTCGATGCACAGGACGAGCTGCGAGCGAGGGCGGCGCGTACGACCCGCCGCCCAGCGGCCCCGCCCATGGTTCTGCGCGACCGCGTTGAGGATTTCGTCGCGGTAGTGCCGCTCGTAGGCGGTCAGCCAAACCGGGGCCTGAACGTCGTCGGGGAAGTCGTCGAGCGCCTGCACGATGCGGTCGCGCTCGTCGTCGGCCAATGCGGCCAAATCCGGACCGGTCCAGCCGAGCAACTGCCCGAGGCGGAACAGGCGCCACGCCTGATGCCCGGCGCGCACCGCCGGCTGCCGATGCGCCCGGTGCAGCCAGGCCGCGTCCGCGACTTCCGCGAGCGACGCGGCCTCGCGCGTCCGCAGAGCCGAACGCGCGCGCTCGGCCCAGGCATCCGGCAGCCGGTGGGCGTAGATCTCCTGCCGCACCAGGTACTCGTCGCCGTGGGTCTCGAAATAGCGGCGCAGATCGTCGAGGTGACCATCGACCGACCAGTGCGTGGCGGCGACGTGCTTCACGAG
>ERZ1066135.1170-NODE-1170-length-10713-cov-8.549540_pt1 | contig 10713 bp, 8 predicted proteins | sample MGYA00382782_ERZ1066135 | MGnify/ENA primary metagenome ERZ1066135 (study PRJEB33369, sample SAMEA5778365) | biofilm metagenome | biome: Industrial cooling water; feature: Water cooling tower basin; material: Biofilm | place: United Arab Emirates | collected...
CCTCGGCGCGCCTGCTGCGCAGCGCCGGCGCCACGGTGCTGCTGCTCGACACCTCGCCGCAGCCCGCACCGTCGGCGGCCGCGCTGGCCGAGGCGCTGGGCGCGCGCTACCTGCCGCTGCCGCATGCCGGTGCGGCCGAGCTCACGCAGGCGGTGAGGCTCGCCGCCGGCTGAAACCTCGCAAACCTTGGGTTGACCCGAGGCCGGCGCCGCGAGAGCGTGCCAGACTGCACCGCAGCGTCGCGGCCTGACACGCCGGCCCAGGGTCAACCCGATCGTAGTTGTGCGTACGTGGAGACCGCAGCCGCGGTCGATACTGTCGGGCCGTCGAAGGAGGGCGGCGGCCCCCGGCACCCTGCGGTCGGCCGATCACGAGGACACCATGCACCAGACACTGAAAGAAATGCTCGCCGCCGGCGCCGACGCCGCCATCGCCATCTCGGCCCCGGGCCGCTCGCCGCTCACCCACGCCGCGCTGCGCGGCCAGATCGACGCCACGCTGGCGAGTCTCAACGCGCTGGGCATCGGCCGCAACGACCGCGTCGCGATCGTGCTGGCCAACGGCCCCGAGATGGCGACCTGCTTCGTCGCCTGCGCCAGCGGCGTGACGAGTGCGCCGCTGAACCCGGCCTACCGCGCCGACGAGTTCGAGTTCTACCTGTCGGACCTGAACGCCAAGGCGCTGATCGTCGAGCAGGCGAGCAGCTCGCCGGCGATCGAGGTCGCCGCCAAGCTCGGCGTGCGCATCATCGACCTGCTGGTCGACGAAGGCATGGCCGCGGGCGCCTTCCGCCTGGTGCCGCGCGACGGTGCCGGCGGCACGCCGACCGCGAACCCGGGTTTCGCGCAGCCCGACGACGTGTCGATGGTGCTGCACACCTCGGGCACGACCTCGCGGCCCAAGATCGTGCCGCTGTCGCAGCGCAACCTGGCCGCGTCGGCGCAGAACATCCGCGCGACGCTGCGCTTCACGGCGCAGGACATCGGCCTGAACATCATGCCGCTGTTCCACATCCACGGCCTGATCGCCGGCGTGCTGGCGCCGGTGTCGGCCGGCTCGCAGGTGTTCTGCACGCCAGGCTTCAACGCGCTGAAGTTCTTCGCGTGGATGGACGAGGCCAAGCCGACCTGGTACACGGCCGTGCCGACGATGCACCAGGCCATCGTCGGGCGTGCGGGCAAGAACCTCGATGTGATCAAGCGGCATCCGCTGCGCTTCCTGCGCTCGTCGTCCAGCTCGATGCCGCCGCAGGTCATCAAGGAGCTGGAAGAGGTGTTCGGCGCGCCGCTGGTCGAGGCCTACGGCATGACCGAGGCGACCCACCAGATGGCCTCCAACCCGCTGCCGCCGGCGGTGCGCAAGCCCGGCTCGGTCGGCCTGCCGGCCGGCCCCGACGTGGAGATCATGGGCGAGGACGGCAGCATCCTGCCCTCGGCCACCGTCGGCGAGATCGTGATCCGCGGCCCCAATGTGACGGGCGGCTACGAGAGCAACCCCAAGGCCAACGCCGAGGCCTTCACCAACGGCTGGTTCCGCACCGGCGACCAGGGCGTCAAGGACGCCGACGGCTACATCAGCCTGACCGGGCGGCTCAAGGAGATCATCAACCGCGGCGGCGAGAAGGTCAGCCCGCGCGAGGTCGACGAGATCCTGATGGACCACGCGGCCGTGGCGCAGGTGGTGTGCTTCGGCATGCCGCATCCCAAGCTCGGCGAGGAGGTGGCGGCGGTCGTGGTGCTGAAGGAAGGGCAGGCCGCCACCGAGCGCGAACTGCAGGACTTCGTCGGCAAGCGCGCGGCCGACTACAAGGTGCCGAAGAAGATCCTCTTCATGGACGAGATCCCCAAGGGCGCGACCGGCAAGCTGCAGCGCATCGGCCTGGCGCAGAAGCTCGGGCTCGGTTGATCGGCAAGGCGTTCTCGTTCAGGCTTCATTGAATCGGAAACCGATAAAGTCTTAATCCGCCTTGGGGATACGGCCGGTATCGTCCGCGGCTTCGCCAGAAGCCGCAGCGATGCGGCCAAGTCCCGAAGGCATCCCCCAGAACCCGGCCCGAGCCGGTCAGCAAGGAGACAACATGGTGTCAACAGCAGTTGGTTTCGCACGCCGTGCCGCGCTCGTCGCGGCGACCCTCGCCGGCCTCGCCTCGCCCGCGATGGCCTGGCAGCCCAGCAAGCCGATCGAGTTCGTCGTGCCGGCCGGTACCGGCGGCGGCGCCGACCAGATGGCGCGCTTCATTCAGGGCGTGGTGGCCAAGCACAGCCTCGCGCCGCAGCCGATCGTCGTCGTCAACAAGTCGGGCGGGGCGGGGGCCGAAGGCTTCCTCAACGTGAAGGACTCCAAGGGCGACGCGCACAAGATCATCATCACGCTGTCGAACCTGTTCACCACGCCGCTGGCCACCGGCGTGCCCTTCAACTGGCGCGACCTGACGCCGGTGCAGATGCTCGCACTCGACCAGTTCGTGCTGTGGGTCAACGAGGAGTCGCCGCACAAGACCGCCAAGGCCTGGTTCGACGCCGTCAAGGCCGGCGCGCCGGGCAGCATCAAGATGGCCGGGACCGGCTCGAAGCAGGAGGACCAGATCATCACGGTGCTGCTCGAGAAGGCGGCCGGCAAGAAGATCACCTACATCCCCTTCAAGGGCGGCGGCGACGTGGCGGTGCAGCTGGTCGGCAAGCATGTCGACTCGACCGTCAACAACCCGATCGAGGCCGAGAGCCACTGGCGCTCGGGCAAGCTGCGCGCGCTGTGCGTGTTCGACCCGCAGCCGCTGCCGTACAAGTCCAAGGTGACGGCCTCGCAATCCTGGGCCGACCTGCCGACCTGCAAGGCCGCCGGCCTGCCGGTCGAGTACGTGATGCTGCGCGGCATCTTCATGCCGCCGGGCGTGAGCGCCGAGCAGGTCAATTACTACCTGGAGCTCTTCAAGAAGGTGCGCGCCACGACCGAGTGGCAGGAGTTCATGGCCAAGGGCGCGTTCAACCAGACCGCGCTGACCGGCCAGGCCTACTTCGACTGGCTCGGCAAGAACGAGCAGATGCACCGCGTGCTGATGAAGGAAGCCGGCTTCATCGCCCAGTGACGACCACCCCCGTTGCGCCTGCGGCGCTCCCCCATGGCACCGGAGGTGCCACCTCGTGGCCCTGGGGGGCGCCGCTGGCGGACCGGCGGAGCCGGATCCGCGGCGGCTGCTTGGCTGGCCTTTGGTGTGCGCAGACCTTGCGCTGAACAGGTAGCTCGATGAACGAATCCGAATCCTCCGGCGCGAGCGTCGGGACGCGCTGGCCCGAGCTGATCGTGGCGGCCTTGCTGGTCGCGATCTCGCTGCTGGTGATCAAGGACAGCCTGCGCGTCGGCATCGGCTGGGCCGACGATGGCCCGCGCTCGGGCTATTTCCCCTTCTACATCGGGCTGCTGCTGCTGGTCTCGAGCGGCTGGGTGCTGCTCAAGCAGCTTTGGCGCTGGCGCGCGGCCGACCCGGCGTTCGCCGAGCGCGGCCAGATCGCGCTGGTGGTGTCGATGCTGATCCCGATGCTGGTCTACCTCGGCCTGATCTTCGGCCTGGGCATCTACGTCGCCTCGGCGCTGCTGATCGGCTACTTCATGGTCCGCCATGGCAAGTACGGCGCGGCGCTGGCGCTGCCGGTGGCTTTCGGCGTGCCGTTGGCCTTCTTCCTCGTCTTCGAACGCTGGTTCCTCGTGCCCCTGCCCAAGGGCCCTCTCGAGCGGCTGCTCGGCTTCTGAGCCGCGGCCCGTCCCCTGCCCATCATGGAAGAATTCGCCAACCTCGCGCACGGCTTCAGCGTCGCGCTCACGCTGCCGAACCTCGGCTTCATGCTGATCGGCATCACGCTCGGCGTGCTGATCGGCGTGCTGCCCGGCCTCGGCGGCGCCAACGGCATCGCGATCCTGCTGCCGCTGACCTTCAGCATGAATCCCACCTCGGCGATCATCATGCTGAGCTGCATCTACTGGGGGGCGCTGTTCGGCGGGGCGATCACCTCGATCCTCTTCAACATCCCGGGCGAGCCCTGGAGCGTGGCGACCACCTTCGACGGTCACCCGATGGCGCAGCAGGGCCGCGCGGCGCAGGCGCTCACCGCCGCCTTCACCTCGAGCTTCGTCGGCGCGGTGTTCGCGGTCATCCTGATCACCTTCCTGGCCCCGTGGCTCGCCAAGTTCGCGCTCAAGTTCGGCCCGGCGGAGTTCTTCGCGGTGCAACTGCTGACCTTCTGCAGCTTCGTCGGCATGAGTCGTGAGCCCGCGGCCAAGGTGATCGCGGCGATGATGCTGGGCTTCGCGCTCGCCGCGGTGGGCCTGGACAGCGTGACCGGCACGCTGCGGATGACCTTCGGCTCGACCGAGCTGCTGAAGGGCTTCGACTTCCTGATCGCGGTCATCGGCCTGTTCGGCATCGGCGAGATCCTGCTGACGATGGAGGAGGGCCTGGCCTTCAAGGGCAAGAGCGCGAAGATCAGCCCCAGGGTCGTGCTGCAGACCTGGATGGAGATCGGCCGCTACTGGAAGACCTTCCTGCGCTCCACCGCGATCGGCTGCTGGATGGGCATCACGCCGGGCGGCGCGACGCCGGCCTCCTTCATGAGCTACGGCATGGCGCGGCGCACCGCGAAGAACCCGCAGGGCTTCGGCAAGGGCGAGATCGAGGGCGTGATCGCGCCCGAGACCGCCGCGCACGCCGCCGGCACCTCGGCGCTGCTGCCGATGCTCACGCTCGGCATCCCCGGCTCGCCGACCGCCGCGGTGCTGCTCGGCGGCCTGCTGATCTGGGGCCTGCAGCCCGGGCCGATGCTGTTCGTCGAGCAGAAGGACTTCGTCTGGGGCCTGATCGCGTCGATGTACCTCGGCAACATCGTCGGCCTGATCATCGTGCTGACGACGGTGCCGTGGTGGGCGTCGATCCTGCGCATCCCGTTTTCGGTGATCGCGCCGGTGATCATCGTCATCTGCGCGATCGGCGCCTACACCGTCAACAACTCGATGTTCGACGTGGTGATGATGATGGTCTTCGGTGTCGTCGGCTACCTCTTCAAGAAGCTGCAGTACCCGCTGGCCCCGCTGGTGCTGGCGCTGGTGCTCGGCGACATGGCCGAGGCGAGCTTCCGCCAGGCCATGCTGCTGAGCGGCGGCAGCCTAGCGATCTTCTGGTCCAACCCGCTGGTCGGCAGCATCGCCGGCCTGGCCATCGTGCTGCTGCTGTGGCCGTTGTGGGGCGCGCTGAAGAGCCGCGTGCGCGCGCAGGAAGCGGCGGCATGAAGATCGCGGTGGTCGGCGCCGGGGCGATCGGCGGCTACCTCGGCGCCAGGCTGGCGCGCGCCGGCGAGGACGTGACCTTCATCGCGCGCAACAAGAACCTCGAGGCGATCCGCGCCCACGGCTTCAGGCTGATCCTGGAAGACGGCAGCGAGGAGCACGCACCGACCGCCAAGGCGGTGCAGCGCATGGCCGAGGCCGGGCCGCAGGACGCCGTGCTGATCACCCTGAAGGCCCACCAACTGAAGGACGTGCTGCCCGAGCTGCGCGAGCTGTTCGGCCCGCAGACCATGGTCGTGACCATGATCAACGGCCTGCCGTGGTGGTACTTCCACAAGCTCGCCGGCCCCTACGAGGGCCGCCGGCTCGAGAGCGTGGACCCGGGCGGCGTGATCGCGGCGCACATCGAGCCCGAGCGCATCATCGGCAGCGTGGTTTACCCGGCCTCGGAGCTGGTCGCGCCCGGCGTCGTGCGGCTGATCGAGGGCAACCGCTTCACGCTCGGCGAGCCCGACGGCACGCGCAGCGAACGCGTCGACGCGCTGTCGCAGGCGATGATCCGCGCCGGCTTCAAGAGCCCCGTCAGCAAGGACATCCGCGGCGAGATCTGGGTCAAGCTCTGGGGCAACCTCTGCTTCAACCCGATCTCGGCGCTGACGCATGCGACGCTCGAGGACATCTGCCGCTTCCCGCCGACGCGCGAGCTGGCCGCCTCGATGATGGCCGAGGCCCAGACCATCGCCGAGAAACTCGGCGTCGAGTTCAAGATCTCGATCGACAAGCGCATCGCCGGCGCCGAGGCGATCGGCGCGCACAAGACCTCGATGCTGCAGGACGTCGAGGCCGGCCGTGCGCTGGAGCTCGAGGCGCTGGTCGGCTCGGTGGTCGAGCTCGGCCGGATCACCGGGACGCCGGCGCCGGCGATCGGCGCGATCTACGCCGCGACGCGCCTGCTCGGCGCCACGCTCGCGGCACAGCGCGGCCGGCTGGCGTTGCAACCGGCCGCCTGATACTAAATCGCGTTCAATGATATAGAAGTAATCCATTTGAACCCGGTCATGGATCGGGTCCGGGTGGGATGGGTTTCGAGTGCGGCCAAGCCGTTGGTGAGCGCCTCTTCGACGGCGTCGAGGTCGGCGAAGACGTGGTTGGCGAAGCAGTCCTCGCGCAGGGCCTCCCAGAGGTGCTCTGCCGGGTTGAGTTCGGGGCTGTAGGGCGGCAGGAACATCAGCCGCATGTTGGGCGGCACGACGAGTTCGCCGGCCATGTGCCAGCCGGCCTGATCCATGACCATGAGGACGAACTCATGGGCGTGCCGCTGTGCGACCTCGGCCAGGAACAACGACATCGTCTGGGCGTTGACCCAGGGCAGCACGAGGCTGTCGAGCACGCCGTCGTGCGGGCTGACGGCGCTGAAGGCGTACAGGTACTTGCGCTCGAGCCGCGCGCCGACCACCGGGCGCGTTGCCCGCGGCGCCCAGCAGCGCCGCGGCGTGCCCAGCAGCCCGAAGCGACCCTCGTCCTGGAACATCAACCGCACACGGCGGCCTTGCTCAGACTGGCGCCAGACCTCTCGGCGTACCGCGCGGCGCAGTTTTTTTAAAGGCGGCCTGCGCCGCCACATCCGCCTTCGGGTGCCTGGGGCGCGGAACGATCTTGCGCCAGCCATGCCGCTCGAGCAGCCGGTACACCGTCGAGCGCGCCACCGCCCTGCCGCACCGTTCCCGGTAGGCGCGCTGGATCTCGGCCACGCCGAGCAGCCCGCCCGCCGCAGCGCGCTCGACGAACGGCGCGAGCAACTGCGCCTCCTGCTCTGGCGTGAGGTGCTGGTGGTGCCTGCCGCCGCGCCGGCGCAGCTCGAAGATCGCCTCGCCTTCCTTGGCCCAGCGCGAATGCAGCACATGCACCGTCGCCCTGGACCAGCCGAGCAACTGCGCGATCTCGGCCGCCGAGCTGCCCAGCGTGGCCCGGATCAGCACGCACTGGATGCGCTGGTACTCGGCGTGGCTGGCCGCCACCTTCAACCTCTCGGCCAACCGCTCCACGGTGGCCGGATCGCCCACGATCAGACTTTTCATCCACGTCCCCTTGAAGTCCGTGGATCGATATGATATCTAACTTATTGAAAGCGAATTGGTATGAGCCGCCGCGGCGGCTCAGCGGGCCGTCGACGCCGCGATCACGTCGGCCTTGGCGATCAGCGCCTCGGCCATGCGGATGCTGGCGATGTCGATCAGCCGGCCGTCGAGCGACACGGCGCCCTTGCCTTCCTTCGCCGCCTGGGCCATCGCCTCGAGGATGCGACGCGCTTTGGTCACCTCGGCGGCCGAGGGCGTGAACACGCCGTTGGCCAGCTCGATCTGCGACGGGTGGATCGCCCACTTGCCCTCGTAGCCCAGCACCGCGGCGCGGTTGGCGGCGGCCTTGAAGCCGTCCGGGTCGCCGAAGTCGCCGAAGGGGCCGTCGATGGGGCGCAGGCCGTAGGCGCGGCAGGCCACCATCATGCGGGTCTGGGCGGCGTGCCAGGGGTCGGTCCAGAAGGCCTGGCGGTTGCCGTTCTCGTCCTTGTCGGTCAGCACCACGCTGTCCTTGTTGACGCCGCCGATCACGGTGGTGCGCGCGCGGGTCGAGGCGGCGTAGTCGGCGACGCCGAAGCTCATCGCCTCCAGGCGCTTGCTCGACTGCGCGATCGCCTCCACGTTGGCCATGCCGAGCGCCGTCTCGATCAGCACCTCGAAGCCGATGCGCTTCGTGCGCTTCTTGGCGGCCTCGATCTGCGTGACCAGCATGTCGACCGCGTAGACGTCGGCGGCGGTGCCGGCCTTGGGGATCAGGATCATGTCGAGCCGCGGGCAGGCCTCGACGATGTCGACCACGTCGCGGTACATGTAGTGCGTGTCGAGGCCGTTGATGCGGACCATCATCGTCTTCGTGCCCCAGTCGATCTCGTTGAGGCCCTGGATGATGTTCTTGCGCGCCTGCTCCTTGTCGTCGGGCGCGACCGCGTCCTCGCAGTCGAGGAAGATGATGTCGGCCGCCGACGCGGCGGCCTTCTCGAACATCGCCGGGTTGGAGCCCGGCACGGCGAGTTCGGAGCGGTGCAGGCGCGGGGTGGCCTGCTCGATGATGGTGAAGCTCATGGTCGGGTCCTTGGTGAAGGTGGAACGGGTGGGGCGGGTCAGCCGGTGGCGCCGAGGCCGGCGGCGGCGCAGTTGATCGACAGCAGCAGCGCGTTGCGCGTCTCCTCCTGGCCGGTGGCGCGCCATTCGCGCAGCAGCTGCACCTGCTGGCGGCTGACCTGGTTCATGGTCTTGAAGCGGCGCTCGAGGCGGCGGCGGTACTGCGGGAAACGCTGCGCGAGCTGGGCCTCGCCCGAGACGCGCAGCAGCATCTCGTGCGTGAGGTGGAACTCCTGCTCGATGGCGGCGAAGATCGGCGCGCGCACCGCGTCGTCGTCGACCAGACCGGCGAACTCGCGGGCGATGTCGAGGTCGACGGTCAGCAGCGACTTCTCGGCCTCGTCGACGACCAGGCGGAACAGCCGCGCGTCCTTGAACATGCGGCGCAGCAGCGCCAGGCCGGGCTCCTTGCGCACGTCGAGGAAGGCCTTCAGCCCGCTGCCGATGCCGTACCAGCCCGGCAGCATGTGGCGGTTCTGCGACCACGCGAACACCCAGGGGATCGCGCGCAGGTCGGCCAGGGTCTTGGCCGAGGTGCGGCGCGCCGGGCGCGAGCCGATGTTCAGCAGGCTCAACTCCTCCAGCGGGCTGGAGCCCTGCAGGTAGGCCAGCATCGTCGGCCGCTCCATCAGCTGGCGGTAGGCCGTCCAGGAGGTGCCGGAGATGGCCTCCATCGCCTCGTCGAACTCGTGCGTCGGGATCAGCGCGGTCTCGCGCTCCGACTTCAGCATGTGCTCGATCACCGAGGACGCCAGCAGCTCGACCTGGTAGGCCGCCGTGCCGCGGTTGGCGTACTTCAGCGACACCACCTCGCCCTGCTCGGTGGCGCGGAACTGGCCGCGGATCGAGCCGGCCGGCGCCGCCGCGATGGCGCGCCCGGTCGGTGCGCCGCCGCGGCTGACCGAGCCGCCGCGGCCGTGGAAGAAGGCCACCTGCACGCCGTGGTCGCGGCCCAGCCGCGTGAGCTGGGCCTGGGCCTTGCTGAGCTCCCAGTTGGCGGCGAAGTAGCCGCCGTCCTTGTTGGAGTCCGAGTAGCCGATCATCACCTCCTGCACGTTCTGGTGCTGGCGCAGGCTGCGCTGCACCAGCGGCACGGCCAGCAGCTCCTTCAGGATCGCCGGCGCGCGCCGCAGGTCGGGGATGGTCTCGAGCAGCGGCACCACCGGCAGCGTGCAGCGCTCGACGTTCTGGGCGTCGGTGAACAGCCCCGCCTCCTTGGCGAGCAGGTAGACGCCCAGGACGTCGGTGGCGCTGTGGGTCATGCTGAGGATCAGCGCGCCGAAGGCTTCACGGTCGATCTGCTCGCGCATCTGCGCGATCGTGCGGAAGGTCGCCAGCGTCTCGCTCGCCTCGGCCGACAGGCCCTTGAGCTGGCGCTCGCCCTCGCGCGGCATCGACAGCTCGGTCAGCAGCCAGTCCTTCCAGGCGGCGCTGTCGGCGGCCGGCGCGGCGCTGCCGCGCGTGGCCTTGTAGATCTCGGCCAGCGTGCCGTTGATGCGGCCGGTGTTCTCGCGCACGTCCAGGCGCACGGTGCTGAAGCGGAACACGCTGACCTCGCGCTTGAGCGGCGCGAGCAGCGAGGCGGCGAGGCGGTGCGAGCCGGCCTCGCAGAGCGCGTCATGCATCAGTCCGATGTCGGCGATCAGCTGGTCGGCGGTGGCGTAGCCGCTGATCGGCGGGGCCGGCTGCTGGCGCTCGGAGTGCAGGATCGTGATGTCGATGCGCGCCAGCATGCAGGCGATGAACTGGCGGAACAGCTCGCCCGGGTTGCGCTGCGCGACCTCGTCGCCCTTCGGATGGTTGTTCAGCGCCTCGGCGACCGCACGGCGGAAGTGCTCGGGCAGCGCGAGCGAATGCTCGGAGATGCTGAGGATGCGGATCAGCTCGACCAGCCGCCCGCGGTAGCGCCGCAGACTCACCAGCCGCGTGTCCCACAGTGCCGTGCGCGTCACCTCGCTGGTGACGAAGGGGTTGCCGTCGCGGTCGCCGCCGATCCACGAGCCGAAGGAGAACAGCGTCGGCAGCTCGAGCTCCTCGCCCGGGTAGGCCTTGGCGAACGCCGCCTCGGCCTTGGCGTAGAGCTGCGGCACGACGTCGAACAGGTTCTCGTTGAAGAAGTACAGGCCCCACTGCACCTCCTGCTCGACGGTCGGCTTCTCGAGCTTGAGCTCGCCGGTCAGCCACAGCAGCTCGATCTCGTCGGAGATCGCGTGCAGCAGGTCCTCGCGCTCGCGCTCGGTCCAGCGCAGCGCCTCGAGGT
>ERZ1066135.1172-NODE-1172-length-10703-cov-8.575883_pt1 | contig 10703 bp, 26 predicted proteins | sample MGYA00382782_ERZ1066135 | MGnify/ENA primary metagenome ERZ1066135 (study PRJEB33369, sample SAMEA5778365) | biofilm metagenome | biome: Industrial cooling water; feature: Water cooling tower basin; material: Biofilm | place: United Arab Emirates | collected...
CCAATGAACAGCAGTACCTTCATTTTTTGTTTCATCATTCGATTCAATGGGTGGATGTGATTCACCCATTGAGATTGAACCATTGCAATTCATTATACGTGGTAAATCAGAAGCTATAATATTTAACATGTTAAATAGCCTTACCGTCTACGTCTAAACATTGCCAAGCATATTCGACCATTGGTTGACTATTTGATATGTCACTCAAAGTAACAATGTTAGTTTTAAAGCCTTCGTTAATACGTTGAATAATGGTATTAGGGTAATCAGATTGGATTTGACGAGTTGAAAATAATTTGCTGATTTGATTCATTAAACCATTAAAATCACGCTTTATTTCAACAGGCGCAAACGGTGCTGACATTACAGGCGCAGGTTTCGATACAACAGGTGCGTAAAGTTGATTAGCCTTTATTTCGTTTTCAACTTCATTTATTTGAGTGTGATTAACACCGCGTCTTTTTTTCCAAACACCTTTTGATGTTTTAGCTTTATTACTGGAATGTATGCGCCCGTCCCACGGGAAACCTTCTGCGTCAACATCGCCGTCAACAGAAGGGGAAGGTTCATTAGTTACCGCCGGTACTGGTTCTGTCGATTGAACAGGTGTTGCCGGGTGTGCATGTGGAAAATGTGTTGGATTATCAGCAGGAATAGGTATTATTGGCGAACGTTGTTCTTCTAAGGTTTTTTTAACAAGTTCTTCTACTTTTGTTTCAGAATCATAAAAATTACCTTCAACAGCAACATATTTTTCAACTACTTTTTTTGTTGCAGTGTCTATAAAATTTTTAATTTCTTCTAGAGTTTCTGATTCTATAATCAATTTGTAATTCATTTTAATTTCCTTTTTGTTCATTTTTAAATTACGCGTTGTATTAAGCGTATTGAATAATTAACATTGAGATTGACATATTGCAAGTGTTTTTTTACAATGTTGTTAAATTTTATTAAAATCACTATATTTCAACATGATAATTTTAAGAGAAGACCAAAATATTCTGAAAAATTCCATAAATCAAGCGTGGAATCAGAATTTACAAAATGTTTTAGGTGTACTTTCAACGGGTGGCGGTAAATCAGTAATTGCTTCTGATATTATGTTGGACGGTTTCAAAGAAAATAAACAACAAGCAGTGATTGCGCACCGTAATGAATTAGTTTCTCAAATGTCAATGCACATTGCCCGCCGTGGAATACCACATAGAATTATCGGCTCCGCTCCTACAATATCACAAATTACAAGATTTCATCGTAAAGAATTTGGAAAATCTCTAGTTAACCCATCTGCTCGAACCGCTGTTGTCGGTATTGATACTTTGGTTAAAAGGCATGAAGAACTAGAAGACTGGGCAAAACAAACGGATTTATGGATAATTGACGAAGCGCATCATGTTTTACGTGAAAATAAATGGGGTAAAGCCGTTGCTATGTTTACCAATGCGCGTGGTTTAGGAATTACAGCAACGCCTTCCAGGGCAGACGGAAAAGGGTTAGGGCGTGAATACGAAGGTGTTTTTGATATAATGTGTGTTGGTTTAGAAATGAATCAACTCATTAATATTGGTGCTTTATCAGATTTTCAAATAGTTTGTCCAAAGTCCGATCTTTTAATTGATGATAGTCAAATAAGTGAAAGTGGTGATTGGTCAAATAAAAAGTTGAGAATAGCTGCAAAAAAGTCACATATCACCGGCGATGTTGTACAAGCTTATTCAAAATATTCACATAACAAACAGGCGCTTTGTTTTGCTACAGACGTTGAAACGTCTGGTGAAATTGCGGATAATTTTAACAAAGCAGGTATTCACGCAGCATCTTTATCAGCTAAAACAGCTTTTGCGGTAAGAGAAAAATATATTCAGGAATTTAGGGAAGGAAAATTAAAAATATTAGTAAATGTCGATCTTTTTGATGAAGGATTCGATGTACCGGCGTGTGAAGTAGTCATAATGGCGCGACCAACTGCTTCATTAGGTAAATATAGACAGATGGTCGGTCGAGCTTTACGTATTGCACCGGGAAAAGAATTTGGTTTAATAATTGATCACGTTTCAAATGTTGTTCGGCACGGCTTACCTGATAAATTTATATCCTGGGGTTTGAGTCGTAAAGACAAACGAGGTAAACAAAGTGTTGATCCCGATGAAATACCGTTAACTGTTTGTAAATTTTGTACCAAACCGTTTGAAAGATTTTATACAGCTTGCCCTTATTGTGGAAAAGAACAACCTTTACCCGAACCTAGATTAAGATCAATTGAAACTGTTGATGGTGATTTAATTTTGCTTGATAAAGCAACGTTGGATCAAATGCGTAAACTTATTCAACTTGAATCGCCAGCGGATATCGCGACGCGTGTTAATCATGTTGCAGGTGGTTTTGCTGCAAAAGGTGTGGCAAATCGGCAAATGGAAAAAATACAAGCCCAAAATGATTTAAAAGAATCAATTGCTCAGTGGGCCGCAATAGAGCGTGAAAAAGGTTTTGACGATAGACAAATTCATAAGAAATTTTATTTAACTACCGGTACGGACGTTTTGACCGCATTGAGTGCAGAAAGATCACGTCAGGATTATGAAAACTTAACTAAAATAATAAAAGGGTGGTATTTGTGAAAGAATCAGCGGTAACCAGTCATATAAGATTAGTCGCGGCTCAAATGGGTATTGATTTATGGCGTAATAATAACGGCGCGTTTCAAGATGAAACAGGGCGTGTTGTTAGATATGGTCTTTGTAATGATTCTGCTGCGTTATCAAAAAAAATAAAATCTTCAGATTACATAGGGATTACCCCTATGGTCGTTACACCCGATATGGTTGGTAAAACTATAGGTGTTTTTACCGCGATTGAAACAAAACCAAGTGGTTGGAAGTTACTACCGTCCGATGAAAGGGGATTGGCTCAAAAGAATTTTCATGATATTGTCAAAAAATCAGGTGGTATCGCAGGTTTTGCGAGTAGCGTTGAAGAATTTATTAGGATTATACAAAAATGAAACACGGTGATAAAACAAGGAAAAGAATATTAGAAGCAGGTGTTGAACTATGGCCCGATATTTCTTTATCTAAAGTAGCAGCAAAAGCGGGTTTAACACACGGCGCGGTTATCTATCATTATCCAACTTGTCAGTTAAAAGATGCTATCGCGGAATATGCTGTTAAAGAAGGAATAAGTAGGGTGATTGTTCAATTGATAAGTTCTAAACATCCGGCAATATCAGAAATGACCGAAGGCGAACGTTCAGCGCACTTTTATAGTGTTTAATCACTCATATCCTTGAGCCTTCCCATAATCTTCAATTTTCAATGTTGACGCGCTTGCATAAATTTCTGAACGATTGTTAACGTCTTCTTGAATATATGGTCTAATACTGCGCCCGATATGAATAAATCCCATGTTTTCGAGACAATTTTGAATTACTCTAATGCTCGGTTGACGTATGTTAGTACCTTTACATTTTGTCAACACAGCAGCGGTACTAACATAACCTTTTCTAAATCCTGGTATGTCATCGGATATACCATTAAGAATTAGCGATTCCATAGGGCTTCTGCTTATTTCCATTGCTTCTTTTTGGCTTGAAGTTTCTGGCGCTCGGACGGGTATTTGCCCTTCTTCAATCGGATAATTTAATAACCAATGTGTAATTGCTTCAACACCGCCTTCAAAACGTAGCCACCGCCATAATTTATTGAAATATTCACCGTCCATACCAGCGTTTATTATGTCAATTTTACTTTGTAAAGCGCTATAAAATATAGCATATCTTCTACCGTTTTTATTAATAGGTATGGCATCTTTAAAGTTAGAAAAAAATATCCAATTAGCGGCGTTATCTTCCATTTCTTGATCAACACCTTTTGATTGAATTTCTATACGATGATCGGTAATCATTGGTTTTAATATTTCAATTAGTTCGCGCCTTTCATCTATTCTAATTTCATCAACCAATATCATTAATTTACCACGCATCCATGCGTTAAAAGTTGATCCTGATTTTATTAATTCAGGCGCTTTAGGGCTATAAACATACATATCACCTAATGCGTTTGACATAACTTCTTTGAAAATAGTTTTTCCTATTCCTTCTGTTGATTGTATCAGCGGTGCCCACTGAATTTTAAAACCAGGATATTTTACACAATGCGCTAAATAATCAAAAATTAGTTTTTGGTCTTCTTTGTTTGGAAATATTTTATCGAACCATTGAAACCATTGTGTTATGTCACCTTCTTTTGATTTAATAACAGCAGGTATGTAAGTATTCAAACCCCTACGTTTAATACCGTCTATAACTATTTCAAATGTTGGCATACCTGGTAAAAATCTTACATGATCAACTTTTGGAATAGTCCAGCACGTTGACCTTAAAGCGGCTTTCCAGGGTTCATCGGTTAATTTACCCGTTGAAGAAATAATAAATTGTTTACCACCATATCTACCATTGAATTGTGTTGAGTTCATAAAACGGCCAGATCGACTAAATATTTGCCCGGTTCTTTCTACAAAATAACAATCTTTGAACCATTCCGCACATTCTCTTTCTGATAATATTTCACCAAAAGTAACATTTGAATCAGTAGAAATATCGGGTTGCTTTTTGGGTGGCGCTTCCTTAAAACCAAAATCAATATAAGCTTTAACGGTTGTTCTACGTTCGATAGAAGCCCAACCAACTTCAGTATCTTTAATGCTGTTCCATAATTTTAAATTTTCACCTTTATCGTTATCTTTATATTTATCACACCAATTTAGCCATAAATTAAACAATGTTTCGTCATCGGCATGTAACCAACCTGCTTGTTTAAATGCTGCTGTGAATGATAACCATTCCGCTCTATCCATGTCGTTAGGATTTACTAAAGTCAAAGAAAATTTTAACCAATCTAATGACGGCGCCATCATTTCTTTAGTGCCTAAAGGTGATCTCGATGATAAAAATTCAACAACATTGACAGTTGATAAAGATTTTTCGATTTCTTCTGTTGACCAAACTTTGTTTAAATTAGGCAAATCCCACCCGATAACTTCGTGTGGTTCACCTTTAGCGTGAATAAAACCAGGTACACGCATTACCCTAGTTGGATCGATTATCGTTTTATCACCATCATAAAGTTGTGCTAATTTACGTTGAATCAATTTAAAAAATTCATTTCCGGTGTATGGTTGAACTTTCCAATATATGTGATATTTACCAGGGCTTGTTTGGACGGTAAAATTTGCGCCAGATGTAACGGCTTTCTGATAGTTTGATTCAGAGGTCAGTGGATTATCTAAATCAACCATATGTGCGCGAATATGTTGAACGTTGATTATTTCACGACCTTTACCATCAAGGGCATTTACCGTGCAAAATATTCCGTAACCATCATTGTTATATTTTTGTAAAGTATAGCGCATTTCATCGAATGTACCGCGATAATTATGTGCTGGTAAATCTTTTCTCTTATCGTGTATACAACGCCAGTCGATGACGGTGTTTTGATCACCCGTAAGAGCGTTTACAAACCATTTAGTTAATTCGATATTCATTTTGCAAACCGCCATTGGTCAACTTCTTCAATATTCCAACGACGTGGTTTTATATCTTTTATCGGTTCCACCGGAAATCTACCGTCTTCTATCATGTCATAAAGTGTTCGTTTAGGTATATTAAGATATTTTGCTAAATCAGTTAATGTAACTGTTCCGGTGGGTTTTTCTGTCATTTTTTATTCCTTTGGTTTTGGTGAGCGCGGCGAGATTGGTTACTCGCTAGTGCCCATTTGTCGAGTGAATCGTTACAGCGGTTCACCCTTTACCTATTTACCGATAGGTTCGCGCGCTCTGAAAATTACAATAAATTTATTTTTTTTGCATGTCAACGCATAAATTTGCACATTTTCGCATTGACAATTATAAACAACATTATTAGATTGTTTTTATCAAAAGAGTTGTGTGTTAATTAGCGTTTTCACATTTAACCTTTGTTCTGAAACAATTTATGAAAGTAAACCTTAATTTTATTTTCAGGAAAAACCCCAAGTGTTTCAGTATGTCACCTCAAATTGTTTTAAGGTAACGTTTGAGGTGGCTCGGGGAGTAAGTTTTTAAAGTTAAGAGTTGTAATGAAAGCAAAATTATTATTTTTATATATGTTTTTATCTATTTCAGGATTTTTAATTCTGATAGTTTTACCTTCTATGATCATATTTAATTTAGAAACAGATTTAGACAATTTAAAAAATTTTAAAACGGAGTGTGAATCGTCTATAAAAAGAAGAGATGAAATTATAGAAGAAATTTCAGAAATAAACCGTGAATTTTACGAAATGTTAAAAAAATAAGGAAAAATATTATGATACAAAACGAAGTTAATAAAACAATAATTGCTGTTCAATCGGCATTGATAAAATTAAAAATTACAGATCAAATTGCAGTTACAGCTTTATTATCTTTCGCCGGTGCAGTAACAAAATCACATAATTTTTCAAAAGAAGAATTTATAACTCTGGCATTAGATTGTTGGAAAAATACAGAATATTCGTGGCCAGACTCTAAAATACATTAATATTATGTGGGGTACACCAAAAGAACTTGAAACACGTCGTCGTATTAAATTATCAGTTTGGGCATATGCTTATGAATTTGAAAATAAATCACTGGTACCGGACGCTGTATTCGATGTTGAAAGTTATCAGGTCGATTTGCGTACTGAAACGGATCGACTTGATCTCGATTACTGGTTCAGGGGAAATTTTCAACCCTGCACCGGTATGTGGATACACCAACACCCTGAACTCAATAAAATACGTGAAATTTATAAAAGGTATTATCGATGAAAGAACAATTTAAACCTTTTATTTTAATGATAGGGGTTTTGTCATTAAAAGATAATTCGTTAAAAAAACATGTTGATAACGAGGGAAACTTACATATTACAAATATAGGTATTATCGATGATAACAAACCATCAAGCTAAATGTGATAAATGCGGAAAATGTATTAATTTTAATGGGTGGGTAAGCTTTAGGGACGCCGCTAGAGCGATAAGAGATATGGGTTGGAGAACAACAAGGCGTTTATCCGGTGAGTGGGGTCATTATTGTGGGGTTTGTCGTAAAAAATTATTCAAACCAAAGAAAAAACCGGTTACTCAGTGGTGGGCTGTTTAGCCGAAAAACTCTCAGGGTGAGGGTTGTATTTATTATAGTCAGTGATATTACCACCGCAAGGTTCACACACTTCACGCGCCGTATAATCTTCAATGCCGTGCATAGTGTTATAACATTTTAAACAAGGTTTAGAGGCCATTAATTAAAAACTACGCTGAAATTACTATCTTGACAACTCATTTGATTACAATAAGGGCATTCCATATTAAGCCAAACTGTCAATTTAATATCTAGCGGTATAGTATAATGATGAAAAGCTTTACAGCTTCGACAAAACGCTTTACCCGATATATGTTGCATTTTTGATTCAATATCGACTACTTTTTTCATTTTTAATTCCCAAACGAATATTTATGGCCTCGTTAAGAGGTTTCATTATTTTTGCAAAGTTTTCAACTTCATTAATTGTTGCTCTGGTATTTATAAAATGTGTGATTTTTTCAAAATTGCTATAAACTTTATTTGTCATTGTTTTTAATCTCCACGCATTGTGTTGATAAAATTCCTCGAACCAATACACCGCCCGATTCGTCACATTCTTTCCACGAATTATAAACAACCGTAACAAGATATATCATTACTGCCACAATTGCTAAATATGCTAGAATTTTCATTTTATTAATTCCCTTATTTTTTTGATCATAGATTTAGGGACGCGAATTTTTACTATAGGTGTTTGCTTTGTAGCAAGACTACGCCCCAATAGTTTTTCAACTATTTCAATTTTATCTACGGGTATACCGATTATTTTAGTTTCTTCTTTTTTAGAGCGTGCCATTCATAAAACCTTTCGTTATTAATATTAAAAATGCAATTACAGCCACATAAATTGGCCAATTATTGTGTTTTTTTCTTTCGGTTATTAACCAACCGTATTCGCTTCCGCAACATTTATGACAAATTATTTGTGATTTACCATAATTTTCAGGGGTAGTAATAATCTGTTGATCACCACATTTTATACAGGTGACAATCATTTTTTATATCCTTCTAATTTGCTTTCATTTCCTTCTAATTCATGCTCAAGTTCTTCAATACGATCAAGCATACCTTTACATTCATCGTAGGTTAAAACCACGTCTTTGTGATGACCTAATTTACGTTTAATGTTGTCAATGTCCATTTGTGTTATGTGATAAACCATTATCTTATCCTTTTTTTAATTGGTAAACCGCTACGTCTGTATGTTCTTATTCCTTCACGGTGTAATTTGTCATATTTTTTCATTATTCGATAAATCCATTTTATTTTAGCTAAAGATAAAAAATCGCCACGATCAGTAAACAATTCCAGATAAGCAGCAAAAGGCATAGAAAAAAGAGCTAAAATTATAAAAGGTGATATTATCAAAAACCAAATAAAAACTATTAACCTGTAAATTATTCCGTAAATAAAATATTTTAACGGTGATCTATGACCACACATATAAAGAAGATAGGTATTTCTGATTAACGGTCGCATAGTACTACTCTCAAAGTTAAGGGTGAACCGCCGTAACGATCCACCCTGATTTAACATACTTTAGTGTATGCTACTTGCAGTTTTAGCATCGCGTTGAACTAAAGGTTTATAACCTTCGTACTCACCGCCGACAAAACCGACGTTAAGCAACAAAGCGTTCCAACCGATTACTACTGCTGTTACAACAGGGATCATAAATTATCCTTTTGGTTAGGGTTAAGTTTGGTCGTTAAAATTACCAATAGACTGACCATTTTCTATTAGTTTATTAAAGTTTCAGTAAAATCAGCTAATTTTTCAAATAATTTTTCTTTCTTTTCTCTGCTGATAGACATACTTTTTATTCTATCGTGAATTTCTTCACACCTTTTCATTATAGCCAAAAGGTGCATGTCGTTAAAATTATTAGTATTAACGGCGTTGCGTAATTTATGTCCTACATAAACTGGTGTTATTGGTTCTACTCTCATATTGTTAACCTCGCTGTGTTGTTGTTATACCGCTGTATCAGGTTGCTTTTCCGTTTAGGGAGCAAACAACCCGACACAGCGACGTGTTCTTTAATTTATATATCCATTATACCATATTTAAAGTTGTTGTCAAACATTTATTTAACTCTTTGAAAATTAAGGATTATTACGTTTTTTGTGCCGGAATTGTTCTTTTCAATGGTATTTTTTAAGTTGTTCATGTCTTCAGGGTATATTTGATGCGCTCTTGTCGTAAGTGTAATATTACCAAACCCTATATTTCCCGTATCTGATTCAAACGTATAGGACACAAAATAGTATTTTTCAGCATATAATTGGAATAAAAATATAGAACATAAAATCATTATAACCGCTATTATTGATAATTTTATTTTAGTCAGCATACCAACCACCCTTCTTTTTTAAGCTGTGTTACTTTATCTTCAAACTCTTCTACTTTGAATCTGAACCATTGTTGCACGCCGTCTTTTTCCAGAAGTATTGCTTCATGTGTGTGGCGTCTGGTTCGATTGGCGTTGTAGTGTAATATGTGACTCATTGTTTTATTTCCTTTTTAATGTCATACTTATTCTTCTAATTTAAGTGGTTCTGGGCTTTGCACGTAAATACAGTATGCGCTTCTGCTTGGATCACGATAGCACCGTTTGCATAAGGCGCATTTTGTTGGAAGCCATCCGTGTTTCTGCCAAGCATAAACGTCTTGTTTATCCACATCCTGTTCATCCCTGGGTGTTAGTTTGTTTATTGTAAGTCTCAATGCACAATGTATGCCAATCTGCTGGTGGATTACCATTGACTACATAACATTTGCAGCAATAACCCTTATCTCCAATTGTGTGTGTAACAACACCCTCAGAGCATTGAGAACAAAAATCGCCGAAATTTTTCACATCTGTCATTGTTTTAATCCTCTGAATATAACAATCATACTATCATGTTTACCTTTTTTAGTTGCTTTATTACCTCTCGACTGACCTTCCGGCACAAAAGCAACTCGACCTCGCAAAAAGCGAATCTCCGCATAAGGTAAAATCAAATCGTGAAACTGCTTTGTTCCGGTCGCGGCGGGTATTAACAGTACACATGTCTTTCCTTTTTTCCATTCATCAAACGCTTTTTGAATAAACTTAGGCTTATCAATTCTATTATACGGCGGATTTACAAAATTACTTTTACCCCATTCTACTTGTAAACCATCGAAGGATGGGTTATTAGGGCAAGGATCAAAATCAAAATTAAATTCTTTATCGAGCTTGTCATATAACCATTGAGGAGTTTGCCAATTATCACTATTTTCTGCGCCACTTCTATCCATTGTTTTAATCCCCGGCTCTTTCAGTATTTCGTGTATGTTAGTTATTTTAATGCTTCAATCACATGATTAGCTATATCTTTGACGTAGTTTTCTAGATACTTTTGTTCTTTATTTAATTTTTCCCACTCTTCTATAGAAGAAAAGGCGGGCTTAAACTCAATGGCAATATCCATTTTACCATTATTTGATTTAACTGTTATAATTACTTTACGCTCTATTTGCATTTATCTCTTCCACCATTCGTTATGTTTATCTTGCTTAATTAAATCCTGACAT
>ERZ1066135.1173-NODE-1173-length-10696-cov-9.676722_pt1 | contig 10696 bp, 9 predicted proteins | sample MGYA00382782_ERZ1066135 | MGnify/ENA primary metagenome ERZ1066135 (study PRJEB33369, sample SAMEA5778365) | biofilm metagenome | biome: Industrial cooling water; feature: Water cooling tower basin; material: Biofilm | place: United Arab Emirates | collected...
TCGGAGATGTGTATAAGAGACAGCTTCAGCAGGCCCTGGGTGTCGAGCGCCAGATCGTAGCGGCCCTCGCGCAACCGCCGGCGCAAGGCGCGCAGCCGCCGCCACAGCTCGCCGAAGCGGCGCTCGCGCCACAGCCGCCGCCACTCGCCGCGCGGCCAGACGATCAGCTCGTCGAGCCGCGGGTTGTGCGCCAGCAGCGGCGCCGCGGCCGGCTCGACCAGCCAGGCCAGGTGGGCGTCGGGGTGCAGCGCGCGCAAGGCCGGGATCAGCCCGGAGGCCATCACCACGTCGCCCAGGGCCGACAGGCGCACGATCAGGATGCGCGTCATGGCGCACCGGGGCGCTGCGGCGTCGAGGCTTCGTCGTCGGCGAACTGCAGGCGGTGCAGGCGGCTGTAGAGGCCGCCGCGGGCCAGCAGCTCGGCGTGGCTGCCGGTTTCGGCCACCCGGCCCTGGTCGAGCACGACGATGCGGTCGGCGTTGACGATGGTCGAGAGCCGGTGCGCGATGATCAGCGTGGTGCGGCCGCGCTTGAGGTTCTCGATCGCGGCCTGCACGGCGCGCTCGCTCTCGGTGTCGAGCGCCGAGGTGGCCTCGTCGAGCAGCAGGATCGGCGCGTCCTTCAGCAGCGCGCGCGCGATCGCGAGGCGCTGACGCTGGCCGCCGGACAGGCGCGCGCCGTTCTCGCCGATCGGCGCCTGCAGCCCCTGAGGCAGCAGGCGGATGAACTCCATCGCGTGCGCCGCTTCGGCCGCGGCGACGATCTGCGCCTCGGTCGGTTCGTGCAGTGCGCCGTAGGCGATGTTGGTCGCGACCGTGTCGTTGAACAGCACCGTGTGCTGCGTCACCAGCGCGAGGTTGGCGCGCAGGTCGGCGAGCTTCAGGTCGCGCAGGTCGATACCGTCGAGCCGGATCGTGCCGGCGTCGGGCGCGTAGAAGCGCGGGATCAAGGCCATCAGCGTGGTCTTGCCGCTGCCGGAGGCGCCCACCAGGGCCACGGTCTCGCCCGGGTGGATGTCGAGGTCGACGCTGTGCAGCGCGTCGCGCTCGGCCTGCGGGTAGCGCAGCCGCACGCCCTCGAACTGCAGACGCCCTTCGGCACGGCCGACCGTCCGGGTGCCGGCGTCGGGCTCGGACGGCGTGTCGAGCAGTTCGAAGACGCTGGTGGCGCCGGCCAGGCCGCGCTGCAGCACCTCGTTGACGTTGGACAGGCGCTTGAGCGGCGCGAGCAGCAGCGCCATCGCACCGAAGAAGGAGACGAAGCCGCCGACGGTGATCTGGTTCTCGCGCGACTCCAGCGCGGCGTAGTAGATGATCGCCGCCAGCGCCAGCACCGCGATGCCCTGCACGATCGGGCCGTTGGCCGCGCCGGTGGTGACGACCTTCATGCCGTAGCGCCGCAGCTGGTGGGCCACGCGCGCGAAGCGGCCCGACTCGTAGGCCGCGCCGCCGAAGACCTTGATCTCGCGGTGCGCGCCGAGCGCCTCGTGCGCCACGCGCGCCATCTCGGCCTGCGTCTTGTACTGCTCGCGGCTCAGGCCGCGCAGCCGCCGGCTGACGGTGCGGATCACCCAGGCGATCAGCGGCAGCACGGTGAAGAACAGCAGCGACAGCCGCCAGTTCAGGTAGAGCATGTAGCCGAGCAGGCCGAGCACCGTGAGGCTGTCCTTCACCAGCGTGATCAGCACGGTGGTGACCAGCGGGCTGACCTGGGCGGTGTCGAACGTCAGCCGGGAGACCGTGGTCGCGCTGGCGTGGGCGTCGAAGTAGCTGGTCGGCAGGCGCATCAGCTTGTCGAACACCTGGGTGCGCAGGTCGACCAGCACCTTGGCCGCGACGCTGTTCAGCGCCACCGTGTGGCCGAAGTCGGCCAGACCGCGCAGCGCGAACAGCAGCACGATCAGCAGCGGCATCAGATGGATCGCGCGCGGATCCTTGGCGACGAAGCTGCCGTCGAGCAGTTCCTTCAGCAGCGCCGGCAGCGCCGTCTCGGTCGCCGCGTAGAGCACCATCATCGCCACGCCGACCGCGAAGCCGCGCCAGTAGGGGCGCACGTAGCCGAACAGGCGGCGGGAGAGGGCGGGTCGGGGCGTGCGGGTCACGGCGTGCGGGGCAGGGCGCCCCGGATTGTCCACGCTTCCACGCGCGGCCCGGCCGGCCGCGTCGGCCGGGCTCAGCCGGGCGCCTGGAAGCCGCCGGCGCGGTAGGTCAGCACCAGGGTGTCGCGCCTGCCCTTGGCGGCGGCGTCCTCGGGCTGGATCGGCGTGCTCTCGTGCACCACGCGCGGGTCGTCGAGCAGCAGCGCGGTCCAGGGTCGCTCGAGCGTGAAGCGCACGCCCAGCGGGCCGCCGGCCTCGAAGACGCGCGTTTCGCCGCCGCGCACGCCGCGGCGGCCGACGAACACCACCGCGACGAAGTCGACGCCGTCGCGGTGCGCGCCCTCGGGCGTCGGGCGGCCGACGCCGCCTTCGGTGTCGATGCGGAAAGGGTGGGCTTCGATGGACCAGCGGCCGTCGGCCGGTGGGCGGACCGCGGCGAACAGCCCGCCCAGCGCCGACAGCAGCGGCGCCCAGGCCGGCTCGCGCGGCAGCGCCGGGTCGAGCGGCTCGAACCAGCGCTCCAGCCCGCCGTGCAGCGCGTTGTAGGTGGTCGGCTGCCAGTGCGCGCGGTGCGGCACCGCCTCGAGCGCCGCCGGCGCGAGCCGCTGCACGAAGCAGCCGTGGCGGCGGTGGCGGTAGTGGCCGCCGTCGCGCAGGTGCCGGTCGGGTGCGAGATCGTTCCAATACGGCGGCAGCGCGTCGAGCGCCGCCGGCGCCACGCCCGCCAGCGCGGCCAGCGCGGCCGGCGTCAGCACCGCGAAGCCCTGGTCGGCGAGGCGCTGCCGCGCGGTGGCGGCGTCGAGCGGATGGTCGAGGTCGACGTGCATGGGGCGGCGAGGCTAGCACGCAGGCCGTGCGCGCATCGGCTGGCCCGTGCACATGCCCGCGGCGCTATCCTCGCCGCCGCCATGGCCCGCAAAGACCACGCCAGCCAGACGCCCGCGACCGCCTTCCTCAAGCGCGCCGGGCTCGCCTACACCGAGCACCTCTACGACTACGTCGAGCGCGGCGGCACCGCCGAGTCGGCGCGCCAGCTCGGCGTCGACGAGCACATGGTCGTCAAGACCCTGGTGCTGCAGGACGAGGCCGCGCGACCGCTGATCGTGCTGATGCACGGCGACCGTCAGGTCAGCCTCAAGGCGCTGGCGCGCGAGATCGGCTGCAAGAAGGTCGAGCCCTGCGCGCCCGAGGTCGCGCAGCGCCACAGCGGCTACCTGGTCGGCGGCACCTCGCCTTTCGGCACGAAGAAGGCGATGCCGGTCTACGTCGAGGCCAGCGTGCTCGAACTGCCGCGCATGCTGATCAACGGCGGCCGGCGCGGCTACCTGCTCGGCCTGGCGCCGCGCGACGCCGCGGCACTGCTGCAGGCGCGGCCGGTGGTCTGCGGCCAGCCCGGCTGAGCGGTGCCGCGCAGCCCGCCGGCGGGCCCGCGGCACAATCCGCGCCGATGTCCGCCGCACTGCCCGCCTTCGTCGCGCTCGCCGCCTACCTGCTCGGCTCGCTGTCCTTCGCGGTGCTGCTGAGCCGCGCCTTCGGCCTGCCCGACCCGCGCAGCTACGGCTCCGGCAACCCGGGCGCGACCAACGTGCTGCGCTCCGGCAAGAAGGCCGCCGCGGTCATGACCCTGCTGCTCGACGCGGCCAAGGGCCTGCTGCCGGTCTGGGCGGTGCAGCAGTTCGGCGCGCCGCACGGCCTGGGCGAGGGCACGGCGGCGCTGGCCGGGCTGGCGGCCTTCCTGGGCCACCTCTGGCCGGTATTCTTCGGCTTCAAGGGCGGCAAGGGCGTGGCCACCGCGGCCGGCGTGCTGCTGGGCCTGAACCCCTGGCTGGCGCTGGCGACGCTGGCCAGCTTCGCGATCATCCTGTTCTTCTTCCGCTACGTGTCGCTGGCGTCGATCGTCGCCGCGCTGTTCGCGCCCTTCTACCAGCTGCTGATCTGGGGCGGCGGCCCGGCGGCGGTGGCGATCGGCGCGATGAGCGTGCTGCTGGTCTGGCGCCACGCGGCCAACATCCAGAAGCTGCTGGCCGGCACCGAAAGCAGGTTCGGTCAGAAGGCCGTGGCCCCGCCGTCCCCCCAACCCCCGGCTTCCCGCCAAGGACCCCCATGACGATCGAACGCTTCGACACCGGCCCCCGGCTCTCCGAAATGACGGTGCACCGCCATCCCGGGGGCGGCGGCACGGTCTACCTCGCCGGCCAGGTCGCGGCCGACGGCGGCCAGGACATCCGCGGCCAGACCACGCAGATCCTCGGCGCGATCGACGCGCTGCTGGCACGCGCCGGCAGCGACAAGAGCAAGCTGCTGCGCGTGCAGATCTTCATCGCCGACCTGGCCGACTTCGCGGCCTTCAACGCTCTGTGGGAGGCCTGGCTGCCGGCCGGCAGCGCGCCGGCGCGCGCCACCGTGCAGGCGCCGCTGGCGCGGCCGGAGTGGAGGGTCGAGCTGGTGGTGACGGCGGCGCTGTAGCCGCCGCGCGCACCCACCGGGGTCGGGTTCTGCTCAGGCCGCGGCGGCGCGCCGCAGGTCGTCGCGAGCCGGCGGCAGCCAGCGCCGGATCACGGTGAACATCTCTTCCACGTCGATCGGCTTGCCGATGTGGTCGTTCATGCCGGCGCCGCGGCAGCTCGCCAGGTCTTCCGGCAGCACGTTGGCCGTCATCGCCAGCACCGGCAGCTTGGTGAAGCGCTTGTCGGCGCGGATCGCGCGGGTGGCGGCGAAGCCGTCCATCACCGGCATCAGGCAGTCCATCAGCACCAGGTCGACGTCGGGGTGGGCGCGCAGCAGGTCGAGCGCCTGGCGGCCGTCGCCGGCGACCAGCACCTCGGTGCCGGTGCCGCGCAGCAGCTCGGTGGCGAGCAGCTGGTTGAGCTCGTTGTCCTCGACCAGCAGCAGCTTGCGGCCGCGCAGCGCGGCGCGCGGGTCGTCGGCGTCGGCCAGCGGCATCGGCAGGCTCTCGGGGTCGGCGTCGGGCTCCGGCACCACGGTCTTGACGGCGCCGAAGCGCGCGGTGAAGTGGAAGGTCGAGCCGCTGCCGACCTGGCTGTGCAGGCCGAGGTGGCCGCCCATCAGCTCGACCAGCTTGCGCGCGATCGCGAGGCCGAGGCCGGTGCCGCCGTAGCGCCGCGTGGTCGAGGCGTCGGCCTGGGTGAAGGCCTCGAACAGCAGCTTCTGCTGCGCCGGCGGGATGCCGACGCCGGTGTCGCCGACGCAGAACACCAGCTCGACCTCGCGGCCGAGCTGCAGCATCGGCTCGACGCTCATCAGCACCATGCCCCGCTCGGTGAACTTGATCGCGTTGTCGCACAGGTTCAGCAGCACCTGGCCGAGCCGCAGCGCGTCGCCGACCAGCTGCTCCGGCACGGCGGGGTCGATCTCGAGGCGCAGCTCGAGGTTCTTGGCGCGCGCCCGGACGCCGGCGGTGTCGACGACATGGCGCAGCACGTCGGCGAGTACGAAGGGCGCCTGCTCGAGCTGCAGCTTGCCGGCCTCGACCTTGGAGAAGTCGAGGATGCCGTTGATGATGCCCAGCAGGTGCTCGGCGGCGCCGTGGACCTTCTGGACGTAGTCGTGCTGCTTGGCGTCGAGCGGGCTCTGCAGCGCCAGGTAGGACAGGCCGAGGATCGCGTTCATCGGCGTGCGGATCTCGTGGCTCATGGTCGCGAGGAACTGCGTCTTGGCCACGCTGGCGGACTGCGCGGCGTTGCGCGCGGCGGTCAGCTCGGTGACCTGCCCGGCCAGCATCTGGTTCGAGGCCTGCAGCGAGTCGGCCATCGACTTGATGCGCGCGGCCAGGCGGCCGACCTCGTCGGGGCCGGCGAGCGCGTCGGTCAGCTGCAGCGGCTCGCCGGCGCCGGCCTGGTCGGCGAGCTGCTCGAGCTCGCGCAGCGGCGCGGTGAGGCGCTGCGCCAGACGGTAGGCCGCCACCGCGGCGACGCCGCCGAGCAGCAGCATGCCGGCGAGGTAGCCGCCGACGATCGTGCCCCAGGGCGGCGTGACGCCCTCGCCGTGCACGTCCATCCGCACCGCCAGGCCGAGCGGGCCGAGCGCACTGCCGGCCGGCAGCGGCAGCGCGCGTTCGACGATGTCGGAGCCGGCCTCGTGGGCCTGCGGCCAGCCGCCGCCCAGCACGCCGGCGGCGCTGACCAGCTTGACGTGGTGCGGGTCGTCGGCCGACGTGACATGGCGCAGCGTCTGCTCGGGCAGCAGGTCGGCCAGCACGGCGCCCTGAGGGCTCGGGCCGCCGAGCGCCCGCACGGGCATCAGCAACTGCAGGTGGGCACGTCCGTCGCCGGCCACCACCACGCGGGCCTGCGGCGTGCCGGCGGCCAGCGCGTCGGCATAGCCTTCGAAGGCGCGGCAATCCGGGCGCACGACCGCCGCCCTGTTGTCGTGTTCACCGGGCTGGGGGCCGACGCTGCCGATCGATACCCCGTCGCGCCCGCACAGGCGCAGTTCGGTGGCGTAGCGCCGTACCACGCGGTGCTCGCGCAGGAAGGGCATCAGGTATTCGGTCCCGGTGTCCGGTGCCGCCAGCGCGCTGACCGCGAAGCTGCTGTCGGCCACGCCCTGCACGCCGCGCTCGATCTCGTCGAGCACCGTGGCGAGCTGCCGCGCGACGCTGTCGGCGCGCAGCCCGAGCTGCCGTTCGGCGTGGCTGCGCTCGGCGTGCAGCGTCGCGGCCAGGCTGGCCAGCAGGCCGGCGGCCATCACGCCGACGGTGATCACCGCAGCCCAGGCCGCCAGCCGGTTGGCCAGCGCCGCGCGCATCCAGGCCCTCAGCCCTGCCGGCGACGGCAGGCGGGTCGGGTCGGTCGTGGGCGAGCGAAACATTGGCGCGAAAGGGGTGCGTTGCAGTGTATCGGCGGCCCCGGCGCCGCGGTCAGCCCCCGCGACCCGGCAGTCGCTCGGTCGACACGCCTCATCCGGCGAGCGCCGCCAGGCCGAGCGCGGCCGGGTCGCCGCGGCCCAGGCGCACCAGCACCGGCGGATCGTCGCTGAGGTCGACCACGGTGGTCGGCTGCCTCGGGCAGGCGCCGGCGTCGACGACGGCCTGCAGCTGCTTCTCGAAGCGCGCGCGGATCTCGTGCGGGTCGTTCAGCGGCTCGGTCTCGCCCGGCGCGATCAGCGTCGTGGCGAGCAGCGGCTGGCCGAACAGCGCCAGCAGCGCCTGCGTCACCGCGTGGTCGGGCACGCGCAGGCCGATGGTGCGGCGCGACGGGTGCGAGACGCGCCGCGGCACCTCCTTGGTCGCCTGCAGGATGAAGGTGTAGGGCCCCGGCGTGCCGAGCTTGAGCAGGCGGTACCGCCGGTTGTCGACGCGGGCGTAGCTGGCGAGCTCGCCGAGGTCGCGGCACAGCAACGTGAGGTGGTGCTTGTCATCGACGCCGCGGATGCGGCGCAGATTTTCGGCCGCAGCCTTGTCGTCGAGGCGGCAGACCAGCGCGTAGCAGGAATCGGTCGGGATCGCGGCGATGCCACCACCGTGCAGGATCTGCGTGGCCTGCTTCAGCAGCCGCGGCTGCGGGTTGTCGGGGTGGACCTCGAAGTACTGGGACATCCTTCGATTGTCAGTCGGCCGTCGGTGCCGCGGCGCCGGCTTCGATGCGGCGCGCCGCGGCGCTGTCGCGCAGGTTCAGCCACACCGAGCCGGCGCCGCACACCGCGATGACCACCATGCCGAGCACCGCCCAGCCGTCCGGCAGGTGGCCGAAGGCGAGCCAGCCGGTGAAGGCCGCGAAGGCGAGCTGCGCGTAGGTGAAGGGCATCAGCACCGCCAGCGGCGCCATGCCGACCGCCAGGATCAGGCACAGGTGCCCGGCGGTGCCGAACACGCCGGCGGCCAGCAGCAGCGCCCAGGTCGAAGGCGGTGCCGCCGCCAGCGTGGCGGCGGCCTGCAGCGGGCCGGCCGCCAGGACCGCCGTGACGATCGCGGTGCCGACCAGGCCGGTGTAGAAGTGCGTGGTCAGCGGGTGCTCGTGGCCGGCCAGCCGCCGCGTCAGCAGCTGGAAGCCGGCGTAGGTGGCCGCCACGCCCAGCGGCCACAGCGCCACCCAGCCGAACAGGCCGCTGCCCGGCCGCACGACGATCAGCGCGCCGACGAAGCCGCCGACCACCAGCAGACCGCGTGCCGCCGACACCGGCTCGCGCAGGAACAGCGCCGCCATCACCGTGACCAGCACCGGCGAGAGCATGCCCAGCGCGGTGAACTCGGCCACCGGCATGTGCTGGATGCCGTAGTACAGCAGCGCGCTGGTGATCAGCAGCAGCACGCCGCGCAGCAGCTGGAAGCGCGGGTGGGCGCTGGCGAACAGGTTGGCGCCGCCGCGCAGCCGGCGCGCCGCCAGCCACACGCCCATGATCGCCGCCTGGATCGCGTAGCGCGCCCACAGCACCAGCAGCACCGGCAGCGTCTGGCCGAGCAGCTTGGCGCTGGTGTCGAGCGAGGCGAAGCACAGCGCCATCGCGAGCACCAGGCCGACGCCGAGCGCCGGGCGCGCGGCGCCGCCGGCCGGTGCGCTCAAGGCTGCAGCACCCGGTCGGCGATCGCCTCCCAGACCGGCGTGAGCCGGCCCGGCAGCCACGGCAGGGCGCCGAGGTCGGTGCGGCTCTCCTCGGGCGCATGGAAATCGCTGCCGCGCGAGGCCAGCAGGCCGAGCTCGAGCGCCATGTCGGCGTACTTTTCGTACTCGGCCGTGCTGTGGCTGCCGGTCACGACCTCGACACCGCGCCCGCCGTGGGCGATGAATTCGGTGAACAGCGCGTACTCGGCGGTCGGCGAGAACTTGTAGCGGCCCGGGTGGGCGATCACCGCGGTGCCGCCGGCCTGGGTGATCCAGCGCACCGCGTCGCCGAGCGCGGCCCAGCGGTGCGGCACGAAGCCCGGCTTGCCCTCCGTGAGGTAGCGGCGGAAGACCTGGTAGGTGTCGTCGCAGACGCCGCTGTCGACCAGGAAGCGCGCGAAGTGCGTGCGCGAGATCAGCTCCGGGTTGCCGACGTAGCCGAGCGCGCCCTCGAAGGCGTCGCGGATGCCGACCTGGGCGAGGCCTTCGGCCATCTCGCGCGCGCGTTGCTCGCGGCCGCCGCGCGTGGCGGCCAGGCCGGCGGCGAGCCGCGGGTCGTCGGCGTCGAAGCCGAGGCCGACGATGTGCACCGTCTCGCCGGCGAAGCTGACCGAGATCTCGGTGCCGGTGAGGTAGGGCAGGCCCAGCGCCAGCGCGGCGTCGCGGGCGCGCCGCTGGCCGCCGATCTCGTCATGGTCGGTCAGCGCCCACAGCTCCACGCCGTTGGCCTTGGCCCGCGCCGCCAGTGCCTCGGGCTCGAGCGTGCCGTCGGACACGGCGGAGTGGCAGTGCAGGTCGGCGTTGAGGACGGCGGAGGCGGTCACCGCCCGATTGTAGGAAGCGCATGCGGCGCGCTGCGGCTCTCCCCCGACGGCCCTGGCCCGGCCAGGGCCGTGCGTCAGTTGCGCCCTGGCCTGCCTCAGGGCTCGATGCGCAGCAGCCGGCCGGCGTATTCGTCGGTCAGCAGGTAGATCGCGCCGTCGGGCCCCTGGCGCACGTCGCGCACGCGCGCGCCGACGTCGTGGCGGTGCTCGGCGACGACGCGCTCGCCGTCGAGCTCGAGCCGCACGAGCTGCTGCGCCTTCATCGCGCCGACCAGCAGCTGGCCCTTCCAGGCCGGGTGGCGCTCGCCGGTCACGAAGGCCATGCCGCTCGGCGCGATCGACGGCACCCAGGTCTTCAGGGCCGGCGCGATGTCGGCGCGTTCGGTGCCTTCGCCGATCTTCAGCCCGGTGACGTACTTGCGGCCGTAGGTGATGACCGGCCAGCCGTGGTTGGCGCCGGCCTTCGGCACGTTGAGCTCGTCGCCGCCCTGCGGCCCGTGCTCGTGGGTCCACAGCGCGCCGGTCTGCGGGTGCAGCGCCGCGCCCTGCAGGTTGCGGTGGCCATAGCTCCAGACCTCGGGCTTCGCGCCGGCGCGGCCGACGAAGGGGTTGTCGGCCGGCACGCCGCCGTCGGCGGTGAGGCGCACGACCTTGCCGTGGTGGGTGTCGAGGGTCTGCGCGTCGTCGGCGCGGCTGTTGCGGTCGCCGAGCGTGACGAACAGGTGGCCGTCGCGGCCGAACACCAGCCGCGAGCCGAAGTGGTAGCCCGAGTCGACCGCGGGCGACTGGCGGAACACGATCCGCACGTCGGCGAGCGTCAGCGCGTCGGGGTCGAGCCGGCCGCGCGCGACCGCGGTGCCGTTGCCGCGCTGGCCTTCGGGCGCCGCGGCGGCGTAGCTCCAGTAGACGAGCCGGTTGCGGGCGTAGTCGGGGTGGGGCAGCACGTCGAGCAGGCCGCCCTGGCCCTCGGCCACCACCGGCGGCAGGCCGCGCACCGGCGCCGAGACCTTGCCGTCGGCGCCGACCACGCGCAGCCGGCCGGGCCGCTCGGTGACGAGCATGCGGCCGGCCGGGTCGCCGGGCAGGAAGGCCAGCGCCCAGGGGTGCTCGAGGCCCTGGGCGACGGTGGTGGTGCGCAGCGCCGGGCCGGCCGGCTGCGCGCTGCAGGCGATCAGGCCGGTAGCGAGCGCGGCGGCCGCGGCCAGGCGCAGGAG
>ERZ1066135.1176-NODE-1176-length-10633-cov-8.317168_pt1 | contig 10633 bp, 11 predicted proteins | sample MGYA00382782_ERZ1066135 | MGnify/ENA primary metagenome ERZ1066135 (study PRJEB33369, sample SAMEA5778365) | biofilm metagenome | biome: Industrial cooling water; feature: Water cooling tower basin; material: Biofilm | place: United Arab Emirates | collected...
GTCTCCGGACGGCCGGACGCCGCCCGCGCGCCGGGGCGCGGCTCGGGTCCGTCGGTCGGTTATCGGCCGGGCGGCGGCGTGCTTGAGCGGCGCGCCGTCAGGCCGCGGCCAGGCCGAGCCGGTGGCGCACCCACAGCCAGGCCACGAGGCCGATGCCCATCAGGCCGAAGGAGGTCAGCGCCAGCGCCAGCGGCGAGTGCATCACCAGCGGCGCCACCAGGCCGGCGACCAGCGCGTTGGCGCTGGCGCCGAGGAAGCTCTGCATCGACGAGGCCATGCCGCGGCGCTCGGGCACCAGGTCGAGCACCATCAGCGTGACCACCGGCACCATCAGCGCCCAGCCGAACGAGAACACCGAGATCAGCGGCAGCGCCCACCAGGCCTCGGCGGTGAACAGCGCGTGGGCCGCCACGTTGACCAGCGACACCGCCACCATGATGCGGAAACCCCGGCGGATCTGCCGCGCCGGCGGCAGCTTGCCGGCCAGCCGCCCGCTCCACCAGGCGCCGCCCATGATGCCGCCGATGATGAAGATGAAGAACCAGAAGAACTCGGTCGGCCCGAGGCCGAGGTGCTCGCCGACGAACACCGGCGCCGACAGCACGTAGAGGAACATGCCGTTGAACGGCACCCCGCTGGCCAGCGCCAGCAGCAGGAAGCGGCCGCTCGACCCGAGCTGCCAGTAGCCGGACAGCAGGTTGCGCACCTCGAAGGGCTGGCGCGCGCTGACGTGCAGGCTCTCGGGCAGCAGCCGCCAGTTGGCGAACCACAGCAGCGCGCCGACGGCGGTGAGGAACCAGAAGATCGCATGCCAGTCGGCGTGGACGAACAGCAGGCCGCCGACGATCGGCGCGACGGCCGGCGCGGCGCCGAAGAAGATCGTCACCTGCGACATCACGCGCTGCGCGTCGGCCGGCGGGAACATGTCGCGGATGACGGCGCGCGAGACGACGATGCCGGCGCCGGTCGACAGGCCCTGCAGCAGCCGGAAGAAGACCAGCTCGCCGATCGTCTGCGACAGCGCGCAGCCGGCCGAGGCCAGCGTGAACACCGCCACGCCGGTCAGCACCACCGGGCGGCGGCCGAAGCTGTCGGACAGCGCGCCGTGGAACAGGCTCATCACCGCGAAGCCGATCAGGTAGACCGACAGCGTCTGCTGCATCTGCAGCGGCGTGGCGTTGATCGACGCGGCGATGCCGGCGAAGGCCGGCAGGTAGGTGTCGATCGCGAAAGGCCCGAGCATGCCCAGGCAGGCGAGCAGCACCGACAGCGCCCACAGGGGCGCGTGCCAGAGCGTGCGTGCGTCGGGGTTCATCGGATCGGCGCGCGGCGGCGAAGCAAAGTGTGAAGCGGACCGATAGGCCGGATTCTGTGCACCGGCACCGGCTTGCGCCGGCACCGGCGTGACCGCCATTCCTCTGGGCCGCCCCTCGCGGGAACGGCTCGATGCCACCTACCCGCCGGCTCCGCGGGCCGCCTCGATGCCGGCCTATTCGGTGTTGCTGCGCGCAGAGATTGCCCGTTTCACCCGAACTGAATCGGCTCGTCTCTGTTGCTCTGATCCTCGCCTTCGGCCTTGCGGCCCCGGCGGACAGCCGTTAGCTGCTGCGCTGCCCTGTGCAGTCCGGACCTTCCTCCAGCACGGCCTTGCGGCGGATGTGCCAGCGGCGGTCTGGTCCGCTTCACGGGGACGATTATCGGTGCAGGCACGGCGCGGCGCCGGCTCAACCGGACTTGGCCGTACGGGCCCGGCGCTTGTCGCGCACGGTGACCTGGCTCGTGCCTTCCCGCTCGGTGTCGAACAGCTGGGTCGCCATCAGCAGCTTCGTCAGCGTCGCATAGCCATAGTTGCGCGGATCGAGCGAGGCCTGGTTGGCGATCTGCTGGCCGACGTCGCCGACGCGCGCCCAGTCGTTCTCGTCGGCGGCAGCGTTGACGGCGTTGCGCAACAGCGCCACCAGCCGGGCGTCCTGCTTGAGCTGGGCGGGCGACATGCGCAGCGGCGCCGCCGGCACGGCCGGGGCGTCGCCGCCGGCTTCGTCGGCGACGGCCAACTGGTCGAGGAAGAGAAAGCGCGAACAGGCGTTGACGAAGGGCTCCGGCGTCTTGCGCGCGCCGAAGCCGTAGACCGCCGAGCCCTTGGCACGCAGGTGCATGACCAGCGGGGTGAAGTCGGCATCGGACGACACGATGCCGAAGGCGTCGGGGCGGTCGGTGTAGAGCAGATCCAGCGCATCGATCACCATCGCCATGTCGCTGGCGTTCTTGCCCTTCGTGTAGTCGAACTGCTGCATCGGGCGTATCGCATGCTCGTGCAGCGCTTCCTCCCAGCCCTTGAGCTCGTTCTTCTTCCAGTTGCCGTAGGCGCGCCGGATATTGGTTTCGCCGAAGGTCGAAAGCTCGGTCAGAATCAGGTCGATCTTCGAGGCCGGCGAGTTGTCGGCATCGATCAGCAGCGCCACACGCGGCTTGCGTTCGTTCGTCATGGCTTCAGCCCTCCTTCAGCCGCCAGGTCAGCGTGCCGCCGCCGCGCAGCGGCTTGAGCCGGGCCGCGCCGAAGGGCAGGGCCTCGGGTACGGTCCAGGCCTCGCGCACCAGGGTCACGGTGCCGGCGTTGACCGGCAGGCCGTAGAACGCGGCGCCGTGGCGGCCGGCAAAGGCGTCGAGCCGGTCGAGCGCGCCGGCGGCCTCGAAGGCTTCGGCATACAGCTCCAGCGCCGCCAGCGCCGTGTAGCAGCCGGCGTGGCCGCCGGCATGCTCCTTCAGGTGCGCGGCATGCGGCGCGCTGTCGGTGCCGAGGAAGAAGCGCGGGCTGCCCGAGGTGGCCGCCGCCACCAGCGCCTGGCGATGCGCCTCGGCCTTCAGCACCGGCAGGCAGTAGAAATGGGGCTGCAGCCCGCCGGTGAAGATCGCGTTGCGGTTGTAGAGCAGGTGCTGCGGCGTGACGGTGGCGCCGATCGGCCCGTCGGCGCCGAGCACGTAAGCGGCGCCCTCGCGCGTGGTGACGTGCTCGAACACGATCTTCAGTTCGGGCAAGTCGCGCCGCAGCGGGATCAGGTGGCGGTCGATGAAGACCGCCTCGCGGTCGAACAGGTCGACCTCGGGGTCGGTGACCTCGCCGTGTACCAGCAGCGGCAGGCCCTCGCGCTGCATTGCCTCGAGCGTGCGGTAGGTCTTGCGCAGGTCGGTGACGCCGGCGTCGCTGTTGGTGGTGGCGCCGGCGGGGTAGAACTTGAGCGCCTGGATGCCGGCCGCGCGCGCACGGCCGATCTCGTCGGGCGGCGTGTTGTCGGTGAGGTAGAGCGTCATCAGCGGCTCGAAGTCCGAGCCGGCCGGCCGCGCGGCCAGGATGCGCTCGCGGTAGGCCAGCGCCAGCGCGGTGCTGGTGACCGGCGGGCGCAGATTGGGCATCACGACCGCGCGGCCGAACTGGCGCGCGCTGGCCGGCAGCACCACGGCCAGCGCGGCGCCGTCGCGCAGGTGCAGGTGCCAGTCGTCGGGGCGGGTGATCGTCAGGGTGGTCGGCGTGGCCATCGGATCGATTGTCCCATCGCCCCGGCGCCTGCCCGACGCCCTGCGGCCGAGCGCGATTCGGGACTTCTTCTCCTATTGCACGGCGCCCGGCGTGGCAGCATTCGCGGCGTTCCAACTCTTGATGCCACCGCCATGACCTTTCCGTCCCTGCCCCTCGCCCCCAGCACCCGCATCGCCTCGATGCTCGTGGCCGCCGCCTGCGCCATCGCCACCGCGCCCACCGCGAGCGCCTCCGATGCGAAGGAGGTCATCGTCGCCGTCAACAGCGCCGGCATGCTGCTGCGCTTCAACGCCGGCCAGCCCGACAAGCTGGTCGACCAGAAGCCGGTCAGCGGCCTGGCCGCCGGCGAGCGCCTGCTCGGCATCGACTTCCGGGTCGCCAAGGGTCTGCTCTACGGGCTGGGCAGCAGCAACCGCCTGTACCAGATCGACCCCGCGACCGCCGCGGCCACGCCGGTGGGCAGCGCACCCTTCGAGGTGGCGCTCGCGGGCAGCGAGTTCGGCTTCGACTTCAACCCCAGCGCCGACCGCATCCGCGTGGTCGGCGACGGCGGCCAGAACCTGCGGCTGCACCCCAACACCGGCGTGGTGATCGACGCCGACCCGAAGAAGGGCGACCTGCAGACCGACGGCGCGCTCACCTACGAGGCGGGCGACGCGAACGCCGGCCGCGCGCCGCGCATCGTGGGCGCCGCCTACACCTACAACAAGCAGGACGACGCGCTGACCACCAACTTCGCGATCGACAGCGCCCTCGGCACGCTCGTCACGCAGGGCGCGCGCGAGGGCACGCAGCCGCCGGTGTCGCCGAACACCGGCCGTCTGTTCACCGTGGGCTCGCTGGGCGTGGCGGCGTTCGAGCGCGCGGCCTTCGACATCGCCGACCTGAACAACAACGCCTACGCGGCGCTGACCGCGGCCGGCGCGAAGGCCTCGACCTGGGTGCGCATCGACCTCACCACCGGCAAGGCCACGCCGCTCGGCACGGTGGGCGGCGGTGCGGCGATCGTGGGCGTCGCGGTGATGCCCTGAGGCGGGCGCGGGGCCGGCGGGGCGCGGCGAGCGCCACCCGCCACCCGCGGCCGTTCAGTGCTGCAGGATCTTCGAGAGGAACTCGCGCGCCCGCGGCGAGCGCTCCTCGGGGGCGCCGAAGAAGCTCTCCTTCTTGCAGTCCTCGACGATCTTGCCGGCGTCCATGAAGATGACGCGGTGGCTGACCTTGCGCGCGAAGCCCATCTCGTGGGTGACGACCATCATCGTCATGCCCTCGTTGGCGAGTTTGACCATCACGTCGAGCACCTCGCCGACCATCTCGGGGTCGAGCGCCGAGGTCGGCTCGTCGAACAGCATCACGATCGGGTCCATGCTCAGCGCGCGCGCGATCGCCACGCGCTGCTGCTGACCGCCGGAGAGCTGACCGGGGAACTTGTCCTTGTGGACCATCAGGCCGACGCGATCGAGCATCTTCAGGCCTCGCGTCTTGGCCTCGTCAGGGCTGCGCTTCAAGACCTTGATCTGCGCCAGCGTCAGGTTCTCGGTCACGCTGAGGTGCGGGAACAGCTCGAAATGCTGGAACACCATGCCGACGCGCGAGCGCAGCTTGGGCAGGTCGGTCTTGGGGTCGGAGATGCTGATGCCGTCGACGACGATGTCGCCCTTCTGGAAGGGCTCGAGCGCGTTGACGGTCTTGATCAGCGTGCTCTTGCCCGAGCCCGAAGGGCCGCAGACCACCACCACCTCGCCCTTCTGCACGCTGGTCGTGCAGTCGGTCAGCACCTGGAAGCTGCCGTACCACTTGCTGATGTTCTTGATGTCGATCACGGCGCGTTCCCCGTTCAGCGGATGATGGCGATCTTCTTCTGCAGCCGGCGCACCAGCATGCTCAGGCTGAAGCAGATCACGAAGTACACCAGCGCGGCGACCAGGTAGGTCTCGACCGGGCGGTTGAAGTTCTTGCCGGCGATCTCGAAGCCCTTGAGCAGGTCGTAGGCGCCGATCGCGTAGACCAGCGAGGTGTCCTGGAACAGGATGATGGTCTGCGTCAGCAGCACCGGCAGCATGTTGCGGAAGGCCTGCGGCAGCACGACCAGCTGCATGCTCTGCGAATAGGTCATGCCGACCGCGTAGCCGGCGTGCACCTGGCCCTTGGGCACGCTCTGGATGCCGGCGCGCATGATCTCCGAGTAGTAGGCCGCCTCGAACACCGTGAAGGTGATGATGGCCGACAGCTCGGCACCCATCGGCCGGCCGATCAAGAGCGGGATCAGCAGGAAGAACCACAGGATCACCATCACCAGCGGGATCGAGCGCAGCGTGTTGACGTAGGCCGCCGCCGGGATCGCGAGCCAGGGCTTGCCCGACAGCCGCATCAGCGCCAGCAGCGTGCCGAGCACGATGCCGCCGACCATCGCGATCAGCGTCAGCTGCACCGAGAAGACCAGCCCCTTGAGGACGAAGCTGGAGACGACGCTCCAGTCGAGGAACGAGAAATCGAGGGCGGCAATCACCGGCCGCCTCCGATCATGCCCGGCACCCGCACGCGGTTCTCGACGCCCAGCATCACGCGGTTGATGAAGAAGGCCGACACGAAGTACAGGGCGGTCACCGCGAGGTAGACCTCGATGCCGCGCGAGGTTTCTTCCTGCGCCTGCATCGCGAACATCGTCAGCTCGGCGATGCTGACGGCGAACGCGACCGACGAGTTCTTGACGATGTTCATAGCCTCGCTGGTCAGCGGCGGGATGACGATGCGAAACGCCATCGGCAGCAGCACGAAGCGGTAGGTCTGCGGCAGCGTCAGGCCCATCGCCAGCCCGGCATAGCCCTGGCCGCGCGGCAGGCTCTGGATGCCGGCCTTGACCTGCTCGGCGATGCGCGCCGACGTGAAGAAGCCGAGCGCCAACACGACCAGGATGAAGCTCGGCACGCCGAGCAGCACCGGAAAGATCGCTGGCACCACGTGGTACCAGAGGAAGACCTGCACCAGCAGCGGGATGTTGCGGAACAGCTCGGTCCAGGCATTGCCCAGGAACTGCAGCCGCCGGTCGGGCACGGTGCGCAGGATGCCCATCAGCGCGCCGACCGCCAGCGCGACGATCAGCGCCAGCGCCGACACCGCGAGCGTCCAGCCCCAGGCCGAGAGCATCCAGTCGAGGTAGGTGATGTCGCCACCGGTGCCGAAGCAGCGCGGCCTCGGCTCGCCGTCGATGGTGTCCTTGCAGAACACCTGCCAGTCCCAGTCGCCCAAGGCGTGCCCCCTGCGGTAAGTGCTGCGAGAACGGTGTGCCCGGGGCGGCGCGCGATCACTTCACCGTGTAGGCTTCGGTGGGCTTGTCGTTCGGGTTCTTCCAGGCCGCCAGCGTGTTCTCGTTGACCGGCATGCCGACCTTGGTGTTGCTCGGCGGGATCGGCTGCAGGAACCACTTGTCCCAGACCTTCGCGATCGCGCCCGACTGCATCATCGCCTTGATGCTGTCGTCGACCGCCTTCTTGAAGGCCGGGTCGTCCTTGCGCATCATGATCGCGATCGGCTCGACCGACAGCACCTCGCCGACTATCCTGAAATCGGCCGGGTTCTTGGCCCGGGCGATGTTGCCGGCCAGGATCGCGCCGTCCATCACGAAGGCGTCGGCGCGGCCGCTTTCGAGAAGCAGGAAGCTGTCGGCGTGGTCCTTGCCATTGACCTCGTCGAAGTTGACGCCGGCGGCACGCTCGTGCTTGCGCAGCGTCAGCACCGAGGTCGTGGCGGTGGTGGTGGCGACCCGCTTGCCGGCAAGCTGCGCGATCGACGTGATGCCGGAGTTCGCCTTCACCGCGATGCGCACCTCCTCGACGAAGGTCGTGACCGCGAAGCTCACGTCCTTCTGGCGCGCGGCGTTGTTGGTGGTCGAGCCGCACTCGATGTCGACGGTGCCGTTCTGCACCAAGGGGATGCGGTTCTGCGACGTGACCGGCTGGTACTTGATGGTCAGCGCGGCGAGGCCGAGCTGCTTCTGCACATCGGCCAGCACGTTCTGGCAGATCTCGACGTGGTAGCCGACGAACTTGCCGTCGCCGAGCGTGTAGCTCAAAGCGCCGGAAGACTCGCGCACGCCCATCGTGACGGTGGCGCTGTCCTTGATCTTCTTCAGGGTGTCGGCATGGGCGGCGCCGGCGGTGGCCAAGACGGCCGCGAGGATCCAGAGAGACGGGTTCATGAGCGCTCCTTCGTCGAACGTGGAAGGGAAGATGGACCGGAATCTAGCGGACCCCCGGCGACACGCCCATGAGGGGTCGCCACATGGCACCCGTTGCGGCGCCCACGCGGCGCGCCGGGCGGCGGGTCAGGCACCGCCGGCCTTGCCCTGGAGGTGGTCCCACAGCGCCTGCGCCCCAGGCTTGGTGTGGCGCGCCAGCTCGGGGCGCTCGCGGTAGATGCGCACGTCCATCGTCAGCTCGAAACTGCCCGAGGGCGCCGCCGGCACCAGCTTGCGGACCTTGAGTTCCTTGCGCACCGAGCTGGCCGGCAGGAAGGTCAGGCCGTGGCCCTCCAGCGCCATCGCCTTCAGGCCCTCGGCCATGTCGGTCTCGTAGATCGGTTCCAGCGGCACCGTGCCCGAAGCCTGCTTGATGATCAGGTCGACCATCTGGCCGAGGTAGGCGCCGGCGGCGTAGCCGAGGAAGGGCACGCGCTCGCGCGCCGCCGCCGGCAGCCGGAACAGCGGCTCGCCGTCGGGGCCGGCGCGGGCGTAGGCACGCAGCGACTCGACACCCAGCGTCAGCATCTCGTAGCGCTCGGGCGGCAGCTGCAGCGGCAGCGCCGGGTGGTGGTAGGCGATCAGCAGGTCGCAGCTGCCTTCGGCCAGGCGCAGCACCGCGTCGTGCACGTTCAGCGCGATCAGCCGGCTCTTCAGTTCGCCGAGCTCCTGCCGCAGGTCCATGACCCAGTGCGGGAAGAAGGCGAAGGCCAGCGTGTGCGGCACCGCGAACTCGATCATGTCCGGCCCGCCGCCGCGGTGGCCGCGCATCAGGTTGCGCGTGGCCTGCAGCGAGGCCAGCATCTCGAGCGCCTGGGCGTGGAAGGTTTCGCCGGCCGGCGTCAGCCGCGTCGGGTAGGACGAGCGGTCGACCAGGTCGGTGCCGGCCCAGGCTTCGAGCGCCTGGATGCGGCGGCTGAAGGCCGGCTGGGTGACGTGGCGCAGCTGCGCCGAGCGGGAGAAACTGCGCGTCTCGGCGAGGCTGACGAAGTCTTCGAGCCACTTGGTTTCCACGCCGGGCAGTGTAGCCAGCGGGTCGGGGCGCTCAGGGCTGCCAGTGGCCCGGCAGCACCCACAGCAGCAGCGCGGTCATCGTGAGGTAGCGCAGGAACTTGCCGATCGCCATGTAGAGCACGCAGGGCCAGAACGGCAGCCGCAGCCAGCCGGCGACCGCGCACAGCGGGTCGCCGACCAGCGGCAGCCACGACAGCAGGCAGGCCTTCGGCCCGAAGCGCTGCAGCCAGCCGAGCGCGCGGTGCTCGACCGGCTTGTGGCGCACGCGCTCGACCGCGCGCTCCACGCCCCAGCCCATCCACCAGCTGACCGCGCCGCCGAGGGTGTTGCCGGCGGTGGCGACCGCGATCGCCGGCCAGAACAAACCGGGGTTGAGCTTGACCAGGCCGAACACCGCCGGCTCCGAGCCCATCGGCAGCAGCGTGGCCGACACGAAGGCGACGACGAACACGGTGCTCAGGCCGAACTGCGGCAAGGCCAGCGCGGCCAGCAGGGATTCGAGCCAGGCTTCCATGCGCGGCGATTGTGGCCGCTGGCCCCCGCCCGGCGCGCGGCGGACGCCCCCGGGGGCGCCGCTATACTTTGCCCTCTTTTTGAGCAGCCTGCGTCCCGTGCCCCCCCTGCGCCTCGGCCCGATCGAGCTCCCGAACCGGCTGTTCGTCGCGCCGATGGCGGGCGTGACCGACCGTCCCTTTCGCATGCTGTGCCGGCGGCTCGGCGCGGGCTACGCGGTCAGCGAGATGGTCACGTCCCAGCGCGAGCTGTGGACCAGCCTGAAGACCTCGCGCCGCGCCGACCACGCCGGCGAGCCGGCGCCGATCGCCGTGCAGATCGCCGGCACCGAGCCGATCACGATGGCCGAAGCTGCCGCGTACAACATCGACCGCGGCGCCCAGGTCATCGACATCAACATGGGCTGCCCCGCCAAGAAGGTCTGCAAGGTCTACGCCGGCTCGGCGCTGATGCGCGACGAGCCGCTGGCGCGGCGCATCGTCGAGGCGGTGGTCACCGTCTGCGCGCCGCGCGGCGTGCCGGTGACGCTGAAGATGCGCAGCGGCTGGGACGCCGCGCACCGCAACGCGGTGGCGCTGGCGCGCGCCGCCGAGGGCCTCGGCGTGGCGATGCTCACCGTGCACGGCCGCACCCGCGAGCAGGGCTACGGCGGCACGGCCGAGCACGAGACCGTGGCCGCGGTGAAGGCCGCGGTGCGCATCCCGGTGGTGGCCAACGGCGACATCGACACGCCCGAGCAGGCGCGCGAGGTCTTCGCCCGGACCGGCTGCGACGCGGTGATGATCGGCCGCGCGGCCCAGGGCCGGCCGTGGATCTTCCGCGAGATTGCGCACTTCCTCGCCACCGGCCGGCACCTGCCGGCGCCGCGCACGCTCGAGGTCAAGGCCTGGCTGCTCGAGCACCTGCACGACCACCATGCGCTCTACGGCCACGACGACGCCGGCACCGGCGTGCGCAGCGCGCGCAAGCACATCGGCTGGGCGGTGCGCTCGCTGCCCGGCGGCGAGGCCTTCCGCGCCCGCATGAACACGCTGGAGCGCTGCGAGGAGCAGGCGCGCGCGCTGGCGGGCTACTTCGACGCGCTGGCCGACCGGCACGAACACCTGCCGCCGGCGCGGCCCGCCGTCGCGGCAGCCGAGATGGAGGCGGCATGAGCAAGAAACACATCGACGCCTGCATCCGCGAAAGCCTGGAGGCCTACTTCAAGGACCTGCGCGGCGCCGAACCGCATTCGGTCTACGAGATGGTGATCCAGGTGGTCGAGAAGCCCCTGCTCGACGTGGTGATGCAGCGTGCCGAAGGCAACCAGTCGCGCGCCGCCGAATGGCTGGGCATCA
>ERZ1066135.1177-NODE-1177-length-10613-cov-6.134495_pt1 | contig 10613 bp, 17 predicted proteins | sample MGYA00382782_ERZ1066135 | MGnify/ENA primary metagenome ERZ1066135 (study PRJEB33369, sample SAMEA5778365) | biofilm metagenome | biome: Industrial cooling water; feature: Water cooling tower basin; material: Biofilm | place: United Arab Emirates | collected...
ACCGCAGATTTCTGTTTGATCAGCTCGCCGGGAATAAAGGCGTCCTCCCCCGGACAGACAATCAAATCGGCGGCCTTTTCGTTCAAATAGTCGCCGCCTATCAAGGTCGACGTGATGGCCTTTGTCACCGGGATGCCTTCATAAATAGGACACACCACGGATCCGGAAGCACCCGTCTCCAGGCACAAGCCAGTGTGGCGCCCCATCCCAAACATGGCCATCACACTGGTCTTCCCGAAATATAAAGCCGGCACTCTGAACTGCTCAAACAGGATTTGGGTGATTTGGGTGCGGGCTTGGTCCTGTTCTGGGGCAGTGTCCAGGACAGTGTCTATGAACAGTAAAGGGTACTCGGTCGGGTCAACACCGTTTAATCTCCCGTAACACTCTCCCATTATGACGCCCAAGTCGGAATCGGTGGCGCGCCCGGTCCTCTTCACCGGACGGGTATATGATTTGGAGACGGACTGTGGGTATCCCAACTTGCCGTCTTCACTCAACACAGTCGGGATGGTGACATAGGGCGAGTCATCGCCGGAGTAGCCCATTCTGGTCGTGTCCGACCCAATTTCAATGACCAACGAGGAGACTTCGTCAATGGCCATCTTCTCGTTTTAGGATGATGATGATGATGAAATTACGTGAATAAGAAGCGGCCAGGGTGCTAGTCGTCGTATATACGGCATTTGGCTAGGCTTGCCCTTATCTTTTTTTCTATTGATGGGTTCGCACTGTAGGGAGTTATTTTGGCCTTGGCCCTCTTGATTACGTGCATTTGAAATTCGTCGTTTGAGTGTTCATTCTCTCCGAGCTGGGCTTGTTCCAACTTTATTTGATCCAGGATTTCGGGGACATAGGCCTCGTGTGGCAACATCAACTCTTCCAGGTTGAATCGATTGTGGTGGAGGACGTCGGCAAAAGGGCGCTCATTTCCTGTGTATTCTTCGTACAGATCGTCTGTTTGTTCAACTAATACTGGACGCCCCCTTACTGTATCACGCATGTCCCTGTATCCCCTTTGCGGGATCCTGATCGGTTTTCCCAAAGTAGCGTAAACTAAAACGGAGAGCATCAAAACAGCTGAAATGTTCATTTGTTTATTTGGACTTTTCCCGAATAAATAGTAATTTAAATCACATTGTTCTGTAAGTAGTAAGATATTCTGGATGATTGGAAAAGGAACATTGTATGCACTTCAAATTCAGGGACACACTTCCTCGACCAGGGTGCTTAATGAAAATGTTTACAAACATTTCCGCAGACGTCCTCGAGTCTAGTGTGTTGTCACATCTTCAAGAGGCCCCAGACGACGTCAAAGACTGTCCAGGAATAGAAAAGGTTGATTGTATTCATGTTTACCTCAAAAGCTGCCCAGAAAACGTCCTGCCGTCTCACTTTATCAAGACACTGCAAATCGCCGAAGAGTATTTGCCAGAAGATCTCAAAGTTGAGCTTGTCGATAATGCGGCCAGAAAGGCCCCCGTCTTTCCCGTTACCCTCACAACTACAGGTGAATACTTGATCGACTTGCTTGAGAATGTGGTCGGCCTCAAGTTTACTCGATGGAAAAGACTTGTCATTTCCACACAGTTTACCGGTTTGGACCTACTATCCCGAAGAGTCAAACGTATATAAGCGATGAAGAGTGGAAGATTTTGATGGATTGGGCAAGTAATCCAGAACGTAAAATCCCAAGAGATCTTTACGGTGATCTGTATGACTTATCTTCTGAACTTGGATTTGGCTGCTCTTCACTGATGTCAGCTTCTAAACATGAGAGTCTCCGGAGACTGGCTGAAGGCCGAATGTTCAACGTCGACACTCGAGTGTTTACACCAGTCGACCAGTCTTTTATTCAGCTCCAAGAATATCAACCAGTGAAGCTGATTCCCGAGTTTGGACGCCTTACTCTTGACGAGATTGAAGAGACCAAATCTGTAGTTTCCGAGGATCTTGAATCTGCTGTCAGTTTTTATCATTTTTACAGCCGTGTGTGCCCTCCTGAAATGAAGCCGCAAAAGTTTATTGATGTCTGGAAACGTGTGCGCGATCATTTTATGCGACAGGAAGAGTTGGCGACTGATCCGTTAATGAAATTCGTATTTTCCAATGACAAAAAGCTGTTTGTCAATGGCACCTCAGAGCTGATGGGTAGTCAACTGTTTGATTATTTGCGATGCCTTGCACCTAACGTAAAGCCGACCATTTATTACAACGCTTTTGAGATAATCGACGTCGTTCGTAGGATGTCTCAAGTAGCCCCATACATTTCGGACGAAGACTTGCTTTCCTTGAAATGGGCCCTCGGAGAATTTAACGACAGGAAATGGCTTCAAGGACAAGACAAGCAGCTTCTAGAGCATCTCGCAGGCAATATTCCAGTTGATCGGTTTGTCGACTCTTTCAAATACAATCTTCGTAGATGACCTGTTTAATATTGACGTAAACATCCACAGACATTTATGATGATAATGATAAACTCTACGATGTATTGCGCACCGTTGAAAGCAAACAAAAAGGAGAGCAATTGAATAAAACAATCTTGAAAGCTTTACAGTTACTTTACCTCTCTTCCTGTGCTCGCATATTGTTGCGCTCTCCGATCAAAAATACATACATACAGTATGTACACACGATCACTTTCTCGCCATTCGCGCCGCCAACTCTTTTGCCGCCAAATCATCAATCACGCTGTCTCGCCCCCATCCATTGATACTCTCCGGCACCGGCAGCCCCCTCTTCCGGTACGCCTTTTCCACTTCATCAAACCCACCCAACCCGTCCACATCGGCCACATTGAACTCGTCATGATTCTCAATGTCGTCCAAGGGAGAGTGTAGGTTGATTGCGTTGATGCTGAGTGCTAACAAAACGCTTGATATGGCTAAAATTGTCTTCATCTTTTGTTAGCAAGGCTGATCTACTGGTATGGATAGGCTCAAACACACACAGAGAAAACCAAATATGAACCCCCACTTAGGCCCCTGTATGGTGCGTTTCGAATGAGCCAATCAATTTCGTGGAAGGGGTATTGTTCGGGATTGTTGAGGCAATTTGACTATTCGGCCTATTTGGGTGGCTTTTTCATCGACGCACAGTACAAGGACCTGTGGCTGGTTGTGAAAACATTTGCAGTTGAAGTGGCATTGAGGCGATCAAGTAAAAATCAAGAGGACATGAGTGCAGTCATGGGAAGGGTTGCCTTCTGGAAAGACAATTTACGGGATACGAACCTTTTAAAAGGCACCAAACATCCACTGCTGGATGGCTTAACATGGTGCCTTAATAGATATCCAAACATGGAAAAGTATTTCCTTCAAAGGATATTGGATGCACGGCTAGCGGATGCGCAGCGCCAAGCATATTACAATTTAGAGGAAGTGGAAGAGTACGCTGAAGGAATCCATTCATCGGCCATGTATTGCATTCTGCATGCTATGGGCATTGACACAACTGACACGGATCACATTGCGAGTCATCTAGGAAAGGCGTTTGGGCTGGTAAAGTATATCAAGGCTGCGGAGAAGAATCCAAGCATCCTCCCGCAAGATTTACTACACAAGCATAGCCTGAATCAGCACCGATTGTCTAGTGACACCACGAGTATTGAGGATTTATTGGAAGAGATTGCAGTTCCATGTCATCAGCATTTCGAAGAATCTAAACGATTGTGGAGTAATCTACAGTCCAAACCCAGACTGGCAAAACAGGTATTCTCGCCATCAGCTATAGAAGTAGACTCTTATCTCAGACATTCCAATCCAGGATGGTTGCCTTTCAATATATTGAAGGCGTCTATATTGAAATCATCCTCTGCATTACTGTAATGCGCTATAGTGCGCCCAACGAAAAACCCGCGAACACCCCCGGCATCGACCATGATTTCCAGTTCAATTGGCAATAATCAGGCTGCCTTTGCCCCCCTCATCGAGGCCATTTCCGACGAAGACATTGTGACGGGAGACCATAACGGAAATAGCAACAATAACAACAACATTGATAATTTAAAGCGGTCGAATTCGAGTGGCTTTCTCCGGTTGGATAATTATGAAGCCGATGCATTGGAGCCGGATGAAGACTTTTTCATGTCCAACAATACGCCCTCCCGTCCCGCCTCAATCACCAAGTTGAGGAGAGAAAACAATGTGGAAAGGGTAGAACTGGACAAGACGCCCATTCAGTTGATGAAACAGATTAACCGTTTAGCCGTATGTTATTTATGCTTACAAATACATACATACATATTTAGGAGTCTCCTAAACAAAAACAACACTTTGAAATTGCGCCAAAACACAATATCAATCAACAACAAGGCGAAATGGTCAGCTTGCAGGTGTCGAATGAGGAGCAACGATTCACTCGTAAATCACCGATAATGAGCAATGAAGAATTACTGAAAAGGGTGCTTGAATCGCGCGAAAAATTCAAGCGCACCGTAGCCGCGACCATTAGTCGAAAAAACGTACTTTTTGTGCCTGTTCCCTAACATCTTAACTAACCAATATATGTACACACATCAATTAATAGTTGGTGTCGGAGGATGAATTGTCGGATGACACGAAAGAGCTGATCATGGAGACGAAAAAGGACTTGTCAGAGATTGAACGGGTGGTCCAGGAATATCAGGCCCGTCAGTCGGACATGAAAAAGGTCATCAACAAGGCCGAGTCTGAGCTGGATCGTTTGGAGGAGCAAGAACTGGACATTTTGAAGCGGATGAAGAAGGAAACAGTGGAGAAGAAGAAATCCGGGTCTACTAAATGGACTTTGGTCATTCTTTCCGCCATTTTCATTGTCTTTTTAGGCGTCCTCATCCAATATTCATCTTTCATCGAGTACCATATATTTGTTCTCTTATACACATTTACAACTAACCGCACAAATTGTACACGTGTAGTTGGGAATTTTTAAATGAGAAATGGCAATATTTGGTGGAGACGGTTTTCGAGTTTGTCGGGTTGCCAAAGGTGGAACCCGGTCCCTATTGATTGAGAATTTAAAGTAAAATGGCCTTTTTAATCATTTCCTGGACTTGCGGGGAGCATGGGGAAAAGTCATTTGTCCACATGTATTCATCGTGTTCCTCTGCATTCAACTTGACTTCTGCCTTATCAACGTCATATGTGATGAGAAAGTTGAATTGTCTGGTGGCCTGACCGCTTTTCGACTTGTAATCAAAATGATCGACATACCGTCCAGACCCAATGCTTAAGCCGGTCTCCTCAAATACTTCCCTCGTCAGGGCAGTGCCGAGGTCTTCCCCCTGGTCTACCTTTCCACTGGGCAGCTCCCAGAGGTTGGGCAGAAAAGATTCTCGACTGGCCCGCTTCAAGACGAGAATTTGATTGTTTGACAGTATAACGGCCCCGACGACGAATCTAGTGATGCCTACCGACTTGGCCTGTGAAATCAATTCATCATGATCAGTGGACATGTTGGTCAGACCGGGGTGCCATATTAGACGCATGAATAGGTCGTTTTCCTCTTCTTTTCTCCTCCTTACCCTCCTCGCCCTGTCAGCCATTCTTCCTCTAAAAGTGGTGTTTGCTGCTCATCCAAATTATTTTGGATCTGATTCGAATACGTTTGACTTTTTCGAGAACACATGAACGGCTGACTGGTTCGACTTGCGCAATTTTCCCAGTTTGCTGGAAACTTTAGAGATCACACCAAACAACGCTTCCGTGGACATGGTGAATGCCAGTCCTTTGAATTGTGCCTGAATCAACGCAACTTCAAGCTTAAATTCCCAATCTGTCATTGCAGGGATGAAACGCAATCATGAGTCTGAAGATTTGAACGTGCCAAGTCAAGATGCTTCCACACTCGAGGGTCTGAACACGGCTTCGAATACTAAATCAGGCGCAGTCTCTGACCGTGCATCCAATGAGAATCAGTAAATTGGCGAATATCCTCTACCTCCCACCCCTTTCTTGAGGTGGAGGAAATCCCGCACATCAGGGGTTATCGATATACAGTAACAGAACTCGCAAAAAAATGTTAAACCCCTGTTTATGATCAATAAAATCTTTGCGGAATCAAAGATGTATCACCAAGAGCGAGTGCAATTTTTGAATCTTCGTGGAGAAGGCAAATCGACTAGTGAAATCGCCAGGTCTCTAGGACTTCCCTACATGACTATTTCATGGTGGGAAAAACAACACCACAACGGCGAATTCAGCCTCGCTCCGAGGCAGGGGCCGTCCCGCTCGATGGTTTCCAAGCGGGACTTGAGGTGTATCAGCATTGAGGCCAAAAAAGATGGCCTTCAGAGCGCTCAGGCCATCTGTAAGGACGATGCTGCGAGACTTCCGCCCAAAAATATGTTAAATTGGCGGGCGTGAAACACTTTGCACACAAGAAAACACAACCTCTCAGCAAACAGTCTACAATCCAGGGCCCCCATCCACACCGTCCATTAGTTCAATCAAGGTAAGGTTCTGCATTTCTCGGCCTCGCTTATCTCTCTCCCACATGCTTGCATTCCCGAAAATATGCCAAGCTTGTCGTCTATGTATTCTTGGTGGCTGAGGTAATTCGATCTTGCTTTGGCATATAATGCCTTCTGCAACATTACTTGTCTATTGACATCCGTCCGACCGTCGAGTTTATTGAGGAGCTCTGGGATGTTATCCCTTAGGTGTCCGCATTGGGTTTGGATTGAGGTGTCCAGGCCGTTCCGGATCATCGAATTCGGTGCAGCGTATGCTTTTGCCCATGCCTCTGGACCTTCTGGACGTGGAGACCTGCGTTCAGCGCCTGCGCACGCTGTGTGCGAAGGCAAAGAGATCTCCTGAGGACTCGTTAATTATCCAACAATTTCTTTCTTGCCTTCCTGAAGATCTTTATACGGTTGTCTTGGCTTACCAGGTCATGAATCAACTGTCGTTAGAACAAATTGTATTGACGGCTAAAACGTTCGAGGAGACCCTTACCCTTCGAAAACCCAAAGGATCAAGCACTCCGATACAGAGTAGTAAGTCTACCTGCACGTCACCGGCCGGGGTTAGGCCTTGACTGATTCACTTTCCAGCAAGGCGAGTGCTGTACAGAGAATTTCTGTGAGAGGTGCTCCTAAAGGCAAGTAGCGCCTAAAGTCTGATGTGGAGAAAGAAGGCAAATTAAAACAAAAAAAGGTTGGACGGTGGATTAAGCTCGTATAGCCTTCTTGATCGACAACGCAGAATATGTGTCTGGAGAAGTCCAGGATCAGATTGGCGACATTCTGAATCCTCAACTGCGGAACCGGAAAGCACTCCTGCGCCTTATGGAAAGTATCGTCTTTGAAAATCTGTCTTAGTCTGGCCGAACTTATAGCTGGGTGGAAAAGCTTCTAGCAGAAATGATTCGGCCTGCGGAAAATGAGATTTTCGAACTGTCAATGGTGACCAAACGTTGTGCCCAGATCATGCTCCTGTGCAAGTGCGTTGGGAATGCCAGGTTTGAAGCAGGCAGGATGACTCTTGAGCAAATTCGCAAGTTTTACTGCGAGATCGGCCAAACAGTCTTCTACCGGGTCCGAGACGTCTTCAACGAGGCGAAATCTATAAATGACGAGTTGGACAGGTCGCCTCGATTGGCACGGAATTGCAAACAATCTTGGCCAAAATGGGCAAATTAGGCCCTGTCTTGGGCGCGAAAAAATGGAAAGCTCCCCCGAGCCAGGTGTCATATACACCAGCAAGGGGGAAGCCGAAAACAACTTTAGGCGATTCTCAAATCGAAAGAATAAGCAGTTTTCTAGCGAAGCGCGCGCGCCGCGCGAAAATACGCATATTTTGACTGTTCCACGACAATACACAGAGTTGCTTCGTCAAAAAAGGACCTAGGCTGCCCGGGAAGCCCGGGAAGGAAACCCAACAAGGCGTCTGCAAATTACTGCATTCAACTCGATTCGGATGCGTAAGTCAACTGCGGATAAGTAACCGCGCTAACCAAATTCATTACCTACCCGGAAACCTGGCAGGTCGTGGCCTTGCGGAACCATGGTTGTTGAGAGCAGGACCGTAGTGCGGTACGAATGTACCCTCATTTGAGTAGCCTGGAAATCACTCCAGTTCAATAACGCCTTGTACATCTCAAGTCTGGTTGTAAAAACTTTTGTTTAAGCATCATGGGGAAGGTCCTTTGCATTAATGATCTCTCTCTCTTGGTTGATGTCACTTAGTTTCCATTTTCCTGCTGATTTATCTTCTAGGCTTGTCTGGGGTTAGTGTTAAATCGATTTCTGATGAAGTGGACGGCAAGAGGGTCAGATTAGATCTACCTCCCTGACATACATATTACTTTGAGCGGTTTCAAAAACGGAAGCGCAATCGAACTACTTTCATCTAATCAAGCCGGGGGTTGTGATAAAAATGAAGTTGTCGTTTGCGCGGCTGTCCCTGAGTGCATGCCTCGTCATGTCTACAAATTTCGATAATTTTCATTTCGATGACGATTTCAACCATTTTAGTGACTTTGGTCCTCCTTCAGCACCAGCCGAATCTACTCGGCCTGCCTTGCTGACAGACGCATTTTTACATTTTATGCCGCCTCAAGTTGTCGTGCCAAGTCATTATCAACAAAAACAATCTGCCGTGCCAAGTCAGGAACACCCTATCCCTATTACGGTGCCGACTCTGCACCCATCTATACCGGTTGGCGTGCCAACTCATCAACAATCCGCGCTTTTTGGTCGTCTGCCAACTCCATCATCAATACTGTCGCAGCCATAAACGTCGGGTGTCAGGAATGAGAATGCGGTTTTCGGTTATAAAAGCAAAGACACTGTGCGCCCTCCCCCTCAAATACAAAGTCAGCAACCTCCTGAAAATCGGAAACGACAAAAACGCAAAGAACCAAAATCAACTTCGAACGCCAAAAAACCAAAACCAAATGTCCAACAAAACGCGGAAAAAACTGTAAGGCCGGTTGCGAGAACTGCAAGGAGATTCTTGCGAGCGCTTCTCGGCGCTTCGGCTGAATGCGAATCAAAACAGTATGGTAATTTCTGCACAACAAGGACATGGCCCCCAAACCACACCTTCCAATCAACAAACTACCCACACCGCCTCAACAGCCGATGCCCGCATTCCGCGTCAAACCACACATTCGGACTGTCCAGAATTTGGCAAAGTTGTGGTTCCAAGGTGACCCGGACCACTGCAACGGTTTGTCCGTTGATTACATGGAACGGCAGTTTGGTGCCAAGTGGCGGCCGAAGGGGAGCGGCAGTTTGGTCTGTTGCGACTAGGTCGAGTGTGTATAACCGATGTATCGAAACCCTTTACATTCTCCGCAAAAACACATATAAAACTTAATGATCTTGAAAAGCCAGGATCGTTAGCGGATCGTTATTTTGGCGGGTCGAAATTTCCAGGCTCAGTAATTTGGCGGGACAATATCCGATCACAGCGAGACCCCCCTGCGTTGGCGAGAGCATTTTCGGAGGCTGCCCGTACATCATGTCCTTCCTTGGTCAACCGCAAATGCCGGCGCGGCACACGATGGGCCTGATAGAGTAAATTGAATTTTTACTGGTTTCCCGATTGGTTTTCCTTGTCCGGGATTAAATGCCGCAGTAGAAGGTTCATGGCCCCAACTATTTCTGTAACTTTGCCTTCCAGGTTGGACCATGAAGAGCGCATCTCGCCTTTTAGCTCCGAAACTTCTGCCCGCCACTCGTTCCGCAACTCGGACAACGAGGCCGTGTTTCTTGCCGACAAGTCTTCAAGGCAACGTTGGAATTGTTGCCGAGTCGACGAGACTGCAGATCGAGGAGCTGGGTCGGAAAGCGTGCTCGACAGCGTTTGCGAGCTGTCCATCTCGATTATTGGTCCGTGAGGGGCCGAACAAACAGCGCGTTCTTCTCTGTTTTGGAACAAAGGGACCGTGGTTGACCCGGACTTGCCGAAATATTCCGACATGTCGACGTCGCCATCGAGTCCGTACAGCTCATCTAGCTGGTCATCATAAGGGCAAATTGGAAACCGGATGGGTATACACTGCTCGGAAAGTTTAGATTTGGTAATCAAAATGTACGTTGTGGCATCATGGGGAGATCTTTTTTGCATAAATGATCTCCCTTGATTGATGCTACTTAGTTTCCATTTTCTTGCTAATTTTAGGAATGCGGCCCCCCTGGTACAAATGACCATAGTCTACGGCAGTGCACTGACCGGGACATCTGTGCGCAGAGTGTCTTTCGAAATGCTGTTGGTCTTTGCGTTATGCAGCTGTTGGTTGTTCCCTTTTTTGGTCCGGGCATCGAGTCCTTTTGGCTTTGGAATTGATGATGATTATTTCGACTTTGGCCAAGTTTTCAACGATTTCGATATCGGAATCAACAATCAAATGGATTCAAATCTACCCTCAGCGTCCTCTTCTTCTGGCTCTATGCCTGCAGCTGTGCCACAACCGCCACAGTTGTCATCATCGGAGCCTTTTTCGCAGACACGAGACTTGCGGACAGCTGAAAAGCTGCCGAGTGATTCGACAAAGGAGGGTGAAGTAGTGGTTCCTTCAGGAACCCAGTCTTCGGCCCATGAATCGCGAAAGAGAAAGCGAAACTCTCCCGATAATCAGGAAGATAATGTGCGCGATCCTTCCAACCGTAGACCTGTCAGTGTCCC
>ERZ1066135.1178-NODE-1178-length-10600-cov-6.273589_pt1 | contig 10600 bp, 6 predicted proteins | sample MGYA00382782_ERZ1066135 | MGnify/ENA primary metagenome ERZ1066135 (study PRJEB33369, sample SAMEA5778365) | biofilm metagenome | biome: Industrial cooling water; feature: Water cooling tower basin; material: Biofilm | place: United Arab Emirates | collected...
TCTGCGGCGAGGAAACGGCGCTCTTCAACTCGCTCGAAGGGAAGCGTGGCGAGCCGCGCTCGAAGCCGCCGTTCCCGAGTCAGGCGGGTGTCTTCGGCAAGCCGACCGTGGTCAACAACGTCGAGACGCTCGCCAACGTGCTCTCGATCTTGAACGACGGCGCGAAGAGCTACGCGAGCATCGGCACCGCGCAGTCGACCGGAACGCGCTTGTTCTGCCTCAGCGGCAATGTGCGCCGTCCGGGCGTGTACGAAGTCCCATGCGGGACGAAGTTGCGCGAGCTCGTCGAACTCGCCGGCGGCGTGAGCGAAGGTCGCAAGCTGCAAGCCGTGCTGCTCGGCGGCGCCGCGGGCGGTTTCGTGCGGCCCGATGAACTCGACGTCGAGCTTTCGATGGAGGGCGCGCGCGCGGCCGGCGCAACGCTCGGCTCGGGAGTCGTCATGCTGTTCGACGAGAGCGTCGATCTGACCGAGCACGTGGCGCGCATCGCGCGCTTCTTCCGCGAGGAATCCTGCGGCCAGTGCGTGCCATGCCGCGTCGGCACCGTGCGCCAGGAAGAGGCGCTCGCGCGCATCGCCTGCGGCAAGCCGCGCGGCAGCGTGCGCGAAGAACTCGCGCTGCTCGAGCACGTCGGCGCCGGCATGAAGGACGCGTCGATCTGCGGGCTCGGGCAGACCGCGTATTCGGCTGTCGAATCCGCCGTGAAGCGCCTGAAGCTCTTCGGCGAGCCCGCGGCGCCGCTCACGTTGACTGCGGCGTCCGGAACACCCGCGAACAAGCCCGCGTCGAGCGACGGCAGAATCGAGTTCACGCTCGACGGTCGCGCCGTCGCGGTCGCGCCGGGCACGACGATCCTGCAGGCGGCGCGCGAGCAGGGCCTCGACGTGCCGACGCTGTGCTACCTCGAGACGCTCGCGCCCGCGAACGCCTGCCGGCTGTGCGTGGTCGAGGTCGAGGGCGCGCGTGTGCTCGCGCCGAGTTGCTCGCGCGCGGTGGAGCCCGGCATGAAGGTGCACACGCAGTCGCCGCGTGTGCGGCACGCCCGCAAATTCGTGCTCGAGATGCTCGCTTCGTCGGTGGATCTCTCGACCGCGCCGGAACTGCAGCAGCGTCTGGTCGAGTACGGCGCCGAGCCGGGCCGCTACGGAACGCCGGAGGGGCCGCACGCGCGCGACCATGCGCTCGCAGGACACCAAGAGCCCGCGCTCGTCGACTTTGCCGCCAGCGTCGCGCAGCCCGTGAAGATCGACAACGACCTGTACGTGCGCGACTACGGCAAGTGCGTGCTCTGCTACAAGTGCGTCGAAGCCTGCGGCGAGGACCACCAGAACACCTTCGCGATCGGCGTCGCGGGCCGCGGATTCGACGCGCGTATCTCGACCGAGTTCGACGTGCCGCTGCCCGAATCGGCCTGCGTGTACTGTGGCAACTGCATCGCGGTGTGCCCGACGGGCGCGCTGATGGCCAAGGACGAGTTCGACCTGCGCGCGGCCGGCCGCCACGACGAGCGCCAGGAGACGACCACCGACACGATCTGTCCGTACTGCGGTGTCGGCTGCACGCTGCGCCTGCACGTGCAGCACGGAAAGATCATCAAGGCCACGTCGCCGCTCGACAACCGCATCACGCTCGGAAACCTGTGCATCAAGGGCCGCTTCGGCTGGCGCTTCGTGCAGCCCTGAGCGCGCGAAGCTCGCGGCGCTCCGTTCGTCGGCGCTCTCCTCGACTGCGCAACGTTGCGCGCTAGCCCGCGAGTTGTTCGCGGCGGGCCACGTGCGCGCTTGTGGCGAGCGATGCGCCACCGCCGCTGGCGAGCAGCGCGGGCGCGCGAGAAGTTAGGATCGTGCGTTGCATGAGCACGAATTCCGTCGCGGTGGATGTGTTGGTGGTCGGTGGGGGAGCGAGCGGCGCGGCGGCGGCCTGGCAGGCGGCGCGCGCCGGAGCGCGCACGCTGGTCGCGGAGCCGACGCCCTGGCTCGGCGGCATGGTCACGGCCGCGGGCGTCAGTTGTTTGGACGGCAACGAAGGTGCGCTCGGAAGCGGCTTTTTCGGGGCTTTTCGCGCCGCGATCGAGGCGCACTACGGCGGCGCGCAGAACGTGCGCACCGGCTGGGTCAGCAACACCTGCTTTGAGCCGCGCGTCGGCGCCGCAGTGATGGCGCGCATGGTCGCAGCGAGCGGCGCCGAGGTGTGGTGCGGCGCCGAGCTCGTCGCCGTGCTGCGCGAGGGACGCCGCATCGTCGGCGCGCGCCTGCGCCGCGCGGGCGAGCTGGTCGAGGTGCGCGCGCGCGTGACGATCGAAGCGACCGAGTACGGCGATGTGCTGGCCCTCGGCCAGGTTCCGTTCCGACTCGGCCGCGAGTCGTCGGCGCAGACGGGTGAACCCGACGCGCCGGCGGCGCCGGACCTCGAACTGCAGGACCAGACCTACGTCGCGATCCTCGCCAAACACGCCGGCAAGGCGCCGCCCGTTCCGCGGCCCGAGGGGTACGACCCCGCGCTGTTCGACTGCTCGACGTCCGATCGCTGCACGACGCCCGATCCGTTGCTGCTCAACCACGGGCTGCACGACTGGGCGAGCTTCTTGGGCTACGCGCTGCTGCCCGAGGGCAAGTTCATGCTGAACTGGCCCTTCCACTCCAACGACAGTCCGGCGAACGGTCTGTTCGGGAGCGCGGACGAGCGCGCGCGCTGCATCGCCGACGCCAAGCGGCGCACGCTGGCCTTCGTGCACTACATGCAGAACGAACTCGGCCACCCCGAGTGGGGCCTGGCCGACGAGTTCGGCACGCACGATCGTTTGCCCTGGATCCCGTACGTGCGCGAGAGCCGCCGCGGCGAGCCGCTGCGCTGGATGCGCGAGCAAGACGTCGTGCCGGTCGGCGGTGCGCCGCGTCCGCCGATGCAGTTCGACGCCATCGCGGTGGGCGACTATTTCCTCGACCACCACCATTCCAAGAGCCACTACCCGCCGGCGACGCGGCTGGTCGAGAACTACCCCAAGAACGCGCCGTTCCAGATTCCGTTCGCGGCGCTCGTGCCGCGCGACACCGACGGGCTCGTGCTGGCCGAGAAGTCGATCGGCGTGACGCACATCGTCAACGGCTGCTCGCGTTTGCAGCCGGTGGTGATGCTCATCGGGCAGGCTGCAGGCGCCGCGGCCGCGCTGTGCGCTTTGCGCGCGATCGAACCGCGCGAACTGGCGGCGCGCGAGGTGCAGGAAACGTTGCTCGCCGAGCGCACGATGCTCGTGCCGATGCGCGATGTGCCGCCGACGCACGCACACTTCGTCCCGCTGCAACGGCTCGCGGTGTTGGGCCTGGTCACGTCGCGCGATCCGCTGCAGTTCGGCCCGGACGCGCCGCTCGAGCACAGCGCGGCGGCCGAGTACGCGGAGCGTTTCGCGGCGGCGCGACTGGGCTCCCGCGACGCGGCGCTCGCGCTGTGGAAGGCCGGCGTGACCCGCGCCGAGTTCTTCGCCGCGCTCGACGCGCTGCGCGCCTAGTCGCCCTGATCACGAGCAAGTCGACAGGCTCCTGCGCACCAGTCTCGTTGCCGCTCCAACGAGACTTGCGGCGACAACACGCTGGCCGCGATCGACGCCGGCCATCCGTTGCCGCCAACGAGCGTCGGATCGAGGGCTCTAGTCGCGGCGGCGCACGACGAGCACCACGCGCTCGTCGGCGCCGAGCGCGGCGGACTCGGCCCGCGCCAGGGCGACGAGTTGCTGCGCCTCGGCGAGGCCCGAGAGATCGGCGATCTGCGTGGGCTTCACCAGTTGCACTTCGGGCAGCACGACGCCGCCGTCGCCCCAGCTCGAGAAGCGCTCGAGCAGCGCGGAGAGCGTGCTTTCGACTTCGCCGGGCGGCACGGCGACGCAGTGCGCGTCGTCCGTTGCAAAGCGCACGATGCCCTCGGCGTCGAGCGCGCACACCGGCGTGCGCACGAGCTTGAGCAGGCCCAGCAGCGCGGGCACACGCTTCTCCGCCGTGTAGGCGCGCAGCCAGCCGCCGGTGGGCAGGGTTTGCAGCGTGCTCGCCGCGACACCGAGCGTCTTCGCGGCCAGCGCGGCGAGCTCCGCGTCGCTCGGCAGCGCGCCGCCCAGTTCGCGCGAACGCATCTGCGGCGTGCCGCGCGCCGTCGCGCGCACACGCTTGTCCTTGCGGTCGACTTCGACGTGCACCTCGATCAACGCGGCGTCGGCGCCCATGCGCAGCACGCGCTCGAAGGCCTCCTTGCGCAGCGCCACGAGGTCGGACTCGCTCGGGCTGAGCAGCGTGCGCTCGACGGTGTCCTGCAGGATGCCGAGCGCGACGCCGATCGCCGAGATCACCTCGGCGTGGCGTGCGATGCGGTGCTCCATCCCCAGGCCGCGCGCGGTGAAGGGCACGATCGCCTCCGCGCCGCCGCCGCCGCCGACCATCACGAACTCCGCAGGTTTGGCCTTGTTTTCGACGAGCAGCGCCTTCACGACCGGCGCCACGCGTTTGGCCGCGAGTTCGAGCACACGCGTCGCGAGCGCCTTGGCGTCGGTCGACAGCGCGCGCGCCACGCACTCGAACGCGCGCTGCACGGAGGCGCTGTTGCCGCGGCTGTAGCCCTGCGCCAAGCCGAGCAGGTTCGCCGCGCCCGTCGGAGTCAGCGCGTGCGTCGCCTTGCCGCCCGTCGCGAGCGCGATGTAGTCGTCCGGGTCGCCCTTCTTGGGCTGCACGTGCGCGAGCGTGAACTCGGGCGAGCCCTGCTCGAAGGTCTCGTACTTGAGGCCCGCGATGTGGGCGCTGCGCGGGCCGACGTCGGCGAGCTTGGTTCTTCCGCGCGGCAGCGAGCCGCCCGCCACGCCCACCGTGCGCACGTCGAGCGTGCGCAGGAACAGCCGCCGTCCGCCGATCTGCGCGTGTTGCACCTGCGGCCTGCCGTTCTTGATCAGGCAGATGTCGCTCGAAGTGCCGCCGACCTCGACGAACACGCCGTTGGTGATGCGCTCGTACATCAGCGCCGCGGCGACGCCGGCCGCCGGGCCGGAGAGCATGGTCAGGATCGGCCGCTCGCGCATCGCGGCGAGGTCCATGATCCCGCCGTCCGAGCGCATCACCATCAGCGGCGCTCGGATGCCGCTCTGTGCGACGGCCTGCGCCGTGCGCTCGGCGGTCTCGACCATCTTCGGGAGCATGCTCGCGTTCACGACCGCGGTCAGCGTGCGCATGCGCAGGCCGTAGAGCTGCGACAGCGCGCTCGTGGGCGTTGCGGGCAGTCCGAACTCGCGCGCGAGCTGGCACACGCGCTCCTCGCGGCGCGGATCGTCGACGCTGAAGGGCTCCGCGGCGACGAGCGCCTCGCAGCCCTCGCCGCGCAGTTCTTCGAGCAGCGCGCGCACGCGCGCCTCGTCGAGTCCGCCGGCCGTGTCGAGGAAACGAAAGGCCGTGAACAGCCGCGCGCCTCCGCCCAGATCGAGCACGCCGACGTTGGCCTCCTGCCGCGCACGCAGTCCCTGCGCGCCCGTGCCCAGTGCGAGCACGCCCACCTTCGCCACGTCGCCTTCGAGCAGCGCGTTGGTCGCCTGCGTCGTGCTGTGCGCGATGAGCACAACTTCCTCGGGCGAGATGCGCGCCTGCTCCAGCAGCTTCTCCATCGACTGCACGACGCCGCGCGCCACGCCTTCGTCCGCGTGGTGCGTGGTCGGCACGACCGCCTTGCCCACCAGCTCCATCGCGTCGACGTCGACCGCCACCGCGTGGGTGAACGTGCCGCCGACGTCGATGCCGATCTTCAGGCGCCGTTCCATCGCTAGTAGAAGCGCACCGCCGCGACCGCCAACCCGACGAACACCGCGCCCCACACGAACGGCAGCGTGCGCAACATGAGGCGCTGCACGTCGACGCCCTGGTGGTTGGCGACCCACACGTTGGCGGTGTTGGTCGGATCGCAGATGCCCTGCACCTGCCCGACGCTGAGCATCATCGCCATGATCGCGGCCGGCGGGATCACGCCCGACGACTGCAGGATCGCCGTCACGCCGTAACCCAGGCCCCACACGTTCAGCGGGCCGCGGTACAGCGCGAGCGGCGCAGCGAGGCCGAAGCCGATCACGTAGGTCAGCGGGCTGGAGGGCACGCACTGGCGCAGCACGGGTTCGATCGCCGCGAGCACTGGCCAGGTCGCGCCGTCGTGCGCCTGCTTCCAGCCGGCGGGGCCGATCACGGCCTGCACGAGGATGCCGATGCCGAACATCAGCACCACCGCGGGCATCACGCTCGCGCCGCCTTCGATCAGCGAGCGCACGCTGAGCGCGAGCGAGCCGGGGCGCAGGGTCGCGAGGATCGCATACACCAGGCCGAGCGCGAAGGCGGCGAGGATCGGCACGTCGAAGAGCAGGATCGCGAGCAGCGGCACGACGGGGATCAGGTAGGCCCACGCGCGCACGCGGACCTCCTGTTGCCGCCAGCGGGTGAGCTTGGCGAGCGCATCGCGTGCGATGGCGAGCAGCACGAGCGCGAACAGCGCCAGCGCGATCCAGCGCGTCGCGACGAGCCAGCTGGGCGCTTCGTCCGAGCTCTCGCCGCCGGTGGAGGCGACCAGCGCCGCGGACACGAGCGCGAGCAACGCGACAAGTCCGCCGAGCGTCGCGACGAAGCGCGCGTCCCAACGCACCAGCCGCGAGCGGAACAGCTCGAACACGATCAGCGCGCAGCCGGCGATCATCACGGTCGCGAACACGACCAGCGCGTAGGACTTGACCGCCGACACGGGCACGCCGAGCAGGCTCGTGTAGATCACCCAGTTCGCGGGGTTGAGCACGCCGCCCAGGCTCATTCCGAACAGGATGATCGCCGCGCCGGCCGCGGGCGACAGCCCGACGGTGGCGAGCATCGGCAGCACGATCATCGAGACCATGATCACGGCGCCCAGTCCGCCCAGGCTCGTGAACAGCAGCGCGACGAGCAGCAGCGACACGACGCCGACCGGCAGCGGGTTGGCGCCGACCAGCTCGGCGCCCTGCTTGACCGCGCTCTCCGCGGCGCCGGACTTCTGCATCACGAAGGACAGCGCGCCGCCGAAGATCGACACGATCATCGCCTCGTGCAGCTTGAGCGCGCCGTCGGACAGCACGCCCTTGAGGATGTCGTGCGAGCTGATGCCGCCGTCGATCAGCGCGGCCCCGCACACCAGCGCCACGCCCATCAGCGGCAGCGTGATCACCGCCGGCAGCGCGCGCGTGAACATCAGCAGCGCGCCGGCCAGGAAGATCGCGAGGAGCAGGAGTCCGATGCCCATGGGGGGCGAGGATTCCAGCCGATCCCGCGCGGGCCGTCGAGGGAGCGGCGCCGGGTTCCGCGCAAGTCGCTCGCGGTTCGAGCCGGTGGCGCGCCGGGCCGCGCGCACGCCGGCGCTCGCGCTTTGCCGCGGCGGCGCCGCGCAATTCGCGCCGAGGGCAGTAGCCTGTTGCGCAACCATGAATCCGCACGGTCGAAGGCGCTCGGCGACGCTCGTTTGGCTCGGCTTGATCCTGTCCACGTCGGCCTGTTCGAGCAGTTCGCCGAGCAAGGTGCGCGAGCCGCAGGGCAGCGGACGCGTCGTCGAAGTCGGCCAATTGCCCGCGGAGCACCGCGAGTTGCTCAAGGCCTACGGCGCCGGCGGCGCGACCTGGGACGCGGCGCGCGAGCGCGCCCTCGCCGATCCCGCGCTGGGGCAGTTCCTGGTCGAGAACCTGTGGCTCGAGATGGTGCGCGCCTACCGCGCGCTGGGCGGCGTCGATGCGGGGCGCGCGCAGCGGGCGCTGGAGCGTGCGCGCGAGGAGCTGGCGCGCTTTGGCGGCGCGGCGGCGCCGACCTTGGCCGCGGCGCTCGAGGTCGGCGACGAGTTGTCGGCCGAGCTCGCCGCGGACGTGCTGGGCCAGATCGGAAGACCTGCGTTGGGCGCCGTCTCCGCGCTGCTCGGCAATCCGGCGGCGCGTGCGCGACAACGGGCGGCCATGGCTTTGGCGCGCATGCCGCACGGCGCGCGCGAGGAGCCGCAGCTGCGCGAAGCCCTCGTGCGCGCCAGCCGCGACCCGGACTGGACGGTGCGCACGCAGGCGGCCCGCACGCTCGGGGCGCGCGGCGCCCGCGATGTCGAGAGCGCTCCGTGGCGCCTGGCGCTGGAGGCCTCGCTCGCGGACGCCGATCCGCTCGTCGCCCAGGCCGCGGCCGAGGGCCTGGTGCAACTCGACGATCCGGCCGCGATCCCGGCCCTGATCGACGCGCTCGAGCGGGCCTCGCGCAGCGGCGAGACGGCCGTGTTCGGCGCGGCCCAGGCCGCGCTCGTGCGCCTGAGCGGGGCCTCGGAGCAGCCCAGCGTCGAAGCCTGGAGAGCGGTCTGGCGCGCTTACCTCACGCGCCAGAAGAACCGCTGAAAACAGCGGAAAATCCGGCCTTTTCGCGTAGACTGCGGCCCCGAGCCCACCGCGCGCCCGAGCGCGCCGCTCCACACGCCCCATGACCGACTGGAAGTTCACCAAGCGCGGCGAGCAGTGCGCGCAGTGCTCGCGCCCCTTCGCCGAAGGTGAAGTGCACGTCTCCGCCCTGGCCGTCGAGGGCGAGACAATCGCGCGGCTCGACGCCTGCCTCGCCTGCTGGAAGCGCCGCGACGCGCAGAACGATCTGTTCTGGTGGCGCACGCACCACAGCGCGAACAAGCCGCGTGGCCTCGCGCTCAACCTGGAGGCGTTGGAGGCGCTGTTCTTCTCGCTCGGCACGCGCACCGAAACCAACTTGCGCGAGTTGCGCTACGTGCTGTGCCTGATCCTGATGCGCAAGCGCCGGCTCAAGATCGACCGCGTCGGCCGCTCGGAGCGCGGCGAGGTGCTGGTCGTGTCGCGTCCGCGCCGCCAGGAGGCGCACGAAGTCGACGTCTACGACTTCTCGCCCGAGAAGATCGACGAGTTGCGCGGCCGTCTGCAGGACGTGTTCGAGCAAAGCGACATCTCCGTGCCGGAGGGCGAAACGTCCGGGGCGGGTGACTCGCGTTCGGATGCTCCGGCGTCCGCAGCGGGCGACCGAAGTGCGCCTGGCGAAGCTGCCGAGGCCGAAACTGCCCAGGCCTCTCAGGCGGCCAACTGACGGGCGAGCGCGCGAGCGCGGCCGGGCCGCGAGGTCGCGCCGCGCAGCAACCCGGCGCCGCGGGGATGGAAGGCGGCCCGGGCGCCCGCCGGGGCTCGGTGAGTGTGATGCCGCTCCGGATGCCGTGCGGCACGTTGGCCCAGAGTGCCCACTCGGATCGGACCTGAATTAGCCCCCGAATGGACCGCGGAATAGCCCGCGGAATGCGTCTCGAGTTGGGGCCCGGAGTCGAGACCGGAGTCGAGAGCGGATTCGAGGCGGAACTGGGGCCCCGGCGGCTCTCCAGCGCGCCGCCCTAGGGCGTGTCGGCGAGCTTGGTGGGACGGCGCACGCGGCGCTCCTGCGCGGCGCCCGGGAGCGCGCTCGAGCGGCTGGCGTCGCCGTGGCGCGCGGACCGCGCGCCACCCGCTCCGGGCGTCGGATGCGGCCCACTACCAATTGTGGTGGCCGCGATGCCGCCCACTAGGGCTGGTGGGGCGCCGGTTGGGGGGCCTCGACGCAACGCCAAGTGCCTACAAAACAACGAGTTCCGCCAAAAAATTCCGCAAAGAGCATTGCCACGCGAGGCCCTGGACCGGATTATTCGCGTGGGGCGAATTGGGACAGAATGGGACGCCCCGGAGAGCCTGGGGGACTGTGGGGGCTGCGCCGCGCGACGGCGCGCCGACCTGCCGCCGGGGGCTCCGGAACACGATCCCGTGGGTGCCAAGGCGCGCCGCAAGTGGCTTGAAGCCGGCGCAGGGCGACTCCGCAACGGAGTCGGCGCACGGCTGAGGCCAGAGGACGAGAGGGCGGAAAAGGCCGCCCGGGCGACGCTCGCCAAGTACGCGCTGGTATGTGGCTCGGTGAATCGACACACACGCTCGATGACAAAGGGCGCTTGTCGATCCCTCGTCGACTGCTCGCCGGGCAAACGCTCGACGACTCGGGGCGGATGGCGTTCATCGTCACTCGCGGCTTCGAGGGCTGCTTGTTCCTGTTCACCGAGAAGGCCTTCAAGTCGGCGGTCGAGCGGCTCGTCACGCAGCCCTTCGCCGGCGCCGAGGCGCGCAACATGCAGCGCCAGTTCTTCTCCGCTTCCGAGCGTATCGAACTCGACGAAAAGAATCGTGTCTCGCTGCCCGAGCGTCTCGTGAAGGCCGCGGGCCTCGAGCGCGAGGTCGTGGTGGTGGGTGTGATGGAACGCGCCGAGATCTGGCCGAAGGCTCGCTGGGAAGCGTTCCAGCGCGAGCGCGAAGCGGACTTCGAGCAACTCGATCGCGTGTTGTGTCCCGAGCGTCCCAGCGGCGCGGCGGGAGCCTGACGGGGGCGCGCGCATGTGGGGGGCGATGGTGGAACAGGATCCTTCGGCGACCGGCGGTGACTTCGACGGGGCGGTGCACCGTCCGGTGCTGCCGCTCCAGGTGCTGCGTGCGCTCGGCGGCGACGAGCCGGCCGCGCTGCGGGGCTGCGTCGTCGACGGAACGCTCGGCGCAGGCGGACATGCGAGCCTCGTGCTGCAGCAC
>ERZ1066135.1180-NODE-1180-length-10590-cov-5.825439_pt1 | contig 10590 bp, 8 predicted proteins | sample MGYA00382782_ERZ1066135 | MGnify/ENA primary metagenome ERZ1066135 (study PRJEB33369, sample SAMEA5778365) | biofilm metagenome | biome: Industrial cooling water; feature: Water cooling tower basin; material: Biofilm | place: United Arab Emirates | collected...
CGCCCTGCACCGCGGCGGTGAATGTCACCGTCTTCTTGGTGGCCAGGTGATACGCGTGCCACTGCCCCTCGTGGAAGTACGTGAGGTACTTCGCGCCAGGCGACAGCTGCGCCCCGCCAGAGATCTTCTCGATGACCAGCGTGGCCGCGCCGGTGGTCGCGTCCACGAGGTAGATGTCATTGCCCGCATCGCCCCACATCCGCGCCACCGCGTAGCGCACACCGGTCGAGGCGACCCCGACGCGCCCGTCGTCGGACAGCGACACCGACGGGATGGAGTCCGAGGTGAGTCGCACCAGCGACTTCGAGGCCAGATGATAGACGGCCTGATAGCTGGGATTGCGATCGCGGGCCACGGACAACAACTGGGCCGGCTGCAACTGCGGGTCCTGCCAGTGCCACAGGTCGTACACCGACTTGCCCTGCAGCGAGTCCGCGGGGATCGCGGGGATCGGCGGGGGCGCGATGTTGAACGTCACCGCAGTCCCGCCACGCGTGAAGCTCAGCGCGGCGTTCTCCGGGATCCGCATCCCGCTTGGCACCGTCGCTGGCGTCACGATCGGGACGGCGGTCCCGCTCCGCAGGGAGCCATGGTAGATGGCCGAGGGCGCGCTGTCCTGGCCGAACGCATCGCGGTCCGTGGTGAACACGAACTCGGTCTGGGTCCGGTTGAACGTGAAGCCGCGGTAATTGCCTTGCCCCGTGACGATGGCTCGCGTGGTCCCGGCACGCAGGTCGCGCAGGAAGAGCCCGTCCTTGGTGGAATCGCGCGAGGCGACAGCGTACACCAGCACCTTGGCCGAGTCGTCGAAGGTGTAGAACGACAGGTCGGTGAGGCGTTCCTCGCTGCCTGAGGTCAGATCGCGCAGCACGTAGGTGGAGCCGTAGGTCCGCCGTGGGGCACTGGGGGCCGCACCGCCCGCCGCTGCACCGCGGCCGCCGGCGCCACCCGCGGCGGCCGCCCCCCGACCGCCACCACCCGCACCGGCAGGACGCGCCGACGAGTCGGCCGCCGCACTGTCGGCCGCCGGCGTGTACATCATCCAGCGACCGCTCGCTGCGGGCAGTCGGAAGCCGCGAATGTCCATCGTGGTCTGTGCGCCCGAGCTGAGGTCGATCATCACGACCCGGTTGGGCGGTGACTGCGCCGCGGCGCCGCGTGTCCCTGCCCGCTGCGCCGCCTGGGCGGCCTCGACCTGGGCCTTGGACGCCTGTACCGTCACGAAGGCGAAGCGCCCGTCGGCCGTGAACGGTCCGCCCGCCGCGCCACCGCCGGCACCCCCCCGTCCGCCACCGCCACCACCACCACCGCCCGCGGCGGCCCCACGCGCACCGCCGGGCGTGTTGTTCGGTCGCCCGATGTAGCCCACGGGCACGCGGTACTCCGTCGTGCCGTTCGTCGCGCGCACCACGAACTCCCCGTCGCCGACCTGCGGACTGAGCGTGTACGCCGCCCAGCGCCCGTCGGGCGAGAGCGTCGCGCCCTGGATCGAGCGCCAGCGGTCCCAGTCATCCTGGGTCAGCGCCTTCTTTTGGGCTGAGGCCACGAGCGGGGCTACAAGCAAGAGCCCGAGCATGCCGAGCGTACGGGAGCGTCTCATCGCGAAGCGGGAGGTGGGGAGGGGAAAGGAACGAACGCCGGAATGTACGACGCGCGTGACCGTAGGACTACGAGCCTCGGGGCGATGGCGCTGTGCTCAGTGCGGGACTTCGACCGCGGTCGAGGGACGCGGTGTGGCCGCCTGCGCCTCGCGGGTGCGCGTGCGCACTTCGTCGGACACCGTGACCCAGACCTGCGCCCGGATGAAGGTCTCGAGCAGGTCCGCGTCCAGCGCGCCCTCGGCGGCCTCTTCGCGCAGGATGTCCAGCGCGCGCTCGATGGGGATCGCCCGCTTATATGGGCGGTCCGCTGCCACCAAGGCGTCGAAGATGTCCGCGATGGTCATCATGCGGGTCTGCACCCCCAGCTCCTCGGCGCCGACCCCACGGGGGTACCCGCGCCCGTTGAGCTTCTCATGATGGCCCCACACGATGCCAGGGACATCCCGCAGCTCGGGGGTCCAGGGGATCCGCTGCAGGAACTCGTACGAGTACTGCGCGTGCGATTCGATCTCCAAGCGCTCCGACGTATCGAGACTGCCACGGCGGATCGAGAGCAGGGCGAGCTCGTGCGGCTCCAGCAGCGGGCGCTCGTCGCCCTCGGGGTCCACGTAGGTCTGCGCCGCGATCGACGCGAGATCGGCGGCCACGTCGTCGGCGAGGACCCGCGGCTCGTTGGCCGCGAGCACGGTGGCCAGCATCGCCCCCACCGCCTCGCGCCGGCGCTCACGCTCCGCGTTCAACTGCCGGTCGTGGGCGGCGATCGCCCCGGCCTCGCCGCCGGCCTGCCGCAACGCCGCATTCCGCTGGCGCTCGATGTCGAGATCGATGGCCTGCAACAGATACGAGAAGCGGTGCCGGATCGCGATCAAGTCGGCCGGGTACAGCTTCTTTTCCTTCTGCAACACCGCCTCGCGCACCGCCACCTTGCCGAAGTCGTGCAACAGGCACGCGTACCGCAGCTCGCGCAGGTCGCGCGCACTGAATCGCGTGCTGGCGTAGGGGCCCGTGCCGTGTCCTCGGTTCAGGGCATCGGCGAGGCCCAGTGTGTACGCCGTCACCCGCGAGGAGTGACCGGCCGTCGTCGGGTCGCGTTGTTCGATCGCGTGGACCGAGGCGGTCACGAAGCCGTCGAACAGGCGGGCGATGTCCTCGTAGAGCTTGCCGTTCTCGATCGCGACCGCGGCCTGCGAGGTCATCGCCCCGACGAGCGACGCGATCGCGTCGTCGAAGGGGATCACCTGCGCACTCATGGCGATCGCGTCGGGCAGCGGGGCGTTCGCGTCGCGCTTGCGGTTGATCAGTTGCAGCACCCCGACGATCTCGTCCCGGTGCGTGCGCATCGGCAAGACGAGCATCGAGCGCGTGCGGTAGCCCACGGCATCGTCGAAGGACCGATTGAACCGGTACGGCACGGCTTCATCGAGCCGGTACACGTCGTCGATCAGCAGCGGCTCGCCCGACGTCGCCACATAGCCGGCAAGACTCGAGGCGTTCAGCGGCACCGTGCTGGCACGGAACGGCAGGTCCGGGAGGGTATGGTTCTGCGCCAGGGCGAAGCGCAGGGCGACCGGCGCACGGTCCGCGCCACGTTCGACCAGGTACAACGAGCCCGCGTCGGCCCGCGAGAGCCGTCGCGCCTGCTCGAGGATCTGCGCGAGCAGCCGCTGGATGTCACGCTCCGTGGAGAGCGCGGCACTGATGTTGGTGAGCTCGGTCAGTTCGATGTGGCGGCGCTGCGCGGCGGCGATGGCCTGGGCATGGCGCATGGCGCCGCGGACGACCGCGGCGATGAGCGCCGGCGCGGCGTCCGGGGGGATCCATCCGATCGCCCGGGTCGCCAGGCCGTCGGCCGGGGCCAGCGCCGGATCGCCGATCACCACGAGGGCCGCACGTTGCGCGAGCAGCTCGTCGTCGGTCCGTGCCGTCAACCAGGTGGGGGAGAGCAGGATGACGGAGGGGGCATCGCCACCCACATCGTGCGAGGTGGGACGGCGCGACTGCGACAGGACGACCGCGCCCGCGATCGGCGGGAGGGTCGGGGCGTCGAACGGGACGAAGACATGGACCGTCACACAGGGACGAAAAGCAGAAAGCCGCCGACTCGCAAGAGTCAGCGGCTTTCGCCGATCAGCGGGCCGACCTTAGAAGTCGGCGCCGAGCTTCTTGAGCGCGGCCTTGGAGGGCTCGTGCTCCGGGAACTTGTCGAGCGCCTGCTTGTACAGCGTCACCGCCTCGTCGCGCTTGCCGTTGTTCTGCGCTTCGAGCGCGCGCGAGTACAGCATGACCGTCTGGAACGGGGCCTTCTTGGCCACGGCGGCGGCCTCGTTGGCGGCGTCACGCGCCGGGCCGGCCGGGATCGCCGGCAGACGCAGGTCGCGCGCGGCGCGCTCCGTGGCCTGCAGGATCAGCGCGCCGATGTCATCCGGCTTGCCGCGCAGGCGGTCGCCCAGGTTCTGCAGCTCGCTGGTCTCGGAATTCACCGTCCGGATCGCGATCGTGACCTCGGTGGGCTGACGGGTCTTGGGGTCGATCCCCGTGGTGGTGACGTCGCCCAGGATCATGTGCCGGGCGCCGAGCAACTTGCCCATGCGGACGGCGGTCGCCTGGTCGACGCGGCCGGTGCTGCCGAGGTCCTGCTCCTTGAGCAGGGCGTCGATCCGCTCGCGCTCGACGACGCGGATCTGCCCGTTGCGGAGCAGCTCGGTGGTCATCAGATCCGCCACGCCGGTCCCGAGCGCGCCGAAGTCCGACGCACCGGCGCCGAAGATGTTGGTGTTGAACGACAACACCGCGACGGTCGGTCGCGTGTCGCCTTGGGCCGAGAGCTGCTGCACGAGCGGCAGGGCCAGCACGGCCGTGGACAGAGCAAGTAACGTGCGCTTCATGGTGCCTCCAGTGGGTGCGCCTAGATCTCCAGTTCCATTCCCTCGGCTGCGGCGATCACGCGCAGCGAGGCCCCGCGGTCCTGCACGAGTCTCTGGCAGAATGCCAGTGCCTCGTCCACTTCATCGTCAGAGCGTTCGGGCTTGTGGTGGAACAAGACGAGCGTCCCGATGCCCGCCTCGATCGCCAGCTCGACCGCCTCATCGAACGAGGAATGCCCCCATCCGGGATGCCCTGCCGCCTCGCGGGCGGTGAAGAAGGCATCATGGATCAGCACCTCCGCCCCACGCATCCACTGCACGAACCGTTCCCGCCAGTCCGGCGGCACCGCATAGCTGCCACCAGGCCCCAACTCGTTGTCCGACACATACACGACCCCGCCGCCGCGCCCCGGTTCCTGCAGGCGGTACCCGAGACACCCTCCCGGGTGTCGCACCGGCATCCCGGTCGCCTCGTACCCCTCCCGCGTGACCACCTCGTCCCCCAGGGCCTCGAAGTCGATCGTCGCGTCCAATTGCTCGAACGACACCGGGAACACCACCGGCGACATCTGGTCCCGCACCACCCGATCGATCCCGGTCTCCAGCACCGCCGGCCCGCGGATCGTGAAATGATTCCCGCGCCCGAACAGCGGCGCGAAGAACGGCAAGCCCTGGATGTGATCCCAGTGCGCATGCGTCAGGAAGATGTCGCCCCGCACCGGCGCGCCGTTGCCCGCCTCGAGCAACGCGCGCCCCAACTCACGGATCCCCGTCCCCGCATCGAGCACGACCAACCAACCCGTCGCCGTGCGGACCTCGACACACGGCGTGTTCCCACCGAAACGGATCGTGCGGGGGCCAGGTGTCGGGATGGACCCACGCGTACCCCAGAAGCGAACGCGCAGACTCACGACCGACCTCCGCGGACCAGCATGATGAAATGTACCGGGACCGGGGTCGCGAATGAAAGGAAACCGATCACGCGACGAGTGTGACGAGGGTCACAGTCGGGCGGACGCACGACGTTCCAGCGCAGGGCGGTCGGCGATCGAGATACGGCGCTGCTCGACGCGGATCAGCTGAGTGTCCTGGAACTCCTTCATCGTGCGCGATACCGTCTCGCGGCTCGCCCCGATCATCTGCGCGATGGTCTGATGCGTCAGCGGCGTCTCGATGGTGCTGCTCCGCGCGTTGTCGGCGGTCTCGAGGAGCAAGCGCGCGATCCGGCCCGGCACGTCCAGCAACACCAAGCCACCGATCTTGTCGTCGGCCCGACGCAGCCGTCGCGACAACTCCTGCAGCATCGCCCACGCCACCGAGGGCGCCGCTTCCACGCGACGCCGGAAGTCGTCGCGGCGCAGCACCAGGAGCGTGCTGTCCTCCATCGCGATCACGTGCGCCGAGCGCGGCTGGTCGTCGATCAGCGACAACTCGCCGAAGTGCTCACCGATCCCCAGCACGCCGAGGATCACCTCCCGGCCGTCCTCCCCGACCAGCACCACCTTCACGCGCCCATCGCGCACGATGAACAGCGAGTCCCCCGGGTCGTCCTCGAAGAGGATCACGCTGCCGCGCGGGTACTCCTTCTCGCGCGTGACATCCGCGAACTGAGACAGCTCCGTCGGCCCCAGTCCGCGAAACAAGGGGATGGTCCCGAGGAACTGAGCAATCGACATCGCGGCGTGGGCGGAGGGGGGCTGGGCAGGCAGGGGATCCGCCGCGAAGTTACGTCCCGGCGAGGGGGGGTGTCAAATGTGCGTGGACCGGACCGATACTCTCGGCGCATGATCCTCAGCTCGTCCCATCCGTTCGGCGGCGCACCGTCGGTGACCTGCGGCACCCCGAGCGTGCCGCCCCGCGGTCGCTCTGTCGGCCTCTTCGTGCTCCTCGTGAGCCTCGGGCTGTGGCTGCCGCCCGCACGCGCCGCCGCGCAGGTCCCCGGCGTGCGCGTCCCGTTCACCGCGGGTGAGCGCTTGTTCTACCGCGCGCAGTCTTCCCGCTTCGGCCGCGTCGGGACGGGGGAGATGTGGGTGGAGGGGCCGACGGCGCTCCGCGGGACCAACGTGTTCGTGTTGCGGATGCGCGTGCGCGCCGGGCTGGGCCCGTTCACCGGGACCGACGAGAGCACGTCGTGGCTGGACCCGGTGCGATTCGCGACGCTCCGCTTCGACAAGGTCGAGAAGCACCTGAGCAGTCGATTCCGCGAGACCGTGGACGTCTTCCCCGATGAGTGGCGCTGGCGCGCCGTGGGCGCGCCGCTCGCCGAAGGCCCGACGGCGGCCGCGGCGCCGCTCGACGAGCTCTCGTTCATCTACTTCCTGCGCACCGTCGAAGTCGACACCGTCGGCACCGTGGCGTACGATCGCCACTACGATGCGGCGCGGCGACCGACGACCATCCGCTTCCTGGGCCGCGACACCGTGACCGTCGCGGCCGGCCGCTTCGCGAGCATCGTGCTCGAGATGCGGGTGCTCGATGCGCGGCGGTATCAGGGCGTCGGGACCCTCACACTGCATCTGACCGACGACGCGTGTCGGGTGCCTGTCCGAATCGAGAGTCAGATGCCGGTCTTCGGCACGACGGTGCTGCAGCTGGACGCTCGTCCGGCCCATGCCCCACCGCTCGCCCCCTGCGATCGATGAGCCGCCGGTCCCCTTGAGTCCGGCGGGACGCGGTCGATACTCGTCACCAGTACTGGTCCCACCCTCCTCCGTTCCTTCAGCCAACAGGACGACGACACGTGACACGCCGCATCATGGTTCTCAGTGGGCTCGCGGCCCTCGTAGTCTCGGTCTCCGCGTGGCGGCAGGCGCAGGTCGCGCTGAGCCTCGCCTCCGCCAGCACGCTCACCTTCGCCGGCACCTCGACGGTGCGCAGTTGGTCCTGCGCGGCCCCCGTCATGACCGCGACCGTCGACGCCGCCTCGCGGGACGCGGCCTCGGCGATCCTCAGCGGCGAGAAGGCGGTGCGCAGCGTCGCGCTGACGATCCCGGTCGCGTCGCTCGATTGCAAGAACGGCACGATGAACGGCCACATGTGGAAGGCGCTGGGCAAGGACCAGCACCAGACCATCGAGTTCTCGCTCAGCGGCTACGAGCTGGCCGGCGCCGCGGAGGCGCGCACCGGCACCCTGACCGGGACCCTGCGCATCAAGGGCGCCGCCCAGCCCGTGAGTCTCCCGGTGAAGTTCGCCGACGCCGGCGGGGGCGCGCTCCGCGTCCAGGGCAGCCATGTCCTCACCATGACCGACTACGGGGTCGCCCCGCCGACCCTGATGCTGGGCACCATGAAGGTCGGGCCTGCCGTGACCGTGTCCTTCGACCTCGTGCTCAAGCCGTAGTCCCGTGATCCCCACCATCCCCACCCCTTCGGAGCTTCCTCTCATGCGCTCGACCATCTCCACCCTCACGCTGGCCGCGGCCGTCCTCGCCGCCGTGCCCGCCGCAGCGCAGCGAGGCCCGGAGGCCTCCTCGTCGCGGAATCCGGTCAACCTGCAGTACATGGCCCCCCGCGATCAGGGTGGCATCAACGTGTTCGAACAGCCGAAGGTCGCGGGCGTCGAATACACGGGCTTCGCGCTCAACTGGGGGGCCGCGTTCACGCAGCAGTTCCAGAGCCTGCACCACGAGAACGCGACCACCCCGCGCACCGAAGCGACCACGCTGAAGGTGATCGGCAACGGCTTCAACAACGCGACCGCGAACCTCTACATGGGCGCGCAGCTCGCCAAGGGCATCCGCGTGCAGTTGACCTCCTACCTCTCGTCGCGGCGTCACAACGAGACCTGGGTGAAGGACGGCTTCCTGCAGGTCGACGAGTCGCCGGTCGATGTGCCGATCCTGAACAAGCTCATGGAGTACGCCACCGTGCGCTTCGGGCACTTCGAGGTCAACTATGGCGACGCGCACTTCCGGCGCACGGACAACGGCAACGCGATGGTCAATCCCTTCGTCGGGAACCTCATCCTCGACGCCTTCACCACCGAGGTCGGCGGCGATGTCCTGCTCCGCCACCCGAGCGGCGTCTTCGGGATGATCGCGATGACCAATGGCGAGATCCGTGGCACCGTGGTGACTCCGCGGAACCGGGGTGAGGCCTTCATGTTCAAGGCCGGCTACGACAAGCAGCTGAACGAGGACCTCCGGGTGCGGGTCAGCGCCTCGCATCGCGATCACGCGAGTGCGAACAGCGCGACGCTCTATGCCGGGGATCGTGCGGGGTCGCGGTACTACTGGGTGATGGAGAACGGGGTCGCGGCGACCACGGAGGCCAGCGCCTTCCGGTCCGGGCTCGTGAACCCCGAGTTCTCGGACAAGAACACGGCCACCATGTTCAACCCCTTCGTGAAGTTCCGCGGGCTGGAGGTCTTCGGGGTGGTCGAGCAGGCCGAGGGCCGGACGGCCGCCGAGACCGAGACCCGGACCTTCAAGCAGACGGCGGCCGATGTGATCTACCGCTTCGGGCAGACGGAGCGGACCTATGTCGCAGGCCGGGTGAACTCGGTGAGCGGTCGTCCACGCGGGCTGACGGAGGACGTGACCGTCGACCGGGTGGCCTTCGGGGCCGGCTGGTTCATCACCCCGAGTCTGCTGATGAAGGGCGAGTACGTGAGCCAGGAGTACAAGGACTATCCCGCGACCTCGATCTTCCACGGGGGCAAGTTCAAGGGCTTCGTGATCGAAGGGGTGGTCGTGTTCTGACCCGGTCCGCGGGTGGGGGCCGGGACGGGCCGCCGGGGTACCTCCCGGCGGCCCGTCGCGTTGGTGGCCCCGCTTGAGTTCGGGGCGCGTCCAGGGTAATTTTCGAGGCTAGTCCCAATCTGACGCCCCCTGCGGGCGAGGTGCCTGTGAAGACCGACATCCATCCGCTGTACGCCGTCGCCACGGTCAAGTGCGCGTGCGGCTCGACGTTCCAGACGCGCTCGACGCGCGCTGAGATCTCGCTCGATATCTGTGCCGAGTGCCATCCGTACTTCACGGGCAAGCAGAAGCTCATCGACACGGCCGGCCGCGTCGAGCGCTTCCGTCAGAAGTACGCCGGGAAGACGGCCTGAGTCTCCGCGAGCGTCTCTCCGAGGCGCTCGCGCGCGCGGCGGAGGTCGAGCAGCTCCTCGCCGACCCCGCCACCGCCCGGGACGCCGCCCAACTCGCGTCCCTCGGCAAGGAGCACCGACGGCTCAGCGGTATCGTACAGCTCGCCGCGGCGCTCCATCGCGCTGAGGGCGAGTTGGCGGGTGCCCGCGAACTCCTCGGCAGCGGGGACGCCGAGCTCGAATCCATGGCGCACGACGACATCGCGCGGCTCGAGCCCGAGATCGTGCGGCTCGAAGCCGAGCTCGTTCCGGCCCTGGTGCCGCGCGACCCCTTCGACGACCGGCCCGCCATCGTCGAGATCCGGGCGGGCACCGGGGGCGACGAAGCCGCCCTGTTCGCGGCCGACCTTCATCGCATGTACACGCGCTATGCGGAACGGCGGCCCGGCTGGCGGATCGAGACCATGTCGTACACCGAGGGCACGCTGGGCGGAGTGAAGGAGTCGGTCTTCAAGATCCTCGGGGAGAACGCGTACGGCGAGATGCGCTGGGAGTCCGGCGTGCACCGCGTGCAGCGTGTGCCGGCCACCGAGGCCCAGGGGCGCATCCACACCTCGGCGGCGACCGTCGCGGTGCTGCCCGAGCCCGAAGAGATCGATCTCAAGATCGAGGACAAGGACCTGCGCATCGATGTGTTCCGCTCCTCAGGGCCCGGGGGACAGTCCGTGAACACCACGGATTCGGCGGTGCGCATCACGCACATCCCCTCGGGCATGGTCGTGAGCCAGCAGGACCAGAAGTCCCAGCTCCAGAACAAGATGAAGGCCATGGAAGTGCTGCGGGCCCGTCTGTTCGATCACATGCTGGCGCAGCAGGAGGCCGAACGGGCCCGGCAGCGCAAGACCCAGGTGGGCACCGGCGACCGCTCGGCCAAGGTGCGCACGTACAACTACCCGCAGAGCCGCGTCACCGATCACCGGATCGGCTTCACGACGCACAATCTGCCGGCGGTGATGGACGGCGATCTCGAGGAGCTGATCACCGCGCTCCGCCTCGCGGCCGACGCGGAGCGCATGGCGACCGGTCACGAGGG
>ERZ1066135.1182-NODE-1182-length-10558-cov-6.825478_pt1 | contig 10558 bp, 9 predicted proteins | sample MGYA00382782_ERZ1066135 | MGnify/ENA primary metagenome ERZ1066135 (study PRJEB33369, sample SAMEA5778365) | biofilm metagenome | biome: Industrial cooling water; feature: Water cooling tower basin; material: Biofilm | place: United Arab Emirates | collected...
CGGCGGCGCTCGCACTCGCCCAACGCAGCACCGGCAGGCGCATCAGGCTGCCCATCGCGCCGCGCAGCACGCGAGGATTCCAGGGACTCACGCCGCCGTCGACGACGCCCAGCGCCTGCGCACCGGCGGCTTCGGCGCTGCGCGCGAGCGCGCCCAAGTTGCCCGGATCGGCGATGCCCGCAACGACGAGCACCAGAGCGTCGGGGCCCAGGTGCGTGGTCGCGAGGCTGCGGCGCGCGGGCGTGGGCGCGAGGGCCACGACGCCTTGCGAGCTCTTCAGCGCGCTCGCGGAGTCGAGCACGTCGTCCGCGACGCAGCGCACGCGCGCACCGGCGCGCTCGAATTCGAGCGCCAACTCGGCGCGTCGCTCGGCGACGTAGACCGTGTCCAGCGCAAAACGAGCGCGCAGCGCGTCGCGCACGAGCCGTTCGCCCTCCAGCGCGAGCAGCTCGTCTTCGCGGCCCGCGAGCGCGGACTTGAGCCGCTTGAACTCGGCGTTCTCGCGCGAACGGATCGGCTCGGGCCGGCGCATGGGGGCGCAGTTATAGCGCTTCTCGCCGGCGCCCCAGCGACCGCGGTCGAGTAGCATCGCCCGCGCGGCGCCGGGCGCCAGCACATGAGCGAACCCCATTTCAAGGTCGGCCGCGTGATCCGCACCGACGCGAAGGTGTGCCACGTCGACTTCGACGGGCAGGTTCTGCAGTGCGCGCCGCGCGGCAAGCTGTTCGAGGTCCGCGGCCCGCAGCGCAACCCGATCGCGGTCGGAGACATGGTGCGCGTCGACATGGGCGGCGATCCCGCGGGCATCGAAGAGGTGCTCCCGCGGCGCAATCGCCTCGGGCGCCTCAGCTCGATGCACGATCCGCGCGAGCAGGTGCTGGCCGCCAACGTCGACCGCCTGCTCATCATCGGCTCGCTCGCCAAACCCAAGTTCTCCTCCAACCGCACCGACCGCGTGCTCGCCGCGTGCCAGTGGTACCGCGTGCCGGCGTCCTTGGTGCTCAACAAGATCGACCTCGACAAGAACGGCGACGCGGCGGCGATCCGCGCCACGTACGAAGCGCTCGGAGTCGAAGTGCTCGAAACGTGCGCCGCCACGGGGCAGGGCGTCGACGCGCTGCGCGAGCGGTTGGTCGGCCGCGTGAGCGCGTTCTACGGCGGCTCGGGCGTCGGCAAGTCGAGCCTGCTCAACACGCTGCAGCCCAGCCTGGGCCTGAAGGTCGGGAAGATCAGCAAGTTCTGGGACCAGGGCAAACACACCACCACGCACTCGCAGTTGATCGCACTGGAGTTCGGCGGCTGGGTGATCGACACGCCCGGCGTGCGGACCTTCCGCCTGCACCAGGCGAGTCCCGCGGAGCTGCGCGGCATGTTCAGCGAGTTCGCGCGTTTCCAAGGCGCGTGCCGCTTCCCGGATTGTTCGCACGACCACGAGCCGGAATGCGGCGTGTTCGCCGCAGTGGAACGCGGCCAGATCGCGCCGTCGCGCTTTGCGAGCTACATCGAGATGCTCGACGAGTTGCGCACCGCGCCCGCGGCCGACGCGGAGGCGCCCGCGGAGGACGGCGAAGCGGGCGGCGGCGATTCGGACTGAAGCGCGCTCGCTCAGTTCGCCAACATGACGACGGCCTTGTAGGCCCAGGCGACGAGCGCGTACGCGCCGAACGCGAGCCACACTTCGCGGCGGTTCCAACGTCCTAGCCCGTCGCCCAAGTCGCGGCCGCGCGCGACCTGCATCAGCGCGAGCGGCGCGCTGAGGAGCGCGAGCACGCCGATCAGGAAACCGAGCGGCTGCGTGCGGAAGGACTCGAGCACCTGCGCGTGCGCGAACCACGCCACGGAGGTCGTCACGCCGCAGCCCGGACAGGGCAGGCCGAACCAGTTCATCGACTGGCAAGCGGGCAGGCCGAGTTGCTCGTGGGTGCCGAAGCCCTGCGGCTCCGGCGTGAGCAGCGCGCGCGCCGCGAGCAGCCCCAGCGGCGCGGCGAGGCTCGCCGCGAGCACGATCCAGTGCCCGACGCTGCGCGGGCGATCGACGGCGGACGAGACTTGCTGCACGCGCGGATTATGGCCTACCGGAGCTCGGTTGCGAGCGGCCCGGCTGCGCTGGCGAGCTTGACGGAGCGTAGACTTGCATCTACAAGTATGTGCATGGCCGCCCGACGATCCGCGAACGCCCGACGTGAAGCCGCCCCGCGCAAACGCTCCACCGCGACGCCCGCCACGATCGCGTCGCAGTGCCTGGCGCTGCGTGCGCGCGTGCTCAACCGCGCCCTGAGCTCGATCTACGACCGCGCGCTCGCGCCGCACGACCTCAAGGTCAGCCAGTTCAATCTGCTGGTCGCCATCAGCGCGCACCCCGGGGTGCTCGCCAGCCGCCTCGGCGACGCGCTGTGCATCGACGAGAGCACGCTCAGCCGCAACCTCGAACGCCTGCGCCAGCGCGGCTGGGTCGAAATCGAGGCCAGTGACGATCCGCGGGCGCGCCCGCTGCACATGACAGCGGAAGGCCGCGTGTCCTTCGCGGCCGCCTGCGCGGACTGGGAGCGCGCGCAGGCCGACGCGCTGAGCGCGCTGGGCCCGGCCGACTCCGAGGCCCTGATCCGCATCGCCGAACGCTTCCTGCACACCTGACGCATCCACGCGGCCACGGGCCGCGGCGCCCTCGCTCGGCTCGCGCCGAATTCTAAACCTCCACTCCGGTCCCCCTCCTTCACCCGCTTACTTGCATATACATCTATGCTGGCCGCCCTCGACTCCGCCGCTCCCCTTCCGACCGCCGAACTGCGCACGCTGGCCCTCGAGCTGGGCGCGGACGACGTGGGCTTTGTCCCGTTCGAGCACGCCGAGCTCGACAGCGACCGCGCGGACATCCTGCAAGCACTGCCGGGAACACGCACGCTGATCGCGCTGCTCGTGCGCATGAACCGCGAACCGATCCGCACGCCGCTGCGCAGCGTTTCGAACCTCGAGTTCCACGCCGTCACCGACCGCGCCAACGAGATCGCGCAGGCGCTGGTGCGCGAGCTCGAACGACGCGGCGTGCGCGCGCTCAACCCCTCCTCGGGATTCCCGATGGAGATGGATCGCTTTCCCGGGAAAACCTGGATCGTCTCGCACAAACGCGTCGCGCAGGCGGCCGGCCTGGGGCGCATCGGCGTGCACCGCAACCTGATCCATCCGCGTTGGGGCAGCTTCGTGTTGCTCGCCAGCGTGCTCGTCGCCGCACCGGTCGACAGCCACGCGCGCGCTCTCGAGTTCAATCCCTGCTTCGAGTGCAAGCTGTGCGTCGCCGCGTGTCCCGTGGGAGCGATCGCTCCCGACGGTCAGTTCGACTTCGCGGCCTGCTACACGCACAACTACCGCGAGTTCATGGGCGGCTTCGGCGACTGGGTGGAGTCCGTCGCCGACGCGCGCAGCGGCGCCGACTACCGCGCGCACACGCCGGAGTCCGAGACCGTTTCGATGTGGCAGAGCCTCGCCTTCGGCCCCAACTACAAGGCGGCGTACTGCCTCGCGGTGTGCCCGGCGGGCGAAGACGTGATCGCGCCGTTCCGCGCCGACCGCAAGACGTTCCTGCGCGAGGTGCTCGACCCGCTCGTCGCCAAGCGCGAGCCGGTGTACGTGGCCGCGGACTCGGACGCCGAGAAGCACGTGCTCGCGCGCTTTCCGCACAAGACGGTGCGGCGCGTGGGAACGCGCCTGCGGCCCAAGGACGTGCCCGGCTTCCTGCGCGGCGCCCCGCTCACGTTCCAGCGCTCGCGCGCCAAGGGTCTGCAGGCCCGCATCGGATTCGAGTTCCGCGGGGCCGACACGTCGCGCGCCACGCTGCTCATCGAGGGCGGCAAGCTGCAGGTGCTCGACGGGTTGGTCGGCGAGCTCGACACGCTGGTGCGCGCCGACGCCCAAGCGTGGATCGGCGTGTTGCGCGGCGAACGCTCGCTGCTGTGGCAGGTGCTCACGCGCCGCATCCAGGTGCGCGGCGACCTAAAGAAACTACGCGCCTTCCAGGCCTGTTTCCTGCGCTGATTCGCGCAGATCCAGCGGCCGGCGGAAGTACCACCACTGCCGCTCGCTCGTCCAGCCGTTCGCGCGCGCGGCGGCCTCGCCCCACAGACATTCGGCCGGCGCATCGAGCCACGCGTCCGCGCGTTCGTCGAGCACCGCGAGCGCTGCGTCATACGCGGCGCGCTCCTCGTCGGCGGCGTGCGCCAGCGCCTCTTCGAGGATCTGGCGCGCGTCCACGTCGTTGAGGTAGTCGTCGAACGTCCAGCGGTAGCCGGCCCCGAGTTCCTCCACCGTCGCGGCCCAGCGCGCGAGCAAACCGGCGAGACCACCTTCGACGACCTGCGCGGAGCAGCCGCGCGCTCGCAGGAAGTCACGGACGGACGGCTCGGAAGCGCTCATCGCTCCGGCTCGCGCTCGAGTTGCCGGCGGAAGTACGCCTGACCGTCGTTGGGCTTGAAGAACGTGCGCAGAGTTCCGTCCGCGTTGAAGGCGAGGAAGGCGCCGCTGCGTTGGTCGAAGCGCGTGATGACGCCGTCGGCGCGGCGCGCTTCGAGCACCGCGCCGCCGACGGGCGCGTCGCGCAGCGTCTGCGCAAGCCTCAGGTACTCCTCGCACGAGATGTTCCCGAACTCGCGTCCATGCTTTTCGAAGTGCTCGTCGAGCCCGCGCTCGCTGCGAAAGCCGATCGAGGTGCGCGGCGAAGCTTCGCGCGCCGGAGCTTGCGGCGCGCTCGTCGTCGCGGGCGCTGCAGGCGGCGGCTCCGCGAGCAGTTGCTCGCGGAACTCCGGTACGAACAGCGCGAGCGCGACGAACAGCAGCGCGAGGAGCAGCGTGAACTTCGGTGTGCGCTTCACGGCGTCAGAGTAGTTCAGCGGCGCCGCGGGCGGCGCTCGGGCGTCGCGCTCCAAGGGTCGTCGGGCCACGAGTGGCGCGGGTAGCGCCGCGAGAGTTCCTTCTTCACCTGCGGATAGGTGTTGTCCCAGAAACTGCGCAGATCCTCGGTGATTTGCTGCGGTCGGTGGTTGGGCGCGAGCAGGTGCATCACGACGCCCACGCGCCCGCCGGCGATGCGCGGCGTCTCGGCGAGACCGAAGAGCTCCTGGATGCGCGCCGCGAGCACCGGCGCCTTGCCCGGCTCGTACTCGATGCGGATTTGACTGCCGCTCGGCACGCTGAGTTTGTCCGGCGCCTCGCGCTCGAGGATCTGCAGCTGGGCGTAGCTCAGGCGCCCCTGGAGCGCTTCGAGCCACGGCGCGCGCCGCAGTTCGTCGAACGAGCGGCGACCATGGCACAGGTCGGGCAGCGCTCCGGCGAGCCAGGCTTCGTCGGCGTTCGGCAGCCCGAGGTCGGGCATCCACGCGCCGAGGCAACGCACGCGGGCGACAAATCGCTCGACGTCCTTGTCGTCCTTGGGCCACACACGTTCGAAGCGTTTGGCCGCAGCTTCCGCCAGCACGCGCGACGGCTCGCCGTCGTCGGGCAGACCCGCCTGCACTTCGTCGAGCACGAGGTCCTCGAACACGGTGCGCTTGACCGCCGTCACGCGCTCGACGCGCTCGTCGAAGAGCACGGCGACTGCGCTGCGCACTCGCTCGCGCGGCAACCACTCGCGCTCGACGCCGGAGGCGATGCGCACCTGGGCCTCGGCGCGCTCGCCGCGCTTGCCCGCATCGATGTCCAGGCACACGAACAGCTCCGCGTCGGCGACCGCGCTGCTCTCGGCGAGCGTCACGCCGCGCCCGCCCGCCATCACGCCGCGGCGATCCTTCGGCGCACGCCGACGTGCGAGCCGATCGGGAAAGGCGGCGAGCACGGCGCGTGCGAGCGCCGTCGCCGAGGCGGGCTTGCCGTCGTTGCGCACCAAACGCAGCAGCTGGTCCTTGGCGCGCAGCACGGCGCGCGCGGCGCCGCGCTCGAGCACGCCCAGCTCGCTGTCGCTCGTGCCGAAGTCCTCGAAGTCTTCCAGCGCACGCACGCGGTCGAACAGGTCGCTGTCGGAGACGTGCGCGGCGCCGCGGCGTTCGCGGCCGCGCAGGAACGGATCGCGCTCGGAGAGCAGCGCCGCCGCGAAGGCCGAACGTTCGGCGCAGCCGAGTTCTTCGCCGGCGAGGAGCAGCCGCGCGAGCCGCGGATGCGCCGGCATGCTCGCCATGCGCTGGCCCAACGCCGTCGTCGTCCCGCGCTCGTCCACGGCGCCGAGCTTGCGCAGCAACGCATCCGCGCGCGCGAGCGCCGCTTCCGCGGGCGGCTCGTACCAACCGAACTGCTCGAGGTCGCGCTCGCCCCACGAGTACAACTGCAGCGCAGCGCCAGCGAGGTCGACGCGGCGGATTTCGGGCTCGTCGTCTTCGTCGAGCGAGCGCTGCTCGCCCTCGCTCCACAGACGCCAACACACGCCGGGCGCCGTGCGTCCCGCGCGGCCGGCGCGCTGCTCCGCCGATGCGCGCGAGATGCGCTCGAGCTCGAGGCGGTCGAGCCCGATGCCAGCGTCGTAGCGCAGCACACGCGCCAGGCCGCTGTCGACCACCGCAGTCACGCCGTCGATCGTCACGGAGGTCTGCGCCACGTTCGTTGCGAGCACCACCTTGCGCCGAGCGCTCGCGCCCAGCACGGCGTCCTGCTGCTCGGCCGGCAAGTCGCCGTACAGCTCGAGCACGTCGACGCCGCGCCGCTGGCACATCGCTGCGAGCTCTTCGCCGGCGCGGCGGATCTCGCCGACGCCCGGCAAGAAGGCGAGCACGTGGCCGCTGGTGCGCTCGAGCGCGCGCGCGACGCCGACAGAGATCTGCTTGGCGAGCGGCGTGCGCGGATCGGAGGGCAGGTACTCGACCTCGACCGGGTACAGCCGGCCCTGGCTCTCGACGATCGGCGCGTCGCCGAGGTACCGCGAGAGTCCCTGCGGCGTTAGCGTCGCCGACATCGCGACGAGCTTGAGCTCGGGCCGCGCTTCGCGTTGCAGCTTGCGCACCATCGCGAGCGAGAGATCGGTGTCGAGACTGCGCTCGTGGAACTCGTCGAACACCACGCAGCCGACGTCCTCGAGGAACGGATCGTCCTGGAGCCGCCGCACGAGGATCCCCTCGGTGACGACGAGGATTTTCGTCGCGCGCGAACTCTTGTTGTCGAAGCGCACGCGCCAGCCGACCTCGCCGCCGAGCTCGGCGCCGCGCTCGAAGGCGATGCGCCGGGCGGCCGCGCGAGCGGCGAGACGGCGCGGCTCGAGCATCACGATCTGCTTGCCGCCCGCCAGGCCCGCGTCGAGCAACGCCGGCGGCACGCGCGTGGTCTTGCCCGCGCCGGTCGGCGCGCGCAGGACGACGCTCGCATGACGCTCGAGCGCACCGACCAGCGGCGCGAGCACGTCGTCGATCGGAAGCGGCGGCAGCGGCACTCGCGCAGGCTACTGCGAAGGCGCTCGCCCCGCGGGACGAGCGCCGTGCGTCAGCTCCACATCGTGATCTGCTGCTGCGACGAGCAGCGCTCGCCCTCGATCGCCGCGAGCATCTCGCGGGTCACGTCGCCGGTCGGGTACTCGCCGGTGAAGCAGGCGTTGCAGAACTTCTCGAGCTTGGGATTGCCGGCGCGGGCCGACTCGTTCATCGCCTCGCGGTCGAGGTACACGAGGTGGTCGACGCCGATCGACGCGGCGATCTCCTCGGTCGTGCGGCCCGTGGCGACGAATTCGGTCTTCGTCGCCATGTCGATGCCGTACGGACAGGGCGAGACCAGCGGCGGGCTCGTGACCGCCATGTAGACCTTGCGGGCGCCGGCGTCGCGCGCCATCTGCACGATGCGCTTGGAGGTGTTGCCGCGCACGATCGAGTCGTCGACGAGCACCACGTCCTTGTCCTTGAACTCGAGCGGGATCGTGTTGAGCTTGCGGCGCACCGAACTCGTGCGCGCGCCCTGGCTCGGCATGATGAACGTGCGGCCGATGTAGCGGTTCTTGACCAGCCCCTCGCGGTACGGGAGCCCGAGTTCCTCGGCGAACGACGCCGCGGCGTCGCGCGAGCTGTCGGGGATCGGGATCACGACCTGCGGCGTCGGCGCGCCCGAGCGCTTCCACTGCTGCGCGAGCGCGATGCCGAAGCGCCGGCGCGTGCGGTAGACCGACACGTCGTCGAGCATCGAATCGGGGCGCGCGAAGTAGACCCACTCGAAGATGCACGGGCGATGCGGGCGGTCGCCGAGCTTGCGCTGGTGGATGCGGCGGTCGGGCGAGACGTACACGCACTCGCCGGGACCGATGTCGAGCGTGCGCTCGTAGCCGTTGACGTCGAGCACGACGGACTCGCTCGCGCAGGCGTAGCTGAGTCCCTTCTCGGTGGCCTTCTGGCCGAACACGATCGGCTTGATGCCGAACGGGTCGCGGAAGCACACCATGCCGCCGTCGGCGAGCACGGCGACGACGGAGTAGGCGCCCTTGACCTTCTCGTGCACGACCTTGACGGCCGCGAACACGTCGTCGGGCTCGATCTTCTGCGCCGGCTTGACGCGGTCGGCGAGGGCGCGCGCGAACACGTAGAGGATCACTTCGACGTCGCACGACGAGCCCAGGCGCACGCCCTTGACCTTGAGGCGCTCCTTGAGCTCGAGGAAGTTCGTGACGTTGCCGTTGTGCGCCATGGCGATGCCCAGCGGGAACACCATGTGGAACGGCTGCACGTCCTCGTCGGAGCCGACGCCGACGGTCGGGTAGCGCACGTGGCCGACGCCGATGTGGCCACGCAGACGCGCCATGTTGCGCTCGTTGAAGACGTCGCGAACCAGGCCCAGGCCCTTCTTCACGTGGAACTTGTCCGTGAAGGTCGTGATGCCGGCCGCGTCCTGGCCGCGGTGCTGGACGGCGAGCAAACCTTCGTAGATCTCGACGGCCACGTCGACGCCGTCAGGGCCGTAGATGCCGATGAATCCGCACATGCCGTGGAGACACCTGATGAAAGGAGCGCGGGGAACCTGAAACGAGCGCGAACGCCTCGAGCCGCTCTCGAAGCCTCACGACAGGCCGCGTAGTCTAACTCGCGTCGGCGCACTTTCTCTCCCGCTTCGGGCGCCGCGCGCTCGAACTGCCCCGCACGCCATGGCCAACGAACCCAAGCCCGTCGAAAAGCCGGGGTTGACTCGGCTCCAAAAGTTCGCGCTCGCACTTCTGAGCGTGCTGTTCCTGGGTTCGGTGGCCGCCCGCGCCGTGTTGCTGGCGCGCGCCGATCCGCCGACGGCGGACGACAGCGCGACGCTGCAGCCGGCGAGCTACCTCGCGTCGACGCGCGCGGAGAGTTCGGCGCCGGCGCCGGAAGGTTCGCTCGAAGCCGCTCTGCCCTACTTGACCGAGGGCAGCTTGTTCGCGCTCCTGGGCTTCGCGCTGGGCTACACGACGCGGAAGATCTTCAAGATCGGACTGATCGTGATCGCGCTCGCTTTCGTCGTGCTGCAGGCGCTCAGCTACGCGAAGGTCGCGACGGTGGATTGGGGCGGCCTCGTCGATTGGCTCAACGGAGCGATCCTGAACCTCAAGGAGAACGAGACCGTCACCCAGTTCTTCACGCGCCGCATCCCCTCGACGGGGGCGCTGATCGCCGGGGTTTTCGTCGGTTTTCAGCGCGGTTGAGGGCGGCGGAGCGGTCCGGACCGGGGGGCCGCGAAGGCCGGCGCGCGCTGGGCTATACTCGCGTCGGGTAGGGGCCCCCCCGAGTTGTCCGCAGATCGCCACATTTCCATGCAGGCGTTGCAGCGCGTCGACAGCGCGCTGGGCGGATTGGCGTGCGCCCTGTTGCAGCCGCTGCGCTGGTTGCCGGCGCGCCCGCAGGAGCACCCCTCGCGCAAGGTGCTGGCGATGAAGTTCTGGGGCCTGGGCTCGCTCCAACTGCTGACGCCCGCCGTCGCCAGCCTGCGCCGCAAGCATCCGTTCGCGGAGCTGACCTTCCTGACGCTCGAATCCAACCGCGAGTTCGTCGAACGGTTGGGCGTGTTCGACCGCGTGCTGACGCTCGACGTGCGCGGCGCGGGCTGGGTGCGCTTGGCGCTGCGCATCCGCAAGCTGCTCGCCGAGCTGCGCAGCTACGACTACGACATCGTCTACGACTTCGAGTTCTTCACGCGCTTCTCGGCGATCGTCGCGCTGGCCACGGGCGCCCCGCGCCGCCACGGCTTCGAGAGCGAAAAGGTCTGGCGCGGTTCGTTCCACACCGACCGCTTCAACTTCAACCGCTACTGGCACGTCGCGCGCAACTTCCGCGTGCTCGCCGGCGGCGAAAACGGCATGAACGTGACGGCCTACGACACCAAGCCGCTGCGTTTCGACGAACGGGACGAGGCGCGCGCCTTCGACGTGCTCAAGAGCAGCGGCGTCGACCCCGACGCGGGCTTTGCGGTGCTCAACGTCAACGCGGGCGAGCTCTCGCTCGAGCGGCGTTGGCCGCCCTCGATGTTCATCGAGCTCGCGCAACGCCTGATCGCGGAGCAAGACTGGTCGATCGCGCTGATCGGCTCGCGCTCCGAGTTCGACTACACCGAGGCGATCCGCACGCGCATCGGTTCGCCGCGCGTGGGC
>ERZ1066135.1184-NODE-1184-length-10549-cov-6.841910_pt1 | contig 10549 bp, 9 predicted proteins | sample MGYA00382782_ERZ1066135 | MGnify/ENA primary metagenome ERZ1066135 (study PRJEB33369, sample SAMEA5778365) | biofilm metagenome | biome: Industrial cooling water; feature: Water cooling tower basin; material: Biofilm | place: United Arab Emirates | collected...
TTCGGCAGTGTTGAGTAGGCTTTGGCTGCGTATGCCGATCATCCCAATGTATGTGGTGTTACCATCATGAACTTGGGTTGCGAACATTTGCAAGCCGAAGCACTCAAAAAAGATATTTTTGATAGAAATCCAAAGTTTGACAAACCTATACTTTCTTTTAGCCAACAAAAAGGAGGTACAGAAGAAACCGTGGTTTCAGAGGCTATAAAGCAAACTTTTGTCCAACTCATAGAAGCCAATAAGATAGAACGCAAACCGGCATCCATCACCCACTTAAAACTTGGTGTAAAATGTGGTGGAAGCGATGGATTTTCGGGCATTTCGGCCAATCCGGCTTTGGGCTATGCAGCAGATTTATTGGTAGCGAGTGGGGGCACGGTGATGATGGCGGAGTTTCCTGAACTCAATGGCGTAGAACAAGAAATGGTAGACCGAAGTGTAAGCAACGAAGTAGCCAATAAATTTATACACCTCATGCGAAGCTATTCGGCACAAGCAGAAGCAGCAGGAAGTGGTTTTTATATGAATCCTTCACCCGGAAATATAAAAGACGGACTCATTACCGATGCCATCAAATCGTGTGGAGCGGCCCGCAAAGGCGGCTTTTCACCTGTTACGGATGTGCTTGACTACACAGAAAAAAGCACAAAACCAGGTTTAAATCTAGTTTGCACCCCCGGAAACGATGTAGAAGCCACGACAGGAAAAACAGCTTCGGGAGCCAATGTCATTTGCTTTACTACTGGCTTAGGGACACCTACCGGCAACCCGATTTGTCCGGTGGTCAAAATCAGCACTAACAACGCTTTGGCTCTGCGAATGCCCGATATTATTGATATTAACACAGGTAGCATAATCACAGGCGAAAAATCGATACAAGAAATGGGTGAAGAAATTTTAGAATTTGTACTCAAAGTAGCTTCCGGAGAAATCGTCCCCAAGGCCGTTCAGCTCGGTCAAGATGATTTTATACCTTGGAAGCGAGGGGTGAGTTTGTAGTAGCAAGGATATATAAATCATATTATAAAATATTTACAATTTTAAGGTCTTCTTAAAATTGAATTAATATAGTTACTCGAAATACTTAAAATCTTCAATAAGAATCCTATACATTTCTTCTTTTACTTTTTTAGTAAGCACTTGCACTTGGGCAAATAATTTTAATATATCTTCTAAACCTTGTCTTTCAGCATATTTTCTAATTTGAATAAGGCCTGAGTGGGGCGTGAGAAAATCAGGGTAATCAAAATATTTGAAATAAGGCTCGTCTTGCAGGCCCACATATGTGAGATATTGACCTTTACAGTAGTTTATATTCCAGGTTTTGTACAGTTCTTTCACTTTTTGTACCAAATCATATGCAAACTCGTGGTTTGGTTTCACCTCATTATCTAAGGTTGTACTCCAAAAACTTTCTTCATTTGTCGGGCAAAGCGGATTATCTATAAACACTTCAGGTGCACCTACTACTGGGTTATCTTTCTCAAATTTTGTTACCACACACCGATTTTCAGCCAATATGTATGCAAAGCAAAAAGCATACCACTCTTTTTCTTTTTTTGGGGCAATAGCAAAATTTATAGGCCAAATATCATATTGATTAGCCCAAAGTGGATATTTACCGTTAACTGCTTTACTAATGCCAAACCAACTAAATGTAGCTTGGGCAGAAGATAGATCGTAGGCACAATAACCGTATTTATCTTGTGGACAAGATTGTACCTTTGTTAAATTTATATCTATAAACGTTGGTCGTAGTTGTAACCACAACCGATTAGGTTTATTAGATAAGCGATTTGTTGTGTCTTGCTGAACTCTTACAGGAGTATTATCATCCATTAAACCAACAAATTCAGAAATAGTAATCCCATAAGTCTTTTTATTATTCCTCCTACTATCAGACCTAGGTAATCCGCCAATTAAAGAATTAGATTTAATTTCAGCTTGATTTGGATCTCTCTTAAAAGCATATTGAAATTGATTAATATTATCCTTTATTCGACCTTTTGAGCTATTTAAGGCAATATACTTTACATTTTTCGATAACAAAGCCAATTTATTATCTAATTCTTTTTCTTCATCATTCCAATTTAAATTTAGGCTTATTTTATTTAAGTAAGTATAGTCACTTACTTTTACAGTGTTGGTTCTTTCTTCGTTCTCATCATATTGCCATATTGTAAATGCTAAGGGCCACTTTCCTTCAAGCTTGAAAAATTCATTGCTAGATACCAAAAAGCCACTATGAAATCTAAAATGTGCGTCCCAATTTTTTCTAAAAATGAAATAATTTGGTCGTGGAATTAGCCAAGAAGTAGGCGTAAATATCATTACTACTGGTTTTAGCCCATTTTTGTATTGTATTTTTGAGATATTTAATATTTGTCCTAAAAATGCCAAATAACGTTCTTTACCGGCATCATCTCCTGTTAGTTCTAATATAGAGGGATGTATTTCATAGTGAGCATCTACTCCTTTGCGTACTTTTTGGTTTTCATCAGTATTTTTGTAGGGGGGATTTAGTAAAAATGCTATCGATTTATCTAGTTTTTGATTTTTTTCTTTCAGCCCCTTTATTATATATTCCAAATAGCCCTCTGCTTCTAAATTAATGAAGTTTAAACCAATATTTTCACTACTTTTTGGTATCACAGTAAAACCAGACTCTATATGAAAGGGGTCTGCTTTCATACGCCTTTCTACCGTTCTTAGCAGGTCCGGCTGCAATTCTGATATAATTTTATGTTTGAGTTTGCCACGCCAACTGCTCACTAAGTTGCCAGAGCCACCTGCTGGATCAAATACTATATAATCGTCATTTATATTTCCGGGAAAATGGTTTTTAGCAAACCATAAAGCAAACTTGCTCAAATTACCATCTGTAAAAAATATCCCATGTTGCTTTACATATACGGGATCTATTCGTGCTAATACTTCATCAAATCGACTGAAATAATAATCCACTGTAAGTCCAGAACCTTCGTTGGTAAAAATATATTGGGTTTCTACATATTTTTTAAAATCTAAATAATCTCTTCCTCTTATTGAAATAGGGTCGCTAAATCTACTGCCATGGAAACCGATTATCCTTACTTCATTTCCTTGTTCGTTTATGCTACATGTGGAGGTAATATCCCAGTATGCCACAATAGTGTAAAATGCATGAACAGCATCAATTGAGTGCTCAAAAAATGGTTTTAGTCTCTCTATAGCGCCAATAAAATTATGCGTATTTACTTGTATTCGGTCAGAATCAAGGTTTTTTAGGATATTAAGTATTTCATATGATTCTGTTGTTAAGTTGCGAGCACCACCAAATATGTCTCCCTCTAAGTCTTTGGGGTCTAGCCAATAAAAGGCAGCTTTTTTTATTTCATTTTTAGGTGCTTTTTGCGTTTTCTTTGCGTTTTCTTTTCCTATTACATTAGGTGCTTTTTGTGCATCGGCTGTTTTAGATAGAATTACGGAATATTCAGGTAGTTTATTTAGCTTCCAAATTCCTACAAAACTGTTAGCTATTACCATTATGGTATTGTAAGTTAAACCATATTTTTTATGGTAATGCAATGCTTGATAAAATCCTTCGAGCCATTGGTCATGGCTCGTTTTTGCCTCAATTATTAATTTTCCTTCCACATATCCATCTGCTCCTTTTGCATCAGATTCTATTTTGAATTTTTCAGCAAATAGTTTTTTAAAGAGTGGATATAATAAAGGTCTTTTAGCATCTTCATTACTTGAACTTTTTAAGTATGATTTTAACTGCTCAAGTTCATCGCTATAAATAACTTTTTTCGCCATCTGTACTTTGCTAATTTGCAATATTAAGTATTATCTTAGAAGTTTTGTTAACAAAAGCAATCTAACTCGGTCAAGATGATTTTATACCTTGGAAGCGAGGGGTGAGTTTGTAGGAAAATTTGGATGGGTAATGCAAGTTTTATTTTTTTAATCGAAGATATGATCTAAAAATATCTCTTAATCAAACGCATTAAAATTAATAGCCTTAAATCCTCTTATGCAGAACGGTTAAAATAATGTTTTATAGCGATAATGTCTGAAGGGTTGGGAAAGGGGTGTTATGTAAAAAATGATTCTGGAATTTTAAATGAGTTTATTCTACGAAATATTACTTTTGTGCTCTCTGTAAATATTTTTCAGAACAGACTATTTTTACTGAAAAAGGCTAAAATTGTATAATAAACTTAAAAATAGGTATTTTTTGGCCCTTTAATTTGGCGTTAAAAGAATCTATATTTAAGTGTACTACACTATAATTTTTCATCTTCCTTTTAGTAAAAAGCGTCTTCCAAATGTAAAACTTCCTTGATTTTCTCTTTTGTACCTATTATGGCGATAATATCGAAACGGATATTGCCTTGCCAATTTGTGTCAAAAATATAGTTCTCTGCAGCAGATTTTATCAATTCACATTTGGTTTTAGTTACAAAGTCTTCAGGAAAGCCAAAACGCTCGTTTTTGCGGAGCTTCACCTCTACAAACACGAGCGTTTCATTTTGTTTTGCTACAATGTCAATTTCGGCCTTTCCGCTTCGGTAGTTGGTCTGCACTATCTCATAGCCTTTATTGCTTAGAAATTTTACAGCTGCATTTTCGCCCGATTTACCGATTTCGGTGGTGGTCATTTTCGTCAATTATTTAGACGATGCCAAGGCATTGTCTACTTCTTTGATAATATCTGAAATATGTTCCAAGCCTACGGAGATGCGTATTAGCCCCGGAAGTATGCCCACGGCTTTTCTATCATCTTCGGTAAGTTTTGAGTGTGTGGTCGAAGCCGGATGTGTAGCAATGGTGCGAGTATCGCCCAAGTTGGCCGAGTGAGAGAAAAGCTCTAGTTCGTTTAAAAACTTTCTGCCACGCTCTACACCTCCTTTTACGATGAAAGTAACCAATCCACCTCCCAAACGCATTTGCTTTTTGGCAAGTGCATTCTGTGGGTGGCTATCCAAAAAAGGATAAACTACATTTTCTATTTCAGGATGCGATTCCAAGTGCTTGGCCAATGCAAGCGCATTTTCGCAATGTTTTTCCATGCGAAGTGCCAGTGTTTCTAGGCTTTTTGATAGTACCCACGAGTTGAATGGCGAAAGAGCCGGACCCGTATGGCGTGCAAAAAAGCGTATTTCTTTTATTAAATCGGCCTTGCCCAAAATAGCACCTGCTATCACTCTTCCTTGTCCGTCTATAAATTTTGTAGCGGAGTGTGTCACCAAATCTATACCATGTTTGGCCGGATTTTGCAAATAAGGTGTGGCAAAGCAATTGTCTACATTTGATATAATATTGTGTTTTTCACAAAGATTGGCCAAAAACTCCAAGTCTATGAGCTGAAGAGATGGGTTTGAAGGCGTTTCTACAAAAAACATCTTTGTGTTTGGCTGTATGTGGCTTTCCCATGTTTCAGGCTTATCTATATCCACAAAAGTGGCCGAAATGCCCCAGTTGGGTAAAATTTGCGTCAATATTTGATGTGTAGAACCAAAAACCGAACGGCAAGAAATGATATGGTCGCCCGACTTAAGCAAAGCCGCCATACTAGTAAACATGGCTGACATACCCGAAGCTACAGCCACGCCATCTTCAGTGCCTTCGAGTACACAAAGTTTTTTTATAAATTCGTTGTTGTTTGGGTTTGAAAAACGGGTGTAAATATTGCCCGGAATTTCATCTGCAAAAAGGGCACGGGCGTGCTCTGCATCGTCAAAAACAAAACTTGAGGTGAGGAATAGTGGAGTAGAATGCTCTCTGTAGGTGGTGCGCTCTGTTTGTATGCGTACTGCTTGGGTTTCAAAATTTTGGCTCGACATTATGATTATGATGCAGTTTTTTCTGCAAATATAAATCATTCATTAAGTTTATCCACATTTCACAAAATTTAATTTCATTTAAGATTAATATTTGTGTATTACAAGAAATAATATTTGCCCATATTTATACACCAAATCAATAGAGACAGATGCAAATTTCACTCAAAAGAAAGATAAAAGCCCCCGTAGATGTGGTATTCGATGCACTTTCCAACGAAGTAGTGCTCTCGGAATATGCCGGAAAATGCGCATTTGAAAGAAAAGTAGGCGGAATAGTGATGTTTTTTGATGAATGGGTGCATGGAGAAGTGCTAAAATATGTAAAAAACAAAGAGTTGTCCTACACTTGGAAACCTACCGACTGGCCCGAAACGGCCAATGCTTCAGTAGTAACTATGACTTTCTTAGAACGTGGTGTGGCTACAGTAATAGAACTCACTCATGAAAATTTTCCCAACGATAAAGAGGCCGAAAACCACAAAAACGGCTGGGAAGAATATATTTTTGGTCCTTTGGAAAAATATTTGATAGGATAAAATGTATTTTCAGCTATGCAGCTTCAAAATACTCTCTGCCAAAGATTTATCTAACGAAATTTGGTGTTTGAGAGCCTCTAATGAACCAAATTTTTCCTCATCACGTATTTTTTGGACAAGTTCTATTTTGAGTGTTTCTCCGTATATGTCTCTGTCGAAATCAAAAATATGAACTTCTATGCGCTTTTCATTGCCGTCTACAGTGGGGCGTAGCCCAATGTTCATTACTCCGTGGTGAGTTTCGTGCTTTATCAAGCACTTGACAGCATATACCCCATTGGCAGGGATGAGTTTATATGTTTCTTCAATAAATATATTGGCAGTGGGAAAACCAATGGTACGCCCTAGTTGGTTGCCAGTCACCACTGTACCTGTAAATGAATAGTTTCTGCGAAGCAATTGGTTGGCAATGAACACATTGCCTGTTGTTAATGCGTCTCTGATAGCTGTGGAACTCACAGTAGCGTTTTCCAATAATTGTTGTTCAATGGCTTCTGCCTCAAGGCCAAATTCTGTCTGGTTCGAGAGCAGATAATCAAGATTTCCCTCTCGATTTTTACCAAAATGATGGTCGTGGCCCAAAATCAATTTTCGAGCATTGATTTTCTTTTTCAATATATCTGTCACAAACTCTTTGGCATTGATTTGTGAAAACTCTTTGGTAAACGGAATGATACACAAATGGTCTACACCATTAGCAGACAACAGCTCTATGCGTTCTTCGAGTGTAGAAATAAGATAAAAAGGCTTGTCTTCTTGTTTGAGAACTATGCGTGGATGTGGCCAAAAAGTAATTACCAGTGTTTCCCATCCATGTAGTGCCGCATCCGAAACCAGTTTTTTTAAAATAATTTGATGTGCGGTGTGTACTCCATCAAACGCACCAATGGTAACTATTGTAGGCTTTTTGAGGCTTAATAATTGAAGGTTGTCGTGTATTTTCACTTAGCTTAAGTTCTTGACTTTCAATAGTTAAACGCTTTTATTGTTTCAACTTTTTGTAAATGAGTTTTGCAGTGTTTTCGCTTGCCTTTTCATCGCCCAAAAGTGCTTTCATTTTTTTATAATCTTCAATAATCTTGTTTCTTTCCTCAATGTTTTGGGTAATTCGCTTTAGCTCTTCCATGAGGTTGGGCGGAGAAAACTCGTCTTGTATCAACTCTTTTACTATTTCTCGCCCGGCTATAAGGTTAGGTAAAGAAATATAATTTACTTTGATGAGTGCCCTGATAATGGCATAGGTAACAAAACTGGTGGCATAGCACACCACTTGGGGCACTTCAAAAAGCGCAGTCTCCAGTGTGGCTGTGCCCGAAGTCACCACTGCGGCTTCTGAGTGGCTCAACAAATCATACGTTTGGTCAAACACGATGCTTACCACTCCTTCTCTGCGAAAATTTTCATAGTATTTTGCATCTAAGTTGGTAACTCCGGCCACTACAAACTGATAATCTCTAAACCCCGGCAATATACTTACCATAAAGTGAAGCATATATTCTACTTCTGCTTTGCGGCTACCGGGCAAAATAGCAATGATAGGTTTATTGCTTAGCCCGTTTTTTTCTCTGAAATCGCTGCTTGGTGTAAAAGATTTTACTTCGTCAAGCGATGGATTGCCTACGTAGTTGACTTCAAAATCAAATTTTTTATAAAATGCTTTTTCAAATGGCAATATGCAATACATATCATCCACCAATTTTTTTATCTTATTGGCCCTTCCTGTATTCCAAGCCCATATTTTGGGCGATATGTAATAGAGTATTTTGAGATGTGGTGCCTTTTTGCGAAGAAATTTGGCTATACGGAGGTTAAAACCCGAGTAATCTACCAATATCACACCGTCAGGAGAATATTCGAGGATGTCTTTTTGGCAAAGTTTGATATTGTTCCAAACCTTGTCAATGTTTAAAACCACTTCCAAGAAACCCATAAAAGCCATTTCTCGGTAATGAAGTACAGGCTCTCCACCTTCTGCGCTCATATAGTCGCCACCAAAAAACCTAAACTGAGCCTCATGGTCAAGTTTTTTTAACTCGTGCATGACATGCGATGCATGCAAATCGCCCGATCGCTCCCCAGCTATTAAGTAGTATTTCATGATATAAACAGCCCAAATTCAAGCCCCTAAATCTCTCAAAACCTTCGTTTTGGATAGAGGTGAGGAAAAGAAATCGTAACTAAATTAAATTAAATCGTAAATCGTAAATCGTAAATCGTAAATTTATCCATAATATTCCACAAAGTTCTTATTGGTTTCCACCAGCTTTATGTAGTGAAGTCGCCCGGTAGACATTTGTGCTATTTTTGGCTCTAATATTTTCCAAAATTCTTCCACCATCACTTCGCAACTGGGTATTTTATCTTTGAACATCTCCACTTGCAAGTTTATGTTCTTATGGTCGATTTTATCAATAATCTCAGATTTGATGAGGTCGCCCAGCTTTTTCATGTCTATCACAAAGCCTGTGTCGGGGTGTGGTTCGCCTTTTACGGTCACTATTATTTCAAAATTATGGCCGTGATAATATTCATTGGCACATTTGCCAAAAACCTCTTCGTTCTTTTCTTGGCTCCATTTGGGGTTAAAGAGCCTGTGAGCAGCATTGAAGTGCTCTTTTCGCGATACATAAACCATTTTTTGCAGAGTTTTAATTTTCATCAGGTGCCTGCGACTGATGTCACAAAATTAATATATTAAACCCTACAGAAAGAAAAATATTTTTATTGGTCTCTGAATGGAGCACTTCTTCGTGGGATTTTCACATCGGCAAGCGTAGGCGATTTGATACCAACTGTCACCAAAAAGTATTGAAAAGTGGTAGGGTATACTGCCGTGCTCAATGTAGCATACCAGCAGTGTAAATCCCTTGAAACATTAAACACCGTGTTTGTCATTTGTTGTGTGTTCACATCATAACCAGTGGTGTAGCCCAGCTTCCATTTGGGTGCAGCAGTCACGTCTCCATTCAGTGTAATGTTGTTTCTGAATGTGGAGCGGTCATTAAATATGGTCACAGGTGCCGGAGTGGTGTTGTAGCGGCTGTAGCCAAGTCGATAGTTGATGTTTAATGTCCACGGAAGCGAAAAGTCTACATAAGGAGGTGCTGCGGGGTTGTACATAAACTGGTAGTCGGTGCCGTTCACCAAAGGGTTTATTTTTTTCGATTTTTTATTTTTAGGTGCAAATCGTGTTCCCACTGTTAGCTCCATGGTCACAAATCGGCCAAATCCTTGTTCTCCCATCCTGAAATTCACCGATTTATCATCACCCGATTGGGCATCGTTCCATGCAAAATAGCGTGTCCTGCGAAATTGATTGTAGCCTGTCACACTGTTTACTCCTCTGTCTTCGTACAAATAGGGGTCAAATTGGCTATTGAAGTTCACATCAAATATTCCAAATAGTTTGGTACGGGCATTTATGACAAAATTGCTCAAATTGAACGAATCGGCTTTGAGGTTGTATGTACCGCTTATGCCAAAAGCATCAAGCAGCATTTGTTTTTTGAACTTTTTATCTGTTTTAGAAGTGTCTTTTTTGTCTACAAATTTTCCTTCCAATGTATTGGCAATACTGAAAGAAATATTGGCCGCATCTTTTCTTCTCGAAGGGTCTGTAATGCGTGCACCTGTGAAACGGTCGAAAAATACGGGAGGAACACCCCTACCTGTATCCACCCTTTGGAAATAATTGTCAAACACGGGCACATAGCTAAAGCCCACCGTAGGGATAATTACGTGTCGTACAGCCTCAAAACCGGCTTTTTGTATATAAAATGTTCCGTAGATACGTGTAGTGGCACTCACCCCACCGTTCATCTCATATTTTCTGGCCAAATTCCCATCCCTCGAAAAACTTCTTAGAGTGTCTACTATAAAGCCTTTCCTTACAATATCGTTGGGTACGCTATCTCGTCTGTAAGAATATGAATATTGCTTGTCATACCATGTTTCTCTGTAACTCGCATTGGGTGTTAGGTTAAAATATTTGAATACTTTAAGCGTAGTGCTGATAGGTACGTTGTGGGTAATTGTCCATCTGGAATTTGCGCCAAAGCTGTTTAGAAATCTATTTGTATTCAATGTATCGGCCTTATAGTAGTTGGAAAAAGCCGTGCTATCTTCTCTGAAATTGGGATTGGCGGTGGTCAAATACAGTGGGTTGAGTGAGTAAAGTGGCAC
>ERZ1066135.1186-NODE-1186-length-10528-cov-7.383462_pt1 | contig 10528 bp, 9 predicted proteins | sample MGYA00382782_ERZ1066135 | MGnify/ENA primary metagenome ERZ1066135 (study PRJEB33369, sample SAMEA5778365) | biofilm metagenome | biome: Industrial cooling water; feature: Water cooling tower basin; material: Biofilm | place: United Arab Emirates | collected...
CGTCGTCGAAGTAGCCGGCGCCGACCTCCTGCTGGTGCGACACGAAGGTGTAGCCCTGCTCGCGCGCCTTGAACTCGGGCTCCTGGACCATCTCGACGTAATGCTTCATGCCCTCGCCCTTGGCATAGGCCTGGGCGAACTGGAAGGTGTTGTACCAGTTGATGTGGATGCCCGCGAGGGTGATGAACTGGTACTTGTAGCCCAGCTCCGACAGCTTCTCCTGGAACACGGCGATGGTCTTGTCGTCGAGGTTCTTCTTCCAGTTGAACGACGGCGAGCAGTTGTAGCTCAGCAGCTTGCCCGGGTGCTTGGCATGCACGGCCTGCGCGAACTCGCGCGCGAAGCCGAGGTCCGGCGTGCCGGTCTCGCACCACACCAAGTCGGCGTACTCGGCGTAGGCGACGCCGCGGCTGATCGCCTGCTCGAGGCCGTTCTTGACGCGGTAGAAACCTTCCTGGGTGCGCTCACCGGTCAGGAAAGGCTTGTCGTTGGCGTCGTGGTCGCTGGTCAGCAGGTTGGCGGCCTCGGCATCGGTGCGCGCCAGGATGAGGGTCGAAACACCCATCACGTCGGCGGCGAAGCGTGCGGCGAGCAGCTTCTCGCAGGCTTCCTGCGTCGGCACCAGCACCTTGCCGCCCATGTGGCCGCACTTCTTGACGGCGGCGAGCTGGTCTTCGAAGTGCACGCCGGCGGCGCCCGCGGCGATCATGTTCTTCATCAGCTCGAAGGCGTTGAGCACGCCGCCGAAGCCGGCTTCCGCGTCGGCCACGATCGGCAGGAAGTAGTCGATGTAGTCTTTGTCGCCGGGGCCGGTGCCACGCGACCACTGGATCTCGTCGGCGCGCTTGAAGGTGTTGTTGATGCGGCGGACCATCGTCGGCACCGAGTCGTAGGCGTACAGCGACTGGTCGGGGTACATGGTCTCGGAGGTGTTGCCGTCGGCGGCGACCTGCCAGCCCGACAGGTACACGGCCTCGACGCCGGCCTTGGCCTGCTGCATCGCCTGGCCGGCGGTGATCGCGCCGAAGGCGTTGACATAGCCCTTCTTCGACGCGCCGTTGCACTGCGCCCAGAGCTTCTCGGCGCCGCGCTTGGCCAGCGTGTGCTCGATCGCGACGCTGCCGCGCAGGCGCACCACGTCGGCGGCGCTGTAGTTGCGCTTCACACCCTTCCAGCGCGGGTTCTCGGCCCAGTCCTTTTCGAGGGCGGCAATCTGTTGTTCACGGGTCGGTTGGCTCATGGCGGGCTCCGGTAGGTTGGGACGAAGGGTCGGGAATCGGACGGGCGTGCCACGCCTCGAAGGGCGGAGCGCAAGACTTATATCTTATAGAAGACTAGACGAAGAAATGTGCATCTTCAAGCACTTGCGCAAAAATTTTCTGTATGCGGAATACGCTTTCCCGCAATGAAAAATTTTGCCGCGCCGCAGCAGATGGTCATTGTGCACTGCATGAGACGGCGCCGCGGCACCCGTCCACAGGGTGAATGCGGCGGGTGGCTCCATGCGCTTATCGCGCATGAATTCGGCGTGGCCGGCATGCCCGCAGCACGGCGCACACCTATGATCCTTCGCCCTCCCGACATGGATCGACGTCCCGATGAGCCACTTCGCCTTCCTGTCCCACAACGCCTTCATGAAGGTGCCGATGGCCGACGCGAGCCGCCGCTACGCCGTCGCCGGCCTGGCCTGGGACGGTGCGGTCACGAACCGCCCCGGTGCACGCTTCGGCCCGCGCGCGATCCGCGAAGCCAGCCACATGCTGTGCGACGGCATCCACCCGCACTTCGACACCACGCCGGCCGGACAGCTCACCGACGTCGGCGACCTCGCCCTGCCGAACACCAGCCTGGCGGCGATGCGCGAGGCGATGGGGCCGCAGGTCGACCGGCTGATCCGCGCGCACCACATGGCCTGGATCGGCGGCGACCACTCGGTGACGCTGCCGCTGCTGCGGGCCTACCGGGCCTGGCTCGGGCGGCCGCTGGCGGTGATCCACTTCGACGCCCACTGCGACACCTGGGAAGACCACTTCGGCGAGCCCAGCGGCCACGGCACCTGGGTCTACGAGGCGATCCAGGAGGGGCTGGTGGTGAAGGAATGCTTCACGCAGATCGGCATCCGCTCGGCCGGCGTGCGCGAGGCGCGCGACTACGTGCGCGACCAGGGCGGCCGGATCTTCACGGCCCGCGACCTGCGCGGCCTCGACAACGCGGCGCAGCTCGCGCCGGTGCTGGCGGCGATCCGCGAACGGCTCGCCGCCCACGGCCACCCGCCGGTCTACCTGAGCCTGGACATCGACTGCCTCGACCCCGCCTACGCCCCCGGCACCGGCACCCCCGAGCCCGGCGGCCTCAGCACGAACCAGGTGCTGACGATCCTCGAGGATCTGGCCGACCTGCCCTTCGTCGGCATGGACTGCGTCGAGGTCGCGCCGCCCTACGACCACGCGGAGCTGACCAGCCAGGCCGCAGCGTCCTTCGTCTGGACCTACCTCTGCGGCCGCATCGCGCGCGGCGGCGCCGGCTGAGCGGTCCTGGGCGCCGAGGTTCGCGGACGCCGGCCCGGCAGCAGCGGCAGCAGCAGGCACAGCAGCGCCGCAGCACCGAGCGCCGGCCGCAGATCCAGCCGCGCCGGCGCCTCGCGGGCGAGCTTCGGGTCTTCGAGCGCCTCGCGCAGCGCCGCGGCGTCGCCGAGCCGCCGGTACGGCAGGCCGGTCTCGCTGGCGAGCAGCTCGAGGTAGTCCTCGCGCAGCGCCGAGAGGTGCTCGGCCCCCGGCGTGACGCCGGGCAGCGGCCTCACGCCCGCAGCCTCGGGCTCGACCATCTGCTCGCCGCCGACGCTGCCGCCGCGGCCGATGCTGCGCGGGTCGATCTGCAGCACCTCGTCGGCGCCCCATTCGCCGGCCGCATGGCCGCCCGGGTCGAACTTCGGGATCGGCAGCGGCTCGTCGCCGCCGACGCCGACGATCAGCCCGCGCACCTCGCCGCGCGCGACGGTCAGGTTGGGCCGGTAGCGCGGGTTGACCGGCGGCGATTCGTGGCCGTCGGTCAGGAACACGAGCGCCGGCTTGTCGGGGAGCGCCTTGACGGCCTCCATGCCGCTGTTGATGCCCTTGGCGACCTCGCTCGCGCCGGCCCAGGCCATGCGGCCGTCCATCAGCGCCAGCGTGCCGAGCAGCTCCTGCTGGTGCTCGCAGACCTCGATCGGCGTCAGCAGCAGCAGCGTGCGGTACTCGGTGAAGATGCCCAGCCCCAGCCTCGAGCCACAGGGCAGCTGCTCGACCAGGCGCGACAGTGCCGCCTGCGCCGCCGCCAGCCGCGACACCGGCTTGCCGCCATCGGGCGCCGCACCGTCGAGCACGTTCATGCTCTGCGTGATGTCGACCACCGCCACCGTGTCGACCTGCGAGCGCGTCACCGGCAAGCCCGGCCTCAGGAAGGTGGCCCCCAGCAGCAGCGCGGCCAGCAGCATCGCCAGGGCGTCGCGGCGCGCGCGCAGCGATGCCCAGGCGGCGAGCAGCCGCGCCTTCACGGCAGCCCCTGCGGCACGCCGCGGATCGTGATCGACGCGCGTGCGGCGTCGTTACGAGGACCGCCTATCGAGGGCGTTGCGTCCTCGGGGTCGGGTTGCAGGCGCTGGGCACGCTCGTAGTTGTAGCGCGCGTCCCAGTGCTGCGGGTCGGCGCGCAGCACCTCGCGGTAGCCCTGCTTGGCCAGCTCGATCAGCGCGACGGCCTGGCCGGCGGCCGCGCCGTCGGCGTCGCGCAGGCGCTGGGCCTCGCGCATCAGCAGGTTGGCGTTGTTGTAGCGCGCCGCCAGCCCGAGCCGGGCGTCGGCGTAGAGGGTGCGGTAGAGCTGCAGCGCGCCCTCGAAGTCCTCGGCCGCGGCCAGTTCGCGGGCGCGCGCGAAGCGCAGCGTCGGCGAGGCCATCGCCTGCTCGACCGGCAGCCCCGCGACGCCGCCGGCCGCGGCCCGCGCGTCGTCGCGCTCGAGCCGCCACCACTGCCCGCCGGCGGCGGCCGCCAGCAGCAGGCTCGCGGCCAGCAGCACGAACAGCGTGCGCAGCCGGGTGCGCGGCGCGCCCAGGAAGGTTCGCAGCGCGTCGTTCAGCGCCATGCGCGGATCTCCACCAGCTTGGCCCCCAGCAGCAGCAGCACCAGCGCCAGCGCCGCACCCCAGGCCCAGCTGCCGAGGTCGCGGCGCGGCACGATGTCGCGGTAGGCGATCGGCAGGTTCTCGAGCCGGCCGACGTCGGCCAGCGCGCGCTTGAGCGCCTCGGGGTCCTCGGCCTCGTAGGCGCGGTAGGGCACGCCGATGCCGCCGAGGAACTGGTGCAGGAAGTACTCGGGCGCGGTTTCGCCGTTGGCCATCGCGGCCTCCTCGGCGCGCAGCCCGGGGCTGCGGGGCGAGCGGATGTAGATCCAGTAGATGCCGATGCGCAGCTCCCGCGCCAGCTCGGCGATGTCCTCGCGCCGCTCGGGCTCGATCACGTCGCCGCCGTCGGACACCAGCATGAGGATGCGCGAGCCGGTGTAGGGCCGGTCGCGGTAAAGCTCGAGCGCGTCGAGGATCGCCAGGCCGATGTCGGTCTCGGCCAGGCCGCGGCCGATCTTGCCGGCCTCGATCGAGGCCTGCACCGCGTCGGGCTTCTGGCTGAAACCCATCACGCGGATCGGCAGCGTGGTGAAGGTCGCCATCGCGAAGCGGTCGGCACGGCGCTGCGCGGCGAACTCGGCGAGCATCTCGCGCGCGACGCGCTGCTTCGAAGGCCGCGTCTTGTCGACCTCGCGGCTGGTGTTGTAGCTCAGCAGCGTCGGCTGCTGATGGCGGTCGGCGCCGGTCACGAAGGCCTGGTCCATGCTGCGGCTGCGGTCGACCAGCATCACGATCTCGGCGCCCTGCCCGATCTGCTCGACCTCGTAGGCCGGCCGGTACCAGCCGGCCGCGCCGACCACGAGCGCCGCGACCGCCAGCGACGCGACGGCGCGCAGCGCGAGGTCGAGCAGGTCCGACGCCCGGTCCTGCGGCAGCAGCTCGCCCCAGGACCAGACCAGCGCCTCGCGCGGGCGCTGCCGCCAGGGCAGCAGCGCGAGCGGCAGCGCGAGCAGCAGCCAGGGCTGGTCGAAGCCGGTGGCGGGCAGCATCTCAGGCCGTGCCCCGTTCCGCGTCGCGCAGCGCGCGGGCGACGCCGAGCAGCCAGTCGAGGTCGGCGTCGGGCGCCGACGCGAAGAAGCCGGCGCGCGAGCGCTCGAAGAAGCGGCCGAGCTCCGCGCGCAGCGGCGCGTAACGCGGCGCCGCGGCGACGAAGGCGTCCAGGCCCTCGGCGAACACCACCCGGCCGGCCGCGGCGTTGAGCGCGGCGTGCAGCCGGCGCGTGACGGCCAGGCAGGCGTCACCGCCGGTCGCGAGCGCGCCGCGGCGGCGTTCGGCCTGCAGCTCGCGCCAGGCCGCGGCGAAGGGCCGGTGGCGCCGGCTCCACCATGGCAGGCCGCGGTAGACGACCCACAGCCAGACCGCGATCGACGCCGCAACGCCCAGGCCGGCGGCAACGATCGCGCGCAGACCGGCCGTGTCGGCCGCGGGCGGCGGCTGGTCGGGCCGCAGCTCGCCCAGGCCGTGGCGCGGCGAGGCGTCCTCCGGCCCCAGTGGCGCGACCGCCAGCGGCCAGGGGTCGACGCGCAGTTCCTGGCTGCGGCCACCGCCTTCGAAGCGCAGCCGCAACGTCGGCAGGTCGTAGACGCGCGCAGTCACCGGCGCGGCGAAGACCTGGAAGCTCAGCTCGAGCCTCACCCGCGTGCCCCCGGTCACCCGGCTTTCGGCGTGGTCCAGCGCACGCAGGTCGAGCGCCGGGCCGATGCGTCCCGGCAGCGGCAGCGACTCGACATCGAGCGCCAGCCCGTCCGGCACGTCGACATGGACGACGCGCGTGACGACGTCGCCGACCTGATGGCCGAAGGCGCGCGGCTCCTCGGTCGTCGCGCGCAGCTCCAGCGCGGCGGCCGGCAGCGCCACCGCGATCGACAGGGCGAGCAGCGCGGCCTTCATCGGTGGAAATGCGCGGTCACCGCCTCGGCGTCGAAACCGTCGAGCAGCTTCAGCGGGCGCAGACGGTGGCGGCGGAAGAGCTGCTCGAGCGCCTCCTGGCGGGCCTCGATGCGCTCGATCCAGCGCGTGCGCAGCGCCGGCCGCAGCCACAGCAGCCGCCTACGGCCGGTCTCGGCGTCGCGCAGCGCGGCCAGACCGGTGCGCGCCGGCGGCGGCTCGAACTCGGCGCGGTCCCACAGCAGCACCGGCACCAGCTCGTGCATCGACAGCGAGTCGAGCACGCGGTCGAGTTCGTCGAGCGGCAGATGGAAGTCCGACAGCAGGAAGGCCATCGACCGCTGGCGCTGCAGCATGCGGTGGGCGTCGGCCAGCCCGGCGGCGCTGCGGCCGGTCGGCGCCAGTGCGCGCAGCCGGCGCGCCAGCGCGCTGCCGGCGCCGCGGCTGCGCACCGGCGGCTGGACCCAGTCGGGCCGCACGCGCTCGTCGCAGCCGACGAAGCCGAAGGGGTCGCCGGTGCGCCAGGCCGACCAGGCCAGCGACTCGGTGAAGTCGGCCAGCACGTCGAGCCGGCGGCGCGCGCCGGTGTAACCCATCGACGCCGACAGGTCGGCCACCGCGTAGACGGGGATCGCCTTGCGCTCGCTGGCCAGCCGCACCAGCCACTGGCCGAGCGGGTCGCGCAGGCTGGCGAGGAGATCGAGCCGGCGCGCGTCGCTCGCGTGGGTGATCGGCACGTGGCCGCGGTACTCGTGGCCGGCATCGCCGCGGCGGCTGCGATGGTGGCCGGGGAACTGACCGAGCGCAGGCTGGGCGCTGCGGTAGTAGAACTCGCGCATCACGGCGCGGCGACGTGGTCGAGGATGCCGCGGATCAGCGCGTCGACAATCTCGCCGCGCCGCAGCTCGTAGACCGGCTGCAGGCACAGGCGGTGCGCCACCGTCTCGACGAAGACCGCACGGATGTCCTCGGGCGTGGCGTAGTCGCGGCCTTCCAGCCAGGCGGTGACGCGCGCCGCGCGCATCAGCTGGCCCATGCCGCGCGGGCTGGTGCCGGCGAGGATGACGTCGGCCGCCGAGGCGTCGTGCAGGTCCAGGCCGTCGAGGCGGATGCCGAAGTCGTCGGGCGCGGCGGTGGCGCGCCAGAGCTTCAGCGCGTAGTCCTGCAGCGCCGGGGCAGCCTGCACGCCGCGCTGGATCGCGGCCGCCACGGCGCCGAGATCCTGGTAGGGCAGGACCGCCTCGGGCAGCATCGCCACCAGCACGTCGGTGTCGTGGAAGCGCGGGTCGAACATCAAGGCGCGGCGGTCGGCCTCGTCGGCCGGCGTGTCGATGGTGATCTCCATCATGAAGCGGTCGCGCGCCGCGGCCGAGATCTCGAAGGTCTCCTCGCGCTCGACGCGGTTGCGGTCGGCGAACACCAGCAGGTGCGGCAGCTTCAGCTCGCGGTTGAAGGCCGTCAGGCTGCGCTCGGCCATCGCGCGCAGCAGCAGCGCGTGCACCTGCGGCCGGGCGCGGTTGATCTCGTTGAAGAAGAACAGCGCAAGCTCTTCGCCATGCTCGGTCAGCGGGCCCGGGTCCACCGCCGGGCGGCCGTCGGCGCCGATGTGGGTGTGGTAGATCAGGTCGTTGGGCATCAGGTCGATCGTGCCCTCGGCGCGCGAGAAGGCGCCGCCGATCAGCCGCGCGAAGGCGCGCAGCAGCGTGGTCTTGCCGACCCCGACGTCGCCCTGCAGCAGCACATGGCCGCGTGCGAACACGGCGGTGTTGACCAGCCGGATCACCCGCGGCTGGCCGATCACGACTTGCGCGGCCTGCGTTTCCAGCTCGAGGGCGAGGCGGCGCCAGTCGGCCAGCAATGCGTCTTGTCGGTCCATGGGTTCGAAGGCTCGCGTTCAGGAATCATGCTCGACCGGCGCGGCGGCGGCGTCAACCGCGGGGAAGCCCCGGCGATGTGTCGCGACGGTACAGCGCCGGCTCATACCTCGAGCGCGGTGGTCTTCTTGACCGTGCGCAGCACCAGCATCGAGTTGGAACGCAGCACGCCGGGCAGGCGCATCAGCACCTCGGTGTGGAAGCGCTCCAGGTCGGCGGCGTCGTGGTAGGTGAAGCGGATCAGGTAATCGTTGGTGCCGGCGACGTAGAAGCAATCGAGGATCGAAGGCACGTCGCGCACGGCGCGCTCGAAGGCCTCGATCGCCGGCGTGGTCAGCCGCTCGAGGTTGACGATGGTGTAGCTGGTGCCGGGCTGGCCGACCGCCCGCGGATCGACCAGCGCCACGTAGCGCGCGATCACGCCGGCGTCCTCGAGCTGCTTGACGCGCCGCAGGCAGGCCGAGGCCGACAGGTGGACGCGCTGCGCCAGCTCGACGTTGGAGATGCGCCCGTCGGCCTGCAGCTCGCGCAGCAGCGCCCGGTCGATTGCGTCGAGTTGCGCAGTGGATTGCTTGTCGGCGGGCTTGATTGGCATTTTCTTGCGTGAATCGATCTTTTCGCTGCATCTTATGCGAAAGACCGGGGCAGCCCCGGGTCGATTGCGCAAGCACATTGCGTCGCCCGAAGCCTAGAGTCCAGGGATCGCTCGGCACCCACGGACGCACGGCATGTACAACGACCTCAAGCACAGCCAGGCGGCCGCCGTGTCGCTGGAGCCGTACTGGATGCCGTTCACCGCGAACCGCCAGTTCAAGAAGGCGCCGCGGCTGCTGTCCCGGGCCTCGGGCATGCACTTCTGGACGCCCGAGGGCCGCGAGGTGCTCGACGGCGTCGCCGGGCTGTGGTGCGTCAACGCCGGGCATGGCCGGCCGCGCATCACCGAGGCGATCCAGCGCCAGGCCGCCGAGCTCGACTTCGCGCCGCCCTTCAACATGGCCCACCCCAAGGCCTTCGAGCTGGCCGAGCGGCTGGTGCAGATCGCGCCGGCCGGGCTCAGCAAGGTCTTCTACACCAACTCCGGCTCGGAATCGGTCGACACCGCGCTGAAGATGGCGCTGGCCTACCACCGCGCCCGCGGCGAGGGCACGCGGACCCGGCTGATCGGCCGCGAGCGCGGCTACCACGGCGTCAACTTCGGCGGCATCTCGGTCGGCGGCATGGTCGCCAACCGCAAGATGTTCGGCACGATGCTGGGCGGCGTGGACCACCTCCGCCACACCCACGACCCGGCGCGCAACGCCTACAGCGTCGGCCAGCCGGCGCACGGTGTCGAGCTCGCCGACGACCTGGAGCGCCTGGTCGCGCTGCACGATGCGAGCACGATCGCCGCGGTGATCGTCGAGCCGGTGGCCGGCTCGACCGGCGTGCTGCTGCCGCCGCAGGGCTATCTGCAGCGCCTGCGCGAGATCTGCGACCGCCACGGCATCCTGCTGATCTTCGACGAGGTCATCACCGGCTTCGGCCGCCTCGGCGCACCGTTCGCGGCGCAGCGCTTCGGCGTCACGCCCGACCTGATGACGGTCGCCAAGGGCCTGACCAACGGCGCCGTGCCGATGGGCGCGGTGTTCGCCAGCCAGGAGGTGCACGACGCCTTCATGGGCGGCCCCGAGTCGATGATCGAGTTCTTCCACGGCTACACCTACTCGGGCCACCCGCTGGCGTGCGCCGCGGCGCTCGGCACCCTCGACACCTACGCCGAGGGCGGCCTGCTGACCCGTGCCGCCGAGATGGAGGCCTACTTCGGCGCCGCGCTGCATGGGCTGAAGGGGCTGCCGCACGTGATCGACATCCGCACCATGGGCCTGGTCGGCGGCATCGAGCTGCAGCCGATCGAAGGCCAGCCGACCCAGCGCGCCTTCGGCGTCTTCATGGACTGCTGGGAGCGCGGCGTGCTGATCCGCACCACCGGCGACACGGTCGCGCTGTCGCCGCCGCTGATCGTCGAGCGGGCCCACATCGACCGCCTCGTCGGCACGATCGCCGACGCGCTGAAGCGGGCCGCCTGACGCCGGCCCGCATCGACCCCACGCACCGAGGGCCCTGCCTAGCGCCTACCTTATGAGCCTGCTTCGCGCCGACCAGGACCTCACGCGAGACTCTTACTACGCCGCCACCGCGCGGCGCGAGCTGGGCTTTGCGGCGCTCGAAGGCGCCCAGGTCGCCGACGTGGCGATCGTCGGCGGCGGCCTGGCCGGCCTGTCGGCCGCGATCGAGCTGGCCGACCGCGGCTTCGACGTGGCGCTGCTCGAGGCCCACGAGGTCGGCCACGGCGCCTCGGGCCGCAACGGCGGCCAGGCGATCCACGGCCTGGCCTGCGACCAGGCCGAGATCGAGGGCCAGCTCGGGCTCGACGCGGCGCGCCAGGTCTGGGGCATGTCGATCGAGGCGCTGGACCTGATCCGCGCGCGCTGCGCCCGCTTCGCGATCGACTGCGATTGGCAGGACGGCTGGCTGGGCTTGGCCGTCGGCGCCCGCAAGGCGCGCGAGCTGCAGGCCTGGCAGGCGCGACTGGCCGAGGTCTACGGCTACCCGCTGGAGGCCATACCCCGGGC
>ERZ1066135.1189-NODE-1189-length-10521-cov-7.541181_pt1 | contig 10521 bp, 7 predicted proteins | sample MGYA00382782_ERZ1066135 | MGnify/ENA primary metagenome ERZ1066135 (study PRJEB33369, sample SAMEA5778365) | biofilm metagenome | biome: Industrial cooling water; feature: Water cooling tower basin; material: Biofilm | place: United Arab Emirates | collected...
AAGGCGATGGCGGGCAACAACGCCGCCTGCGCCCGCGTCCGCAAGGCGATGCAGGACATCAAGAACATCGCGCAGGACGTCCGCAAGGAGATGCTCGAGCTGCGCGACGCCGGCGGCACGCCGCCTGCGAAGTAGGCTCGCCAAGTCGGTTCCGCCGCCGGGCCTGCTCGCCCGGCCGGCCACCGCGCGCCGCACGGGCGCGGAGCGAACAGCCGCGACCGCGGTCTCCCGTTCGGGGAGGCGCGGTCGCGCTGCTTTGGGGGCGGCCCGGGCGGTTCGGAGGGCGCGGCGCCTCACTCCAGGACGTCGAGTGCGCCGCCGCCGGGCGCCGCCAGGCCGGCCGCGCTGGCGCGCAGCTCCAACTCGCGCAGCGCCCCGCGGCCGCTCGCGTCGAGCGCGCGCGTCTGGTCGGTCACGTACAGCTCGACGTGCTTCCACAGCACGGCGTCGGAGTGCTCCTGCGCGTGCAAACGCATGCTCGCGAGCGCTGCCTCCGGCCGCGCGCGGCTCCAGTCCAGCGACCGTCCGATCGCCTCCGCCAGGGCCCGCGCCGCACGGGCGCCGCGCCGCCGCCGCACCGCGATGCCGCCCAGGGGCAGCGGCGCGCCCGTCGCCTGCTCCCACCGCGCGCCCAGGTCCTCGTCCAGTTCGAGGCCGTGCTCGCGGTAGGTGAAGCGCCCCTCGTGGATGCACACGCCCAGCCGCGCCTCGCCGCGCGCGAGCGCGGGCATGATCTGCGAGAACACGACCTGGCGCGGTGCAGCTTCGCGCGGGTGGAACAGGCGCCACAGCAGGTTCGCGGTGGTGTGTTCACCGGGCGCGAGCACCTGCGGCGCGGCGTCGCGGCGCGGACTGCGCAGCACCACGGGCCCGACGCCGATGCCCAACGCCGCGCCGCTCGGCAGGACCCAGGCCTGCTGCGGCAGGTCGAGCAGTGCGGCGAAGCTGACCTTGGCGGCGTCGAGTTCGCCGGCGCGGAAGCGTTCGTTGAGCGTCTGCACGTCGTGCAGTTCGAACTCGACCTCGAAGCCTTCGACGCGCACCTCGCCGCGCAGCAGCGCGTGGAACGCGAAGGTGTCGTTGGGGCAGGTCGAGATGCCGACGCGCAGCACACCTTCGGCGTTCGTCACGGGCGCGACCAGGCCTGGTGTTCGCTCAACACTTCGATCGCGCGCTCGCGCGCGGCGGCCAGCGCGGCCGGGATGCGCCAGCGTTCGGGCGCGCGGTCGCCGACCTCGTTCGAAACTCCGCGCACGATGCGCAGCGGCGTCCCGTGGAGCGCGCAGGAGAGCGCCACGGCGAAGCCTTCCATGTCCTCGGCCAGCGCGTGGTCGAAGCGGCTCGCGCGCACGCGGGCCTGGCGGCTGTCGGCGGAAGCGGCGCAGGTGGTGACGAGCAAGCGCGGCGGTCCGTCGCGGCGGCGCGAGGCGAGGGGCAGTCGGTCGAAGATGGGGGAGGTGTTCGCCGCGCTCGCCGGCCACTGCGGGAAGCCGAGCGCAGGCGGCGGTACGAGCGCCGCGCCTTCGCCGACTCCGACCCCTTCGACCACGACCTCGTCGAACTCGAGCGCGCTGCCGACGGCGTGCTCGCGCGCGTTGTAGGCGCCGCAGATGCCGACGAGGAGCACGCGCGCCGGCGCGAGTTCGGCGAGCAGTTGCGCCGTGCGCGCGGCGGCCGCGATCGGGCCGAAGCCACACAGCGCGAGGACGCCCAGACCGGTCGGCAGTCCGCCGAGGTCGTCCAGACGGCGCTTTTCCAGTTCGGTGGGCACGAGCACCAACGTCGGGGCGCCGACGTGCGGCGGGCGAGGGAGGCTTTGCATGGGTGCGCGAGGAATGTAGCGCGCGCCGAGCGCGCCGGTCTCTCCGCCGCGTGCGCCGCCCGACGACGCCGCCGGTGGCGCGCACGCGCGCGGCGCCGACCGCCCGCCGCGTGTCGAAGCACCCGACGCACGCGCGGCGCGGAACAGTAGGCTCCGCCCTCGATGCACGAAGACCCGCCGACGGATCCAGGCCGCGCGCCCCGCGGCGGCGCCCGGGCGTTGACGCGCGCGTTGGAGCGGCTGGGCCTGCGCAGCCCCGAGCAGCGCGCCTGGGCGCTGTACGACTGGGCCAACTCGGCCTTCTTCACGACCGTCGTGGCCGCCGTGTTCCCGGTCTACTACCGCTCCGTCGCCGCCGCCGGCCGCAGCGACGTGATCGAGACCTACGCCAGCGCGAGCAGCTACAGCATGCTCGCCGTCGCGCTGCTCGGCCCGCTGCTCGGCGCGCTCGCGGACGTCGCCGGCTGCAAGAAGCTGCTGCTCGCCGTGTTCGTCGCGCTCGGCGTGCTCGCGACGGCCGGACTGTTCTTCGTCGGCGAAGGTGATTGGCTCGCCGGCTGCTGGCTCTTCGCGCTGGGCAACGTGGGCGTCGCCGGTTCGTTCATCTTCTACGACGCACTGCTCCCGTCGCTCGCGCGCGACGACGAGCTCGACCGCGTCTCGAGCGCGGCCTTCAGCCTGGGTTACCTCGGCGGCGGCCTGCTGCTCGTGCTCAACGTGGCCTGCATCCTGCGGCCGGAGTGGTTCGGCTTGCCGCACGGAGAAGGGCTGACGAGCTCCGAGCGCACGCTGCCGACGCGCATCGCGTTCCTCGCCGTGGCGTTGTGGTGGCTCGTGTTCTCGCTGCCGTTGCTGGTGCGCGTGAAGGAGCCGCCGGTCGCACGCACGGGCGTGACGGGCGCGCGCGCCGTGTTCGAGGCGCTCGCGCGTCTGCGCGCGACCTTCCACGAGCTGCGCCGCTGGCGACAGGCCTTCGTGTTCCTGATCGCGCTGCTGATCTACAACGACGGCATCGTCACGATCATCCGCATGGCCGCGGTGTTCGGCGCCGAGCTCGAGATCGCGCAGGCCGACCTGATCGGGGCGATCGTGCTGGTGCAGTTCGTCGGCGCGCCCTGCTCCGTGCTGTTCGGCAAGCTCGCGCAGCGTCTGGGCGCCAAGCGCACGATCCTGCTGGGCCTGGCCGCGTACGTGGGGGTGTCGCTCGTCGCCTACCGCATGCAGAGCGCGCGCGACTTCTACGTTCTCGCGCTCGGCGTCGGCGCCGTGCAAGGCGGCTGCCAAGCGCTCTCGCGTTCGCTGTTCACGAGCATGGTCCCAGCCTCGAAAGCCGGCGAGTTCTTCGGGCTGTACGGCGTGCTCGACCGCTTCGCCTCGATCTTCGGGCCGCTCGCCTTCGCGGCCGCCGGCCGCTGGAGCGGCAACACGCGCGACGGCGCGCTCGCGATCACGGCGTTCTTCGTGGTGGGCGGCCTGCTGCTCGCCTGCGTCGACGTCGAGGCCGGCCGGCGCGCCGCACGTCAAGATCCGTAGCCGGCGAGCTCCACGTAGCCGCGCGAGTCGATGCGCACGCCGCGCAGCGCTCCCTCGATCCGCACCGCGCCTTCCCAGTAGCGCACGGCGTGGTCGAGCTCCTGGTCGGCGAGCAGCGGGGTGAGTTCGAGTTCGAGTTCGCGCGCCGGCACGCGCACGCGCCAGCGCGAGGGATAGCGCACGCCGGTGCGTGGGCTCGTCCAGTGGTCGAGGACCTCGATCTCGAAGTCGTCGGCGTCGAGTGTCGTTCCCACGCCGCGGGCATCCGTCCACGTTCCGCTCGCGTGGCGATCGCGCGCTCCGTCGCTGCGCCGCATCGAGTACAGCATCAGCTCGCCCGCGTCGCCCAGGCGCAGCGCGAACCAATCCCAACCGACCTGCGGCGCCTCGAGCGCGCTGGTCGACCATTCGCGGTCGAACCACACGCGTCCGCGCACTTGGTGCTCGCGTCCGTCGACCACGATGCGGCCCGCGGCCTCCATGCGCGGCAGCGAGTAGTAGTACGAAGCCGCGCCATCGCCGTCGCCCTTGCGCGAGAAACCGCGTTCGCCGTTGAGCACCGGCCGCGTGAGCGCGCGCAGCTCGAGTTCGACGCGCACTCCGTCCTCTTCGGCGACGAGGCGGGTCGCCTCGTTCGGCGCCAGCGAACCGCTCGCGCTCCAGTCGCGGTTCCACACGCGCCACTGCGGCTCGAGCTGTGCGCCGGCGAGTTCGAGCGCGCCGCGCTCGAAGCGCTCGAAGGCGTGGAACTTGCCTCCGGCGACGTCGCTCAGCGCGAAGTGCGCCATGTACACGTCGCGCGAACTCCAGGCCGAGCTGCTCTGGGGCGCGTCGACGCGCGTCGCGCGTCGGAAGAACGTCACCTGGCAGCCGAACTCACGCCCGCTCGCGTCGGCGAGGTTCCCGGTGAAGTACCACCACTCGGTCTGGAACGAGGGCTGTGGACCGTGGTCGTCGGGAAAGCGCAGCTCACGCGGCTCGCGCGCGCGGGCGAAGCGTGCGTCGGCGTCGCCGCCCATCGCCTGCGCCACCGACAACTTCGCGCCCAGCGGCGCGGGCGTGCGTTCGCACGCGCCCAGCGCGAGCAAGGCGAACACGGTGACCACGACGGAGAAGATGCTTCGCATGGCGTCTAGTCCGCGCGCAGGGCGCGCGCCGGTTTGATCTTGGCCATCCGCAGCGCGGGGATCACTCCGGCGAGCAGCGCGGCGCACACCGCGAGCACGAGCGACTCGACCAGCACACGCAGCGGAGCGTCGAACTGCAGCGACCAGCCGAAGGCGCGCTCGTTGATCACGTGGATCAGCACCAGCGCGACGGCGATGCCGATCGGCAGCGACAGCACGCCGGCGATCAGGCCCATCAAGCCGGTTTGCAGCAGCACCAGGAGGCGCACGCCGCGCGGGGCGAGGCCCAGCGCGCGCAGCACGCCGAATTCGCGTTCGCGTTCGAGCTCGAGCGCCAGCAGCGCGCACAGCACGCCGAGGAAGGCGATGCCGCCGGCGATGAAGCGCAGCACGTGCGTGACTTCGAAGGTGCGGTCGAACACTTCCAGGCTCGAGCGCTCGAGGGCCGCGCGCGAGCGGATGAAGGCGCGCTCGTCGGGCGCGAGCGAGGCGCGCAGCCGTTCGACGAGTTGTTCGGGGTCGACGCCCTCGTGCGCGAACAGGCCCAGGGAGCTGAGCGACGTGTCGCGCCAGTGCTGGGCGTACGCGCGCCGCGGGAGGAACGCGAAGCCCGCGTCCGTCGAGTAGTCGCGGAACACGGCTGCGACCTCGAACGCGCGCGCGCCGCTCGGCGAGTCGAACTCGAGCATGTCGCCGGGCGCCAGGCGCGTGCGCGTGGCCAGCGGCTCGGAGATGAACACGACGTCGCGCTCCTCGAAGCTCGCCCAGGCTTGCGCCGCATCGCCGGCGAGGAACTCGAGCGCGCCCTGTCCGCGCACGTCGAAGTCCATCGCGACGGCGCGCACCCAGTCGCCGCTGGGGCGCTGCAGTTCGAGCGCGCGGTACAGGTTCGCCCCGGCGACGCCGTCCGCGCGCGTGAGGCGCTCGACCAGCGCCGGCGCCAGCGCGGTGTCCACGCTCGTCGAAGTCAACGTCGGCGCCGAGACGTACACGTCGGCGCGCAGCGTCGCGCGCAGCCAGCGCGAGACCGTCGAGCGGAAGCTCTCGACCATCACGCCCATGCCCGTGGTGGCCGAGAGAGCGATCGACAGCGCGGCGATCGCGACACCCGTGCGCGAGAGGTTGGTGGCGATCCCGCGCGTCGCCATGCGGCCGACCGCTCCCGGGAGCAACCCCGCGAGCGGCGCGAGCGGGCGGATGGAGAGCAGCGTCAGCCAGGGCGTGAACATCGCGCAGCCCACGAGCAGCGCGAACAGCGCGGCGAGGCTCGCCACCAGCGGCGCGGCGGGCCAGGCGAACAGCGCGAGCGCGGCGCCGACCACGATCAGGCCGCCTGCGGCGTAGCGCGGCGCGTGGGCGCGCAGGCGCGACTCGAGGCCCGAGCGGTTGAGCGCCAGGCGCGGCGCCGTGCTCACCGCGTCGCGCGCGGGCGCGAGCGCCGAGACGAGGGTCGCCGCAAGGCCCAGCCCCAGCGCCTGCGCGAGCGTGGCGGGCTCGATGCTCAAGGCGCGCACCTCGACCACGAAGTACAGGTCGTTGATCGTGCGCGTGACCAAGCGCACGAGTTCCTGCGCGAGGAGCAGCCCGAGCCCGATGCCCAGCGCCGAGCCCACGGCGCCGACCGCGAGCGCTTCGACGCACACCAGGCGGAAGATCTCGCCGCGTGTGACGCCGAGCGTGCGCAGTCCGGCCCACAGCGGGCGCCGTTGCACGACCGAGAAGGTCATCGTGTTGTAGACCAGGAACGCGCCGACGAGCAGCGCGAGCAGGCTGAGCGCGCGCAGGTTCACCTCGAAGGCCTGCGTCAGGCTCTTGAGGCTCTGCTCACGCGCGTCGGCGGCTTCGAGCCGCGTTCCAGCCGGTAGTTGAGCGCGCAGTCGGCTCTCGTCCTGCGGCGTCAGAACGAAGTCGATGCGCGAGAGCTTTCCGAAGCTCTGCGTGAGCTCCTGCGCGAGCGCGATGTCGACCACGACGAGATCGGCGAGCGCGGCGGAGGCGAGGGCGTTCTCGCCGTCGAGCACGGCGGCGAGTTCGAGCGTCGAGCTGGCGCTGCCTGCGACCACTTCGAAACGATCGCCGAGCGCCAGGCCCAGCGCTGTCGCGGTTCCGCGTTCGAGGGCCGCGCCACGTTCGCCGGTCGCGAGCGTGTTCGCTGTGCGCAGCCCCGCGAGCGCGGGCCGCACCCGCGCCTCCGCGAAACCGTCGACGCCCAGCAGCGTGAGCGTGCGCCCGCCGTGTTGCGGCAAGAGCAGCGTCGCTTCGACGAGCGGCGCCATCGGCGGCGCGTCGGGCGCGCAGGCGAGGCGCGCGTAGAGTTGCTCGTCGACGTTGCGAACGTGGTGCGTGGCGACGCCGCGCACGGCGCGGCCGGCGAGTTCGAAGGCGCGGCGCGCGCTGACGCTCGCGGTGTCGATGCCGACGAGCACGGCGACGCCGAGTGCGACGCCGAGCACCGCCAGCGCGAGCTGCGCGGGATGGCGGGCCAGGTAGCGCCAACTCGCCCGCGCGAGCAGGCTCGTCACGGTGCGGCGCTCCGCTCGCTGAGGCGGCCGTCGCGCAGTTCGAGCGTGCGGTCGGCGACGCGCGCGGCCGCCGCGCTGTGCGTCACGAGCACGAGCGTCTTCCCGCTCGCGCGCAGCAAGCGCTCGAACAACTCCAACACGTTGGCGGCGTTCTCGTCGTCGAGGTTGCCCGTCGGTTCGTCGGCGAGCACCAGTTCGGGGTCGTGGACGAGCGCGCGCGCGATGGCGGCGCGCTGCTGCTCGCCGCCGGAGAGGCGATCGGGAAAGCTCGTGCGTTGCGCGGCGAGACCGACGGCGTCCAGCAGCTCGAGCGCGCGCCGCCGCGTCGTCGCGTCAAGTTTGCGCGCCAACTCGAGCGGCAAGAGCAGGTTTTCTTCGACCGTGAGCGTGGGCAGTAGGTTGAAGAACTGGAACACGAAGCCCAGCTGCGTGCGGCGCAACTCGGTCCGGCGCGTTTCGTCCGCGCGCTCGAGGTCGAGCCCCAGCACGTGCACGCGCCCGCGGTCGGGGTCGTCCATGCCGCCGATCAAGTTGAGCAGCGTGGACTTTCCCGAGCCGCTGCGGCCCACCAGCGCCAGGAACTCACCGCGGCGGATCTCGAGCCGCACGCTGTGCAGCACCTGGTGTTGGCGCGCCCCGTCCGAATAGCTCTTGGAGACCTCGTCGAGTTCGACGACGACTTCGGCGTTGGCTGCGGGGCTGCGCGGCATCCGCCGAGTCTAGTCGGCGCCGGGCGGAGTTCGAGGCGTCGTCGGCGCCCGCGGGCCGAGCGGGGCGCGGGCGCGCGGCGCGAAGTTGCGAGCGACACGCTTGGCGCTCGCGCGGGGCTCGTGTTGTGCACGAGGCGCGACCCGCGGCCCGCGCACGAGTGGGTTGATTCGAAAGTCCGCCGCAGATGTCAGGTGGTTCGGCGCTCGCCGCAAGGCGCGAGGATTCCAGGCGACCTGAATAGGTCGCCGAACCGGAGCAACGCCGCGGGGGGCGGCGAGGCGCCTGAGATATGCGGCGAAATTTGGAATCAACCCACTAGAGCGCGCTGACCTGCGCACCGGCGCCGGGCTCGGCGACGAGCACGAATTCGTGCTCGCGCGACGGGCCGCGCGCATAGAAGCGCTCGCGCAGGCCGGATTTCAGGCGCTCGGCGTCGCTCGCCTGAACGAGGGCGACGATGCAGCCGCCGAAGCCGGCCCCGGTGAGGCGGGCGCCGACCGCGCCGCTGGCCCGCGCCGCCTCGGCCAAGGCGTCCAATTGTGCGCAGCTCACTTCGAAGTCGTCGCGCAGACTCGCGTGCGATGCGTCGAGCTCGGCGCCGAAGCCCTCGAAGTCTCCGGCGACCAGGCAGCGCCGCGCACGCGCCACTCGGGCGAACTCGGAGAACTGATGGCGGGCGCGCGCGAGGCTGCGTCCGCTCAGGTTGCGCTCGGCGATCCAGGCCAGTCGTTCGGCGCCGAAGTGCTCGAGGAGTCCGCGGTAGGAACGCGGCGCGCCGCGCAGTTCGGCGCTCGAGAGCAGCTGGGCCAGCGCGCTCTCGCAGTCGGCGCGCCGCGCGTTGTAGTGCTCGCGCGCGCCTGCGGCCTTGTGCGCCTCGACGCCGCTGTGCGCGACGACGAAGCGCCAGTTCGCCGGCGCCGGCAGCGTTTCGACGCGCAGCGGCGCGAACTCGATCCGGCAGACGTGGCCGGCGCGCGCGTTCAGCGCGATCGCCTGGTCCATGCCTCCGCTGTTCGTGCCGACGAAGCGCTCGGCTGCGGCGAGGCGTGCGGCGAACTCCAGCGGCTGCGGCGCGAGAGCGTTGGCGGCGCACAGCGCGAGGGCGAGCGCGACGACGAGCGCGGACGACGAAGCCAGGCCCGCCGCCGGCGGCAGGTCGCTGGCGACGAACAGGTCCGCGCCGCGTGTCGCGCCGTAGTCGCGCACGACCAGCTGCGCCGCGGCCTTGGCGTAGTTCACCCAGTCGCCCGCAGGCGAGGGCTCGAGCGTGGGCGCGAGCGCGAACTCGCGCGGCCCGTAGCGCGGCTGCGCGTTCGCCAAACGCACCGTGGCGTCGTCGCGCGGCGCGACGAGCACGTGGACGGCGAGCTGCAGCGCCATCGGGAGCACGGGCAGCTCGTTGTAGTCGACGTGCTCGCCGATGAGGTTGACGCGGCCGGGCGCGCGCACGCGGTGCGTGGGCCGGGCCGCAGCGAAGGCGCGTGCGAAGCCGTCGTGCAACTCGTCGGGGGTCATGGAGACGGGAGTGGAGCGCGCGGCGCGAGCTTCAGAGCGCGAGCTCGCCCGTCGAGTCGCCCAGTTGCTCGGTGCGCGCGCCGAACTCGCTGAGCAGCGTGCGCCACAGATTCGCGCAGGGCGTCGGCGTTGTGAGCACGACGTGCCGTCCGCTGCGCCACGCCGGACCTCCGCCGGCGACGAGGATCGGCAGTTCGTCGTGGTTGTGGCGGTCGCCGTCGGAGATCGCCGAACCGTAGGCGACGCGGGTCGAAGCGAGGATGCTCTCCGCGCCCTCGGCGCGCGCCAGTCGCTCGAGCAGGTGCGCGAGCACGGCGATGTGCGCGCGGTTGATCGCGGCGAGCTTGCGTTGCTTCTCCGGGTCCTTGCCGTGGTGCGAGAGCTCGTGGTGGCCCTCGGCCACGCCGTGTGCGGGATAGCTGCGGTTGGAGCCCTCGTTGGCGAACATCCAGGTGGCGATGCGCGTGGCGTCGCCCTCGAGCGCGAGCGCGAGCAGATCGGCCATCAAGCGCGCGTGGGCGTCGAAGTCCTCGGGCGCCGCATCGGGCCGATCGAGTCGGGCGTCGTTTCCCTCGCTCTGGGCGCGGGTCCATTCGATGCGGCGCTCGAGCTCGCGCACGCCGGTCAGATACTCATCGAGCTTGCGCGCGTCCTGCGGCGCGAGTTGCGCCGCCAAGCGCCGCGCATCCTCGCGCACCAAGTCGAGCAGGCTGCGCCGTTTCGCGCGCCGCGCCGCGCGTTCGGCCTCGCTCAGCTGCGCTTCGCCGTCGCGGAACAGCCGGTCGAACACGTTGCGCGGATCGGTCTCCTTGCCCAGCGGCGTGTGCGGCGTGCTCCACGCAATCGAGTTCGAGTACGCGCACGAATAACCGCTGTCGCACTGGCCGCCGAGGCGACCTGCTTCGTTGCCCAGTTCGAGCGAGCGCAGCCGCGTGAGCGCGCCGCGGGCGCGAGCCGCGAGCTGGTCGGCGGACACGCCGACGCGGATCGGTCCCTCGGACTTGAGGGCCTGGGCGCCGGTGAGGAACGTCGCCGCCGCGCGCGCGTGATCACCCGGTCCGTCGCCGTTCGCCCGCGCCTTGTCGTGGACCAGTCCGCTGATCACGAGCAGGTGCTCGCGCACGGGTTCGAGCGCGGCCAGCGTCGGCGGCAACTCGGCGAGCGCGCCGGCGGACTTCGGCGTCCACTCGGGCAAGTGGACGCCGTTGGGCGTGTAGATCCAGACCACGCGCCGCGGCGCCTGGGGCGCAGTGCAACGCGCCGGCGCCATCGCTTCGAGCAGGGGCAGTCC
>ERZ1066135.1191-NODE-1191-length-10520-cov-5.092212_pt1 | contig 10520 bp, 9 predicted proteins | sample MGYA00382782_ERZ1066135 | MGnify/ENA primary metagenome ERZ1066135 (study PRJEB33369, sample SAMEA5778365) | biofilm metagenome | biome: Industrial cooling water; feature: Water cooling tower basin; material: Biofilm | place: United Arab Emirates | collected...
AGTTTGCTCCTTCTAAATCGGCTTTCCGCAGATCTCGATTACTGACAGGTTGATTGGCAATTTCCCAAACAATCCGCCACTTGCTATCAATTTCGGTGGCGTCGTTAAGTTTAGTATCTCTGAGATCTGTTCCCCTGAGATCGGCATTTCTTAAATTCGTACCGCTGAGGTTTGCACCCCGCAGGTTAGCATTTCTCAGATTGGCATTGCTGAGATAAGCACCGCTTAAGTCAGCGTTACCCAAGTTAACATTACTCAAGTTGGCATTTGTCAGATTGGCTTGGTGTAAGTAGGCGTTTGCTAGGTTAGTGTTGCTGAGGTTACATCCTACACAGTCTCTAGTTTCCCGCAACCGTTGCACTGCTGGATTATCTTGTGCGTGCGTTTCTGTCCCTACTCCCAACAGATACAGCCAAGCGATCGCCATTAACCACTGAATCAAAATTTTGCTTCTCATCATTTTAGCTACTATTAGCAAAACCCATTGTTAAAAAATCTATTGCTTTATCGGAAAAAATTTAAACCTGCTATAACTTAGTTTAACTGGGGTTGAAAACATTTCCTCACCTTCTGCATTTGGCTGGGATATTACATGTCTAAAATATCTCCACAACTGCTGCGATTCCTAGCTTTCGCTGTTAAGAATCGAATCAATATCGCCCTTGACAGTCAGACCTCCTACAGGTTTATTTGTGTAACGATAGCATTAATGCTGCCGCTACAGAAACAAAGTCTTTCGGCTGCACCTGAATCGTTGGCGATTGGGGATCTTCCCATACACTTGAGCGATCGCCTGCTATCTCAAGCACAATCAGGCAACTTTGACTTAAAAGATTTTAACTTTTGGGTTTCCCAGTGTCAGGTGTTAGAAAACGAACAAAACTATGCGGAAGCACTGACAGCTTGCGAACGAGCGATCGCTCTCCAACCAAACAGCAAAAACCCCCAAATTTGGTCTAGTCGCAGCAATTCTCTTTTACAGTTAAAACGATACGCCGAAGCAGTAAATTCGTATGATTTTTTACTGCGGTTTGACGGCAAAAATTCTCAGGCTTGGACTCGTCGCGGCGAAGCATTATATCAATTGGGTAAGTACGATGAAGCGATCGCATCCCAAGAACAAGCATTACGAGTCAATGGCAATTGGGGCAATATCGCACCAGCGATCGCTTGGTATAATAGAGGTTTGGCGCAAAGAAAGTTAGGGCAAAATGACACAGCGCTAGCATCGTTCGATCGAGCTTTAAGTATTAATCCAGATTATGCGATCGCTCAAGTTGAACGCTGCGGTACGCTATCGGATTTAGGCAGACAGGAAGAAGCGATTGCGGCTTGCAATAGTGCGATCGATAAATTACCAGCACCAGCTTTAACCAACCGCGCTATAGCCGAACAAAGAGCAGGACAAATAGTAGATGCGATCGCAACTTACGAAAAAGCTTTAGCAATTAATCCTAACGATGCTAATACCTGGACGCATCAAGGAACTCTGTTTGAAGCATTGGAGCAAAATCAAAAAGCACTGACTTCTTATAACAAAGCGATTCAAATTAATCCTAAATTTGCTTTAGCTCAAGTCAATCGCTGCGCTACCCTCAATCGCTTAGCCAACTATAAAGAAGCACTAGCAGCTTGCGACAGCGCCATGAATGGTGATGGCAATTGGGGAGATAAAAATCCCGCTTATGCTTGGAATCAACACAGCAGCGCGTTGATTGGATTGGTACAATACCAATCAGCGCTGAATTCGGCTGAACGAGCGATTGATATTAATGCAAATATGGCAGAAGCTTGGAACAACAAAGGCGTCAGTTTGTGGCATTTAGAAAAGTATCAAGACGCCCAGGTTGCCCTGCAAAGAGCGGTTGAAATTAATCCCAACTACACTCAAGCCTGGTTCAATAATGGCAGAGTATTCAGTAGCTTAAGACAAGATAGTTTGGCAATCCAAGCTTACGAAAAAGCCTTAGACAGCCAGATTAATTTTAAAGCCAATTTAACCTGTAAGGAGATTTTGTATAACCGCGATAATTTAGGTATATGGCTACTGAAAGAATACGAAAAAGTTTTAGAATCCGCCCAAAAATACTGCGCTGATGTCTTAACCAACAAAAGCGTAGCATTATGGCACTTGAACGATTACCAAAACGCCCTCAATTCCGCCAACCTTGGGATTGAACTTAACCCTCAATCCTTTGAAGCCTGGTACAATTTAGCTGTAGTGTTGATAACATTGAAACAGTACGCTCAAGCATTAGATGCCTACGAAAAAGCTAGCATTATCAGGCCAAACAACTTTTATGTTTTGACTGGTAAAGGTTTAGCGTTAGAAGGATTAGAGCGATATCAAGAAGCTCTCGAAGCCTTTGAAGCAGCTTTAAACATTAATCCCAATTACCAGCTAGCACAGCAACAACGAGATTTATTATTAGAAAAATTCAAGACGCAAATTTAACCCAATCTGTGACCAAACCTGCTTATGGCTAACAAAAATCCACTGCAAACAGAATTTAAATTTATCCTCCCCAGAGGCTTAGTAGATGAAGAGGGAAAAGTTCACTCTCAAGGATTTATGCGCCTTGCCACTGCCAAAGATGAAATCTCTGTGCAAAAAAACCGTTTAGTTCAGGATAATCCCGCTTATGGATTTTTAGTGATGCTTTCCCTCGTCATTACCAGTTTGGGCGATTTATCTGAGGTCACACCTGAAAAATTAGAAAATCTTTTTACCTACGATCTTGCCTATTTAAGAGAGTTTTATAACCGCATTAATCAACAGGGAATCGCGTCTATTCCTGTTAAATGTCCCAGATGCAATAACGACTTTAATGTGGAGCTTGAACTATCGGGGGAGTCGTTGGCTACCCCTTAGAACAAGTTTATGAGGAGGTAGCCTGCATCGCATTTCATTTCCACTGGTCTTTAGAAGACATTTTAAACTTAGAACATACTAATCGCCGACTTTGGGTAAGGCAAATCGGTTTATTGAACGGAAAAGCTTGATCGCACCCGGAATTTCAGCTCTCGCTCATTGTTGATGGTCACTTTACTCACATCTTGCACCATTGTCAACAAGCCTTGAAAAACCGGGTTTCTTAACGAAAAATCTAGGCTTTCAAGTTTAGCTATTTGCAAGAAACCCGGTTTTGAGCCACGGTGCAAGATCTAAGAAAAGAAACTTGAGATCTAAGTAGAAACCCGGTTTCTAATTTCTTCGTGCGTCAGCCATGATGAATGATATCATGTCCGGTCGATTACCCATAATTAAAAGCCGGGACACGGCACGATTAACGTTATCTGTGTCCCTACGCAACGACTCTGTGAGTTTTTTTTATTATGGGCAATTCAACGGACATCATATGAGACAAAATTTGTTTACCTATCAATTCAATCAGGTAAAACTAAATGAGGACTTTTATTGCCTTATTGATCGGCACATTATTTACCCTTGCGATCCTATTTGGTTCGCCGAGTATTGCTCAGAATCTGCAATCGGGAGATCAGTCATTTACCGAATACGAAGCTTATTTACATCCTGCTCAAGAACTAGGCCCTCCATCCGAGTCCAAAGCCAAAGGCTATGGTCGGCTACGTTTCCCGAAAAATTTGACAAAAAGTGAGATAAATGTTCAAATTGCTGACGTCGATCCGGCAAACGTGACTGCGTTTCACATTCATTGTGGCACGCCAGATGTCCTCGGCCCCATTATCGTTAACTTCGATCAGTTTGGTGACTATAAAAAGACGATTGTCAATGGTCGCTTTTCTGCTTCGGTTACCAACGACAAGCTAACCTTTGTCAAACAACCACCTCCACCACCTAATTTTGCTGCTGGTTTTAAACTTCCTCTTCCTGAAGGTTGCCCCAGCGATATCATTATTCCGGCTCAGATCAATACAATTGCTGGCATGGAGGCTTTGGCTAGAAAGGGAGTGCTTTATTTCAACCTTCACACCAAAGGCCACGAATTCTACGGCGAAATGAGAGGTCAGATATATCGGGTGGAAAAGTAGCGATCGCTAATTGGTAATTGGTAATGGGTAATTGCAGATTAAATCTCAAATTACCCCTTATCTGTCAACTGTCAACTGTCCACTGTCCACTGTTAACCCTACTTGCGCTCCCGCAGGCAGCGCAAAGCAGGGCGGCTACAGAGAAATGTTAAAATTCTCATTTAGCCTCCAAGCTGGGACTTACAGTTTGGGGGTCAAGCTATCCATTGCTGTTTCCGCAGCTTTGGGTAGCGGTACTAGATTTTTTGCGGACAAGGGTTGCTGTCGTTAAACTGGAGCAACCTTAAAGAGAGAGCATAGCGGTATGGGGGACAACCGTCAAGCGTCGGTTACGAATCTTTAGGCAATGGTGGCGATATGCCTCCGGCACGACTTTGGCTCTAAGTGGAAGAATTTTTATTGCTCAGTGAGTCACTTCGCGCTAGAAGAATATTTAATTAAACAAACCACAGAGACACAGAGAACGCAGAGGTAAGAGAAAAATTAAAAATGCGACAATAAAACTATAAACGTGAGCTAGAGGAGTAGTTGATGAACGTCTCAGAACTAAGAGCCAAAGTTGTTGAAGAAATCCAGAACATTCCAGAAGACAAGTTAACCGAACTGCTTAACCTGATTCATGCTTTTCGGCTGCGTTTAGAACCAGCTAGTTTTCCTCGCAACTCTATTATGAAGTTCGCAGGCTGCTGGAACGATCTCCCCGACGATATTTACAGCGAATTCTGGGACGACATTTCTCAACGCCGTCAACAAGCATTCTCGCAGAGGCAAAATCGTGAAACCAGCTTTGGTTGATACGGATATTCTGTCGATGTTTTTCCGAGGCAATCGAATAGTTGTTTCTAGGTTTGAGGCATATTTGAACGAACATGCTCAAATCAACCTCAGCATCGTCACCTACTACGAAATCATTAGTGGATTGAAACATCGTGATGCCCAAAAGCAACTGACTTTGTTTCTCGAATTTGCTGCCCAAAACATCATCTTGCCCCTCACAGAACAGTCGGTTGTCCTCTCGGCAGACATGTACGCTACTTTGCGACGTGATGGGACACCTGTGGATGATATTGACCTCTTGATTGCGGGTGTTGCGATCGCGAATAATCTTGTTCTTGTTACCCACAACCAACGTCATTTCAACCGGATTGAAGGGCTAGAGTGGGAAGACTGGAGCCAGTCCTGATATGATTTACTGGCTGTAAGCAGCTGTGGTGTTGCTAGAAATTGGGCAAGAGCAAATCGGAAGATGTGCATAAAATGTTATCTGTTTGTCCGAGACATCTCTGATGCCGTGTCCCTACGCAACGACTCTGTGCAGTTTTTTGATTATGGGCAATTCAACGGACAACATATGACTCTCAGTCACTGTATTATAGAGACTATTCAACATCTAAAAACCCACTAATAAACTCTCCATAAGCTTCTTTCATTGGCAATTCCTCATCTACCTTAATTCGCCGTCGCTTGGTCACAACAGCTTTATTTTCAATCGGATTGTATCCTTCTTTATCGTAAATTTCCCAGTACAAACCCGTTCCCCGTCGCTGCCATGCTGGTAAATCGTTAAAATTAATTCCGCGTTGAAATAGCAATTCATTTTTAAATCCCACCGACTTTCCTTCCAGCATAGAAGTAGCTTTGCCGACGCTTTCACCAGCTTTACGCAACGTCCAATAACACCAACCATTCAAAGCGCAGCGGGTGGCATCTGCTTGACGCCAATTAAAATAATCTACTACCTGGGATTTATTTGCACCGATCCAAACGCGACTATCAAATTGCACAATTGTTTGGGCGGCGTGGGTAAAGGTAGCGCTGGCAATGCTAGCAGAAACTGAAACAATTTTTTCCCAACTGCGGTCAAATAAATCCCAATTTTGAGGTAGCAGAATTGAAATTTCATCGCTTTCTGTATAAGCGTAAATTCCTTGCAGTTCTTCTAATAGCGTTTTGGCAGTTTGTACCATTAAGTTATGGAATTGCAGATCAAACGGCTTTTCAAAGCTAGATTCAGTAAAACGGGAAAAACTGCGACCATCAACGCGAATGACTGTCCACGCGCCTGGTAATACGCGCAACTCGTGGAAATATTCGAGCGATCGCATCTGTTTCTCAAAAGTATCGCTATCCATCTTTTACCCCTTCTTTCCTCCACGCGCGCACTTTAAAATCCCCATTACCCGCAATACTAACGTAAAACAATTTATCGAATCCTTCGGCATAATTCGGTTTTACTAACTTCTTCATTGTCGCATAAATTGCTACATCCGGAACTCGCGCTTTACCCTCCCGTTGTTGATTGCGTTCGAGAGAAGGTTTCACCTGAGATTTAAAGTAGTAACCAATAATTTCAGCCTTGTATAAGCGCCCTAATTGAATTATTGCAGCCCGGTCTTCAACGGTTGGGTTAGTATTATCTACGACAAGCGATCGCTCTTCTTTCAGTGCGGCTTCAATTAGCTGTGCTTGCCTTCTAGAAGGGTTTTTATTATTGCGGAAACAATCTTTACTAACCAGCTCGTGGGTAGAAGCAAAATGAGTGCGAAAAAAAGTACTTTTCCCCGCAGCTTGCAACCCAATAAAAATAAGTAACTCCATTTATAGATTGCAGTTTGATCGATTTTATGCTGGCTAATATACTTAGTCTAAATAAATTGTGAAAACTTGTAGGGGTAGCGCCCCCGTGCCTACCCCTACAGCGACGGGGCAACCACTGGGGGATTGCCCCTACAGCGACGGGGCAACCACTGGGGGATTGCCCCTACATCAATTTCACGCATCAAATAGACTGGCTATAGCTAATCGCTAATGGCTAATGGTAGCTCCGGATATTATTCGAGCAATTAGCAATTAGCTATTTCAAGATATTTCGATCTTAGCTGCAATTGCTTATAACTGTTCGAGCATGGCATTTAAACCATTACTGCTCATCCTGTGCAGCATTTGCTCGGCAGCAGAGCGATCGCGAAACACTCCAACTTGCATTACTATGCGGTTGAGGGAACGAACGCGAACTGCATCGGGAACCAGCTGGCGCAACAATCGCTCTTGTTCGAGGGTTTCTACCAACACTACCACCCGAAAACCTTGACCTACCGCCGCAGTAGAATTAGGCGGCAAAGGTTCCCCCACTGCACGGGGCGAATTAGAAGGTATTTCTATCCGGGGCAAATTGCGCTGTAGCTCCTGGCTTGGGAGTACTCCAGGCTGTACGGTTAAATTTGGTAGCCTATCCCTCCTGAGCGTCGCTGTTGCTGGTGGCAAAGTTGGCGCGGGAATTGTAGCTGGCGGATTTAGCGAGATCGGCGGCGGCGGAAGTCTGCGAATATTGCGACGCCTTGGGGTAGCAGCGCGCCTCCTCCCCCTCGCAGGTCTGGTGACTCTGTTGCTAGGCGAGGTTGCCCTCGCTGGCGGCGGCACCGGAATTTCAACCGATGTGGGGGAATTGACTCTGGGAGATGGTGGAAGATAATTCTCCCCGGTTCCCGTGTCCAAACGTCCGGCACTCCTTCCCCTAGTAAGTTGATTGCCAAAAGCGGATATGGTTTGAGTTGCCGCCAAGGTGTTGATATCGTAGCGGCGATTGTTGCGAAAAAGATTGCCACCCGGTTGTGTTGCCGTGCCCACATCGGGGCGGGATTCTTGAGTGGCGACTAAGCCATCGCGGATATTGCCTTCAATTGTATTGTTGCGTAAAACTGGTTGTGCTTTGCCGTAAACCACAATCCCATCTTTATTTTGGGAGATGCGGTTACCTACGATGGTCGGGGCGGAATTTTGCGCGATCGCAATTCCAAATCCCGTCCGCTCAAACCCATTTTCCCGCACTTCCGGTCGAGCCGTATTAAATATAGTGATGCCATTCGCCCCATTATCGGCAAAGTAATTATTGCGAATCAACGGCGCACCGTTACCCGTCACCGAAATCCCATCGTGAGTATTGCCGATAAAAGTATTGTCAGCCACCACCATCCTTGTAGATTCAATCCACAAACCATAGCCGCGCCGGTTCGGATTCGTGACCGTCACCCCCGCCAAAGCCGCTCCCTCTGCACCTAAAATCGCGATATTCTGCCTCGCAAAGGTGCGACTGAGAAACATCCCGCCCCCCCTAATCGTAATATTGCGGCCTTTGCTAGCGGGGTCGCCCTGAATAATTACCCCTGGTTTTAACTCAATCGGAAAAGATTCCCCCGTTTCAGCGCTATAAGTACCGGCAGCAAGTTCAATCACCGTCCCCGTCGCCGCCATCCGCAGCGCGTGGGTAAGAGTTTTGAACGGCGCTTGCGGGCTACCGTTACCACTCCCATCGTTACCCGTAGCTGGATTGACATATAACTGAGTAGCTGGTGCTGTTGCCTCAGTCGCCGGAGGATTTTGGGAAATTAGTGAAGTGTTATTATATGATTGTGCTGGCTTATTGTCAAGTAATAGTGTCAATGCCGTTGCCAGTCCCAAACAGACGAGTAGACTTGCGGGAAAATTCGTTTGAGTCCTGTGAGGAGTGGTCATAGGTAGGCTTGCTTCGCGCATAGGATAAACCAAATTTAACCATTAAAAAGAGGATTCCAACGCACGGTTTAATGGCAGAATAAAGCCTGTTTCGCTGCCAAAACCTAAATAACTATTTTTGCAACTATCGGCGAAGCGGACTGATAGGATTGACATCCTCCCCAACCTATAGAGGGATGGGATTCCTAAGAATCACTTCTTAGGCTTTCTGGTTGCTCCCTTTCGGGACTTCGGCACTTGCCTAGCCGTTTCCGACCCCGGTAGTACGCCTGCACAGACAGTTTCCATTCCCCGATTGTCCACGGGTACTAGATTGAGTCCACGCAATAACACCATCTCAGCAGCAGCATGATCTCGATGAGTTTGATAGCCACATTCAGGACAATGATGATCTCTGACATCCAGAGACTTCTTCACCGTTGCGCCACAATGCGGACAGGTTTGGGACGTGCCGTTAGGATTGACGCGCATAAAGAACGCGCCACGTTTCCAGCACACCCATTCCAACAAATCAAGAAACGCACCAAAAGAAGCATCAATACAATCTTTGCGAAGCATTCCTCGATTCAATCCAACCGTATTGAGGTCTTCAGCAAAGATGGTTTCTGCCTGATCGCAGAGTTTATGCGCTGTTTTGAGATGGAAGTCTTTGCGGGTGCTGGCGATGTGGTGGTGCAATCGTGCCACTTTGATTTGAGCTTTTTCGGAGTTGGCAGAACGCTTCTGTTTTCTAGCGGCTCGACCTTGCAGCAATTTCAGCTTGCGGTGTTGAGACTTGAGAAATTTAGGGCGTTCAAAAAAGCTGCCATCGGACACCGTTGCAAATCGTTCCAGTCCAAGATCGATGCCGATAGATCTCCCATGAAACGGGGCATCAGGCACGGACACATCAGACTGAATCGAAACCACGACATACCATTGGGTTCCACGCGCTTTCGACAAAACCCGAACTTGCTTGACCTTGAACCCTTCCGGGATGGGACGAGACAAGCTCATGGGGACTTTCCCAATCTTTGGCAGGTTGATGCAGTCTCCAGCAATGGGGTCCCGCTTGAACTGTGGAAACACGAAAGACTTGAACTGTCCATATTTCTTGAAGCGGGGGAATCCATACCCACGATCTTGAAATGCTTCCCAGGTATCGTGCAGTCGGCGTATTGTCGTTTGCAGCACTTGAGAATGGACGTTCTTGAGATCTGTCCAAGACTCTTTGAGCTTGGGCAAATCGTTTTGCTGACGATGGTAGGACGGAAAGGGAACATTAGCCGGAATGATGTATTCCCGCTCGATGGAACACCGATCCGCCAAGCACTTCCGCGAAAGAGTCCAATCCTTCAGTTCGCGCAGCGCACGGTTATAAACTTTGCGTGACGTTTCAAGCCATTCGAGCATCATTGCCGATTGGTGAAGGTCTGGATAAATGCGGTAGGTGTAGTTCATTGTCAGCATATAAACAATCTACCACTCTTGCTTATGGCTGGTAGACGTTTACCCGAAAAGAGATTAGGGCTTACGCAGAGTCGCTATCCATCCCCACCGCTCTCGTCGGATGGGGAATTCCGCGAGAAGAGTTAAAAAATTTATGGAGTCTTTTGCAATGGGTAATCAACTCAGCCAAAACCGGCCTTTCTCGGACTTGCCCCCACAAATGCAGCCAGCTGTTTGCCGCATTTTGGATGCTAACTTAGATCGCGCCCGCGAAGGCTTGCGGATAGTCGAGGAATGGTGTCGTTTTGGCCTCAATAGTTCGCACCTGAGCGAGGCGTGCAAGCAAATGCGCCAAGAGCTAGCCAGGTGGCATACTCCCGAGCTTAGAGCCGCTAGAGATACGTTGGGTGATGTGGGTACGGAACTCACCCATCCCCAAGAAGAACAACGCAGCAGCATCGGGAATCTGTTGCAGGCGAATTTGTGCCGGGTACAAGAAGCGCTGCGGGTATTGGAAGAATATGGCAAGCTTTATCACGCGGATATGGGCGCAGCGTTTAAACGGA